>Ga0210377_10001017_pt1 | contig 26263 bp, 32 predicted proteins | sample PLM4_65_b1redo_FD_155480 | JGI IMG/M metagenome (GOLD analysis project Ga0210377, IMG submission 155480) | Groundwater sediment microbial communities from an aquifer in East River, Colorado, USA - PLM4_65_b1 redo | ecosystem: Environmental > Terrestrial > Soil > Riparian zone | place: USA: East...
TTCGACGGCCCGGGCCGTCGAAGCCTATCTCGCGGCCGCGCCGCCGCCGGCCGGGGGGCTCGTGTTCCGGAGCCTCCGCGGACAGGGAATCACGACCCGGAGCATCGAGAGGATCGTCGACCGCTACCTGCAGGAAATCGGCAAGCCGGACCTTTCGGCCCATTGCCTGCGGCATAGCTTCGCCACCCACCTCCTCGAGAACGGCGCCGACATCCGGTCCATCCAGGAGCTGCTCGGGCACGCCAACATCAACGCGACCATGCGCTACACCCACGTGGACATGAGGTCGCTGAAGCGTGGCTACAAAGCGATGGAAAATATTCGAGAGGCCATGAACCAACTCGAACTCTTTGACCGGGGGAAAAAAGCATGAGTTATGCGCGAAAAACCAAGGTGCCCATTGAACGGAGCAAGTCGGAAATCGAGAAGACGCTCATGCGCTACGGCGCCTCGCAATTTGCCTATGCGACGAAGTGGGACCAGGCCGTGATCATGTTCCGGGCGAACGACAGGGGCGTCCGATTCAACCTCCCGCTCCCCTCGGTTCATGAATTCCTAAAAACCAAGCGAGGCGTCCGCAGCATGGGCGCAGCCCTATCGGCCCGGGAGCAAGCCTGCCGAGAACGCTGGCGCGCGCTGGCCCTGGTGATCAAGGCAAAGCTCGAATCGGTGGCCAGCGGGATAACGATCTTCGAGGAGGAGTTCATGGCGCACCTGGTCACGGCCGGCGGCCGGACGCTTGGCGAGCGCCTGCTGCCAGAACTGAACGAGACGCTTAAAAAAGGCGCTTCGGTTCCGCTGCTGACGGATGGCCGATCATGATCCGCATCGAGGAGCTGGCATGATCGTGGAGCTTAAGGCGCCCTTTCCATATTTCGGCGGCAAATCCACGATCGCGCATCTGGTCTGGGACGCGCTCGGAAACCCGAAACATTACATCGAGCCGTTCTTCGGTTCCGGGGCGGTCCTCTTGTCGCGCCCAAACTACGACCAGGCCGCCGCGGTCGAGACGGTGAATGACAAGGATGGATTCGTCGCCAACGTCTGGCGCTCGATTAAATTCTCGCCCGCGGAGACGGCCAAGTGGTGCGACTGGCCAGTGAACCACGCGGACCTGCGGGCCAGGAGGAACGCGCTGCTTAAAAACGAGGCCCGGCTCCTGGACAACCTCATCGCCGATGACATGTGGCACGACCCGAAGATGGCCGGATATTGGATCTGGGCAGCCGGCGCGTGGATCGGCGAGGGCTTGACCAGGCCAGAGAGCATACCCAGGATTGGTAACGGCGGAAGTGGCATTCACGTCATCGGCCGGCGGCCGGCAGTGTCTCACGCAGGCCAGGGTGTTCACGCTCTGGGCCTGCGCGTAGCCGGCAAGATTCCGCATATCAGCCACGATGTCGGAGTTCACGCCATCGGCAAGCGCCCCCACGTCGACAAGCAGGGCTGTGGCGTCCACAAGCTCTCGACCAGAACCGGCGGAGTTTACGAATGGATGGATTCGCTCTCGGCCAGGATGCGCCACGTCCGGATCGTTTGCGGCGATTGGTCCCAGGTCTGCGGCGGGGATTGGCAGGACAACATGGGAGCCGCCGGGATATTTTTTGATCCGCCATACGGAGACAAGGCCGGTCGGTGCAAGCGACTCTATCGGCATGAGAGCGGAACCGTAGCCGATGAAGTTCGCGCCTGGTGCCTAGCGCGCGGGGCCAGGCCATCCTACCGGATCGTGCTGGCCGGATATTTCGAGGAACACGAGGGGCTGATGGAGCACGGCTGGCGCGTCGCGCGCTGGAGCGCCTATGGGGGCCTGGGAAACCTGGGTGCCGGCCGCGGGCGGAGCAACCGGCACAAGGAGACACTCTTTCTGAGTCCGCACTGCATCGACCGGCAGGGAGGGCTTTTTTAAGCGGGAGATCCGCGTTCCGAAATAGAAAAAACGGAGGGGAAAAGCAAAATGACGAAACAGGCCAAGCAAGCAGAACAAGTTATTCAAATCTCGGTGGAAGCTCTAAGCCCGGACCCAGGCAATCGCAAGATCGGCGGTTTCGACAAAGTGAGGCTCGAGCAGCTGGCGGAATCGATCAAGGCAGTGGGAGTTCAGCAGCCGGCCGTGGTGCGGAAAGCGCAGGGCGACAGCTATGAGATCGTCGCCGGCGAGCGGCGCTGGCGCGCGGCCAAGATTGCGGGGCTCGCGACCCTGCCGTGCGTCGTCAGGGATCTCGACGACGTCACGGTGCTCAAAATACGCACGATTGAAAACCTACAGCGCGAGGACGTGCACCCGCTCGATGAGGCGGACGGATTCGCGCGGCTGCTTGAAAAAGCGGTGTATGACGCCGAGCACCTGGCCCAGGAGGTGGGGAAATCCGTCTCCTACGTCTACCAACGGCTCAGGCTCCTCGACCTGATCTCGCCGGCGCGGGAAATGCTGGTCAAAGGAAAAATGACAGCCGGCCACGCCATCCTGATCGCCAGGCTGCAGCCGGATCAGCAGAAGGAGGTCCTCACCTATTGCGTCCGCCGCGGCGAAAGCCAAGCCCCTTCGGTCTGCGAGCTGGACGAATACATTCGCGAGAATATTCTCATGGACCTTGCCAAGACCGTCTTCCGGAAGGACGACGCGGACTTGGTCCCGCAAGCCGGGGCCTGCACGATCTGCCAGAAGCGCACCGGCTCCCAACCTGCGCTTTTTGCAGACGTCTGCAAAAAGGACTACTGCGGGGATCCGGCTTGCTTCCAGAAAAAGCTCGATGCCCTATTGGTGATCCGGGGCAAGGAGCTCGCCGGCACGGCGCACCTGCTGGTCCAGGAGCAATACAACAACGAGAAGAATCTCCCGAAGGGTGCGCTGGCCCCCATCAACTGGGCGGAATGCAAGGCGAAGGAAAAAGGCGCCGTCCGTTGCCTGGTCATCGATGGCGTCGGCCGCGGACGGCTGACCTGGGGCCATAAGCGCGAATCCTACCACAGCGCGCCGCTCTCACCCCAGCAGAAGGCGGCGGAGCAGAAGAAAAAGCGCGAACTCCAATTCAAGCGGGACGTGCGCCGGAAGGTCTGGGACGAGATTTTCGCGAAGCTCCCGGCCGAGACATCGGTGGTTCTTACCCTCGAACTGATGCGGATCATCGTCGCTGAGATCTGGGCGCGGCTCTGGCACGACAGCCGGAAAGCCTTCGCCGCGATCGAAGGATGGGAAAAGCCCAAAAAGAAACCGAACGACTACAGCGACGGCCGCGAGGCCCAGGGCCAGGCCGTCATCGCGTCGCTCGATCGGACCGGGCTCTCGGTCTTCATGGCGAAAATCGCTCTGGTCCACTACCTAAATGTCAGCGAGTACGATCGCACCGATCCAAAGGGATTGATCTCGGCCGCGCTCGCGGTCGGGCTGAACCCAAAGGACATCGAGGCGAAGGCGCGCAAGGAAGCGGCGGCGCAGAGCAAGGCGAAAGCTAAACCCAAGGCGCGGCCGGCGGTGAAACGCTGATGCGATATATCCGGAAAGGGAAGGGAGAAACGAAGCTGGCTGTTTTTATCTATCAGCTCATGCAGTCCGGGGTCGCGCTTCGGAAAATCGAAAAGGCCATCGACTTCGCCGAGGTCGCGTTGTCGGACAAAAAGCGCGGCTGCATCCTGGCGAACGGATGGAGCGCCGGCGCGGCGCAGGAGATCGCGGAGAAGATCATGGCGCCGGCGGCCGCGGCCAGGACTTCGGACCCGGCGGGCGTCGCAGCACCGGGGCCCGGGGCTGTGGTCGTCAAGAAGCTCGGCCGGCATTTCAAAAACTGCGAATGCTGGAAGTGCGTCGCGCGGCGGAAAAAGGCGGCCTGACGTGCGAGCGTCCATCTGGCTTCCGGGCATGACGGTCAGGAGTAAGCAGCACAGCTCCCGCATCAGCGACGGCCGCGGCCGGCACATGATGTTCCGCGACCCAGCTTATACGGCGCTCAAGACCGAGCTGCATCTTCGGGCCACGGCTGCCCTCATGCGGGCGGGCTGGACGGCGCCGACCGAGGAGCGTGTGGCTATGCGCCTGACCTACCGCGGCCGGTTCGATTTGGACAACGCCGCCGGCTTCGTCATGGACGCGCTGGAGGGCGCGGCCTATGTGCGGGACAGCCAGATCGCCATCATGACTGTGGCCAAACGGCCGGCAGGCGAGATAGGGCTGACAATTACGGTTCGCGAAATTGGAGCCAAGAAAGGGAACCGGCGTGCCAACGATTGAAATCCGCTGCAAGGCGGCCAAGACCATCAACTACCGGGATCTCACGCCCCTGCAGGGAGACCTGAAGAAGATCACGCGCGACAATCTGGACCGGCTCAAGCTGGAAATCCGCAGCCGTGGATTCCTGGCGCCGATGTTCGTCTGGGAAAGTCAGCGCGGGATTCATTACACGCTCGACGGCCACCAACGGTGCAAGGCCCTGGAGGAGCTGGAGAAGGAGGGCTACACGATCCCGCCGGTGCCGGTGGCCATGATCCTCTGCAAGGACCTTAAGACCGCTCGCCGGGCGCTGCTGGGGATCGTCTCCCAGTTCGGCGAAGTGACGGACACCGTCCTTATCGGATATATCCACGAGGCTGAAATCAGCCTCGACGATCTGGTGAGCCTCCGGATGCCCGAGGTTGACATCGCCAAGCTCGTCGAGCAATTGAGCAAGCAAGAGGTCGCCGGCGCGGTGGGCGCGGATGATATTCCAACCCAACCCAACCCAACCCAAAACCCGGCCAGATTTTCAGTCTTGGCGAGCACCGGCTCATGTGCGGGGATTCGACCAACTGGGAGGACATCGGCCGGCTGATGGGCCGCGAGCGCGCGCGGATGGTCTTCACCGACCCGCCCTACGGCGTGAGCTACACCGGCGTCAACAACCCGGAAGGCCATGAATGGGAGCGGATCAAAAACGATGACCTGCGCGGGGCCAAGCTGCAGCGATTCCTCGAAGCGGCCTTTGTCTGCATGGCCCGGGCCACGATCGCGAATCCGGCGGTTTACGTCTTCCACGCGAGCGCCAACCAGCGCCAATTCGAGGAGGCCTTGGTCAGCGCGGGATTCCGCGTGAAGCAGCAGATCATCTGGAACAAGGGAATGATTCTCAGTCATAGCGACTACCACTGGGCCCACGAGCCTATTTTTTACGCCATCAAGGACGGGAAAAACTGCGAATGGTTCTCGGGCCGCACGAGCCGGACCGTCTACAACATGCAGCCGCCGGATCTGGCGGCGATGACCAAGGACCAGCTGCTGGAGGTCCTCCAAGCGGCCGCCGGCGGCACGACCAACTGGGAATACAAGCGCGACGCGGTGCAGAAGTACGTCCACCCAACGCAAAAGCCGGTGGACCTGATCTGCCACGCCGTCCGGAACTCCAGCGCCAAGGGCGAGATCGTCCTGGACCCATTCGGAGGATCCGGAAGCACGCTCATCGCCTGCGACATCATGGAGCGCCGGTGCTTCACCGCCGAGCTCGACGAAAAATACTGCGACGTGATCATCAACCGCTGGCAGCAGCGGACCAAACGGAAGGCCAGGATGCTTAAAGCCTGAGAGGGAGCGCGCATGAAAATTTACATCGCGACCAGCTGGAAGATGGAGAAACTCGCCAAGAGCATGGCGGATCTCCTGCGAAGGCTCGAATTCGAGGTCGACCTGTTCTGCGACCCGACGGGCGGGCGGTACGTCTTTTCGTTCGCCGACCTGGGAATCCCAAAGGACCTGGACCAATTCGACGTGAACAACAACCCCAAGGCCCAGCGCGCCTTCGCGCAGGACCGCCGCGGACTCGACTGGGCCGACGTCGTGATCATGATGACGCCCTGCGGAAACTCGGCCCACCTCGAGGCGGGATACGCCTGCGGCCACGGCAAGAAGCTATTCATCTACGGAGCCTTCCTCAAGGGCCAGATCGACGTGATGTACCAGTTCGCCGACCGAATGTTCCGGCAGGTCAGGGACTTGATCGATGCCCTGCAGGTGTACGAGCAGGAACTCAAGCACCAAAGGGAGGATCGCCATGAACAGGCAGGAGCATGATCGCAGGCTGAGGAAGATCGGCAAGCCGCGGTGGCTGGCGGTGGCCGCCGAATACCTCCGCATCCGGCAGGAGGCGGCCAGGCCGGCGATTACCCCGGCAGCACTCGAACTCTCATTCATGCGGTCCCTGCGGAAGGCTGGATTCACGGCGAAGAACTACAACGCCTGACAACGCGGCTCTCTCCGGAGCAGGCCAGGGGCATGACGCAACGGAGCGGGATGGCGAGTTTAGGGAAACGTCCTTCAAAGAAGGGCGAAAAACGAGAGGTGGAGGGAACCATGGGAACAGGATTGGCACAGAGGCAACGAGAGCACGGAACGTCGGCGGTTCAGGAAATGGCCGGCGGCGGCGGGAAGACCCCGGAGAACGGCGGGCCACGGCCAGGGCCGGCGCAACCGGCCGCACCGGCGCAACCAGCCATGCCGGGAACCCAGCCGGCGGATGCGAAAAAGAAGGCCCCGGAGCCCCGGACAGTCCAGGACATCGAGCACGATTTCAGGATGGCCGTCTTCGAGGCCCAGCTGGTCTCGTCGACCATGAAATTCGGGGATGGCGGCCGGGAGCTTAAGCTCGATCTGCGCGTCGATGACGGCTACGCCAATAAGACCGCGCGGGATTTCATGAAATTTTCCCCCAACGAGCCGATGTCGATCCGGGTTCTGCCCAAGCAGCCGCGGCTCGATGACCATGCGCCGGAGGAGTTCGGCTCCAAAATTCCGGCCTTCGGCGTGGAGATGATCGAACGCCTCGAAAAGCTATCCAGCACGGGCCGGAATGGCTGGCAGGATATGTCGCCGGCCATGCTCATGCTCCGGATCGAGAAGAACCTGAAGGAGATCAACCTAGGCCGCGCCGGAACTTTGAAGGACCTTCAGCGCGCAGCCATCGATATCGCCAATCTCTCATTCATGGCCTGGTGGAATGCGCGGATCGACGAGGCCGCTGCCAAGCGGGGCGGAAAGTGATCTGGCTCGCGCTCGGCGCCGGCGCGCTGGGTATTCTCCTGCTCGCCGGGCTCCTCAAATCGGCCGCCGAGGCGGAACGGGGCTGGACCGAGCTCGAATCCCGCCGGATCCAAGGAGTACGACATTCAGAGGCCATGCGGGATAACGCCCACTTCGGCGATCCCTGCTATTTCTGCGGGAGTGGCCACAACAAGGTGAAACCCGGGCCTTGTCCTGGTCCAATCCGGAAACCGGCGGCTAAAATGCGGGAGGTGCGACATGGGAGGGCTTAATCAGTTCCAGCGATGGGCCCAGGGCCAGGGAATGGGGATGCAGGTCCAAAAGGACCGTGCCGCGGAACGCCGGGCACGTAGTAAATACCAGCTGGCCAGGCTTATCCGTAATCGGATGGCCAGGGAAAGCCGGCGGAGAAACAGGCGGAAATAGCGTGACGGGGCCCGAGGGTGGTTTAGACCCCTTTTCCACCCACAGGAGCCGAGAGGCGCCCGGGCCTCTACCCAAACCAGGAGGACGAGAACATGTCAGAAACGAAGACCATGCCAGACGCCGGGATGCCAGCTGGCGGGAACGTGGAAGAACCGAGCCGGGAAGAACTGAAAGCGCTGCTGGCTGAAACCACGGCGGCGCTCGTATCCTGCCTCCGCCTACAGGATAACGCGGCCATCGAGCAGACGCCCAACGTGCGGGCGGAAGCCGTGCAGCTGCTGGCCTATTGGCAGCACAGCGGGAACAGCTTTGGCTGCAAGCTGTTTAAGCTGATCCAGTGCGCCGATCCGAAAAACAAGCGGCTCCTCCGCTTGGCCTATCCGGCCTACGTCCAGGTATTCGACGAATGGATGGCGGAGCCGGACGGAGACGCCTATATCAAACGCGCCCTCGTGGAATCCGGACGCGCGCGCCCGGGAGCAGGGAGCAGTGACCATGCCAGCTGATCGACCGTCGACCTGGACGATTGGCGTGGACGTGAGCATGATCCGGGTGCTTGAACTGCAGGCCCGGATCGAATCCCGCAAGGCATACACCGCGGCCATGCATGCGGCCAACAGCAGCCGGGTACACCTGGGCGCTTCGCTGGCCTATGGCGAGGAAGCGTTCGCGGCGCTGGAAAAGGAGCTGATTGAGATCGCCGAGGAGCTGCGGGGAATCGCCGTCGAGGTCAAGAACCGGCAGGACGAGGAGAAGCGGGCCCAGGAGATGGCCTACCCGGAATGGGTTGCGGCGCACCCCAACGGGGCCCAGGACGAGCCCCCAGGGCCAGCGCATCCGGCGCTGGACAGCGAGCCCGCCGGAGGGCCGGAGGAGGGCGAAGCCGGCCGGTAACTGAGGGTACATGGCACGGAATTACCGCCGGCGAGCAATCCGGCTAAAACGGAGCGGGGAGGCATCATGGTACGCGCCAAGTTCGTGGTGGACTCGGTCACCAAGACCAAGTACGGCTTCACGACGATCATCGCCACGCCGGTGATCGGCGGCAAAGAAACGGAAAATCAGAAGTTTTTCGAGAGCACGCCCAGCGGCAAGCTCGAATTGCAGGTGAAGGACGCCGCCACGTCGGCGGCCGCGTATTTCAAGATCGGAGCGGAATACTACGCCGACTTCCACGAGGTCGGTGAGCTGGTGGTTCCGCCCGAGCAGCAAGCGGTCCCAACGCCGGCGATTTAGCGCATGGCGGGCACGCCCGCATGGATAACCAACTAAGGGGAGCGGGCCGGGAGCAATCCTGGCCTGTATCTCTTGGCAGCGAGACGCCGAGGGCGCGGCGTGAAACGAACGCCCATAAACGTGAGACGGGGGACGAGATGGGAATGGCACCGAAGGGAACCACGACGAATGCACCAGCCAAGGAACCGCAGCATAAGGCCCAGGACGCCCAGGACATCAAGGCATTCGAGGCGATTACGGACAACGACGTCGAGCAGACGCGGCGCAGCATCGATGAGGTCCGCGCGCACTCGAATTCGGCGATGGCCCAAGTGATCGGACTAGCCGGGGCCCGGGCCAGCATGGAGTTGCAATTCAGGGACCGCAAGGGCAAGCCGGTCGTCCAGGACCCGCGCGTGAAGGAGCGGGCCAAGGAACGCGGCGCCGATGCCGTGCGCAGCCTCCGGATGTATATCCGGAAGATCGAGGAGGAAGTCCGTGCCATCGCTAAGACCGTCGCCTAGGGAGCGCATTCAAGCGCGCCTCAACACTGCGTCGACGGTCGAGGTCCCGGTCGTCTACATCGGCGACCTCAGGACCACCCAGGCCAATGTGAAGGGGATCGTGTACCATTTCGTGCGGGGAATCCCGCAACCAGTGCCGATCACCGTCGCGAACGTGCTGGCCAACCGCGGGAACTTCAAGCACGTCGCGGACGTCGACGTCCGGCTCTACCAGGACCCGAAGAAATGGGTGAAGTCGATCCTGGTGGCCAGGACCCTGCACTCGATAGGCGACATGCTCATGGCGAGCGTGACGCCCAAGGCGCTGAAGCGGAAGTACCCGGCCGCGCACGTCGCGGTCGCGGTCCCGCGCGAGAGTTTCCCGCTGTGGTTTCACAATCCATGGGTCGACGAGCTGATCCCATGGAATGAATCATTCGGCGGGATCGCGCGCAGCTTCGAGCTTTATTTCGATATCACGCGGCCATGCGTGCGCTACGAGATGGCCAACCACCCGAGCAAGAAGCAGCGCATTGACATCTACCTGGAGCACTGCGGAACGACGCTGCCGGACGATGAGAAGCAGCCCATCTACACGGTCACCCAGGAGGAGCGCGAGTGGGCTCATGAGGTGACCGGCGGGCGGTATTTCTTCGGCCTGCAGCTGCGGGCCAACGCGCCCATCCGGAACTGGATGGCCGGCAAGCACTGCCCGCAAGACCGCAACCAGGAAATCGTCAAGCGGTGGCTGGCCATGAACAACGGACTGGACGTGATGCTGTTTGACCAGCACCGGGAGCTTTCCGGCCAGTACGAGGGCGAGAGAATTTTTAAGCGGCCCGGGTCGGCGATTCGGGAGGTATTCGCGCTTATGGAGCGCTGCGCGGTCATGCTGACCCTGGACTCCGGCCTCTTGCATGGATGCGGGGCCCTGACCATCCCAGTCGTGGCGCTGTTCGGAAATATCCACCCGCAGTCCAGAACGACGTATTACAAAAACGCCATCGGCCTGTTCAAACCGGAGGCGTGCCCGCATAATCGGGCGCCGTGCAATGGAGACTGTGGGCATCAATACTGCCTCGAAGGGATAACGATCGAGGAGGTCTGGACCGCCATCACCAAGCTGTGGGAGGTGGCCGGCAAGCGGCGCCTGGAGACCATGAAGGCGAACGAGGCCATGAACCGCGGGCCAATTAAAAGCAAGCCAGAGGTGATCCATGCAGGTTGAGGAGAAGTACCCGGGCATTCCGGTGCCCAGGCACCCAGGGGATTCCCTGGGCGGCCTGACGGATCTGCTCGATTTTATTATGCGGTTCACCGGCGCGAAGGCGGGTCAATTCGCCATGGCCGAGATCGGCTGCTTCTCCGGACAGAGCACGGAGGTGTTCGCCGAGCGCGTGACCAAGCTGATCGCGGTGGACTCCTGGGATGATGCCACGCTCCTGGGCAATACAGCCCTGAAGCAGTACCCCATGGCCAACGTCAAGCTGTGCTTCGAGGACCGGATGGCCAGGTTCGGGGAAAAGGTATTCGTGATGCACGGCCCGAGTGTCGAGATGGCCAAGCAGGTGCCGGACGCCTCGCTGGACTTCGTCTACATCGACGCCGACCACCGGTACGCGGCCGTGCGGGCCGACATCATCGCTTGGAAGCCGAAGGTCAAGGCCGGCGGATTCATCGGCGGCCACGATTACAACGAGCAGAACTGGGGCCCCCAGGTGAGCCGCGCCGTCCAGGAGCTGCTCGGGAAGCCGGATCGGATATTCCGCGACTGCAGCTGGGTCAAGGCAATCGGGGTCCGGCCATGATTCCTATCCTGTGGAGATTTTTAGGATGGCGGAAGATTAAACGGTGCCTCTGCTATGATTGCGGAGTTTGCACACACTGCGGTAATCAGCGAGTGAGCGCTAACTCGAAAGCGGCGGGGCACCCATGCAATGGATGCAAAGTGCGCGACCTCTGCAAAAGTATGAGAGCGCAGTCATGAAGCGCGTCGTCGTCACCTCCATCATCGGCGCGGCCCACACCAAGCTGGCCGAGGTCACCCTCCCGACGATCCGCGCCTGGGCCAGCAGCATGGGCGCGGACGTCAAGGTCCTGGAGGCCGTTCTGCCGGAGCATGCGGGCCAGACCGGGCACTGGGCCAAGTTCGCAATCCACGGCCTCCTGGACGTCTACGAGGAGGCTTTGTGGCTCGATGCCGACATCGTGGCCAGCCCCAGGGCCCCGGACATCTTCGAGGCCACCGGCGGGGCTCTGGCCGCATATCCCGAGGGCGACGTGGTCGAGCGGGCGGGCCAATTCAAGGAGTACTATCGGCTCCTGCGCGGGCACGCGCTCACATTTGGGAAGCAAATCAGATATTTCAACAGCGGGGTCATGGTCATCCCGCGGGAGGCCCGCGACATTTACAAGGTCCCGGCGCTGGAGGAGATCGAACTCACGACCAAGCTCAAGCGGGAGCATCCGGATCGGTTCTTCTTCGACCAGAACTTGCTGAACGCCCGGATCATGGAGACCACTCACCGTATCGTTCCGCTGTCGAACCGGTGGAATTTCATGCAAGTCCCATCGGAGGCCGCCGGCGACCACTGGGAGAAGCGCACGGAGATCGCGCACCTGATCCATTACGCAGGCCTACTCGCCTGCATGGAGCCTGACCAGGTCCTGGATCTGGCCAGAGCTGACCTGCGAAAGTGGGGTGGTTGACATGGCACAACCCAACCGCCGGCCGGAGCGCCAGGCGGATCGCCGCCAGGCAGCCAAGTCGGCAGCCAAGGCCAAGCCGAAGAAGAAGCGGGCACCCAAGAAGCGTCCGCCGGCCAAGAAGGCCAAGCGCCCGACGCCGGACGAGGTGACCGAGCTGCGGGCCCTGGACGCCAAGCGCCGCGCGGGCGAGCAGCGCGTGGAGGACTGGGAGCGGGAGCAGCAACTCCGGGCCGATTACGAAAAGGAAAAGGCTGATCTAGCGCCCTGGGTCGGCTGGGAGGAGTACCAGGCGGCCAAGAACAACGAGCGCCGGATAAAATCCGTTGGCATCATCGGCGCTATCATGCGGGGCGAGAAGCGCACTGAAATACGGAAAAAGTACCGAATCAGCGCGCACAAACTCAACGCCATCTTAAACAGCGAGACGGTGGACAACCTGCTGGCGTATTCGCTGGGGTACATTTATTCCTTCCAAACGGCCTGCGTGAACGCCATCCTGTACCGGCTGCGGGAAGACCACGACGGCAACCTGGCCGTGGCGCTCCTGGATAAGCTGGGAGCATTCACTCGCGCGTCGAAATTGATCCAAGCATCCGGCGCAGCGGATCCCGAAACGGGGAAGGGGCAAAATGTCGAAGACGCCATCGGTATCCTCTTTGCCAAAGGCGACAGCGTACAGACCAGACAAACTCTCGCGAAAATTAGTGAGCTTGTCATCGACAGTTTCAAAGCCCAGGCTCCTAAGTGAGGATAACCTGGCCCGGATCGCCGTCGCCTATAACCTGGCAGCCTACGCGAGCAGGTACGCGCGCATCCAGTCATCCATGCAAGCCGGGGATGGCGAGGCATTCAGCTTCCTGAAGTTCCCGTACATGCTGGAGCTCTACGCCGATATGTTCCCGAACATCGTGATCCAGAAGGCGCTGCAGATCGGCGCTTCGGAGTACGCCGTTCTGAAGGCCATCCATGCCTGCGACCAGCTGGGCGCGGACGTGATGTATGGATTCCCGCACACCCGGCAGATCGGCCGATTCAGCAAGACGCGTATCAGCCGCATCATCCGCCGGAGCGATTACTTCACCAAGATCACCGAGGACTCCGCCTTCGAGAGCAAGGTCCGCCAGGCCATCCTGCTGCGCCTCGTGCGCGGACGCTATTTCTATCTGGTCGGCGTCCAGTCCGATGCCGAAATTCAATCGGAGTCCGTGGACCTGATCATCCGGGACGAATTCGACCTCATGGACCAGGACAATGCCTTCCTCCTCCTGCAGCGCAACTCCGCCTCCATTAAAAAAATGTTCCTCGACCTCGGGTTCCCGCTGATCGAAGGCTCGGGCATCAACCAGCAGTTCATGGAATCGGACCAGCGCGAGTATGAGGTCTGCTGCCTGAAGTGCGGCACCTGGCAGGAAATCACCTGGCCGCGCAACGTCGACCGCGAGCGGATGGAGCGCGTCTGCTGGAAGTGCCACGCCTCGCTGGAGCAGCCGCTCCGGAATTATCGCTGGGGCAGGTGGGTGGCGCGCAATCCCGGCCTGTCGGAAGTCCGCCATGGGTACCATATCTCCAAACTGATTTATCCGGGTCTGGATTTCGCCGACTTCATCAAGGCCGCGGACAACCAAATCCGGGCCATGGAATTCAGCGTGTTCTACCTGGGCCTGCCGTTCACGAGCCGGACCATGCGGATCACGGAGGGCCTTTTCATGGCCTGCGTGGATCCCACGGCACGGATCGAGAACGTCTACGAGCAGCGTGCGAAGCTCTACGGCGGGGCCGATATCGGTAACGTGATCCACGTCTGGATGGAGGCCGTCGAGGAGCGCGCCGGCGGCCAGCGCATGAGATTGCTTGACCTGAAGACTTTCACCGGTGAAAATAAATTCGACCAGCTGGAGGCGTATCTCGCATTCGCGCAGCCGGCCACCTTCTGCGTGGATATCAATCCAGAGACCACCGAGGTGATGCGGCTCGTCCGGAAGTTCCCGATGATGGTCTGGGGCGTGCGCTTCGAGGACTTCACGGCCTCGCCCCAGGACGAAAGCAGGATCGACTACGACGCCTGCGTGATCGGTGCCAACCGCACCTACCTGCTCGATTGCAATATCGATGACTTTCTGGAAAAGCGCGTGACCATCCCAGGCGAGGCACTCTCCCTGCACGCGGACGTGAAGGCCCACTTCATGGCGCCGGTCCAGATCATGGACACGGTGGGCCGGAGCGGGGTGCCCATCAAGCGGTGGACCACGCCGAAGGGCCGGCCAGATCATTGGGCGTTTGCTCGGGCCGCTTGCATAGCGGCCTCCAAGCTCGAAGGATGGGTTGCGCGCGACGGCGGCCGGCGGACCCCGACCAAGGGGCCGGATGCCGAGGTTAACTGGGCGCGGCTTTATAGAAACCTAAAACAGCGAAGGCGGTGACCAGGATGGGATTTTTGCAGAATCTCAAGACCTTGAAAGACCGCGTGACCGGCCAGGCTGAAAACTCGGCTCGGGAGCACACATTCAAAGAGGCGGCCAGCATCTTTGACTTTTTCATGGATACCTATGGCTGGGACGCCATGGCCGGGGCTGACTCGGGCATGTGGCCGGCCAAGCGCACCGCCCGGTCGGTGGCCAACTCCATCTCCCGGAACCTGGCCAAGTACAAACGGGACGGCTTCGTCAAGCGCGGCATCAACCTCCACACGGACTTCACCTTCGGCCGTGGAATCGACGTGCCCAAGTGCAAGAGCGAGGCTGTCCAGGAGATCGTCAGCAAATTTTGGAAGTCCGCGGTCAATCAGCGGAACTTTTTCGGTTTCATCGCCCAGCAGCGCAGGCACAAGGAGACGCTCCTGGCCGGCGAGATCAATATCATGGTTAAAATCGACGAGAACACCTCCCAGGTGAAGCTCTATCCCATCAACCCGCCTGACATCGTCGAGGTCATCCCGGACGCCGACGAGCCGACCCGGCCGGCCTTCTATCTGCTCAAGCGCAACCGCAAGGTCTGGAATTTCGACCGCAACGAATGGGAGCAGAGCCAGGATTCGCCCAAGGAACTCTACCGGGCCATGCGCTACAAGCTCCTCGAGGCGTCCGACCAGGAGCTGCAGCGCGGGCTGGTCTACCATATCGGCCTGAATGAGTTCTTCGATTTTCTCCGCGGGGATTCGGACGTGGACGCCGTGGCCGACGCCGCGGAGTCGGCGCGAGACATGGCCGATGATGGAACCGCGCTCTCCCGGGCCAACGCCGAGACGGCCTACAAGGCCAAGATTCTCAAGGGCGGCAAGACGGTGAAGGACGCCTATCTGGCGTACATCCGGAGCAAGACGGACGGCTCCAACCCCACCGGCGCGCCCGCCTCGGACTGGATCGAGAACGACTCCATGCTCCGGGAGTGGATGCAGGCGCGCGACACCGGCGCCAACTTCCGCGAGAAGGACATGCGCGCCCAGCGCGCGTACATCTGGGCGGGCCTGGGCTTCGGCGAGCATTACATGGGCGACCCGAGCTCGGGCAACCTCGCCACGGCGACGGCCATGGAGCTGCCAGTCCTGAAAATGATCCAGGCCGAGCAGAAGTTCTGGGCCTCGATCTACAGCGACCTCGTCGACTTCGTGATCGATATCGCAGCCGTGACCGGCACGCTGGCCGGCGAGGTGGTCGACCAGACCGAGCTGGAAATCGAGACGACCGAAAACCGGTCTTTCGCCCTGAACTTCCCGCCGATCACCCAGAAGGACATCCAGCAGTACATGACTGCCCTCGGCACGGCCGTGGACAAGACCCTCATCCCCGAGGAGACCGCAGCGCGGCTCGCGATGGAGCTGTTCGAGGTCGAGGATATCGACGAGGCCCTGGACGAGCTGTTCCAGGCCAAGGAGGTCGAGGCCGAGCTCGCGAAAATCCGCGCCCAGAACGCTCCGCCCCCTCCCGCGCCCGGGCAACCCAAGGCCCCAGGGGCCGCCGCACCGGCCCCCCCAACTGGCAAGTCGAACGGCCTCCCGCCCGGGATGGAGAGCATGCAGCCCATGAAGGGCCCGGCCGGCGTGGCCGGCAATGGCGGCGGAGGCAAAGGCAATGGGAACGGGAATGGCAACGGTAACGGTGGCCAGGCCAAGTGAGGCAAAAGCGGATCCGGACCAGCGCCGCCCTGGCCGCCCACTGGGAGCGCGCCATCCGGATCGTATCCAAGAACTATCTGGCCCGCATGACGGCGCGGGCGATCCATCTGGTCGAGCTGGAGAAGCGAAACGCCCCGCATCTTCTTGAGGCGACGGAAGCAATCGACTTCCCGCAGCGAGACCAGGTCCTGCGCCGCTGGAGCCGGGTCAAGAATACGCTCAACGTCAAGAACCCTTCCGTCTGGACCCCGCGAATCATCCCGGACTTTTCGTATTACCGCGAACGCATCGTGGACCGCGAAGACGAGCGCTGGTTCGTCGATCTGCTGTTCGGCCTGAAGAAGGAGGCGTATCAATCCGCCCTCGGCGCGGCTGCCGCGGCCCTGGGCCGGCAGCCGTGGCCCAGCGTGGAAACCTTGGATGCCATCCGCGCCAAGACGGTGAAGATCGTGACCACGACCATCACGCCCCACCTTCGGGACGAATTGCTGGCTAAGATCGAAAGCAGCATTAACGCCGGCTTCACAATCGACGAGACCGCGCATGACCTCGGATTTCTCAACACCAACTGGAGGACCATCGCCCGCACGGAAACCTTCGACGTCATGAACGCCGGCAGCCGCAATCAGGTTATGAACGAGGCGGCCGAGTTCGGGGCCGATATCGTGAAATTTTGGCAGCATTCCGGAAACACCCATAATCCGCGTATCTCGCATCTGGCAGCCGCCGACCAGTACAACCAGGACAGCGCCATCCCGGTAGACGAGCCGTTTATCGTGAACGGAATTCCCATGCAAATGCCTCACGATCCAGATGCGCCGGCGGAGGAGGTCGTCAATTGCGGCTGCACCGCGGTCTACCTCGTCAAGCAGCCGGACGGCAGCGTCTCCGAGTAATCCTAAAAATACTTGCTGAGATTTCTTGACGAATTTTCCCGCCTGCTGCAAAAATCAAACGAGATAAAAATTAACTTTCGAGGTGCAGGTCATGCCTTGGCCGAAGATCGAGGACGTCCCAGCCAACCTCCGCAAACATAAAGGCGCGCCGCTCACCATCGAGCAGGCCAATAAGTGGGCGCAAATCTTCGATGCGCTCAAGGCCAACGCCAGCGTGCGCGAGCCGGCGGCCGCCGCCTGGTCCACCTGGGAGGAAATATACGAGCTGAAAGACGGCGCCTGGGCCAAGCGCCCGCGCGCGGCCGCGGAATCGATGCTCTGGATCGAGGAGGAGCCGTTCGTCGAAGCCATCGAGAACCCCGTCATCGAGCGCGACCAGGACGGCCTGCCCAGCAAGGTCCGGGTCCTGCTAATTCAGTCGGGGCCCGCGCGCTCGAAAAATCGCAATTACCCGGCCCCGCCGCTGAAGGAACTCGCCGAGAGCGGCATGCTCGATGGCCTGAAAATGTACGACGGCCACCCGCCGGGCTCCGAGGAAATCCCGGGATCCACTCTCAAGCCGCGCTCCATCCGGGAATACTTAAGCTTCATCCTTCCCAAGACCGCGAAATTCGAGGAGTCCATCCGCCTGAAGACGGGCGCGATCGTCTCCGGAATCACCGGCATCGTCAAACTCATCGATCGCGACTTTAAATACAAGATGGCCGAGGCCGCGGAGACCTTCGGGATTTCGCTTAACTCGCTATGCGACGCGCTGAAGACGCCGTCGGGCGAGACGGTCATCCAGAAAATCCGGCGTGCAACCTCGGCCGATTGGCTGACCGGAGAACCCAACTGCGGAGGCTGCGTCCTCGAATTCGTGGAGGCGGCCGACGTAACCCGTGGAAAGGAGGTAACCGAGGAAATGGAATACAAGGACATTACGGCGGATGATTTGAAGAAAAACCGTCCGGATCTCGTCCAGGCTCTGATGGGCGAGGCCCAGACTGCCCAAGCAGCGGCCGAGCAGGCCAAAACGGCAGCCGAAACCAAGGCCACGGAGGCGCAAGCCGCCGCGACCACGGCCCAGGCAGCGACGGCGACGGCGGCGGCCGAGTCCGCGGACCTGAAGACCAAACTTCAGGCCAAGGACACGGAGATGGCCGAGATGGCCTCGAAGAACGCAGCGGCCGCATTGACCGCCAAGACCATCGAGACCGTCGAAAGCAAATGTGCCCACCTCAACATCCTGGGCAAGGCCCAGGTGATGAAGGCGGTCCTGGGCAAGACCTTTAAAACCGAGCAGGAGATGGCGGAGGCCATCGATGCGCAGGTCAAGGGCTTGCCTGAAGCGAGCACCAAGCCGGCAGGCGCGCCCGCACCGGGCAATGCCGGGACCGATCCGGCCCTTCCCACCGGCAGCGCCGAATGCGCGGAGTCGATGGGATTCACCGAGGAAGAACGGAAACGGCTGGCCCAAGTCCGCTAGGCAGACTCAGGGAGCAGGCGTTCGCTTTTTGATACCCCACAAGGAGGCACGAAATGCTTACAGGAAGCAACGCGGTCGTCGGCATGCACGAAGTCGACGGGGCGGACCTGCAACACTTCGTGGCACCGGTCGGAGCAGGAGTAGCCGCCGGGACTCCGGTCGGGATCGGCCACGTCGTTGGCGTGACGCTTGAAGCAGCTGATGCTCAGGGCAACGCGACCATCGACTCCGACCGGAAGCGCTGGAAATTCGACGTGAAAAACGTCACGGCGTATGACGGGTCCACGGGGCTGCCAGCCACGCACAAGGCGGTCGAGTACGGCGACATCGTGTACGTCGACCTGACCAGCTACGAGCTGACGCTCTCGCCCCAAAACGCGAGCGGAGACGACAACATGCCCTTTGGCACGGTCGTCTTCGGCGACAACTGGACCACAGGCCCAGGCGGAGAAGCAGCCGGCTATTCGGGCCTCTCCACATCCTACACGGAGCCGGACGTGGTGATCTTCGTGTCCGACTACCGGGCATAAGGGGAGGAGAGCCATGAACCGGATGTTCAATTTCGAACGTATGAACCCCGCGGACTTCGCGGGTTTTACCTCGCTTCGGAGCGTGTACCGCGCGCTCGCGCCTTTCAAGGAAAAGGGCGTCTTCGAGGCGGGGAGCAAGCGCTACAAGCTGGAGGCCGCTGAAGCTGCGGCGGCCATCAAGCTGCTCGGCACCCAGGAATTCGCCGAGCTGATCTCCGACAGCGACATCGGCGCCACCGCCGATGTGATCGACCGGGCCATCATCGCGGCCTACCGGGACTACTTCAACCAGCCTTCCCAGGACCTGGGACAGCTGACCGTGAAGCGCCCGGTGAAGGACTTCCGTTTCGAGACGATTCTCTACAGCGACATCGAGAATTTCTCGAAGAAGAAGGACCACGAAGGGTACGACGCGGCGTTCATCGACGTGTCGGACCAGCTGAACGACCTGGAGATGTGGGGCAAGCTCATCCACGTCGACTGGAAAGCCTGGCGCGGCAACCGTGGGGAAATCCTGCGCACCCTGCCCACCCGGCTCGGGATCGCCGGTAAGCGGACCATCATGCGGATGCTGGCCGCAGAGATGTGGAACGGGTTCGCCGGCAATGTCATGTACACCGCCGGGAATGGAAACCTGTTCAATCTCGCGTTGACGCCGACCAACCTGGAAACGGCCGTCAACTCCATGAAGCTCCTCGCCGACCCGATGAACAACGAGCCGCGGGGAACGATCATGGTGTACCTCGTGGTTCCGCAGGCCCTGGAGTTCACCGCCCAACGGATCGTGAACCCCATCCTGCAGAGCCTCGCGATCCAAACGATCGCCGGGAATGTTGTCAACATCCAGCTGAAGTTGATCGCGAACCCGATGCTCGACCGCTACACCACGACCGGCTGGTGGCTCTTTGCCCAGCCCGTTGGGGACCAGGGACCGCTGGTCGAGGCGTACCTGGAAGGGAACGATGCGCCCGAGATATTCATCAAGACCTCGGACGCCCAGCGGATCGCCGGAAACGGCCCCGAAGAGATGGGGGATTTCCGGACGGACAACATCAGCTGGAAGGGCCGGATCAGCCGCAAGCCGTACTGGCTGCCCGACCTGTACTGGATGACGGCTTTCTCGAACCCGACCAGCTAAATGAGAAGGCCCAGGGTTATGTAAACCCGAGGGGCGGGCGGCATTGCCGGCCCGCCCCTTTTTTTATCCGGGAGGGAGACGCCATGGCATTTACGAACGATCCCGCGACCATGATCGGCAAGGTCCGGATGTACGCCGGCGACGCTGACACCGACAGCCATATCCTGACCGATGAGCAGATCACGGTCTGTATCAGCGACAGCGCCGGCGAGTTCATGGTCGCCGCCTATCTCGCCGTCATGGCCAAGATCGCCCTGCTCGCGGCAAACCCGAACAACCAGACTTTCAACACCTACTCCCAGAGCACGGACTTAAACGTGCTCAACAAGCTGGCCGACCGTCTCCGCGCCGATTGCGAGGCCCGCGGCCTGACCGTCGATGGGACCAGCGTCGCCCAGTTCGGCCGGGCCGAGGTTGCCCGCACCAAGCGCACCTGGCAGCAGGTGGAGGCCAACAAGATCGCCCGCGGGGAGCCGTATTGATGAACACGCGCGCCGCCTTCGAGAAGATGCTCGGCAGCACCTGCGACATTTACCGGTCTTCCACGTCGGTCAACACCTCCCACGAGGTCGTCGGCAGCGAGGCGCTGCTGGCCGCCGGCGTGCGCTGCGCGATCGCCTTCCCGACCGGCCGGAAGGTCGTGCTGCCCAGCGGCATCGACCCCAGCAAGCTGCGGCTGATTTATTTCAAATGGAACGCCGATGTCCAGGAGCGGGACCGCATCCGCCTGGGCGGGCGGGATTACACGGTCAACTCGGTGGATGTGACCTGGGCGAATCATCACAAGGAAGCGATGTGCGAGACCATGCTCGGAGGCTGATGTGGCGGATCTTGAGCTGAACCTCCCGGAATTCAAAAAGCTCATTTCCAAGCTCGACGAGCTACCCCAGGACGTCTACCGGGAAATGGGCTACACGATCCTGACGGTGACGCTCATCGTAGAGGCTGCGGCGAAGGAGAAAATTCACCGGAACTTCAAGGGCATCGGGACGCTGGCCGCCTCGGTCACCCATCAAATCCTGAAGGTCGCTGGGCTGGCCGTGACCGGCGTAGTCGGAACGAATCTCGTGTACGCCGCCATCCATGAATTCGGCGGAACGATCACGCCCAAGAACGCGGACTGGCTGACCATTCCGTTCGCCGACGTCCAGGGCCGGGCCAAGGACTACACCAATACGTTCTTCGCCTGGTCGAAGAACCACAATCTGATCCTTTTCCAGCGGACGGGCAAGGGCGAGGCCAAGCCGCTGTTCGTGCTGGTGAAAAAGACCGAGATTCCGGCCAGGCCGTATTTGAACCCGGCCCTCACCGAGAACAAGGAACTCATCGTGCAACGGGTCGGCGAGTCCCTGAAAAGGAGCCTCGAACGTGTCGCAAGAAAGTAACGCCTGGATCATCAACCGCCTGGTTGCCGACACCCAAATCAAGACGCTCCTGGGCGTGGTGACCGTAACGAACGAGATCATCCTGGCCGAGCCCGAAGACCGGCCGGCCCTGCTGTCCACCCACAGGGGTATCATCGTTTTGCGTCCGGAAAGCGAGACGCCGAACACCCACAACTCGCAAGGAGGTGACAAGGAGGAAACCATCTACATCGAAATCAGGAGCTGGACCAAGCAGACGGTCCACGACCTGAAGGCGCGTGTTCTCGCGCTGCTCGAGGACATCGACGGGGCCCTGGCTTCAGGCGGGTGCATCTACCGAGTCCGGCATGATTGGAACCGAGCACCGTACAAGAACCCCGATGGGGCGACTTGGGAGTGCCAAATCCGGTACGTCGTCTGGTACCGCTGAAAAGCGAAGGAGGAAAACGCACAGATGGATATTCCGCGGGTTTTATGGCTCAACGGCAAGATCACGGTCAACGGCAACGACGTCGCCACGATCAGCGCGGCCGACGGACCGGTCGAGATCGACATGGGCAACCAGCAGGTCTCGGCGTCCGGCAGCCGAGGGGTGGACCTATACACCGACGAGGTCAAGAAGGAATACAGCCTCACGGTGACCGGCGCCTTTTTCAACACCCGGGTCCTGGAGTACCTGGAGGGCCTCATCGCCTCCTACGGCACCCTGGACGATGGCATGACGGCATCCAGGAACTTGAGCATCGACAGCAAGGCCAACAGCATCAGCCGGCCCTACGTCGAGCTCCTGATCACCGGCCAGAAGAAGGGCACCGTCAACCCGGCCAACAGCAACCTGCCGTACCGGCTCGAAGTGTGGGCTTCGCGCGCCAAGCTCTCGGGAGCCCTGTCCCTCCCCTTGAGCAAAAGCGAGCACTCGAAGTTTAAGCTCACCTTCAAACTGCACGGCGAGGTGGACGAAAACGCGGTCTGGTTTCAGGTCCGCGACGAGGAGCAGGCGAGCTAACCATGGCCAACCTGACTCCCGAACAGAAACGGACCGTCTTCTACGAAGGCGGCCTGCGGGAGACCGTGACGCTCGCCGGGCACACACTTGTGCTCGGCGAGCTCGCGCTCAGGGACAAATATAAGATTTTCGAGTGCATGGAGGGAGACCTCGCCCAGGTCGAGCGGACCTGGCATGAGTACATCGGCAGCCGCGCCCGCGGCGTCATCGGCTGGCTGGTCCGGACCTTCCGGGACGTGATCGGCCTGGAGGAGAAGCGGGCCTACGCCATCGGTGCCATGAAGCGCTACATCGATGGCCTTACGGACAACGACGTTCGGCTGATTCAGATCTGCGCCGCCGGCCGCAACCAGGCGACTCCGGAGCAGGTCAAGGAGATCGTGCTGTCGGCCCCGACGTCCGAGGTCCAGCCCGCCATCCAGAAGGCCCTGGAAATCAACGGTATCGACTTAAAAAAATTCATGGCTGCACAGCCGCCGACCACCCCGGCCGATGCAGCCCGGAAGACGATGACTTCGACTGCTGGGTCAGCCGAATAGTCGAGTACACAGGGTGGACCCGCGCCGAGATTCTGGAGCATACGCAATCGTACCTGGATCTGCTGGCGGAGGGTTCGCACAAGAACAGGCTCTACGACACCTACGGGCGCGAGAACGCGGTCTTCATCGGCTCCGCCGAGCTCTCCCAGAGCGGCGTGAAGTTTGGAGGTTGGAACGATGATCCTGCAAGAACTAAACGTCAAGATCGGCCTGCTAATTGACGAATTCCAAAAAAACGCCGCCCGGGTCAAGGACGAGGCCAGCAACATGGAGAACACCTTCAGGCAACTGAAGGGGGCCCTGGCCGCCATCGGCGTGTTCGCATTCATGAAGGGCGCGATCGCCGAATTCGCCGAGTCCGAACGCGCCATCAATCGCCTGCAGTTCACCCTCAAGGGCCTGGGCTACGACTGGGAGGCCATCACCCCGCAAATAAAAGCCTACGCCGACCAGATGGAGAAGGTCGCTGGTTTTCATAGCGACGATCTCATTCCCCAGATGGACCGCCTGATCAAGCTCACCGGCAATTACAAGGAGGCCATGGCCCTGATGCCGGACGTCCTGGATATCGTGGCCTCGGGATCCATGGACCTGACCACGGCCACTGAGGCGGTCGGCCGGGCATTCATCGGCGACCAGCGCGGGCTGGGCACCCTGGCGGTCGGCTTCGGCATTGCGCGCCGGGACGCCAAGGACTTCGGCGACATTATGCAGACCGTCCGGAGCCGCGTGGAGGGCGCGGCCGCGGCCCAGCATGGCATGAGCCGGGATCTGATGGATTTCGACAACACGTGGAAAAACTTCCAGCAAAACGCCGGCGGATCCGTCGCGTCCCTGGTCCATTTCGGAAGCGAGGCGCTAAAAGTCGCCCTGCCCATCGCCCAATCCCTCGACAACGTCCGCAAGGCCCAGGACAAAATGCTGGCCGAGCCGGTGGACTGGATCGCCAAGAAAATCCGCTCCTGGATGGATACGGCCAAGATCGCGAAGACCGAATCGGAAAAGATGGTCGATGAACTGATGAAGGCCGGCATGGAGTCCCGCAAACCCCTACAGCCGCTCGCAGGCGCGCGCCTGACCCAGGGCCGCGTATCGCGCGAGGAGCAGGCGGTCCGTATGAAGGAGGCCGAGGACGCGGCCAAGGGGGAGTACGACATCAACAAAAAGTACGGCGACGAGTACCTGCGACTCGTCCAGGCCAACTCGGCCAAGCTGGCCGTTCTCTACGGCAAAAGCTCCAATGAGTATAAAAAGCACAAGGCCGAGGAGCTCAAAATCACCCGCGACGTCGAGACGCAGAAGATGGACCTGTCCGAAAAGCGTATGAACAACGACATCCTCGCCGGCCGCGCGACCGCCGGCGACCTGCTGGCGGTCATGCAGAATCACTCGGCGAAAATCCGGGAGCTGTGGGGAGCCGACTCCCAGGAATACCTGGACTACGAAAACTCGCGGATGCAGGCGACCATCGCAGCCAACGAATTCATCCGGATGACCTCCCAGGCGGTGGTGACTTCTATCTCGGCCGGCTTCGAGGGCATGTTCACGGCCATAGCCAAGGAAGGCGCGGACGCCTCCAAAGCCGTGGAGGCGTTCGCCCGGTCCATGGGCCGGTCCCTGCTTAACTCGGTCGCTTCCGCCATCGAGGGCAAGGCGGCGGAAGGCATGGCCGGATACCTGGCAAATATGCTCATGGGCGGCCCGCTCGGCGCCGCGGCGGTTTCTGCCTATTCGCTGCCCTTGCTCGCGACCATGGCGGCGACCGCCGGCATGGTCCGGGGCCTGGCCGCCATGATGGCCGAGGGCGGAACCCTCACACGCCCGGGCCTGGTCATGATGGCCGAAAAGAAGTCCGGCGAGCCGGAGACGGCCATCCCGCTCTCGCGCATGGACGAGGTCTTCACCAAATACTCCCAGTTCCTGGGCAAGCGCCGCGGCATGGGCGCGGGCGGGAAAACGACGATCATCATCCAGCGGGTTAACGACAACCGGGGAGCGATCGTCGCGTCGAGCAACTACGATAAGGGGAAGGCCGCCAAGAACCTCGGCCAGCTGCTCATCGATCGCGGCGTCCTGGCCAAGAGCCGATAACCGGAGGAAGACATGGCGTTTAATTTCACTCTCGGGATCCTGAGTCCGGCCGTCCCGCCCATCGTGACCGAGAGTCAGCTGACGTTTGGCGAGCATTTCCGTGGCCAGTCCGGAGCCGGCTACAACAACATCTACGCCCAGAAGATCGCCCTGCAACTGGAGTTCCCGCGGCTGACCCGGACCGAGGCGGACACCCTGCGCCTTTACTGCAAGGCGACCGGCAACTCTGTCTATGCGGATTTTACCCTGACGGACCGGGAGCGCGTCTTCGACGGGATCACGACCAATGTCCAGGAAGGCCGGGTCCTGAACCGAATGAAGATAACCTCCTGGGAATTCTCCGCCTACAAATCGGACGCCGACATCGACGATTCCGCGAACGCCACCCTGCAGACCGCGACCATCACGGTCGAGGAGATATAGCATGGCTCTGCGCTCCGAAATCCCGCGGGCCCTGGAGCTGGCGCGCGGCCGCAAATTCAAGTACCGCGTGCGTTGCGCCTGGGGCGGAAACCACCTGCGCCGGCGGGATGCGCTCGGGGCCCTGCTCCGCAAGGTCTCGGCCCGGAGCACCGACGCCGGCCGGTCCATCGATACCGCCATCGATGGCTACCGCCCGCACGCAGATCCACTGAACCCGGCGTACCTGGGATATTGGCAGAGCGCCGGCACGCCGCTCGCGCTCAAGGCCGGCCTGCCTTACCAGTTTTATGAACCCTTTAACGATTGGTCCAACTGGCACCTCGCCGCCTACGGCGCGGCCACCGGCCAGGCGGCGAGCATCTCGGGCAAGTGGGGCCTGCAGAGCATCGAGTCCACCGTCAACGGAACCAAGGCGGGATATTCAGGTGTTCTTTTTGAAAGTGGCTCCGCCAAGCAGGTGGCCCGGGATCAGGTTTTCCAGATGCAATTGGGCACCAACCGATTGGACAAGTCCCCCTATACCGCCGCGCAATATGGAGAGTGCGGCCTTGTCCTTTCGGATTCTTCCTCGAACGATATCTCTGCCGAAACCAACTCCCTCGAAATTTTGATCCGCAATGATCCGGGCAACGACGTCCTGCTAACCTCGGCGATTTTATACCGTCGCGTCGTGGCCGGCGTCGCGAGCGTGGGCCTGCTTTGCAATTTGTTTTATCAGCATGCGGACAATATCCGTGTGGTCGTGGTCGCTGGGGTTGCGACGATTTATTCATCAGTTTACGGGAAACTCGGTTCCGTTTCCGCAGCCCATCTGCCGGCGACGGTCTACGTGAAGGCGTAC
>Ga0210377_10001018_pt1 | contig 26253 bp, 31 predicted proteins | sample PLM4_65_b1redo_FD_155480 | JGI IMG/M metagenome (GOLD analysis project Ga0210377, IMG submission 155480) | Groundwater sediment microbial communities from an aquifer in East River, Colorado, USA - PLM4_65_b1 redo | ecosystem: Environmental > Terrestrial > Soil > Riparian zone | place: USA: East...
CTCAGGCCTTCTCTCACCCGCTTTTTCTGCTCCAGCCGCAGTGCAACTTCGCGCTCCCGCCAACCCTCACCCGCGCGAAGAACTCCACCATGAGGGCTTTTCAACAGCCACAAATTTCTCGTAGCCCTCATGGAGAGCAAGCCCGAAGGGCCGTCCGTCGAACCGCGAGGGCGGGGCTCACCGGCCTTATTTTCCCATCGCCATGTAGTGCTTCTTCTCCGCCGGGCTGAGGCGCTCGATCGCATAGCGCAGTGCAACCCGCGGCATGGTCGAGGCGTGTTTGTCGAGGAAAGCCCTTAGCCGCTGCCGGTCGATGCCGATGCAGCGCACCATGGTTCCGACCGCCTTCTGGATGATTTCTTCCTTCTCGTTGATCGTCAGCTCGCAGATCGCGATCGTGTCGTCGACCTCGTCTAGCTTCATGATGAACCAGAGGCAGGCGTAGAGCGCAGTGCGGCGCTCCCACATGTTTTTCGATTTCGCGAGCTTGCGGAGGATCGTTCGCGGCTTGTCAGCGAGGTACTGGCCGATGACGGGCTTGGCGGCGAGATCGACCAGGTCCCAGTTGTTGATGCGGTCATGGCGGCGGAGGTAGAGGTCGAACAGCTCCTTTCGCCGCGCCTCGGTGGTCTTCTTCAGCATGGCCTGCTGGCCCATGATCGACATAGCGCCGGCGCGAACTTCGTGGATGTCCGACTCCATCAGCTTTTCGATTTCGGAAGGAGCCATGTCGACGAAGGCTTTGGCGAGCGCGAACAGCTGTCCCATGCGGACGCCGACGAAGGTGTCGCCGTGGGCGTAGTCGCCTTCGCCCGATTTGAAGTAGCGCTGGATCTTCCGCAGTTCGTCGTCGGATTGGTAGGTCATCATCTGCGCGATGAATTTTTTCGCGGTGAGGTCCTTTGCGCCGACGGCCTTCAGCGGCGCGACTTTCTTCGCTGCAGGTTTCTTCGCCATTCCGTCCCCGTGACTTCGATCGCCATATCTGGTTAGGAGGCTGCATGGCTGACACGAAGAAAGACAAGCCGAAAGGCCCCGAACTTCTGGGAAGAGTCCTCATCATCGCCGGATCGGATTCCGGTGGCGGGGCGGGGATCCAGGCGGACATCAAGACGGTCACTGCGCTGGGCGGCTATGCCGCGACCGCCATAACCGCGCTCACCATCCAGAACACGCTCGGCGTTTTTGACGTAATCGCAACGCCGCCAAAGGCAGTGCGGGCGCAGATGGAGGCGGTGCTGAAGGACATCGGCGCCGATGTGCTGAAAATCGGCATGCTGGGCGACAAGGCGCTGGTCGAGGCGTTGGCGGAAGCCTTCGCCGACCTCGCTCCTGGCATTCCGCGGGTTGTCGATCCGGTGATGGTTGCGAGCTCGGGCGATGTCCTGCTGCCTCCGTTGGCGGTCGACACCGTCAGGCGGCTGATGGTGCCGCAGGCGGCGGTGGTGACGCCGAACGCACCGGAGGCGGAAGTGCTGACAGGCAAGACGGTGGACGGGGTGAACGGCCAGCGGAGGGCGGCGGAAAAGCTGCTGGAGATGGGCGCGGAGGCGGCGCTGGTGAAAGGCGGGCACGTGGCGGGAAGTGTGATCGTCGACGTACTGGCGACGCAGACCGGCGAGCACCTCTTCGAGGGGGAGCGGATAGGGACGAAAGCGACGCATGGGACAGGCTGCACGCTGGCGTCGGGGATAGCGGCGGGACTGGCGCGCGGACTGGCGCTGGCTGACGCGGTGGCGCTGTCGCGGGCGTACCTGGTGAAGGCGATAAAACGCGCGCCGGCGCTGGGCGCGGGGGCGTCGCCGGTGGATCACGCGTGGCCGGCGCGCGATCCGGAGGCGTACGCGGCAATGCTCGCGAAGTGGATGCCGCGCTAGTCGATGCTGGCGGTCTTCAAGCGCGTGTCGTTGGACCGGATGGCCCAGCGAACGGTGGCGGTAGCGCCCGTGGTGACGGCGGCGCGCGGCGAGAAGCTCATGCCCTCGACGGTCTTCTTGGCGGCGCCGCGGAAGATGTCGGATGTGCAGGCCCCGACGCGGATGGCGTCAGCCTTGCCGGCGGTGGAGATCACGAACGTCACGTCGCAGGCCCCTTCGAGGCCGCGTATGCCTGCATAGGATGGGTAGCGATACTCGACGTGCGAGATCGGGCTCGCGTCCGAGTTGACGGTGATGACGAAAGACTTGGTGTCCTCCGCCGGCGCTTGGGCCAAAGCAGTCGGCAAAAGACTCGCTGCCCCGACCAGAATCGCATGTATCAGTTTCATGACAGTTGTATGACAGACAAATGACAATTTGTCTCCAGAAAAGTTTTCGCTGCAGTGCAGCAAAGTATTGTACAGTAAAGCGGCCCTTTTATAGCCGACAGTTGATGATTTCAAAAAGACTGGCCAAGCAGCTTCCAAGAGACGATGAAGCAAAGCGGCAGGCTGAGGAAAACTGATCGATCGATCAGGGATTATCGTTTTCGAGGAACAAGCCTCCAGGCTACACGGCTCGCCTCCAGATGCTTGGAGGCCGCCATGGCGGACTACACGTTCTTCCAGATCGATGCGTTCGCGGAGCGGCCAATGGCAGGCGGTCCGGCCGGCGTCATGCCGATGGACGCCTTTCCGGCAGATGCGGTGATGCAAGCGATCGCGGCTGAGAACAATCTTGCCGAGACCGCCTTCCTCGTGGCGAAGGGAAAGGGCGTGTTCGATCTGCGCTGGTTCACGCCGGGGGTCGAAGTGCCACTGTGCGGTCATGCGACGCTGGCGAGCGCACACGCGATCTTCTCGCACCAGAAATTCGATGGCGACGAAATCGGCTTCGACACGAAGTCTGGCCGGTTGACGGTGAAGCGTCTTGCCGACGGACGGCTCGAGATGGATTTCCCGGCCGATCGGCCGCCGAAGCGTTTCGATGCCCACGTCCAGCTCGCCGAAGCGCTGGGCGCCAACCCGAAAGAAGTCTGGTCGGGCCAATACCTTCTTGCCGTGTTCGAATCCGTCGAGCAGATCCGGGCGTTGAAGCCCGACCTCTCGAAAGTCGCGGCGCTGGGAGGCAAACGGTTGAATGTCTGCTGCGCCGCCCCTGGCGATGGAGGATATGATGTCGTCTCCCGCTTCTTCGCGCCGGCGGACGGGATACCGGAGGATCCAGCGACTGGATCTGCCCACTGCATGCTCGCGCCGTTCTTTTCGGAAAGGCTCGGCAAGGCGGAGCTGAAATGCTTCCAGGCCTACCCGGGGCGCGGAGCGGATATCACGACGCGCATGGCGGGCGACCGCGTAAAGCTGATCGGCCGCGCACGCACGGTGATCGAAGGCGTGTTCCGGCTGTAGGGCTTAGCCCAAAGCTGCGATGATCTCCGCCGAGTCGGTGTAACCGACGTAGAGGACGACCTTGCCGTCGCGCACTTTCCAGCGGAACGACCACTCGGTCGTCGCTGTCTTTCCGGTCTTGCGGCCCTTGCCGGCATGGCGGCCGAACGAGAACACGTTCTCGCCCTGCTCGAAGATTTCATCGACCTCGAACATCGTGGTCTCGGTTGCGGCGTCGAGGCGGGCGAAGAACTGCCCCGCGCCCTCAGGTCCGCGAAACTCGCCGCCATAGGGCAGGGCTTTCGATTGGCGCCATACGCAATCGGGCGCGACCTTGCCGAGGATTAAAGGAATGTCGCCGCGACCAAAGGCGGCAAAGATGGCTTCAACTGTCTGCTTCGGTGTCATGGCGTTCCCTCACGTGTCGTTGTGACGGCAAGGGATACGAGCGCCAAGCGCGGGTGGATGACGCGCCGCTGCGAAAATCCGGAACCCTCCCGCGCACGTCACGTTGTCTGGAGACAGTGGGGGGTTGCTCACGCTCAGAGGAAATCCACATGAACAAGAACCAGGTGAAGGGCGCAGCCAAGGAAGCGGCTGGCGTCGTACAGAAGGAGTTTGGCAAGGCCGTCGATTCACCGAGGCACACGATCGAAGGCGTCGCGAAGGAGGTGGTCGGCAAGACGCAGAAGGCGGCCGGCAACATCCAGGAAGACGTCAGGAAGGAGCGCAAGGCCACTAACCGCGAAGCTGAAAAGCGCGGCTGGTAGCGCCAAGAAAGATTGCGGCGACTTCCCTCGAAGCGCCGCTGCCAGAGCCCGGAGAGCGTTTCGCGCCTCCGGGCTTTCTTTTGTCTTTTGTTACGGGCCGTTTCAGCGCTGCGCTTTGCGTGTGGGGTGAAACTGCTCTAGCAGGCTGCCTTCATCGAGCGGGAGGCTGAGCGTGGAGACGGCGGAAGAAAAGCCCGGCTCGCAAAAGGGCTTGTCCGCGATGTTTTCCGGCGCGGGCCTGAGCTGGGCCGTCCTGCTGCTTCTCGTCGTTATCTGGGGCTCGACTTTCGCCGGCATCCGCATCGGGGTCGAGACCATCGATCCGGCTTGGCTGGTGACGGGACGCCTTCTGGGCGCTTCGGGCTTCCTGGCGATCTGGATCGGCGCCAGCCGGCTCCTCAACCGGCCGCAGCGGGCCGATGCGTCTGCGCCAATCTCGCTGACGGCGCTTCTGTGGTTCAGCTTCATCGGTGTTGCTGCGACGGCGACGCCCTTCATCCTCTATGCGCACGCGGCGGAATCTATCGGATCGGCAATGATGGCGATCTGCAACGGGGCGACGCCGTTCGCGACGGCGATCTTCGCGCATATCTTTGTCGGAGATAAGCTTACGCCGCGCCGTATCGCAGGCGTGCTGCTGGGTTTTCTTGGCCTTGTCGTGCTCGTGCTGCCTGAGTTCGCCGAGGAGGCCGGCGGGAATCTGTTCGGCATTGCGCTCGCCATCATCGGGGCTTGGCTCTATGCGGTCGGCAATGTCGGAACGCGCATGGCGCCGCGCGTGGCGCCAGCGGCATCGAGCTTCATCATTGTGACGGCGGCAGGTCTTTCGACGCTCGTGCTCGCGTTGTTCACCGCGCCGTTCCCGACACAGGCCAGCACGGCCTCGATCATCGCCATGGTGATGCTAGCGCTGTTTCCGACCGCGGTCGCGATGTTCCTTTATGTCTGGCTGATCCAGCGGGCAGGCGCGGTGTTCGTGTCGTTCACCACTTACATGTCGCCACTGTGGGCAACGGGGCTGGGCGTGCTTTTCCTAGGCGAGCCGCTGCACTGGTCGATGGTGGGCGCTCTCGCGCTGATCCTCGTCGGTGTGGCAGTAGCGAACCGGCCCGGCAAGCGCTAGCTCAGCCACGCAGCGAAGGCGCGTTCGCCCGCCGGAGAAAAGCGCACGAGCCGCGAGTCCTTTTCGCGCCGCGCCCATTTGAGGTCGGTGAAGCGGCGAAACAGGGCTTGTCCGAGGCTGCCGGCGAGATGATGGCGGCGTTCGCTCCAGTCGACGCAGAGACGGCACATGGGGCGGCGGAGAGAGGCGAGCGCTTCCATGTCGACGCCGAATTCAGCGAAGGCGCGCTTGCCGGAGGACGTGACGTCGACGCCGTTGTCCTCAAGGGCGAGCCAGCGGCGCTTGCCGAGGCGGTCGAACAGCGCAACGCCCATTTCACCAGCGAGGTGGTTGTAGCAGACGCGGGCGTGGCGCAGCTCCGGATCCCTCGGGCCGGTGCGGGTGCGCGGGCGGCCGCTGGTGTGGGCGACGCCCATTAATGCTTCGATGGCGTGGCCGACGTCTTCGCCGGCGAGCCGGAAATAGCGATGGCGGCCTTGCACTTCGCAAACCAGCAGTCCGCCGTCCCTGAGCCGCGACAGATGAGAGGATGCGGTCTGCTTGGTGACGCTGGCCTCGGCGGCGAGTTCGCCGGCGGTGAGCGCGCGGCCGTCAGAGAGGGCAGCGAGCATGTTGGCGCGCGCGGGATCGCCCATCAGCGAGGCGATGCGGGCGATGTCCGGCCCTTCCTTGAGACTGAGTTTCATGGCGTTGGTTTAGCTTCTTTGGATCACGTGATGGTTCGATGCCGGTCGTACCATTCGACCGCGATCATCGGGCAGGAACAAGGGAGAAAACGGAGATGCTCCATGATCGCCTGTTTCATCCGTTATGAGATCGAGCCGTTCGATCGCGAGAAGTTCGAGGCCTATGCGCGAGGCTGGAACGAGGCGATTCCACGGTGCGGCGCCGATCCTATTGGGTATTTCACGCCACACGAAGGATCGCTGACGACCGCGTATGGCGCGTATCTGATTCCTTCGCTGGCCGCCTACGAGGAGTACAAGCGGAAGCTGGCGCTGGATGCCGAGGCGAAAGAGAACCTGGCCTTCGCCAAGCGCGAACGGTTCATCCGGCGCGAGAATCGCATCTTCCTGAAACTGGTTCCCGGATCGAACGGCGGGCAGTCGTGATCGCGGTGATCTTCGAAGTGGAGCCGCGCGAGGGCGGGGCGGAGGCTTATCTCGATATCGCCGCGAACCTGCGGCCGCTGCTGGATGAGATCGACGGGTTCATTTCCGTCGAGCGGTTCGAGAGCCTAACGGCGCCAGGGAAATATCTCTCGCTGTCGTTCTGGCGCGACGAGGCGGCCATCATGGCCTGGCGCAGTCTCGAATCGCATCGGCGCGCACAATCTGCGGGGAGGGCTGGGCTTTTCCGCGACTATCGGCTTCGCATCGCACATGTCGTTCGCGACTATGGCCTTGAGAGCCGAGGTGAAGCGCCGGCCGACAGCAGAGCTATTCATCGAAGTGAGGCGTCTTAATTGACGCGAAACCCGTTCGGGAGCATATCCCGCCCGGGCCAGTCGCTCCCAACGGCGACCAGCCCATCTGTAAGGATGGGAGAAAAACAGATGTCGTTACCGGCGAAACCCGCCGTGCGCCCTGATCGCGCACACTTTTCCTCTGGCCCCTGCGCCAAGCGCCCTGGCTGGACCCCCGATAACCTGAAGCTTGAGAGCCTGGGACGGTCGCACCGCTCCAAGCTCGGCAAAGCGCGTCTAAAGCTGGCGATCGACAAGACGCGGGCGGTTTTGAAGATTCCGGCGGACTTCCGCATCGGCATCATGCCGGGCTCGGACACCGGCGCGATCGAGGCGGCGATGTGGTCCATGCTCGGCGCAAGGCCGGTCGATGTGTTCGCCTTCGAAAGCTTCGGCGAGGACTGGGTGACGGATGTCACCAAGCAGCTGAAAGTCGACGCGGTGGTGCACAAGGCTGGGTATGGCGCGCTGCCGGACCTCGGCAAAGCGCGCAAGGATGCGGACGTCGTCTTCACCTGGAACGGAACGACGTCGGGCGTAAAGGTGCCGAATGGCGACTGGATCGCGGCGGATCGCGAGGGACTGACCTTCTGCGACGCAACCTCGGCGGTGTTCGCGATGCCGATCGACTGGTCCAAGATCGATGTGCTGACCTATTCCTGGCAGAAGGTGCTGGGCGGGGAAGGCGCACACGGGATGTTGATCCTGAGCCCACGCGCCATCGAGCGGCTGAAGACCTATACGCCGAAATGGCCGATGCCGAAGCTTTTCAGAATGGCAAAGGGCGGGGAAGTCACCGAAGGTATTTTCGAGGGCGAGACGATCAACACGCCGAGCATGCTGGCGGTCGAGGACTATCTCGACGCGCTGGGCTGGGTCGAAGGGCTGGGTGGCGTCGAGGCGCTGTACAAGCGCTCGGATGCTAACTTGGCCGTGATGGCGCAGTGGGTCGAGAAGACGCCGTGGATAGAATTCCTCGCGGCTGATCCGAAGATCCGCTCCAACACGTCGGTGACGTTCTCAATCGTCGATCCGCGCGTGACCAAGCTGGATGAAAAAGGCCAGCAGGAGTTCGTGAAGAAGTTCACGGGACTTCTGGAAAAAGAGAACGCGGCCTACGACATCGGCGGCTACAAGGCGGCGCCTCCGGGCCTGCGGATCTGGTGCGGGGCGACGGTGGAGGCTTCCGACCTCGAGAAGCTGACGCCGTGGCTCGACTGGGCGTTCGCGACGGCGGCCGCCGAACTCTGAGAGGCTGCGTCATGGCGAACGAAACCAGCCAGAGCATCCGCATCTGGGGTGACGAGACGTTTGGAAAGGTCGCTGATCTTTCCGCTCTTGTTGCGCGCGCACGCGGCGAACTCGACGAGTTGGAGCAGGCGATCCAGGCTAAGAACAATACAGAGATCGGCAGGGAGGCGGCAGACGTCGCGATTCTGCTGCATCGGCTGGTCGCGCTAGCGGGGATGGAACTCGGCGAACAGGTCGACGCCAAGATGGCGGTCAACCGTGCGCGCAAGTGGAAGCCGGCGGGCGACGGGACGGGCGGCCATGTCTGATCCACTCAAACCGTGCGTGCGATTGCGTCCCGCAACATTCTCGGATCAGGCGCTGCTCGAGCGCTGGGACGAGGATGAGGACGTCATGTCCTCATCTGGGAACGACCATCGCGACACGGAGGGCGTCTACGCGAATGGCTACTGGACGCATGAACTGGCGATCCAGTCTGACGTCTACGAGTATTTCATCGCCGAGATCGAAGGCGAGGCGCAGTGGCGCCCGATCGGCGCGCTGCAGATCATCGATCCGCACCGCGAGCCGACCCACTACTGGGGCGAGATCGAGCCCGGCCTGCGCGCAGTCGACATCTGGCTCGGCGAGCCCGGCGATCGCGGTCGCGGCTATGGCGAGCTGGTGATGGCTGCGGCGACCGAGCGCTGTTTTGCCGAACCGGCCGTCACGGCGATCATCATCGATCCGCTCAATTCCAACACGCGCGCACACAAATTCTACCAGCGTGTGGGCTTCAAGCCTACGCATCGCCAGACTTTCGGCGATGACGATTGCCTCGTTCACAAACTCACGCGCCAGGACTGGGAGGCGCGACATGGCGACGCTTGAGGAGCTAGAGGGCGATATCTGGGCCGCACCGGAAAACACGACGCGGCTTATCGAAACATGCCATCGGTTGCGCAAGGAGGAGATCGAGGAGTTCTCGATCGAAAATTTCCGCATTCTGCTCGGGCAGGGGATCGGCATCGACCATCTTGCTCCGCTGGCGCTGATCATCCTGGAGCGCGAACCGCTCGTTTCGGGAGATTTCTATCCGGGCGATCTCCTGTCTGCGCTGGTGAGGGACCAGAATTGGGCAAAACTTGAACCCTGGGCGCCACGTATTGTCGTGATCTGCCGGGAAGTTCTCGCAGCTTTAGCCCTCGATCCCGACGACATCGAAATAAACGGCAAGCTGTACCCGTCTCCAGCCAGGGAACTCGCCGCGCACCTGCGCGCCTACATCAACCGCCGACCTTCCAGCCATTAAATCGAACGACACGGAGACTGACCCATGGTGAAAGTTCTTATCGCCGACGATCTGGCGCCCGGCGCCGCCGACATCTTCCGCAATCGCGGGATCGAGGTGGATTTCAAGGTCGGGCTCAAGAAGGACGAGCTGATCAAGATCATGCCGCAGTATGACGGGCTCGCTGTGCGTTCGGCCTGCAAGCCGGACAAGGATGTGATCGCGGCGGGGACGAAGCTGAAAGTCATCGGCCGGGCCGGCATCGGTGTCGACAATGTCGATGTGAAAGCGGCGACTGCCAAAGGCGTCGTGGTGATGAACACCCCTTTCGGCAACGCCATTACGACGGCCGAGCACGCAATCGCGATGATGTTCGCGGCGGCGCGGCAGATTCCCTCCGCCAGCGCGCGGACGCAGGCCGGCGAATGGCCCAAGAAGGATTACATCGGCATCGAGCTGTTCGCGAAGACGCTAGGCCTGATTGGCGCGGGCAATATCGGCTCGATCGTGGCGGACCGCGCGCTGGGTCTGAAGATGAAAGTGGTGGCGTACGATCCTTTCCTCACCGACGAGCGCGCCGCTACGATCGGTATCGAGAAGGTGGAGCTCGACGAGCTGCTGAAGCGCGCTGATATCATCACTCTGCACACGCCTCTGACCGACCAAACCAAGAACATCCTGTCGGCGGCGAATCTCGAGAAGACCAAGAAAGGCGTCATCCTGATCAACTGCGCGCGCGGCGGCCTGGCTGATGAAGCGGCGGTGCGGGCAGGCCTTGAGAGCGGCCATATCGGCGCCGCGGCGTTCGACGTGTTCGGCGAGGAGCCGGCCAAGAGCAACGTGCTGTTCGGTGCGCCGAACTTCATCGCGACGCCTCACCTGGGCGCCTCGACGGTCGAGGCGCAGGACAATGTCGCCTTCCAGGTGGCCGAGCAGATGGCGGATTATCTGCTGACCGGCGCCGTCACCAACGCGCTCAACATGCCGAGCGTGACGGCGGAAGAGGCGCCGCGCCTCAGGCCATTCGTGGCGCTGGCGGAAAAGCTCGGCCAGTTTGCCGGGCAGGTTGCGGACGGCTCGCTTTCGGAAGTCGAGATCGAATACGAAGGCCACGTCGCGCAGATCAACCGCAAGCCGCTGACGTCGGCGGCCCTGGCCGGGCTGCTGCGGCCTTTCCTTGCCGAGGTGAACATGGTTTCGGCGCCGGCCATCCTGCAGGAGCGCGGCGGCTCGCTGAAGGAGTCGAAGAGCGACGCCAGCCCGGTCTATGACAGCCTGATCCGCATCAAGGTGAAGGTGGAGGGCAAATGGCGCTCGGTCGCCGGCGCGATCGTGGGCGGACGGCCACGGATTGTCGAAGTGAAGGGCATGGCGCTGGAAGCCGACTTCCAGCCCTACATGCTGTTCGTCAACAACTCGGACAAGCCAGGCTTCATCGGCGCCATGGCGAGCCTGCTGGGCGAGGCCAAGGTGAACATCGCGACTTTCAACCTCGGCCGCGAGAGCGCCGGGGGCGATGCGATCGCCATCGTGGGCGTCGACCAGGACGTTCCTGATAAAACACTGGCGGCGATCAGCGGTCTGCCGCAGGTTCGCTATGTGAAGGTGCTGAAATTCTGAGGATGGCATGAATCTCCGGCGGATCTGTCTTGCGATTGCGGCTGCGGCCGCGGTCGCTGGGCTGTCCGCCGCGCAGACGGCGCCCGCGCCGCCTACGCCGCTGATGTATTATGCCGGGCAGGCGGGGCGGTTGACGCAGGATCGCGACCAGCTGGGGGGCAACCCGTTTGCCTCCGCGCTAGTGGAGGTCCTGAAACTGCAGCCAGCGACGCTCGCGGATTTCACCGCGCTGATGTCGGCGGCGAACGCCCGGCACAGCGGCGGCTGGCAGCAGATGCAGTTCCCGAAGAAGCTACCCTATTGGCGGATGGGCGCGAGCAGCGGCGGCAAGCGTGTCGCGCTGGTGCTGATCAACGCCGACTATTCGAAGTCGAGCGGTGTCTACTCACTGCCCGGCGCCGCCTTCGATGCGAAGCGCGTGCCGAAGGCGCTGATCGATGCCGGCTTCGAGACGATGGTCGTGGTCGACGCGAACGCCGAGACGGTGCACAAGGCGATGGCGGAGTTCGCGTTGAAGTCCGCCGAAGCGGACGGCGCGCTGATCTATGTCGGCGGCCATGGCATCCAGCACAAGCGCGTGGTTTACTGGATGATGGGCGATTATCCCGATCAGGACGAGAAATGGTTGCCGACCCATGCGTTCTCGCTGGATGACATCGCCAAGGCTGCGCGCGCCCGCAATGTGAATCTCATTCTCTACGCCAGCTGCAGGGATGACCCCTTTGCCCATTGATTCCGACTTCGCTCAGGCCTTCGCTCGCGACTGGGTGAAGGCATGGAACGACCACGATCTCGACGCGATCCTCGCGCACTATGCCGAAGACGTGGTGTTCCACAGCCCGCGCATCCGGATGGTGACCGGCAGGGATGTCGACAGCGTCTCCGGCAAGACCGAGCTGCGAGCCTATTGGAGCGCCGCGCTGAGCCGGTTGCGCGATCTCTTTTTCGAGATCGACCAAGTGCTGCCTGGATCGGATGCGCTCACCATCCTCTACACCAACGAGCGCTCGCAATACGTGGCGGAGACGTTCGTGTTCGGCGCCGATGGCAAGGTGAAAACCAGCATTGCGACCTACGTCTGAGTGCTGGAGGTCATGCGGAAGGCAGGTTGCCGCGGATCTTGGACGCGTAGATCGCCGACTCCATCCCGATAGTGACGCACAGCTCAGGCGCAAGAACCTGTGTCGCATCTATCAGGACATTTGCCGCCGCTTGCGCGGTCACCGTGACCCAGGATGTCTCGAACGCGCGGAAGCCGTTCTTCTTGGTGATGGCGTCGATCTCGCCAGTAAGGCATTCGAACGCGAGCGGCGCGACGAGCTTCAGGAGATCATGCGCCGACAGCAGCGGCTGGTGATTCGGGGGCGTCGAGGGGAACCCTTCGCGCTCCGACCCCATCGCTCGAGTGACGTGCTGGAACAGAGCTTCCATGTTCGGAATCGCCTGCCGGTTCATGCCTGTCGACAGCGCCGCGGCGACCAGCATGTTCCACACGCGCGCGCGGGCGAGCGCGACATCGTTGGTGTAGAGCATCAGGTTCAGCGCGTCGCCATACAGCATGACGCGGCCGTCCTTGAACGTTGCATCGACCAGCTGGCCGGTCGCTTTGGCCTTCGTGAGGACGGCGGGATCGGAAATAAGCGAGATCTGCGCAGCGATACCTGCGACCACGCCGGCGGCGGCCATCAGCGTTTCGGCGTGAATGCGCCCATCGCTAGTCAGCCGCACCGGCAGGTTGCGGACCAGATGGGCAAACGCGAAATTACAGCCGATCTCATCCTTCTGTCCGGCCCAAGGAAAATTGCTGGCGGGAGGCGGAAGGCCGCCATTTCCATCGCCAGCCCTTGTTGTCTGCGGTGAGGCGGCTCCGGCTTTTTCAGGCTTCTGTAGTGGTTTCTTTCCGAACATCATCGACCCTTCTTCTCGCGCCAACCTTCGCACAAAATATTTTGCGTGCGCCAGAGGACATCGCTGTTGACCCTCACGCGGCGTGAGAGCCCATGTGTCCGCCCTCGAAGGAGGCCAGACCATGACCGCGCCCGACCACTCAGAACCGCCGGTGTTCAAGCTGCACCACGGCTTCGAAGTCTATCCCATGCCGATGTTCACCGCGATGGAGACGGCGGACGTCAACGCGGTTGCGCAATGGTATCGGGCCGCGCTCGGCTTCGGGGTGATGTTCAAGGCGCCCGAAATCAACGGCCAACCCATGGTCGTCCATCTGCGGCGGAGGAAATACCAAGATGTGCTGATCCGGCCTGTCGCGCCCGAGCGAAGCCTTGGTGTAACCGACGGACTGGAGCTCTGCTTCCAGGCCGGCGAGGAGGTCGACCAGATCGCGGCGCGCGCCGCCGCGGCGCCGGCGATCGGCAAGGTCCGCATCGAGCCACCGGTCGACATGCCATGGAACACTCGGCAGGTGCGCATTCTTGATCCTGACGGCCGGGTCCTGGTGTTCAGCCATCCCCGCTTCGATCCCGATGCGACCGAACGCATGCGCCGGATGTTCGAGGCCGATGAAGGCGGAGCCAGATGAAGGACCTCACCGTCAGGCAGCTGGCCGCGATCTCGGGCGTCACCGTCCGGGCGCTGCACCACTACGATGAGATCGGGCTGCTCAAGCCTGCGTCGGTCGGCGCGAATGGCTACCGTTATTATGGACGCAAGGAGCTGCTGCGCTTGCAGCGCATCTTGTTTCACCGCGAACTCGGCGTGCCGCTGGGCGAGATCGCCGACCTCCTGGAGATGGAAGGCGAGGACCAGGTCGGCGTTCTTCTCCGCCATCGCGAGAAGTTGGTCGCCGAGCGCGAGCACTACGCCCAGCTGATCGAAACCATCGACCGCACGGTTGCAAATCTCAAAGGCGAAGACGCCATGTCGAATGCAGATCTCTACAAGGGCTTCAGCGCCGAGAAACAAGCGGACTACGAGGCCTGGCTGATCGAGCGCTATGGCGAGCCGATGAAGGCGTCGATCGAACGCTCGAAGAAAGCGTTCGCGAGGATGACCGATGAGGAGAAACAGGCCGTGATGGCGGGGCTGCAGCCGATCGAAGACGCGCTGGCCGAAGGGCTACGGCGCGGGATCGATCCGATGTCGGAGGCCATCGACGGGATGGTGGCGCGCCATCGCGCCTGGGTCACGCAGATGTGGGATCGCCCTTGCACGGCCGAGGCCTATGCGGGCCTGGCCGACCTTTATCTCTCGCACCCTGATTTCGTGGCGCGGTATGAGCGCATTGAGAAGGGGTTCGCGGACTATCTCACCACGGCGATGAAGGCGCACGCGGCCAAGAGCTAGGCTTTCTTCCGCTCCATCGTGTCGAGGTTCCATTCCGCTTCGACAAAAGGCGCGTGCGTCTCCTTGCGCACCGGATAGCCGCCGACATCCTGTTCGCTGTCGATGATCTTTCCGGCGCCGGCTCTTACGTCCCCTACGATGCGGGCGTCGATGGTGTCGCGGTCCCAAGGCCGCGCGCCGCACGCATCAAGCACGATGCTCGTGAGATTCTTTGCCGCTTCATCGGCGGCCTTCGGATTGATGCGCGCTGCTTCGCCCTTGAGGTCGATCAGCTTGGCGGTCTTCGGACCAAACGTGCCGTACTGCGCCAGCGGAGCCCCTTTCGAATCGAATGCGTAGTTGTCGTGCATGTCGAGTTCGAGGTTACCTTCGCCGCCAAGCATGAAGGCGGCAGCCTTGGAATCGGTGGAGGGGCCGGCGCGATAGACGTTTTCGCGAATCTCCAGGCGCCCTGTCTGCCAGGCATGCTCGCCCCACTCGCCCTCATGGAGGTTGTAGTGTGTGAAGCGCTTGCCGGGGTTGTACATCACGTTGAAGCGCACCTCGCCCTGCGTGCCGCCCTTGAACAGCACATTGCGCTCCATGTTGTGGGCGTAGAGCGAGGCGGTGATCACCGCATTGCGCACATTGTCGTGGATCAGCGAGCCCTTGGAATGCTCGCCCTTCGAGTGGGTCGAGTTCGAAAGTCCCTCGGCGACGAGGTTGCGGCGGAACAGGATATTGGAGGACGTGCCCGCCCGCCACTCGGCGACGGTGGCGCCTTTCTCCTCGACGCCAAACCGTGGGCCGGATGCGGAAAGGCCCTCGTCTGTCGCCCAGGTGATCGAGCAATTCTCGACCATGATGTTGTCCGCGGCGTAGGCGCTGATGCCATCGCACTCCCAGCCGGATTTCTTGGCCTGGCCCGCTTCGCCGGGGCGCACGGCAATGTGCTGGATGAGGGCGTCGTTCCCTCGCAGCGTGAAGCCGCCGCGGATGAAGGTGACCCCCGGCGCCGGCGCGGTCTGGCCCGCGATGGTGATGAAGGGTTCGTCGATGCGCAGGCTCTTCATGGCGAGATCGATCACGCCGCCGACCTCGAACACGATGATGCGCTTGCCCTTCGCCTTGATCGCCTCGGTGATCGAGCCGGGGCCGGTAGGGGAAAGCGTAGTGACGCGGATGACGCGGCCGCCACGGCCGCCGAAAGTCGGAGCCCCCGGTTCTGGCGCCTGAGCGAAGGCGGGGCGCGCGAGCGCGATTGCTCCTGAAGCGGCGAGGAAAGCGCGGCGATGAAGTCTCATCAGGTTCCCCTTGCCTTGGCGGAGCTGTCGAGCACGGATTGATCCTTCGGCGTCATGTCCTCGAGGTTCCATTTCGACGGATCGAAGGCGCGGCGGGTTTCCTGCTGAACCGGATAGCCGCCAACCTCGTCCTGGCTGTCGATGATCTCGCCGCGGGATTCCGCGACGTCGGCAAGAAGCCGGACATCGTGCGCGTCGCGGTCCCAAGGCCGGGCGCCGACATGGGTGAGGACGTAAGTCTCGACCTGGTTCGCCGGCATGGGCTTGAGGCCTGCTGGCCAATCAAGAGGGGCCGAGTGGCGGATGATTCTTGCTGTCCCGGCTTCGTAGCTGCCGAGCTCCGGGATCGCATCGCCCCATTTGTCGACCATGATGTTGTCGGCCCCGTAATAGTCGAGATCTCCAACGCCGCCGATCATCAGGAAGCGGATGCCCTCGGCCGTGTCGAAACCGCCGCGCAGCACATTGCCGACGGCAGTCATCTGGCCGTTGACCGGCGTGTAACCGGCCCATTCATTGGCCATGAGGTTGTAGTGCACCGCCTTCCAACCGGGATTGTAGATCAGGTTGTTGACGACAGTTCCGTGAACACCGCCCTTGAACAGCGGGTTGCGCTCCATGTTGTGGGCGTAGAGATTGCCGACGATCAGAATGTCAGTGGCGTTGTCGTGGATCAGCGATCCCTTGGAGTGTTCGCCCTTGGCGTGGACCGCGACGGCGAGGCCTTCGGCGACGATGTTGTTGGAAAAGGTGATGTCGTGCGAGGAACCGGCGCGCCACTCGGCTGGCGTTGCGCCGGTGAAACGGCCGCCGGAGGCGGAGAGGTTCTCGTCGGTTCCCCAGGTAAGCGAACAATGATCGACAATGACGTTGTAGGCGCCCGTGGCGGTCGAAATCGAATCGAAGTCCGGGCCTTTCCGGTAGGATCCGCCTGCAGTGCCCGGCCGCACGCGGATGTGCTGCACGATCACATCGTGCGCCGCGATGTCGATGCCGCCCCGGATCAGCGTGATGCCGGGCGAGGGGGCGGTCTGCCCAGCGATGGTGAGGAAAGGTTCGCGCGCAGTGAGCGTCTTGGCGCCGAGGTCGATCAGGCCACCGACCTCGAACACGACGGTGCGCGGTCCCTTGGTCTCGACTGCGGCACGGAAGGATCCCGGGCCCTCGGCGTTGAGGTTGGTCACCCGAACGATCGCCCCGCCGCGTCCGCCTGGGGTCGCCGCGGCCCAGCCAAGAGCGCCTGGGAAGGCGAGGGGTCCGGAAGGCTGCTCCAAGGCCGCCTGCGGCGCTCCGCCGCTCATGGTTCCGGCGGCCGCGCACGAGGCAAAAAGGAAAGCGGAAACAGTGGCCCAGACGGTCCTGGCAAACATCGATTTTCCTCTTGTCCGCTTTTACGCAGACGTTTGTTTAGACTAGAATTGACACCGGTTTCCTTCGCGCGCAACCTAGCTGCTGATTTCATCCTTTCAGGGAGCGGGCGGCAAGCCTTTGCCGGTCCGTCAAGGCGCTCATGACCCAGCCCGCATCCCGTGCCGACGCGCGCCCGCCTGAGGTCGCCGCGAGGCTGGTTTCGGCGCGTCTCGATGCGCGGGCGCTGGAGGCTTTTCCGGGGGCGCCGCCGGCGACGCTCGAGCAAGGATATCTGATCCAGGAAGTGGCGATCCATCTCTGGCCTGATGAGATCGCGGGCTGGAAAATCGGCCTGGTTCCGCCAACATTGCGCGAGCGGCTGGGATCGGATCGTGTCGCCGGGCCGATATTCTCCCGGGCGGTTCGCACGGCGGCCGGCGGCGTGGTCGAGTTCCCAGTTTTCGCGGGCGGCTTTGCTGCAGTTGAAGCCGAGTTCGTCTTCCGGATGGGCCGCGATGCACCTGAAGGCAAGGTGAAGTGGAGCGAGGACGAGGCGGCGTCTCTGGTCGCCGCGTTGCATGTCGGGGTCGAGACGGCAGGTTCGCCGATGAGCTTCATCAACGACATGGGGCCGACCGTGGTCGCTTCCGACTTCGGCAACAATGCGGGGCTGATCGTCGGGCCTGAAGTGAACAACTGGCGCGCGCGGCTGAAAGACCTCCGCGCGAAGACCGAGATCGACGGCAAGACGGTGGGCGAGGGCGGGGCGATGTCGCTTCCCGGCGGACCGATGGCGGGGCTCACTTTCCTGCTGTCGCATCTTGCCCAGAGGAACCGCCCACTGAAGGCCGGGCAGTATGTCTCCTCCGGTGCGATCACCGGCGTGCACGATATTGTTGAGGGCCAGTCGTCGAAGCTCTCGTTCGGAGGCGACGGATCGATCGATTGCCGAGCGGTGAAGGCGATGCCGGCGGGCGCCAGATGATCACGCGGCGTTCGGCACTCACTCTTGCGGCCGGCGCAGGACTTGCGGCGTGCTCGCCTGGCGATTCCGGCCTGCTCACCGAGGCGGACGTCCACCGCGCGGGATATCCGACGGTCGAGGCCGTCAAATGGATGGGCGCCGAGATCGAGAAGGCAACCGGCGGCAGGCTTCATCTCAAGCAGTATCCCTCCGGCCAGCTCGGCGCGGAGGACGATTCCATCGGACTGGCGCAGTATGGCGCGGTCGATTTCGCGCGGGTCAATTTCGCGGCGGTCAACAATCTCGTGCCCCAGACGCGGGTGCTGTGTCTGCCCTTCGTGATCGAGTCGATGGACCATCTCCATCGCGCCGTCGATTCCGATGTCGGCGAGGAAATCCGCGCTGCCTTCGACCGTGTCGGCCTGATCGGCCTTGCGGTCTACGATGCCGGGGCGCGGTGCTTCTACAATGTCCGCGGGCCGATCACACATCCGGGCGACCTCAAGGGCCTCAAGATCCGCTCGCCGATGTCGGATGTGTTTCTCCGGTCCTTTGCGGCGATGGGCGCCAACCCGACGCCGCTTGCGGTCAACGGCGTCTTCCAGGCGCTGTCGACGCACCTGATCGACGGGGCAGAAAACAACTGGCCGACATTCGAGTCGGCGCGCCATCTGGAGATGGCGAAATTCTGGTCGGAAACGCGGCACAGCTACTCGCCAGAAATCCTCACCATGTCGAAGGAGCGTTTCTTCGCGCGTTCGAAGGCGGACCAGGACATCATCCGCGACGCTGCCGCGCGCTCCGTTCCGGTGATGCGCGAGAACTGGGCGAAATTCTCCGAGGAGAGCAAGGCCAAGGCGCTGGCGGCGGGCGTGAAGGCGAACGATGCCGACATCCCGGCGTTCCGCGCCACGGTCGAAACGCTGCTGACCCAGGAGACGCAGGGTCCGGTGCTGTTCTCGCTCTACAAACGCGTTCGGGATCTGTCGGGGTGAAAAGACAATGACGGCAGGGACCGGGGAAACCGGCGCGACGGGGAGGCCGGAAGCAAAAGACAGGCGAGGAATTCTCGACCGGCTGGAAACGGCTGCGTTGATCCTGGCCGGCGTCAGCCTTATCGCTGTTGTCGCGGTGCAGGCCTGGCAGGTCTTCGCGCGATACGTCCTCAACGACAGCCCGAGCTGGACCGAGCCGCTGGCTCTCGTCTTCATCGCCAACACCGCAATGCTGGGGGCAGCGGTCGGCGCGCGGCGCGAGACCCATTTTGGATTTCCACTGCTTGCCGATTCCGCGCCGCGACTGATCCGCATGACCTGCCGCGCGGTGTCGCGGCTCGCGATGGCGGGCCTCGGACTCGGCCTTTCCGTATATGGAGCGATCCTCGCCATGGATTCGTGGAGCGTGCCCATGGCCGGCGCGCCGCTGCCCGTGGGCCTTCGCTTTGCGCCCATCGCTCTGGGCGGAGCGGTGCTGGCGCTCTTTGCTTTTGAACGCCTCATTCGCGGGTTCAACGAGCCCACCGTGAAACCCGGGGAAGCATAGCGATGGCTCTTGGCGTTCTCTTTGCCGCTTTCGCGGGGCTCTTGCTGATCGGCACTCCGGTCGCGGCGGCGCTGGCGGTCTCGACTCTCATAGCCGCTCTGACGCTTGGTTTGCCTGAGATCGCACTGGTCCAGCAGATGACGTCGAACCTGTCGTCGGTGTCGCTGCTTGCGATCCCGCTGTTCATCTTCGCCGGCGAGCTGATGCTGCGCGGGGGTATTTCCGAGCGCATCATCGCGCTGGCGGCGGCGCTGGTCGGCCGCATCCGCGGCGGGTTGGGGCAGGTGAGCGTCCTCGCCTCGACGCTGTTTGGCGGCGTTTCCGGCTCGGCCATCGCCGACGTTTCGGCGGTCGGCGGAGCGATGATCCCGCAGATGATCCAGCGCGGCTATCACGCCGACTATGCGGTCAACGTCACGATCTCGGCGGCGCTTGTTGCGCTGCTGGTTCCACCTTCGCACAACATGATCCTGTTCTCCGCCTCTGCGGGCGGCGGCATCTCGATCACCGACCTCTTTCTCGCCGGCATCTTTCCGGCGCTGATGCTCGCCGCGGCGATCATGCTGACCGCGTGGATCCTTGCGCGGCAGCGCGGCTATCGGAGCGAGCCGTTCCCGGGGTTCGCCGCCATCTTCGCGAGGCTGATCGCGGCGCTGCCTGGTCTGGTCCTGGTCGGCGTCATCTTCTTCGGCATCAAGAGCGGCATCTTCACGGCGATCGAGAGCGCGACCATCGCGGTGATGTATGCGACGCTGATCACGGTTCTGGTCTACCGCAAGCTCAAATGGGGCGACTTCGTCCATGCGGTTTCGGGCGCGGTGCAATCGACCGGGCGCATCCTGTTCGTCATCGGCGCTGCGGGGGCGTTCGGCTGGCTGATGGGCTATCTCCAGGCGCCGGCGCAGGCGGTTGCGCTGATGCAGTCGGTTGCGCACGACAGGACCACGGTCCTCCTGCTGATGGTCGGAGCGCTTCTGGTGCTCGGCACGTTCATGGACATGGCGCCGCTGATCATCATCTCGACGCCGATCTTCCTGCCGGTGGCGCGGGCCTATGGCGTCGATCCGGTGCATTTCGGCGTCATCCTGATCCTGTCGTGCGGCATCGGCTTGCTGACGCCGCCGGTGGGATCGGTGCTGTTCATCGGCGCGGCGATCGGGAAGATCGATGTCGCGAAGACCGTGAAGGGGCTATGGCCGTTCTATCTTGCGATGCTCGCAGTGCTGCTCGTGGTCGTCCTCTATCCTCCGCTTTCCTTAAGCCTGCCGGCGTGGGGGCGGTGACCCTCCACCGCCGTGCGCTTCTGGCTTCCGGCGCAGCCATGCTCGGAGCTTGCGCGACGGGTAGTCCCATATCGCAGACTGTCTCGATCGAGATTTTCGATGTCTGGCCGGGCGATCCGCCGGGCGGCGAAAAAGTGACGGCGTGGGAAGAGATCATCGAGCGCTCGACAACGCCGGGGCTGCACGACCGCGCGGTGATCCATGTCCGCAAGCCGACGCTGAAAGTCTTCCGGCCGGTGAAACCTGACGGGGCGTGCGTTTTGGTCCTTCCAGGCGGGGCGTACCAGCGTGTCGTGCTCGACAAGGAGGGTGACGAGACGGCGATGCGGCTGGCGCAAGCCGGCGTGACCGCGGCGGTTCTGGTCTATCGCCTGCCAGAGGATGGCTGGGCGGCGGGGCGCGAGGCGCCGCTGCAGGATGCGCAGCGGGCGATGCGGCTGATCCGATCGGGTCGTGTGGCGCAGGGGCTCGACCAGAAACGCATCGGCGTGCTCGGATTTTCGGCGGGCGGGCATCTTGCGGCGACGCTGACTTTGCTGGGCGGGGGCCAGACCTATCCGGCCATCGATGCGGCGGATGCGGTTTCCGCACGGCCGGATTTCGCCGCGCTGATCTATGCGGCCTATCTCGACGGCAAGGGATCGCCGGCGATCCTGCTCGGTCCGGCGGGCCCCGCGCCGGACCTGATCGGGCGGGTCGAGCGCGAGACACAGCCGGTCTTCCTGCTGCACGCGGCGGACGACGCCAGCGTGCCGGTCGAGACTTCGATCCGGATGTATGGCGCGCTGAAGGCGGCCGGTGTTCCGGCGGAGCTGCATGTGTTTCCAGAGGGTGGCCACGGCTTCGGCATTGCGAAAGCGAAGGGCAAGCCGGTGGAAGCGTGGCCCGATCTCCTGCTGGCCTGGGGCAGCGCACGAGGGATGTTCCGCTGAGGTGAGCTGCAGGTCTTTCAGGTCAGGCATGATCTCTCGTTCTCGCCGATGCTGTCGGCGGGGTGGGCAGGCCTGGTTTTCGGGCGTTCGTCGGAACGGCGGGGCGCGGATGCGCTGGGCGGAAATTATTACAATTACAATTACAATTACAATTACAACAACGGCCGAGGGGACCGTCGTCGGCGGCGGCGGCTGGAGATCGGCGCGGCCCAAGGGATCGGCGTCTTCCAGCATCGTCCGAAGCTTGCTGGCGCGGAGCTGGGCCAGGCGCTCGATGGCCTGATAGCGCTCAGCGAGGCGGGCGAAGCGCAGGATGGCCTGATCGAGGGTGCGGACGCCGCGGACGGGTGAGAAAGCTGGAAGCCTCCTGCCCTGGCAGCCGAGGTTGAGAAGCTCGCAGGCGCGGTAGTGGATGAGCTCGTTGAGCCTGGCCTCTCCCATCGCGAGCCAGCCGCCGAACCAGGCGCAGTTGGCCGGGCTTGTCCGAAGCCACTCCCGGTGGTCTTCGTCTTCCAGCAGTCTGAGCGCCCAGCCGATCAGGCGCGCGACCACGCCGTCCAGCCACAGCACGGGCCGGAAGCGCCACAGGATCCAGGTGAGAAGCGCACCAAACGTCATGAGCGCATTATCGCTCAGGTCCGGCGCTGTTGAATAAGTTCGGGCGCGGCGTTCCAGCGGGCGTTGAGTCAGTGAGGAATTTTGCGCCGTGAGGTGTGGGATAGCTCAGGCGCGGTAGCCGTGCGCCAGAAAAAGAAAGGACGCGTTTCATTTGAAACGCGCCCTTTCCCTACTCTACGCTACTCTACTGACTCTACAGAACTTGGCTTCGGTCGGTTCGGCAAGCCCCTCAACACAGGGCGCAGCACGAAAACGCGGTACGCAACTGACTCGGAAACACTCGAAAAGATAAGCGGGCCCGGAGGTCTCTCCCGGAGACGTTCCGGGCCCGAAATCTGTCAGCCGGATCTTACTGACCTTCTGGGGGGAGAGGAGGTCCAGATCCGGCGACACGCGAAGAAGCTTCTAAAGTGCTGATCATGATTCACGGATCGGAAGACCGATCCGACCATGATCAGGCGTTAGGCGGCTTTCTTGGCGGCGGCCTTGGTGGCCGACTTGGTGCGTTCAGCGGCTTCTTCGACAACTTTCGGCGTCGCGGCGACGACGGTGTCGAACAGCTCGGTCTGGGCTTTCTTGGCGACTTCAGCGTAGGCGAAGAGGCGGGCCGGCAGATCCTGGAAGGCAGCCGTGGCGAGGTCGCCGGCTTTCTTCGCGTAGGCGGTCGGCTGGGCTTCGGCCGTCATGAGGACAGCGGCGTCTTTCGCAGCGTCTTTCATCCAGGCAGTCGTCAGCTCGACGTTCTTGTTGAGCGCTTCGACGGCGACTTCGCGGTATTTCGCGGCGATGTCGTTCATCGCTTTCAGCGGCGCCATGGCCGAGAAATCGGGCTGGAATTTCGAGAATTGCTCGAAGCTTTTGTTGAAGTCGAACATGTCGGTCATCGGGTTCATGGGAGGGCTCCTTTATCGTTGACGACCATCTAATGCCGCGGTGCGGCAAAGGCAAGGTAAAAAATGCCGCAGGTGCGAAAAAGATTTCGCAGGTGCGGTATGGGAGTTAGGATGACGTTAGGGATTGCTGGGGTTTTGGGTGGATTTTAGGGCGATGGGCAGTGGGCAGTGGGCAGTAGGCAGTGGGGCCAGGGCAACTCCAGGGACTCGACTGATTGCCCCACTGCCCACTGCCCACTGCCGATCCTTACTCCCTGACGTATCGGCCCGGCGCTGGCTCTAGGCGAGGCGTCGATTTCGGGAAGCTCTCCGCCGCGTCGATCTTCTTGCCTGAGCGGCGGCCCAGCCAGCTTGCCCAGTCGGGCCACCACGAGCCGTCGTGGGCTTCCGTGCCCTGGCGCCATTTGTCGAGGTCGACCGGGTCCTCGTCGCTGACCCAGTAACCATACTTCTTCTTGTCCGGATGGTTGACGATGCCGGCGATGTGGCCGGACTGCGCAAGGACGAAACGCCCGCCGCCCTTCAGACGCGACAGGCCCTTGAACGAGGCGCGCCACGGCGCGATGTGGTCCTTCTCGCAGGCGACCGCGTAGTGCGGAATCTTGATGTCGTCGACGCCGACTTCGGCACCGTCGATGTCGAACTTGCCGTTGGCGAAGGCGTTGTCGCGATAAAGATAGGTGAGGTATTCGCGCGCCATCCGCTCGGGCAGGCGGGTCGAGTCCTCGTTCCAGAACAGGAGGTCGAATTTGGGGCGCGGCTCGCCGAGCAGATAGGCCTTCACCGCGGGTCCATAGACCAGATCATTGGGGCGCAGATAGGAGAAGGTGCGCGCCATGATGCGCTGGTCGAGATAGCCCTTCTTGTGCGCCTCGACCATGATGCCGGAGACGAAGCTCTCGTCGATGAAGACCTTGAGCGGGCCGGGATCCTCGAAGTCGGTGAGAGCGGTGAAGAAGGTGGCCGACCTGGCAGGGTTTTCCTTTTTCGTCTTGCCGAGCCAGGCGAGCGTCAAGGCCAGCGACGTGCCGCCGATGCAATAACCGACGACGTTGACGCCGTCATTGCCGTGCAGCTGGTTTACATGCTGCATCGCCGGCAGGATGCCTTTCTGCACATAGCTGTCCATGCCGTAGTCGCGCAGGTCCTCACCGGGGTTCTTCCACGACACGATGTAAACGGCGAAGCCCTGTTCGGTGAGCCATTTCACCAGCGAGGATTTGGGCTGCAGGTCGAGGATGTAGAACTTGTTGATCCATGGCGGCACCAGCAAAAGCGGCTTGGCGTAGACCTTTTCGGTCACCGGCTCGTAGCGGATGAGCTGGAACAGCTCGGTCTCGTGCACGACGTGGCCCTTGGTGTTCGCGAGCGTCTCGCCGACCTTGAACGCGTCGGGATCGGAGAGCGTCACCAGGAGATCGCCGCCGGAACGTTCCAGGTCTTTCACGAGATTCTCGAGGCCCTCGACCAGGGAGCGCCCGTTGGTCTCGACCGCTTTCTTGATTGCGACCGGATTGGAGGCGAGGAAGTTCGACGGCGAGAAGAGATCGACCAGCTGGTGGGTGAAGAAATGGATCTGCTCTGAGTGTTTCTTGTCGTCGCCCAGGTCGGACGTTTCGGCGATGCTTTCGAGATAGGCCGACATGATCTGGTACTGGCGTTTCAGGTAGTAGAAGAACGGGTGCTTGCTCCATTCCTCGTCGCTGAAGCGCGCGTCGCTGGGGCCGTCGTCGCCAAGAGCCTGGGGCATCCGCGTGGCGCCTGACAGCATTGCTTGCGTGAGTTCGGCATAGAGCGCGGTGGTGTTCTGCCAGAACTGGATGTGCGTGTTCAGCGCCTTCATCGGGTTCTGCATCCAGCCCTGGGCCTGGCCCATCGCGGCGCGCAGGAAGAAGGGCTGGCCCGGACCCTCGACGCCGGGATTGCGGATCTCGCGACGGGAGAGGGCGAGGAAGAGGCGCTGGAGGAGGAAATTGATGCGCTGGAAGTTCTGTCCAAGTTCGAACGCGCCTGCGGAGCTGAGACCGTCCTGTCCGTTCATGAAGGCGCCTGGAAACAAGAAGCTGGAGAAAACGTAACACCGCGTGGATACGGGTCAAACGGCTAGAGAAAATAACCGAAGCCGGAGTTAAGCGCCGGGCAGGAGCGCCACCGCGGCAGGCGCCAAAATCATTTCATCACCCTGCGACGATTGCGGGCTTCTGGAATCGCCGGGAAGCCTGTAGAGGGGTCGGACCGGGTTTTGCTGCGGCTGCTAACTGAACCCCGGACCCGGTACCTCTGGAGACATTGAACGCCCATGCAGCTTGGCTCGATTGCACGCTGGCTGAAGGGTGATTCCCGTCTGTGGGAGGGCCAGCACTTCACTGCCACCATAGAGGGGCGCGGCCGGGACGTGGTGTTCGTCCATGGCCTGGCGGCCTCGCCAGAGTGCTGGGAGGCGGCGCCCGAGCGGCTCGACAACGAGGTGCGGTCGCATTTTCTTCACATGCGCGGGTTCGCGGGCCTGGCGCCCAGCGGCTTCCGTGAGCCGGGGAATTTCCTGAAGCCCATGGCCGATGCGCTGGCCGGCTATATCCGCACGCTGAAGGCGGGGCCGGTGGCCGTTGTCGGCCATTCGATGGGGGGGATCGTATCGCTGATCCTGGCGCGCGATCATCCCGACGTGGTCGACCGGCTGATCGTGGTCGACGTGCCGGCGTTCTTTTCCGTGCTGATCAATCCGTTCGCGTCGGCGAACGCGATGGGCAGTCTCGCGGAGCATTCGCGCCGCAACTATGTCGAGAAGTCGAAGAAGGCGCTGGAGGACGATCTCCGCCGATCCGGCGACAGGCTGGTGACCGGCCCGGAAAACCTGGCGCGGATCGTACGGTGGGGCATGACGTCCGACCGTGAAACTATTGCCGACGTCATGGCCGAGGTGATGGTGACTGATCTTCGCGGCGATCTTGCGCGGATCAAGTGTCCGGTCGAGGTGATCTATGCCTGGGACAAGGCGGGGCACGCCACCAAGTCCGGCCTTGAACAGGTTTATGGCTCGTCCTATGCCGGATTATCGCAGGGCCGCCGTCTTCGCATCGAGCATGCGCGTCACTACGTAATGTTGGACCAGCCGGAGATCTTCTACAATTCAGTCCGCGACTGGCTGGCGCGGCAGTAGAAACTGACCTGACATGAGCGAACCTGAAACCGTCGAGCTGCGCCGCTATCCGAGCCGGAAGCTCTACAACAAGAACACCTCCAGCTACATACGCCTGCCGGAAGTGGCGGAGATGGTGCGCAAGG
>Ga0210377_10001019_pt1 | contig 26220 bp, 26 predicted proteins | sample PLM4_65_b1redo_FD_155480 | JGI IMG/M metagenome (GOLD analysis project Ga0210377, IMG submission 155480) | Groundwater sediment microbial communities from an aquifer in East River, Colorado, USA - PLM4_65_b1 redo | ecosystem: Environmental > Terrestrial > Soil > Riparian zone | place: USA: East...
GCCTCACCACGAGCGAGGCGTACCGGGAGATGGTCGACGACGTCGTGCTGTTTCTCGGGGGGAAGACTCGCGAGCTTCAGGACCGCCTGAGCGAGAGAATGTACAAATCTGCCGAGGGGGAGAGCTTCGAGCTGGCGCGGTACTACCGCGATCTGATCCGCACGGTCGAGCGCATCCAGGCCGAGCAGCAGGTCGCCTCCGCCGGCGACGAAGATGTCGACGTCTGGGGCTTGCACGAGGAAGGAGGCGATGTCGCGGTTCAGCTATTCGTGCTGCGCGACGGCAACATCGTCGACCGCAGGGAGCTCTTCTGGGGAAAAGTCCCCGACTACCAGCCGGCGTACTTCCTCGGTGAAGTTCTGCAGCGCTACTACCAGGACAATCTCTTCATCCCGCCGGAGATCCTCATTCCGTTCGAGATCGAGGACGAGGAGTTGCTGAGCGAATGGCTGTCATCCCAGCGCCAGCGGCGCGTGAACGTGCGCGTGCCCCAGCGCGGCAAGGGCGTGGATCGCGTCGAGCTGGCCAGCCGCAATGCGCGGCTGTCGCACGAGTCGCGATTCCGGAAATCGCAGCAGGATCGCCTGCAGATCGCCGCCGCGCGCCTCGGCCAGATTCTCGGCAGTGATCGCGAGATCCAGCGCATCGAGTCGTTCGACATCTCGAACATTCAGGGGTCCGACTCGGTCGCAGGCATGGTCGTGCTCGATCGAGGGAAGTTCGACAAGAATCAGTACCGCATCTTCAACATCCGCAGCGTTGTCGGTGCAGACGATTTCCGCTCGATGGCCGAAGCGGTCGACCGCCGTTACCGGCGCGTTCTCGCCGAGGAGCGGCCGTTGCCCGATCTCATCCTGATCGACGGCGGTCGCGGACAGCTCAACGCCGCGCTCACCGCGTTGAACAAGCTCGGCGTCGAGGAGATCGCGATCGCAGGACTGGCCAAGCGCGAAGAAGAGATCTACGTTCCCGATCGCGAGGAGCCGATCCGCCTCGACCGCCACGATCTGGCGTTGCAGCTCCTGCAGATGGTCCGAGACGAGACGCATCGATTCGCCGTGTCCTCGCATCGGCGGCGCCGATCGAAGCGCACGCTGCACAGTGAGCTCGACGATCTGCCGGGCATCGGGGAGAAGCGCCGCCGTCTTCTGATCGAGCGCTTCGGCAGCGTGTCCGGTGTCAAACAGGCGTCGGCGCAGGACCTCATGAACGTGCTCGGGCGCAAAGTCGGACGGACGCTGTACGACGAGCTGCATGCGTGAACGAGCTCTTAGCTGTCAGCTCTCAGCGTGCGATAATCACGCGAGTCGTTACGTGCTGAAAACTGAGAGCTTAGAGCTGAGAGCCGGGAGGGTGGGGAGATGATGGAAGGTGACGTCACCACGATCGATCTCCTCGCTCGGCTCGTCGAGCTCGGACGCGAGCGCTTCACAGGCGCCATCCGGTTCGAGAACGACGGCATCATCAAGATTCTCTACCTCAAGGGCGGAGACATCCTGTCGGCGAGCACGAACGATCGCGCCGACAGCGTCGACGAGCTCCTCCTTCGAGCCGGCAAAGTCACGCGCGAGCATGTGAAGCAGGCGCTCGCCAAGCGCAAAGAAAGCGAGACTCTCGGCGACGCGCTGCTCAACCTCGGTTTCATCACGCGGAAAGAGCTCACGTGGGGACGCCGCGTCCAGGTCATCAGCGTGATCCGCTCAGTCCGATCGTGGACGGCGGGCACATACACGATCGTGGCGGACTATCTGCCGAAGCGCGAGGAGGGAACGCTCTTTCCGCTGCAGCAGATCGTCGTCGAGCTGATTGTGACGGAGCAGGAGCGCGCCGAGTTCGAGCGCGCGCTCGAGGGCGGCTCGGCAGTCTTCCGGAAGGTCGCTGACTTCGACGAGCACTACCGCAATCTCGGACTGAACGAGGATGCGGATGCCGTGGCGGCGCAGATCGACGGAGAGCGTTCGGCATCCGAGGTGGCGTCGTTTGCAGGGAGAGACGCGTTCAACGTGTTCAAACTCCTTCGTGCATTCTCCATCCTCGGCCTCACTGAGCGCGCCGGAAAACCTCAACCAGCAGTTCAGTTCGGAGCGGCCGCGGGCGGTGACGATCTGCTCTCGACCGCGGGCGTCGCGGATGGCGAGGATGTGTGGAAGTCGACGGTTCCGGGAACCGTGGCGGTGGCGGCCGCGCCCCCGCCCGCGCCGGAGAAGCCGCCGGTCGAAGAGTTCGGCGATGCACCGACGCTCGAGATTCCGGTGATGGCTTCGCTGCCGCCCGACCCACCCGTGCGGCGGCGAACGGTGGAACGCGAAGCAGTGGCGCCGCCTCCGCCGTCGCGACGACCGACGCAGACGCGCGCGACGCGACCGGTGCTATCCGCGCCGGTGTCGAAGAAGAAGGGAAGTCGCGCCCCGCTTGTGATCGTGCTCGTGCTGTTCGTTCTCGGCGGAGGCGGATATTTCGGGTGGCAGTGGTGGCAGCAGCGCCAGCAGCCGAAGACGAGTAGCGCGCCGGCGCCAGTTCCTGTCCAGACAACCGCAAAGCCAGCAACGACGCCGACACCGACCGCGACAGTTCCACCGCCGATGCCGGCTCCCGTCACGGTCAGCGTGGCGCCGCCGACCTCGACGGCGCGCGCCGCGGAAGTCCGCGCCGTCCCAAAGAAACCACCATCTCCACCACCCGCAGAACCGGTGACGTTGAAGACTACCTCCACGGATCGCTACGCCGACATGGCGAGAGAGTACGAGCGGACTGCGAACGGAACGTACACCATCCAGTTCGAGCTCGTCTGTCAATCCGGGTCGCTCGCGAAGGCGATCGAAGCGGGCGGTCAGAAGGTGTGGTTCGTGCCGATCACGTATCGCGGGCAGTCGTGCTATCGCGTTTTCTGGGGTAAGTACCCGACGCGTGAGGCGGCGGCGCTGGCGGTCCCGAGCATTCCCGGGTCGCTGCGTGGTCCCGCACCTGCAATCGCTCGAGTTCCATGAACGAGATCATCAGCTCGCTGCTCACCTCGGCCGGACTGGGCATCGGCGCCGGCATCAATGCGTACGCGACGCTGCTTGTGTTCGGCGCGCTGGCGCGATGGAGGCCGGGCATGTTTCAAGGCGAGCTCGCCGATTTCTTCGCCTCGACCCCGGTGTTGATCGTCGTGGGCGTGCTCTACGCGATCGAGTTTCTGGCGGACAAAGTGCCGACGATCGATCACGTGTGGGATGTGATCCATACGTTCATCCGTCCGATCGCGGGCGCGCTCGTGGCGTGGGGTGCGGCATCGCATCAGGTGCCGAAGGGGGCGCTCATCATGGCGGCCGTGATTGGCGGTGGCGCGGCGCTCACGTCGCATGCGGCGAAGGCAACGGTGAGAGCGGGGAGCACGATGACGACGGCCGGCGCAGCCAATCCGGTGTTGTCGGTGATCGAAGATCTCTTCGCGTTCGTGAACGCAGCCGTGGCGGTGTTTTTTCCGTGGCTGGTTCTGCTGCTGATTGCGGCGATGGCGCTGGTGATGATTGCGATCATGCGGCGTGTAAGAAAACCGCAGACTTTTTGATGTCGGCGTGCCGACATCAAATCTAAGTCACTTAAACAGCAATCATTTAACGAAAACAATTTTATTGCGGTTGCGGGATTCAAACTTCGCCCGTCTCTGTTACTCTCCTTGCGTGGAGCGGTCCGGAGAATCGCCGCCGCGAGGCGGAGGAAAGTCCGAACTCCTACGGGCAGCAGGCTGGATAACGTCCAGGCGCGGCAACGCGACGGAAAGTGCAACAGAAAACAAACCGCCGATCCGCGCTTCGCAAGTGGCGCGGAGGTAAGGGTGAAACGGTGCGGTAAGAGCGCACCGCGTCCCGCGTGAGCGGCGACGGCACGGCAAACCCCCTGCGGAGCAAGACCAAATAGGGGAGCGATGGAACCGCCCGTTTCCGTCATCAGCTTCCGGGTAGGTTGCTTGACCACCGCGGTGACGCGCGTGGCAGACGAATGATTCTCACTCCTTCGGGAGTACAGAATTCGGCTTACAGGACCGCTCCACGCTTTTCCCTTTCGCCCGCCCACCCGGCTCTCAGCTCTCAGCTCTTGGGACGCACGTGGCAAGCGCATCCCAAGAGCTGAGAGCTGACAGCCAAGAGCTCATCCCCTTTTTCAATTTTCAATTTTCAATTTTCAATTACGATCGTGGCAATGGGACTGAAGCGACCGAAACCGCTCACACGCGGAAGTCATGTGGCCGTGTTAGCAGCATCGTCACCATCCGAATTGCCGCGGATTGAGGAAGGGGCTCGTCACCTGCGGGCGCTCGGCCTCACCGTCACGCTCGCGCCGAACATCGATCGCGTCAACGCCTACCTCGCCGGCACCGATGACGAGCGCGCCGAAATGCTCAACCAGTTTCTCAGGTCTGACGCGTACGACGGTTACCTCTTCGCGCGCGGCGGCTACGGCGTGATGCGCATTCTCGATCGCGTCGACTACGACGCCGTGGCGCGCAATCCGCGGCCGATCATCGGATTCAGCGACATCACCGCGCTCCACCAGGCGATCGCCGTCAAAGCCGGCGTCGGCACCTTTCACGGACCGATGGTGAATCTCGACTTCTACAACGGTCTGTCCCCGCAGATCGAACAGTGGTTTTTCGCGATGCTCGCCGGCGAGGCGCCGCTCACGCACCATTACGAACGCGCGCAAGTCGTCGTCGAAGGAACAGCGGAAGGTCCGCTCTTCGGCGGTTGCCTCTCGCTCATGACCGCTCTGACGGCAACGCCGTATGACTTCTGGATCGACGGAGGAATCTGGTTCTGGGAAGATGTCGATGAGCCGCTCTATCGCATCGATCGTATGTTGACCCACCTCAGGCTGTCTGGTAGATTGCAGACCATCCGTGGAGTGATCGTCGGCAAGCTGAAAGGCTGCGGGAGCGAAGCAGAAATCGATGCTCTCCTCGGCGGCTTCTTCGGGTCCCTTGCAATTCCGGTCGTGCGCGACTTTCCCTTCGGTCATCACGGCGATAATCTGCTGATGCCGATCGGACCTCATGCGCGGCTCGACACCGGCGAGCAGACCATGACCATCCTGACCCCCGCTGTGGAGCGTCGATGAGGATGCAGCAGCGATGAAGGCCGTCTTCAAGACCACCGGCGGGAAGGATCCGATCAAGGAGTCGTCGGCCAGCTTCGCCGCCGGTGACATCATCTTCAACCAGGGCGACCTCGGCACCGAGATGTTCATCATCGTCGAGGGCGACGTCGAGATCATCAAGCACATCAACGACGAGTCGCACGTCCTCTCGCATCTCGAGAAAGGCGATTTCTTCGGCGAGATGGCGCTGCTGGAAAATGTTCCGCGCACCGCCGACGCGGTCGCCAAGACCGATGTCAAAGCGGTCCTCATCAACGGCTCGCGCTTCGACGACATGCTCCGGAAGAACCCGGAGATCGCGGTGCGCATCATCCGCAAATACTCGAAGCGCCTTCGCGATGCGAACACGCTCCTGGAGCGGCTCGTCGGTCACGAGGTGGACGCCGATCAGATCGCTGTCGAATCCGGCCGGGGGCGCGCGGAGAAGGGGACGCGGAACCGGCTGGTCGATGTCGCGACCGGCGCCTCTTTCTTCCTCAGCGCCGCCGACGAGACCACGATCGGTCGCGCCGATCCCGTGACCGGCATTCTTCCCGACATCGATCTCACCCCTGTCGACACGAACCGTTCGGTCTCACGCCGTCACGCGAAGATCATCCACTCGAGCGGCGAGTACCACGTCCTCGAGGAAGTCGGCACCGTGAACGGCACGTACGTCAACGATCAGCGCATCCCGACCGGCGTTCCCGTTGCGCTGCACGACGGCGATCTCGTCAAGATCGGGCTGATCTCGATGAAGGCGGTGTTCGATTGAACGGCACGCGTAACGCGACGCGCGGCCCGTGTTAGAAGCTCAGCCCCGCGTGCCGCGGCCGCGTGCCCTCCACTACCCGTAGACTGCGCGCGTGATTGGCGCAAAATGTCTCCGTGACCCCTGACTCTCCAATCAGAAGCCTCAAAGGCGTCGGCGCGGCGCGTGCGACGGCGCTCGAGGAGAGCGGGCTCGCGACGGTCAACGATCTTCTCTGGTTTTTTCCATTCCGCTACGAAGACCGCCGGCATCCGACGCGCATCGCCGACCTCGGCCAGCATGTCGATCAGCCCGTGCTCGTGCGCGGACGCGTCGTCTCTGCCGGCGCGCGCATCTCGCCGGTGAAGCGGATGAGGATCTTCGAGGCAGTCCTGGAGGACGGGACCGGCGCGGTGAAGCTGGTGTTTTTCAACCAGGCGTTTCTCGCCGATCAGATCGATAAGGGCGACCGGCTCGCCGTGTTCGGCGCGCCGCGCATCTCCAGTTACGGCAAGCTGCAGATCGAGAGTCCGGACTGGGAGAAGTTCGAAGGCGACGAGGAGGAAGAGGGCGCGATCGTGCCCGTCTACTCGAAGGTCGCGAACATCCCGCCGAAAGCGTTCCGGCGCATCATCGGTCAGGCGCTGGAGATCCTGCCGTCACTTCGCGATCCGCTGCCCGCGGAGATCCGCGAGCAGTTGCGCGTCATCGGGTTGTCGGAAGCGCTGGCGGCGCTGCATCGGCCGGCCGAGTTGACCGAGGCTTTCCTTCGGGCGCGCTCGCCGGCGCACCTCCGCGTGATCCTCCAGGAGTTCTTCACCTTTCAACTGGCGATGCGGCTTCGCCGCGCGCAGGACGAAGTGCGGCGCAAGGAGCGTCGCATCGTCATCGACGATGCGATCCGCGACGAGGTGAAGCGCATTCTGCCGTTCCGCCTCACCGCGGCGCAGAAGCGCGTCATGCGCGAGATCGCCGACGATCTGCGCGCCGATCATCCGATGTACCGGCTGCTGCAGGGCGACGTGGGCAGCGGCAAGACGATCGTCGCTCTCATCGCCGCCATGATCATGATCCGCAACGGCCATCAGGTGGCGCTGCTCGCGCCGACGGAGATTCTGGCGGAGCAGCACTATCAGAGAATTCGTCAACTACTTGACGGTTCCGTCGTGGTAGCCCGAGCCACCGGCTCGATGTCCGCGGGGGAGCGCCGCACGCTCCTGGCCGGACTGCGCACCGGCTATATCCAGCTCGCCGTCGGCACGCACGCGCTGCTGGAGGATCGCGTGCAGTTTCAGTCGCTGGCGCTGGCGATCGTCGACGAGCAGCACCGGTTCGGCGTCGAGCAGCGGCAGCGCCTTTTCTCGAAAGGCGAGATGCCCGACATTCTGGTCATGACGGCAACGCCGATCCCGCGATCGCTCGCCCTGGCGATGTTCGGCGATCTCGAGCTCTCCGTGATCGACGAGCTGCCGCCGGGCAGACTGGCGGTGAAGACCGCCGTGCGCCGCGCAACGCAGCTCGCAGGCATCTACGATTTCATCGAGAAGGAGATCGCGTCCGGTGCGCAGGCGTACATCGTCTATCCACTCATCGAGGAGTCGGAAAAGCTCAATGTGAAGGCGCTGATACAGGGATTCGAGGCTGCGCAGAAGCGATTTCCGAACCGGCGGATGGCCATGCTCCACGGCCGCATGGCGTCGGCGGACAAGGAAGAGACGATGGATCGTTTCAAGCGCGGCGAGATCGACATCCTCGTCAGCACGACCGTCATCGAGGTCGGTATCGACGTGCCGAATGTCTCGGTCATGCTCATCATCGACGCCGACCGCTTCGGCCTCTCGCAACTCCATCAGCTCCGCGGCCGCGTCGGCCGGGGCACCAGAAAGTCGTTCTGTATTCTGGTGCACGATGACCAGGCGGCGGCCGAGTCGGTCGATCGCCTGCGGCTGTTCGAAACCACGCGCGACGGCTTCGAAGTCGCCGAGCGCGACCTTCAGCTCCGCGGCCCCGGCGAGTTCCTGGGCACCCGGCAGTCGGGCATTCCGCGATTCCGGTTCGGCAACATCATTCGCGATCACGAGCTCATGGAGCGCGCCCGTCAGCTCGCCATCGAGATCATCGCGCGCGACGGCGCCGGGCGGGCCGAGGAGGTGGCGATGGAGATCGTCGGGCAGGCGCTGAGCGTCGCCGATCGCGACTAGTGTCCCGGGCCTGAGCCCGGGGTCGGACGGCGCCGCAGCACGGAGAGGCACTGTCGCCGGCTCACGCCGGCTCGTTTGCGGGCCGGCCGTCGCAACCCCCGGACTGACGCCCGGGGCTACATACGCTACACTCCCGCGTCCATTGGTGAAACAAACGGTCCTCAGCGGCCTCCGACCTACCGGCCGCGTGCATCTCGGCAATTACTTCGGCGCCGTTCGCCACTGGGTGCAGCTCCAGGATCAGTACGAGTGTTTCTACTTCATCGCGGACTGGCACGCGCTGACTTCCGACTACGCCGATCCCTCGAACATCCGCGCATCGACGTTCGAGGCGGTCGCTGACTGGCTGGCGGCCGGCCTCGATCCGCAGCGCTCGACGATTTTTCTGCAGTCGGAAGTGAAGGAGCATGCGGAGCTGCATCTGCTGTTGTCGATGATCACGCCGCTGCCGTGGCTCGAGCGGGTGCCGACCTTCAAGGACCAGCAGGCTCAGGTCGAGGACAAGGATCTCAACACCTACGGCTTCCTCGGATATCCGCTGCTGCAGACCGCGGACATCATCGTGTATCGCGCGAACTTCGTCCCGGTCGGTGAGGATCAGGCCTCGCATCTCGAGCTGTCGCGCGAGATCGTGCGCCGGTTCAACAATTTCTACGGACCGGTTTTCCCCGAGCCGCTTCCGCTGTTCACAGCAACGCCGAAGGTGCCCGGGCTGGACGGACGGAAGATGTCGAAGTCGTACGGGAATACGATCGGGCTCACCGCGAGCGCGGACGAGATCCGCAGGCTGACCATGACGATGTTCACCGATCCCAATCGCATCCGCCGCAGCGATCCCGGGAATCCCGACATCTGCAATCTCTATCAGTTCCACCGACTGTTCTCCGATCCGGAGACGCAGGCGCGCATCGACCGCGAATGCCGCGGCGCGATGATCGGTTGTGTCGATGACAAGAAGCTGATCGCGGAGATCATGATCGAGGCGCTGCGGCCGATCCGCGAGCGCCGCGAGCAGATCGATCGCGATCCGTCGATTGTCCGGGACGTGCTGCGCGAGGGAAATCGCAAGGCTCGCGAGCGCGCCGCGGCGACGATGGAGCAGGTGCGCAAGGCCGTAAAGATCGACTACCCGGAACTGCGATGATGGTGGACGAAGAGAAGTTGAGCGGGGCGCCGGCGCCCTCGCCGGCGGAAGCGAGCGAAGAGCAGGACGAGTCGGCCTACAAGCTGACGCTGCCGTCGTTCCACGGTCCGCTCGATCTGCTGCTGCATCTGATCAAGCAGAGCAAGCTCGACATCTACGACATCCCCATCGTGCTCGTCACCGAGCAGTACAACGGGTACCTGGAAGCGATGGAGGAGCTCGATCTCGAGGTCGCGGCGGACTACATCTACATGGCCGCGCTGCTGATCAACATCAAATCGAAGATGCTGCTGCCGCGCGACGAGGCGGCGGAGCAGCAGGCGGAAGATCCGCGCGCAGAGCTGGTCAACCGGCTCCTGGAGTATCAGCGTTACAAGGCGGTGGCGGAGACGTTCGCGGAGCTGGACGTCGTGCGCATGGGTGTCTTTGCGCGGCCCACGGTGCCGCGGCCGGGCACGGACGCCACGGACATCGATATGAGCGAAGTGTCGCTCTTCGATCTGATCGACGCGTTCCGCGGCGCGCTGAATCGATTCAAGCTGAATCATCCGCAGGCCATCGAGCTGGTGCGGACGGTTCACAGAGTCTCCGACAAGATGTTCGAGCTGTACACGCTGCTGAAGGAGAAGTCGTCGATCCGCCTGCAGTGGTTTCTCGAGGGCCGCGGCCGTGATGAGCTGATCGCCATCTTCCTGGCCACCCTCGAGCTCGTCCGCCTCGGCGGCATTTCGCTGCGACAGAGCGACAACTTCGGGGAGATCAGTGTTACTAAGACGGAGCACGCCGTTGATGAGGGGCAGTTTGGCCTCTTTGACTCGTAACGATGAACGCTGAAGGATGAACGATGAACCGAGTGTCGTTCATCGTTCATCCTTCATCCTTCATCGTTCATCCTTCGCTATGGAACCCAACGAACTGCGCGCCGCAATTGAAGCCATCCTTTTCGTGACGAACGAGCCGGTGACACTCGACGAGCTGGTCGATGCGTTCGGGGAGGCGGAGCGGGGCGCGATCGTCGAGCAGCTCGACGAGATCCGCCGCATCCTGGAGTCGAGCATCGGCGGCTTCATGCTGGAGCAGACCGCCGGCGGGTGGCGCCTGGCGACGCGACCCGAACACGAGCCCACGCTGAAGAAGTACTTTGCCAGGAAGGGGGAGAACCGCCTCTCCATCGCCGCGCTGGAGACGCTGGCCATCATCGCCTATCGACAACCGGTCACCGCGCCCGAGGTCTCGGATCTCCGCGGCGTCAACTCCACGGCGGTCATCCGCACGCTGCTCGAGCGCCGCATGATCCGCGTGGCCGGTCGCAAGAACGTCGTCGGCAGCCCGTTTCTCTACCGCACCACGCGCGATTTCCTCGTGCACTTCGGTCTCAACGATGTCCGCGACCTCCCGCGGCTCGAGGAATTCGGCGATCTCGTCGGCGAGAGCCTCAACGACGATGTCGTTGCCGCCATCAGCAGCGCCCAGCTCACGCGTCCCGAAGATGTGCAGGAGATCACCGATGACGCCGAGCGCGAAGTGGCGGAAGCGGAGGCGCGTGCGGAGCTCGCCAGTCTCGATGCTGCGGCGGATGAAGAGCGGTGAGTCGATGAGCTTCGCATCGTCACCGCACATCCATGGGCTACAATCCTCGGTGAGTAGCGATGCAACTGGAGCGACTGCAGAAGATCATCGCGCACGCCGGGTTCGCGTCGCGGCGTGAAGCGGAAGCGATGATCACGAGCGGCCGGGTCACCGTGAACGGCCGCGTCGTCACCGAGCTCGGCACCAGGGCCGACGCCCGTCGCGATCACATCAAGGTCGACGGAAAGCTCATCACGCGCGCCGAGACGCATCGCTACATCCTCCTGTACAAACCGAAAGAAGTGATGACCACCGTCGAGGACCCGCAGGGCCGTCGCACGGTGATCGAGCTCGTGCGCGGCATCCGCGAGCGCATCTATCCGGTGGGCCGTCTCGACTATCACTCCGAAGGCCTCGTGCTTCTCACGAATGACGGCGAGCTCGCGTTCAGGGTCTCGCATCCCACCCACGGCTCGGTCAAAACCTATCACGTGAAAGTGCGCGGCGTCCCCGAAGACCGGCTGATCGACAAGCTGCAGCGCGGCATCACGCTGGAAGGCAAACGCACGCTTCCCTGCGAGATCGCGCGCATCAGGACCACCGGTCCCCGCGACGATGAGGGCAACAGTTGGTTCGAAGTGAAGCTGCGCGAAGGCCGCACGCAGCAGATCCGCAAGATGTTCCAGGCGGTCGGCCATCCCGTCTCGAAGCTGAAGCGCGTCGCCATCGGACCCATCTCCGACCCCAAGCTCACTCCCGGTGTCTGGCGCGAGCTCACCAAACAGGAAGTGAAGATGCTCGCTACGATGCAACAGGCGAAGCCGGCGAAAGCCCGACGCGCGACGAAGCCGCCGCAGGCGCGACCGAAGGGAAAGAAGACGGCCGCGGCGCCTCGCGCGGCGAAGGGCCGGGCAGCGGCGCGGAGAGGCTGAGTTGAATTTCGAAATTCTTCATTCGAAATTCATCTTTCACTCCCGTCGTGAATAAGCCCCTCATCGTCGCGATCGACGGCCCTTCCGGCGTCGGCAAGAGCACGACCAGCAAGCGCGTCGCGACAGAGCTCCGCGTTCCGCACATCGACACCGGAGCGATGTATCGGGCCATCGCCCTGGCTGCCACGCGGGCGAACATCCCGTTCAACGACGGCAACGCCCTCGAGCGGCTCGCCACCGCGTCCACCGTCGAATTCGGAGCCGGGAGCCCGGCCCGCGTGTTCCTCAACGGCGAAGACGTCTCCCACTTGATCCGAACGCCGGAGATCAGCATGGCCGCGAGTCACGTCTCCGCGGTTCCGCAGGTGCGCCGCGTCCTCGTCAAGATGCAGCAGCGCCTGGGACGAACCAACGGTGGTGTGCTCGAAGGGCGCGACATCGGGACTGTCGTCTTTCCGGAGACGCCCTACAAGTTTTTTCTGACCGCGCGTCCGGAGGTCCGTGCCAAACGCCGGTATGACGAGCTGCGCGCGAAAGGCGCAGACGCCGATTTCGACGACACGCTCGCTGAGACGGTCAGACGCGACCGCCAGGACTCGACGCGGGCGGACTCGCCCCTCGCGGTCAATGAAACCTACACCGTCATCGACACCTCCGACCTTTCGATCGACGACGTCGTGGCCCTGATCGTTCGGTCGGTCAAGCAGAAAGCAGCAGGCAAGAAGCAGAAATGAGCGCTGGGCGCATTTCTGCCATCTGCTTTCTGACCTTCCTTGACTCCCTCTGCACCCACCGCTAAACTCCGATGTCGGCGCGTATCAACAATTAGACGTTGAACTTACGGCGATTAGAGCTGCCGGTGCGCGTAAGGCCCCAGGCGGCGGGTCGGTGGTCGTCCGCGACCCCCGAGCCGCGACCTGGGACCCGTTCAGGAGGTTCCCCGATTCATGGCGCCCAATGACGATCCGAAGAAGCGACAGCCGCCGTCCCGCCATTCGGACGCCAGTCTGGAGGGGCTCGGAATGGACGAGCTCCTCAATCTCTACGACAAATCGACCTTCGCGGAAGGGGAGATCGTCACCGGCCGTGTCATCAAGGTGATGCCAACCGATATCGTCGTCGACATCGGTTACAAGTCCGAGGGGTTGCTGCCGCTTGGAGAGGTGACCGGGTTCGACGGCGAAGTCAGAGTGAAGGCGGGCGACGAGATCGAAGTCTTCGTCGAGCGGCTGGAAGACCCGTCGGGCTACGTGATGCTCTCCCGCGAGAAAGCGGCGCGGATGCGCGTGTGGGACGACATCGAGGCCGCGTACAAGACCGATCAGCCGATCGGCGGCCGGGTCATCGATCGCGTCAAAGGCGGACTCTCGGTCGACGTCGGCGGCGTGAAGGCCTTCCTGCCCGGATCGCTGATCGATACGAAGCCGATCAAGAACCTCGATGCGCTGCGCGGTCATGACTTCAAGTTCAAAATCGTGTCATTCGACAAGAAGCGCAGCAACGTCGTGCTGTCGCGGCGGGCGATCGTCGAGGTCGAGCACGAGCAGCAGAAGGCCGAAACGTTCGGGCGCCTCGAGGAAGGGAAGCTGACCCATGGCGTCGTCAAGAACATCACCGACTACGGCGTCTTCGTCGACCTCGGCGGCGTCGATGGTCTGCTGCACATCACCGACATCTCCTGGGGCCGGGTCAACCATCCATCCGAGTACTTCAATGTGGGCGACGAGATCGAAGTCGTCGTCCTGAAGTTCGATTCCGCCGCCGAGCGCGTTTCCCTCGGTTACAAACAGAAGAGTCCCGATCCCTGGAGCGATGTCGTGCAGCGCTACCCGCTCGGCACGAAGGTCAGCGGCCGCGTCGTCTCCCTCGCCGACTACGGCGCGTTCGTCGAGCTGGAAGAGGGAGTCGAGGGACTGGTCCACGTGTCCGAGATGTCGTGGACGCGCAAGGTTCGCAACCCGTCGAAGATTCTCTCGGTCGGCGATCACGTGGAAGCGGTCGTCGCCGACGTGAACGTGCCGAATCGCCGCATCTCGCTGTCGCTGAAAGCACTCGAACAGAACCCGTGGGACACGATCGCCGAACGCTATCCGGTCGGTTCGGTCATCACCGGAAAGGTCCGCAACCTCACCGACTTCGGCGCGTTCGTCGAAGTCGAGGAAGGCATCGACGGACTCATTCACATCTCGGACATGTCGTGGAACCGCCGCCTGAAGCATCCGAACGAGGTGCTGAAGAAGGGCGACACCGTGCAGGCGCGCGTTCTCAACGTCGACGGCGACAACCAGCGGCTGTCGCTGTCCATCAAAGAATTCCTGCCGAACGAGTGGGACACCTTCGCGAAAGCGCACAAGATCGGTGACGAAGTGATCGGCACCGTCGCGAAGATCACGGATTTCGGGCTCTTCATCCGTCTAGCGGAGGGAGTGGAAGGGTTGGCGCACGTGTCGGAGATACAACGCGACGGCAAGGTCAAACTGGACCGTCTGTTCAAGCCCGGCGACGCGATCCGGGCGCGGATCATCAAGATCGATCCGGCGGAGCGGAAGATCGGTCTGACCACGCGCGACGTCGAGCCGCTGACCGAAGAAGAGCGCGCGCAGCACGCCGCACCGCAGCACGAAACACGCCCCGAGGCCGCGCCCGAAACGGAGCCGGTGCCGCCCGAGAAGAATACGAATTCGCAGAGCTGAGCCATGTCGGAGATCGATTCAACGACGACGGTGACTCCGGACAGCGGGCAGACTGTGCCCCCTTCCGGTATTTCAGGTGGGGCACCTTCGCCCTCACCGGTGCCACCTCTTCCTCCGCCTCCGCGCCGCTCGCGCGCCGGGACGTTTTTCATCGGCGCATTCAGCGGATGTGCGCTCGTCTTCCTGGGCGTGATCGTCCTCTCGATCGTCGTCGCCGCGTCGCGCAACAACGACGCGTCTTCCGGCGACTGGCGCATTGCCGCGTCGAAGGTCGCGATCGTCCCGATCGAAGGCGAGATCGTCGGGGCGCGTGAGACCATCGAGCGCATTCACCGCTATGCCGACAACCGTACGGTCAAGGCCATCGTCATGCGCATCAACAGCCCCGGCGGAGCGATCGCGCCGACGCAGGAGATCTACGAGGAGATCCGCAAGACCAGGAAGGAAAGCGGAAAGCCGATCGTGGCGTCGATCGACAGCGTCGGCGCGTCCGGAGGTTTCTACATCGCCACCGCCTGCGATCGCATCATCGCCAATCCCGGCTCGATCACGGGCTCGATCGGCGTGATCCTGCAGTGGATGGACGTGAAGGATCTTCTCTCGTGGGCCAGGCTCCAACCGGAGACGATCAAGAGCGGCGCGTTGAAGGATGCCGGATCGCCGTACCGCGAGCTCACCGAACAGGAGCGCGGCTACTTCCAGCGGATCGTCACGCAGTTACACGCGCAGTTCGTGCGTGCGGTCGCGGAGGGTCGCAGCGGAATGCTGACGGAAGCGGAGGTCAAGGGGCTCGCCGACGGTCGCGTATTCACCGGCGAGGAAGCGCTCACCCTGAAGTTGATCGACCAGCTCGGAAATCTGGACGACGCCGTGATGACGGCGGCAAAGCTGGCCGGCGTGAAGGGGAAGCCGGCAACGATCTATCCGCGCAAGAGAAAACCGACGCTGTTCGATGTCCTCACCGATGGAGACGAAGCAGAGGCGATCGTGCAGCGGATGTTCAGCAGACCGACCGCGAAGTGGCTGTACAGGTGGTGACAGGAGGCAATTTTGGACGAACAGTCGGAACACGAATCGAGTGACGCCAAGGTGGGCGTCATGACCAAGGCCGAACTGGTCGACGAAGTCGCTCGCGTCGTTCAGTTGACCAAGAAGCAGGCCGAGACCATCGTCAACATCGTGTTCGACTCCATCGTGGAGTCTCTCCGCGCCGGTCAGAAGATCGAGCTGCGCGGATTCGGCAGTTTCCGCCTGCGCAGCCGGAAGTCGCGCACCGGACGGAACCCCAAGACCGGCGAGAAAGTCGAAGTGCCGTCGAAAAAGATTCCTTACTTCAAACCCGGCAAGGAGCTGAAGGAGCTCATCAATAAGTCGATGGAAGTGGTCGGCGGCTCGCAAGGCCCGGACGAGGAACGCGCGTCCGGTGAATAAGGCAGAAGGCAGAGGGCAGAAGGCAGAAGTGTCCGTCGTGAAGAAGCCACTTCTGCCTTCTGCCTTCTGACTTCTGCCTTCCAATGAATGTTCTCTTCACCCCCTGGAGGTACCCCTACTTGACCTCGCCGAAGAGCGAGAGCTCTCAGGCCTGCATCTTCTGCACTGCCGCGACGTCGAAGGATGAGAGAGAGACGCTGACGGTCTTCCGCGGCTCACTGGCTCTGGTCATGCTCAATCGTTACCCGTACACGAACGGGCATCTGATGGTCGCGCCGGTTGCGCACGAGGCGCGTCTGTTCGACAGTTCGGACGGCGCGCTGCGATCGCTCATCCGCCTGACCGCGGAGGCGCAGCGCATCCTCTCCGACGTCTATCATCCCGACGGCTTCAACGTCGGCATGAACTTCGGGCGCATCGCCGGAGCCGGTTTTGCCGATCACTACCACGTGCACGTCGTGCCGCGCTGGAGCGGCGACGTGAACTTCATGACCGTCACGGCGCGGACGCGGCTCGTGCCCGAAGAACTGGGCGTGACGTTCGACAGACTGTGTCCGAAGTTCGCCGACCTGCGAAGGGACATGTTCGAGTGCGATGAGTAAACGGACGATCGTGGCCATGGTGCTGGCCTTCCTCGTTCCCGGCGCCGGCCACTTCCACCTCGGCCGCCGTGCCCGCGGGACCGCGTTTTTCTGCATCATCGTCACGCTGTTCGCCATCGGGCTCTCGATCGATGGACGGCTCTACACGATCCAGCAGGGGAGCCTGCTCAGCCTTCTCGCCACGCTGGGGTCGATGGGAGCAGGCCTTCTGTACCTCCTCGGCCGCGCACTCGGATCGTCAGGCGACGTCACCTCGATCACGTTCGAGTACGGTACGGCATTCACGTTGACCGCGGGGCTGATGAACCTTCTGCTGATGCTCGACGTCCATGACATCTCCCAAGGGCGGAAGGAATGAGCCTCCTGCGGCATCACGTGGTTCTCATGTTCATCTACGCGGGTGCCACCGCGCTGTTCTTCACGTTGCTGTGGAAACAGGGCCGGCGCGAGCGCATCCGCTTTTTTCTGTTCGTGTTCCTGTCGCTCTTCGCCGGCGGAATCGCTCTGGCGTGGGTGATGTATCCGTTTCCGCTGCGATGATCGTTGACCGTTGTCCGTTGACCGTTGTCGAGGCGGATCCCCGCAGCGATTCGCCGCCTTGTCAACGGTCAACGGTCAACGGTCAACGAAAGCGCGGAGCCGGCGCATGAAACTCGCCGTCGTCGCCGGCGAGGCCTCAGGCGACCTCCACGCTGCCGACGTCCTGAAAGAGCTCAAGAAGCTCGATCCGGCGTTTCAGGCATTCGGCATCGGCGGCGATTCGATGATCCGGCAGGGCTTCGTGGCGCTGCATCACGCGCGCGAGATGGGAATCGTCGGGCTGTTCAACGTGATCCGCCACCTGCGGATGTTCCGGCGCATCTTCGACGAGCTCATCGCGCGGATCGCGGCGGAACGTCCCGATGCCGTTCTCCTCGTCGATTATCCGGAATTCAATCTTCGCGTCGCCAGAAAAGCGAAGGAGCTCGGACTGCCGGTCATCTATTACATCTCGCCGCAGATCTGGGCGTGGCGGCGCGGCCGCGTGAAGCGGATCGCCAGGTATGTCGACGAGATGATCGTCATCCTGCCGTTCGAAGAGGAGTTCTACCGCACCCACGGCGTGAAGGTGAAGTATGTGGGACACCCGCTGGTCGAGCAGTTGGCGATGATGCGGCGCGCTCCACGCAGAGAGGACGTGCTGCGGATCGCGCTTCTGCCGGGCTCGCGGCGGATGGAAGTCGATGCGCTGCTGCCGCCGATGCTGCGCGCGGTGGAGATGCTCAGGCGCGAGCGCAACGTCGACGACTACATCATGCGGGCGCCGACGATCGAGCTCGATCACCTGCAGCGCATCGCCCAGCGCACTGGAGTCGACGTTCCGATTCTCCCGCACGACCGCGGGGAAGGGCTCACCGCCGCTGACGTTGCGCTTTCGTCTTCGGGCACCGCTACGCTGGAAGCCGCGATCCTCGGCACGCCGGCCGTGGTGATGTACCGCCTCAGCCCGCTGACGCATCTCGCGGCGAGGTGGCTCGTGAAGGTGCCGTACTTCAGCCTCGTCAACATCATCGCGGGGAGCGAGGTCGTCCCCGAGCTGGTGCAGAGCGATGTCACCGGCGCACGCATTGCGGCTGAAGTGAAGAGACTGCTCGAGCCGTCGACCTATGCGCGCGTGACGCAGGAGCTGGTGGCAATCCGCGAGAAGCTCGGTCAGCCGGGAGCGAGCCGTCGCGCCGCAGAGGCGATAATGGCACGCGCGAATCCATGAGCGTTCTCCGCCGGCTCTACCGACACCTCAATCGCTACAAAGGCTGGGCGATTCTCGCCTTCGGCTCGATGCTCGTGTTCGCAATCACGCAAACGGTGCTGATGGCTCTGGTGCAACCGCTCTTCGACGACGTGCTGATGCCGCCGGGCAAGGTCGCCGCCCTGCAGGAGCGGCACATGTCGCGCGAGCAGACGGCGAAGCAGCGCGTGATCGACGCCATTCTCAACCGCGACCGGCCCGAAGGGCAGCGCGGGTGGCTCATCGACACGGTCGGCCGCGCCACCGGCCGGTTGAAACACTGGTGGGGCGACGATCCTTCGCAGAAGTGGCGGAAAGTCCTCGGCGTTCTGCTGTGCGTGTTTCTGATCCGCGCGGCGACGTCGTTCTTCTCCGAGTACGCATTCCAGAAGGTGGGACTGTCCACGGTCCGCGACCTGCGGAACGAGCTGTACGAGCGGATCATCCATCAGAGCCATCGCTTCTTCACCGAGCGATCGACAGGGGAGATGGTCAGTCGTGTCGTCTCGGATGCCGACGCGATTCAGGCCGCCGTCTCCACGCGCATGGGCGATCTCTTCCAGGAATCGATCACGCTGCTCGGTCTGACCATCTTCGTCTTCGTGTCGAATCCCGAGCTGGCGCTGATCTCTGTGATCGTGGCTCCGGTGCTGGTCTTTCCGGTGGTCCACTTCGGCCGCCGTCTGCGCGGCACGACGCACCGCCTGCAGGAACGGATGGCGGACATGGCGACGATCCTGGAGGAGACGATCCGCGGCGTGCGTATCGTGAAGGCGTTCACGATGGAGCCGTTCGAGATCAAGCGCTTTCGCGAGGCGACGCGCCGGCATCTCGCGTCGAACCTCAAGGCGCAGCGCATTCAGGCGCTCACGTCGCCGGTGATGGAGCTGATCGCCGGGACGTGCATGCTGCTGCTGTTCTCGTACGCCCACCGGCGCATCATGGCGGGAACGCTGACACCCGGTGCATTCCTGAGCTTCCTCGCCGCGCTCGCGGCGATGTACGCGCCGATCAAGAAGCTCAACAAGGTCAATCTGTCGCTGAACACGGCGTTGTCGGCGGCCGAGCGCGTGTTCCGGATGCTGGACATCGATAACGAGGTGAAGGAGAAGCCGAACGCGCTGCAGGTATCGAGCGTGGGAAGCGGCATCCGATACGACAACGTCACGTTCGGCTACGGCACGGAGCCGGTCCTGCGCAACGTCGATCTCTCCGTGGCGCCGGGCGAGATCGTCGCGCTCGTCGGGGGCAGCGGCGCGGGCAAGTCGACATTCGTCAATCTGCTGCCGCGCTTCTACGACGTGACGGAGGGGAAGATCACGATCGACGGCACGGACGTTCGCGACATCAGCCTCAAGTCGCTCCGATCACTCATGGGCTTCGTCACCCAGGACGTCGTGCTCTTCAATGACACGGTGCGCAACAACATCGCCTTCGGACGCTCGAACGTCGACGAGGCGGAAGTGATCGCAGCGGCCAGGGCGGCGAACGCGCACGAGTTCATCATGGCCATGCCTGACGGCTACGACACGCTGATCGGCGAGGCTGGTGTGCTGCTGTCGGGCGGACAGCGGCAGCGTCTGGCCATCGCTCGCGCGTTGTTCAAGGATCCGCCGATCCTGGTTCTCGACGAAGCCACTTCCGCTCTGGACACGGAATCGGAGCGGCTCGTGCAGCAGGCCCTGAACAATCTGATGAAGGGTCGCAGCACGCTGGTCATCGCGCACCGCCTTTCCACCGTGCGCAGTGCGGACAAGATCATCGTGCTGGAGCGGGGACAGATCGTGGAAAGCGGAACGCACGAGCAACTGCTGGCGCGTCGCGGCCTGTATCGCAAGCTCTACGACCTCCAGTTCCTCGAGGAAGAGCGCCCGACGGGAGCCTTGGCGTGAAACTGATCGCGTTCGCGGGCTCTCTGTTCATCCGGCTGCTGCATGCCACGCTCCGGGTGCGGCACGTTCGCGTTGCCAACATCGAGCGCGTGCCGCAGTACATCATCGCCTTCTGGCATCAGCACCTTCTGCTGATGCTGCACTCCCGATACCGGCGGCCGATCACCGTGATGATCTCGCGATCGCGCGACGGGGAGATGATCGCGCGCGTCTTCGACTGGTACGGCGTCGGGTCCGCGCGCGGATCGGCCACCCGCGGCGGCAGCGCCGCGCTCCGCGAGCTCATTCGCGAGTCGCGCGAGGGAAGGAACATCGTCTTCACGCCCGATGGTCCGAAGGGACCGCCGCGGATCGTGAAGGAAGGCGTCGTCGGTGCGGCCAGAGCGACCGGACTGCCGATCGTCCCCATCGCCTTCGCCGCGAAAAAAAAAAGTTGCTCCGCTCCTGGGACAGGATGATCATCCCGTACCCCTTCACGCGCGCGATTTTTCTCTACGGCGAGCCGATTGCTGTTCCGCGCGACGGCGACCTCGAGGAGTGGCGGGGGCGGGTGGAACGGGCCATGAACGCGCTCGCCGATGAGGCCGAGCGGGACTTTGAAGCATTGTGGAAGGAGCAACGATGAACGATGAACGATGAACCAGGGAGTGTTCATCGTTCATCGTTCTGCGTTCATCGTTCGACAAGATGATCACATCCATGACCGGCTTCGGCCGAGCTTCCGGCGCGCTGTCGCCGCGCTACTTCGTCGCGGTGACGGCGAAGAGCGTCAATCACCGTTTTCTCGAAGTGTCGATGAGGCTTCCCGAATACCTGTGGGAGGTCGAGGCCGGACTGCGCGCGCTGGCATCGGAGGCGTTCACGCGCGGCAAGCTCGACGTCGCGATCCGCGTGCAGCGGACGCAGCAGCCCGAGTACTCCGTGCGCATCAACACGCAGATCGCGAACGTCGTGATCCCGCAGTTGCGCGCCATCGCCGACGAGCTGGGGCTCGGCTCCTCGTTCAGCGGCACCGATCTGATGCGTGTCCCCGATCTACTGCAGGTAGAAGCGGTCGATTCGGAAGCCACCGACGAGGAGCGCGATGCGCTCACCAGGGTCGTTCGGGAAGCGTTCGCGCAGGTTGCCGCCATGCGACGGAAGGAAGGGGAGTCGCTCCGCGCGGACCTCACCGCACGACTGGCCACGATCCGCGATCTGCAGCGCCGTCTCGCCGAGAAGCGCGAGGACGTCCGCAACGAGCTCCTCGCCGCGTACCAGCAGCGCGTCCAGGAGATCGCGGCCGCCGCCGGCATCGAAGTCGACCAGGATCGAATCGCGCAGGAAGTCGTCATGATGGTCGAGAAGGGCGATATCGCGGAGGAGTTGACTCGACTCGCGCATCACGTGGAGCAGGTGGAGAAGGCCATCGAAGGGCGCGAGCCGGCCGGCAAGAAGCTGGACTTCCTCTCACAGGAGATGTTGCGCGAGATCAACACGATCGGCTCGAAGTCGCGCTCCACGGCCATTCGAACCCTCGTTGTAGAATTGAAAACCGAGGTCGAGCGCATACGCGAACAGGTGCAGAATGTCGAGTAACTTCCACCCCGATGGGACCTTGTTCATCATCTCGGGTCCGTCGGGCGCGGGGAAAACGACGCTCATCAATGCCGTTCGCGACAAAGTCGAGCCCCTCGGTCTCAAACTCTACTTCTCCGTGTCCCACACCACTCGGAAACCACGTCCCGGCGAGAGCGAAGGGAAGAGCTACTATTTCGTTTCAGATGAGAAATTTAGCTCGATGGTCAAGGCCGGGGAATTTCTCGAATGGGCTCACGTTCATGACCACCGGTACGGAACGTCCAAGGCTGAGGTCATCCATCGCCTGAAAAACGGCGAAGACGTCATCCTCGACATCGACTACCAGGGGGCAAAGCAGATCGCGGACGATCGCGATTTGAAAGAGAGGAAGGTGAACGTGTTCATCTTCCCTCAGTCGCTCGAAGTGCTGGAGCAGCGGCTCCGCGATCGCAGCCTGAACACCGAGCAGGAGATCGACACGCGCCTTCGGAAGGCCATCGACGAGATCGACGCCGGAAAAGAGTTCTACGACTACATCATCATCAATGACAACCTGCAGGTCGCCACGCAGTGTTTGAAGGCGGCCATCATTGCCAGCAAATTGAAGACAAAGACTGCGCTCGAGGCCATCGCCAGGATGGCCGAGCGATTCAGGGAGGAACGCGATGGAAGGATTGCCCGAGGGCGTTGACAGCCGGTTTCGTTACGTGCTGCTCGTGTCCAAGAGAGCCGAGCAGCTCATTCAGGGCTCACAGCCGAAAATCAAGACCCGCCATGCGAAGCCGACGCGCATCGCCATGGAAGAGGTCGAGCGGAATCAGGTGAAGTGGCAGCTCACGCAGCCCGTCGAGGAAACGACGGTGCTGGACACTGACGAATAAACTCAGGGGACCTTAGATTCCAAGCCATGCGTATCGTGCTGGGGGTCAGTGGCGGCATCGCCGCGTACAAGGCGCCTGAGCTGGTCAGGCGGCTGCAGGACGTCGGTGCGGACGTGCGCGTGATCCTCACGCCGAATGCGACGCGCTTCGTGTCGCCGCTCTCCCTGGCCGCGGTGTCGAATCACGGCGCGATCGTCGAGCAGTGGGGCGATTCGGAGAAGGGTGGCGTCGATCATATCGAGCTGGCGCGCCAGTCCGAGCTTCTCCTCATCGCGCCGGCGACCGCGAACATCATCGCCAAGCTCGCGGTTGGCATTGCCGACGACGCGCTGTCGACGTATGCGGTCGCGCATCGCGGCGACGTCATGGTTGCGCCGGCGATGAACTGGGCGATGCTGCAGCATCCGACGGTCGTGCAGAACATCGAGACGCTGCGCCGCCGCGGGGTGGCGATCATCGAGCCGGAGAGCGGGCGCCTCGCGGAAGGCGAGGAGGGCCCGGGGCGTCTGGCCGACATTCCGGCGATCGTCGAGCGCGTGCGACTGCACTTCGCGGCGAAGGACCTCGCCGGGAAGAACGTGCTCGTCACCGCCGGCGCGACGCGCGAGCCGATCGATCCCGTGCGGTTCATCTCGAACCGATCGTCAGGCAAAATGGGCTATGCGATCGCCGAGGCCGCGCGGAAGCGCGGCGCGAATGTGACGCTCGTCTCCGGACCGACTTCGCTCCCCGCACCGGCGGGCGTCGATGTCGCCCAGATCACCACCGCTGCCGAGATGCACGACGCGGTGATGCGGCGTGTGGGAACGCATCAGATCGTCATCAAGGCCGCCGCCGTCGCTGACTTCGCGCCGGTCACTTCCGCCGACCGCAAGCTCAAGAAGGACGCGGTGGGCGATGAGATGAAGCTCACCCTGAAAAAGAACCCGGACATCCTCTCCGCCATCGCCGGGACCAGGCCGCGGCCGTTCATCGTGGCGTTCGCCGCGGAGACGGAATCGGTTGAATCGAACGCGCGGACGAAGCTTCAGAAGAAGGGCGCCGATCTGATCGTGGCAAACGATGTTTCGGATGTCTCCATCGGCTTCGACTCGGACGAGAACGAGGTGTTGGTGATCGCGCGCGATGGGTCGTCGACGCGCATCGAGAAGGCACCGAAGTTCGTGGTGGCGAACCGGATCCTCGATCTCGTCGTGCAGCATTTAAGTTAGCGCCACTTCCGTCCCCGCGTTCCTCTCCACGCCGCGCCGATACACCACGTCGGCCGCGACGGCATCCTGCAGCGCGGTGCCCGTCGAATCGAACAGGAAGATCTCGTCATCGGAGACACGGGCCGGCCGGAGTCCGGCGATGATCTGACCGAGGTCGGCGTGGACGTCTTCGCGGCGCATGACGCCGGCCGCGATCGCGTGGTGGAGGTCTCCCATCGTCGCCGCCTGATCGAGGAGGTCGACGACCACGCGCGTCATCACCAGAGCGGCGGGATCGATCTCGCTCTTCTCCGGATGATCCGCGCCGACGGCGGCGATGAAGAGGCCCGGGTGGAGATGCTCGCGGCGGATGAACGCGGTCCTCGAAGGCGTGGAGGTGACGACGATGTCGCTCCCGTCGATCGCTTCGTCGAGCCGGGCGGCGTCGACGGCGATGCCGAGCGTGCGCTGCATGTCGTCGGCGAACCGGCTCGCGGACGCGCGATCGGCATCGCACGCGAACGCATGACGCACCGCCCGAACGCGAGTCAGCGCCTCGAGGTGTGCGCGGCCCTGAACGCCGCAGCCACAGATCGTCACCACGGCGGCATCCTCGCGAGCGAGATACTTCGCCGCGACCGCGCTGGCGGCCGCAGTGCGCAGCGTCGTGATCTCCATCGAGTCCATGATCGCCAGCGGTGTTCCACGATCTGCATCGGAGACGACCACCACTCCCTGAATCGTCGGGAGACCGTGTCGGCCCGGGTTGGCGGGGAAGTTCGCGTTGATCTTCGCAGCGAAGGTTCTGCCCACCGCAGCCGCCTTGATGTGGAATCCACCGCCGTCCACGTGAATGCCGAGGCTGCCGGGTGGAGCGACGGCTCCTTCGCCGAATGCGCGGAACACCGACTCGACGGCCGCGATGCAGTCGTCGATGCTCAGCAGATCGCGGACATCCCGTCGTGTGAAGATCCGCGTCATCTCAGCCTCGCAGTGCGATGCCTGCCATCGCGGCACACGCGATCAACGCGATTTCCGGAACCCTCCAGCGAAGCAGAATCGCCAGCGCAGCGACGGCGATCAGAGCGGTCCACACGTCGAGGATGGCCCGTCTGCCGATGACGAACACGGCGCCAGCCATTGCCCCGCTCGCGGCGGCGGTGACTCCGCCGACGAACGCCCGAACGCCGGTGCGCGCTGCAATCTCGCGGAAACGCCGCGCTGCGAGGAGGACGATGATCCACGCCGGCGCGAACACGCCGATTGTCGCCGCCACCATGCCGCTCTCGCGCGCGATGAGATATCCGATGAACGATGCCGTGATCACAACCGGACCGGGCGTGATCATCGCCACGGCCACGGCATCGAGAAATTGACGATCGGTGAGCCAGTGGTAGCGCTGCACGACTTCGCCATAGAGAAACGGCACGATCGCCAGGCCGCTGCCGAACACGACGACGCCGGCCTTCAGAAAGAAGACGAAGAGCGAAGTCGCTGGAGTCGCGGCAATCGCGACGATCAGTGGAGCGCCCGCCGTCTCGGTTGGCGACGCCTGGCGAGGACGCCACCCGCTCAACAACGCGGGGATCACGCCGGCGATCAGAAACAGCCAGACGATCTCGCGCTGCGTGATCGCCGTGACGGCGGTCATGACTCCCCAGATCGACCAGAGGAGGGGATCGTGTGCGAGTGTGGCTCGTGCGAGCTTCCACGCCGCGAGCACGATCACGGCCATCACCGCGGCGCCAACGCCGTAGAACGCGGCGCCGATCCACGCCATCCCGCCGAAGCGGACGTAAGCGGCCGCGAGCGCCCACACCATCAGGAACGACGGCAGGACGAACGCCGCACCGATCACCGTTGCGCCGAATGCGCCGCTCTGAAGAAAGCCGAGGTACATGGCGAGCTGCGCGGCGAGAGGACCGGGCGCGAGTTGGGCCAGCGCCAGCCCGTCGAGAAAGTCCCGGCGGGCGAACCACCGCCGCTGTTCGACGAGGTCGCGCTCCATGCGTCCGGCGAGCGCGATGGGACCGCCGAACCCTGTCGTGCCGAGCTGCAGGAAGTACGCGGCCAGGCGCGGCAGCGCCGGCGTCAGGATCTCATCCGTCATCGCGACGCCTTTTTGCGACGCGGTGGCTGGAGCGCCTGGTAGAGGTCATCGAACAGAGCGAACCCGCGATCGAGGCGTTCCGTGTCGCTCTCGTTTCGCGCCAGGATCCCTTCGATCAGACGCTGCACACCGGCGGTTTCCGCCCGCGCGAACTTGCCGTCCTTCAGATCGAGATCGTGAATGATCTCGGCGAGCGCCCGAACGCCGGCATCGGGGCGTCCGACGCGACGCACGAGCGTCTCGAACGTGCAGCGGTCCTCTTCGTGCGTGAAGTCACCGCCCACCATGTCGAAACGGAGCTCGCTGTTTTTCTGCTTCGACGATGGATCGGCGAAGCGGAACCGCGCCTTCGGATCGATGAAGCGCCGGATGAACCAC
>Ga0210377_10001020_pt1 | contig 26198 bp, 18 predicted proteins | sample PLM4_65_b1redo_FD_155480 | JGI IMG/M metagenome (GOLD analysis project Ga0210377, IMG submission 155480) | Groundwater sediment microbial communities from an aquifer in East River, Colorado, USA - PLM4_65_b1 redo | ecosystem: Environmental > Terrestrial > Soil > Riparian zone | place: USA: East...
GCCGCGCCATCCGACCACTGCTGAAACTGACCAATGCCGCCCGACGTATCAGCGAGGGGAACCTGGACGAAGAGGTCCCGGTGGAGAGCCGTGACGAGATAGGCACCCTGGCCGAAGCCTTCAACAAGATGACCACCGTAATCGTCAAAAACCTTCGGGAAGAGGTCGAGCGGAGTTCGCGGCTGATCTCGTCCATCAAGGAGGCGGTCGTCCATCTCTCCAGTGCCGCCAACGAGATGATGGCCATCACCGCCCAGCAGGCTTCCGGTGCCACCCAGCAAGCCAGCGCCGTGCAGGAGGTCACCACCACTTCCGAGGAAATCGCCATTACCGCCAAACAGATCACCGACAACGCCAGGTCCGTGGAAAGCACCGCCGTTGCCACCAGCCAGAGCTGCGATATCGGCACCGGCGACGTTAGCAACGCCATCGAAGGGATGGCAAAGCTGCGGACCCAGGTGGAGACCATTGCCGCCAGCATGCTGCAACTGGGCGACAACAGCCAGAAAATCGGCGGGATCGTGGAGATAATCGACGAGATAAGCGACCAGACCAATCTGCTCGCCCTGAATGCCGCCATTGAGGCTGCCGGCGCCGGTGAATCGGGCAAGCGGTTTGCCATCGTCGCCCAGGAAGTCAAGCGGCTGGCGGAACGGACCGTTGATGCCACCAAACAGATCAAGGGGCTCATCGAAGAGATCCAGCGGGCGACCAACAACACCATCGTCGTTACCGAAGAGGGGACCAAGGCGGTGGACAACGCCAGCACCCTGGTGGACAAGGTCCAGCTCTCGTTCAGCCAGATATTGCAGATGGTGGGTGATACCTCCATGACCGCCAAGGAGATATCCTTCTCCACGCAGCAGCAAACCTCCGCCTGCGAACAGATGGCGGAAACCATGGCCGATGTTCGGGACGTGGCCCAGCAGGTTGCCCTCAGCGCCAAGGAGACCGAAAGGGCCATTGCCGAAATCATGGATTTGACCGGAAACCTGAAAAGCCTGACCGAAGATGGTGCCTAAATGGCAAGTAAATACCTGGAAATCTTCAGTAGGGAGGCGGAGGAACATCTGGCGGCCCTGCAAAAAGGGCTGCTCCTCCTCGAAAAGCAGCCGGCCAATACCGTTCTGGTCCATGAACTGTTACGCAACGCCCATACCCTCAAGGGGTCGGCACGCATGGTCGGCCTTGAACAGATCAGCAGCATTGCCCACCGGATGGAAGATCTGCTGAAGGAAATGGAGGATGGATGCAAGCCGGTCGATAGCGTCAATATCGACCTGCTCCTCCAGGGGACCGATGCCATCAGTCGTATGACACCGGCTCTTGTCAGGGGTGAGGTATCGCCAGTAGATGTGGAACAGTTCGTCACGTCTTTTGACCGGGGGGAAATCACCCAGATCGCCGCCAAGGAGCCTGACGCCCGGGAAGCCGAATCACTGGGGGATACGGTACGCGCCCGGGTAAAGACGCTCGACGGCCTTGTCAACCTGATCGGCGAGATGATCATCAACAAGAAACGTTTTGAAGACAGGGTGTCCAGCCTGAAACAGCTCGCCCTGGACGCAGGAGAAGGGAAAACGGCAGCCGGGCTCAAAGATTTCCGGAGCGCACTGGAAGAGGACGTTCTCTATCTCGATTACCTGATCCAGGAACTCCACGGTAAAGCCCTCTCCCTGCGGATGCTCCCCCTCAACACCATCACTGATGGCTTCCAGAGAATGATCCGCGACCTTTCCAAAAGCCAGGGGAAAGAGGTAAAACTGGAAATTATCGGCGCCGCCATCGAAGTAGACCGCCTCCTCCTGGAAAGCCTCAAACCAATGTTCCTCCACATGCTGACCAATGCGGTCGACCACGGCATCGAAAGCCCGGAAGAACGGATCGTCCAGGGAAAGCCGGCTAAAGGCATCATCAGGATCACCGCCCGCCATGAAGGAAACTGCGTAAGAATCGATATCCGGGACGACGGCCGCGGCATGGCCCCTGAAAAGATCAAAAAGGCGGCGCTCGCCAAGGGGGTAATCAGCAAGGAAGAGGCCGGCATGCTCCGCGACGAGGATGCGCTCTACCTGACGCTTCGGGCCGGCTTCTCCACCAGCGAGGTTGTCACGGACCTCTCCGGGCGCGGGGTCGGCATGGATGTGGTGAAGAAGAACATTGAAAAGATGAAAGGAAACATCATGCTGAAAAGCGAGGTAGGGCATTATTCCGAAATCAGCCTGCAACTGCCGTTGACCCTGTCGGTGATCGAAGCGCTGATGATCTCGTGCGGCGATGAACAGTACGCAGTTCCCATCAGTTACGTGCAGGAAACCATCAAGATCCGGAGCGAGGACATTACGACGGTGGGAGGGAACGAGGTCATAACCATCCGAAACGCCACCACCCCCCTGATCTCTCTCTCCCGACTGCTTAGTCTCCCTGAATCGAGGGCCGGCTTTGAAGCAGGGAAAATCCCGGCGCTGGTATTGAAGCTGCGCGACCAGCGCCTCGCCTGTACAATCGACGCAAACCAGGGGAACACGGAGATCGTGGTAAAAGGGCTTGGGGAGCAGTTCAGACATGTCAGATATGTCTTCGGTGCCACCATTCTCGGCGACGGAAGTCCTGCCCTGATTCTCAACGTGCCGGATATCTTTGCCGCTGCCGAAGACGGCGGCATGTCGGGACTGCGCAGGGTCTTCGAGGAGAGTCAGGAGATAAAGAAACGGGGCAGGATTCTCGTTGTAGACGATTCCATTACAACCCGCACCATGGAACAGAGTATCCTGCTCGCCCACGGCTATGAAGTGGAAATCGCCGTGTCCGGTGAAGATGCCCTTGAAAAGGCCGTATACAGCCGGTTCGAACTGGTAATCACCGATGTGGAAATGCCCGGCATCAATGGCTTTGAATTAACCAAAAGTCTCCGCGCCATGGACGAATACCGGGAAGTGCCGGTCATCATCGTCTCCTCCCTCTCCAGGGATCAAGACAAGCGTATGGCCATAGAAGCTGGGGCGCAGGCCTATATCGTCAAGGGGGCTTTCGATCAGGGAACCCTCCTCGACACGGTTGAAACGCTCATCGGCTGACCCGGCTGAAAAGGAGGGGTTTTCCCGATGATAAAAGTCCTGCTGACAGACGATTCCCCCCTGATCAGGGAGATCCTCAAGGACATCTTTAATACCACCGACGACATTGCCGTGGTGGGAGAGGCGGTCAACGGCCGTGACGCGATTGCCAAGACCCTGCGCTTGAAACCGGACCTGCTCATCATGGACCTGATGATGCCGGTCATGGACGGCTTGGCAGCCATCGAAGAGATCATGGCGGAAGCACCGATGCCGATTCTCGTCCTCACCGCAAGCCTCGAAGAACGGGAGGTGAACCAGGCGTTCAGCGCCATCAAGAAAGGTGCGCTGGATGTCATGGAAAAACCGGCCGGTGGGACAGACGAGGACCTGGCCGTCTTCAGCGCCATGATCATCGATAAAGTCAGGCTGCTGGCAAAGATTCCGGTGATTCACCACCCCCGGCGATTTCTCAGGCCGGAGAAGCCGTACCACGCCGCTCAGTGCGGCGTAGAGCGGAGCATCATTGCCATCGGCGCATCTACCGGCGGGCCCAAAGGGGTGATGCAGATCGTAAAGAGCTTCCCTGCCGACTTCAGGGGGACAGTATTCATTGTCCAGCACATTGCCAGGGGCTTTGTCAACGGCTTTGTCAACTGGCTGAACAGCGAAAGCCGCTTAGCCGTCCGTCTGGCCGTTGATGGCGATGAATGGAAGGCAGGCGAAATCCTGGTCGCGCCTGACGACTGCCATATGATTCTGAAAAAGGGAAGGGTCAGACTGGTTGAGAGCGCTCCAGTCAACTGCTGCCGCCCCTCGATAGACCTCTTTTTCAACTCGCTGGCCGAGGAGGAGGGGGCACGGGTGCTGAGTATTCTTTTGAGCGGCATGGGGAAGGACGGCGCACAGGGATTGCGCCTCATCAGAGAGCGCGGTGGGCTGACCATCGTTCAGAATGAACAGAGTTGCGCGGTATTCGGCATGCCCAAGGCAGCCATAGAGCTGGATGCGGCAGATGAGATCCTGCCGCTCTCCGACATCCCCGCGGCAATCGCGAAACTGTTCGGCAGATAAGCAACACAATTGATAAGGCAGGCCGTTTCAACAACTTGCAGTATATACCGATACGGAGGCGTACGATGCAACAACGAATTCTGGTGATAGACGACAGCGAACTGGTTCTGGCCATGGCGAGGGATGCCCTCGAAGGGGCCGGTTTCCAGGTACTCACCGCCACCAACGGCATTGAGGCAAACAGGTTCATCTTTTCGAAAGATAAACCGGATCTGATCATCATCGATATCATGATGCCGTTGCTGGATGGCAACAAGAAGGCCAAGCTTCTCAAGGAAAACGACTTATGCCGGGATATCCCGATTCTGCTTCTGTCCTCCAAGGGAGAAGAGGAACTGCTCCGTCTGGCATTTGAATGCGGCGCCGAAGGATATATCCGCAAACCGTTCACCCCTGAACAGATAGTTGCCAGGATAAGGAAGGCGCTGCCCCAACAGTGCTGAGGCAAGGCACATTCCCTCCATAAAAAAAGGGGGCATCAGCCCCCTTAATCAACCATCAACCATCAACGGCCGTATTACTTGCTCAGCTCTTCCTTCAGCCCCTCAACCACCGCCTTGACCTCGGCAATCATCTCCGCCGCCTGGGGTGATTTCTCCGTTTTCAGGTAGAGCTCGAAATACCTGACGGCATCAGCCAGGCGCTCCTGGTCGATGCAGACATTGCCAAGAGTCAGGTAGGACATGGTGAAGTTCGGATCGAGGCGGATTGCCTCCAGGGTTTCCTGCTCGGCGGCGGCGAGGTCGCCCAGGTCGTAGTAGAGATCCCCTAGATTAAAATGGGCCGCAGCTTCATCCGGGGCGAGCTCGATCCCCTTTTTGTACGCTGCGACAGCCTCGTCATTTTTGCCAAGCCCGTATAAGAGGTCGCCCAGGGCGTTGAAAGCGAAGACGTTTTTAGGGTCGATCTCCAGGGCGGTGTTGAAAGCCTTCATGGCATCATCTACCCGTTCCATGGCGCTGTAGACAAGACCAATGCTGACAAAACCGTCAGCCTCTTTCGGGCTCAGCACGGTAACTTTCTTATAGCAGGCAATGGCGTCCTTATGTCGGCCCGACTCAAAATAGATGTCGCCCAGTGCTGTAAGCGCTTCCACATCTTCAGGGGCAAGTTCAAGCCCCGCAGTGAGCAGCCGTATTGCCTCAGCCTGTTTTCCCGATTCTGCCAGCGCCTCGCCAAGGCAAAAATACCCCTCCGGGTTCTTCGGCTCCAGTTCCACGCAAGCGCTGAACTCTTTCGCTGCTTTCCCGAACTCCCCAGCTTCCAGAAACGAAATTCCTTTTGCGAGCCGCTCCTCGAAATTCGTTGTCATTGCTCCCTCCACCGTTGTTCGTAATAATTCCAATTTCAAATCAAGGATGAAATCAAGGCGGCGAGGATTGAGGCGACGAAGGCGTACAGATACGTACATTGAGGAGCCGAAGACGAGCCAACGCAGATAGCGCCTTGATTTGGAATTGGTGTAAGGCGAACTATAGCAAAAAGATGGAGCGATTGCCATAAATACCCGTGCATGATAAAAAATTTACGTTAACGTTTCCTTTTTCCATTCCCTGCTTTATACTAGGAGTCTGTCGGACAGGCTTCTTTTGAATAAATTTCGAACAAAGGCGTTCAACATGGGCGAAGACAGGCGTGAGTCCCTGGGATTGCGGACTCTGGAGGACATCAGCGGTTTGATCCTCCATTCCCACGATCTTCAGGAGACGCTGGACAACATCGTCAACCTTGTGGCGAAGCGGACGGGTTCCGATGTCTGTTCCATCTATCTGTTGGAAGACGACGGTGAAACCCTCCGCTTGAAGGCCAGCAAGGGTCTTTCCAGGGGGTCGGTGGGAAAGATCACCATGAAGACCTCGGAAGGGCTCACCGGTCTGGTTGTCGAACAAAGGCGGATCGTGGCCACAGACAATGCCCCGCGCCATCCCCGTTATAAATACTTTCGCGAAACCAAGGAAGAAAAATTCCTCTCTTTTCTGGGCGTGCCCCTGTTTGAGCGCAAAACCCCGGTCGGGGTCATTGTCATCCAGACCCGTGAATCACGAATCTTCACCCCGGCCGAGATCAGCACCATCTCCACCATCGCCTACCAGATCAGCAGCATTGTCATCAATGCCAAACTGCTCGACTCCATCCGCCAGAAGGAGGAGGAACGGGCCTTTTTCGCATTGGAACTGGAAAAGATCCGTGCCGGCGGTGTCAAGGAAGGCTTGCCGTCCAGACCGGAGAATCGGAAAGGGAAACAGCCGGTCACACTGACAGGCACTGCGGTATCACCCGGTTTTTCCTGGGGGAAAATATACATACTGAACCGGGGAATGAAGAACAGCATAGAACTGGAACGGGTCAGGCCACGGCCGGAAGAACGCAAACGGTTTCAGATAGCCCTGGAAAAAGCGAAAATACAGACCCTCTACATGGAAAAACGTGTTGCGGAGACGCTCTCCAAGGAGGATGCCGCAATCTTCCACAGCCACCTCATGATTTTGGAGGACCGCGGCTTCATTGCCAGGATCATGGACCTGATCGACAGTGATTACGGGGCGGCACGGGCAGTAAAGGAAGTGGTCGGCTACTATGTCCAGGCCTTTTCACAGATGGAAGACCCTTACCTGCGGGAACGCTCCGCCGACATGGAAGATATCGGCCGCCGCATCATTGACGCCCTCAGCAACGGCAACAACCGTTCCCAAACCAGGCTGAGGGAGAAACGGATCATCGTCGCCGACGACATCCTCCCCTCGGACATGGCAACCATGGATCACGATAAGATCCTCGGCATCGTCACCGAAAAAGGGAATGTCAACTCCCACGCCGCCATCATGGCCAAATCTCTCGGCATCCCGGCAGTGCTCGGCGTCGAAGGCCTGCTGAAACAAATCTCCCTGCGCAATGATCTGATCGTTGACGGCACTTCCGGCCATATCTACATAAATCCCGACAGCAGAATAAAGCTTGAGTACGAGAGGTTTCAAAGGGATTTCAGCCTCAAACAGCGCGAACTGGAAGTGCTGCGCGACCTGCCGGCTGAGACGACGGATGGCACCAGGGTCGCCCTGCGCGCCAATATCGGTCTTTTGGGCGATGTCAAGGTTGCCCTGGCCAACGGTGCCGAAGGGGTTGGCCTCTACCGCACCGAATTCCCCTACATGGCACGGAAATCCTTTCCCAACCGGATTGAACAGTACACGCTGTACCGGAAGATACTAGAAGGCTTCCCCGATCAACCGGTCGCCATCCGCACCCTGGACATAGGCGGAGACAAGGGTCTTTCCTACTTCGCCTACCCCAGGGAAGACAACCCGTTCATGGGATGGCGCTCCATCAGGGTCTCCCTCGATGAAGAAGGCATCTTTCGCGAGCAGCTGGCCGGGGTGCTTCTGGCTTCGCCCTACGGCAAGGTCACCCTCATGTTCCCGATGGTTTCAAGCGTTGATGAGATCAGGGCAATCAAGAGAATATTAATGGAAGTGCGGAACGAGCTGGGAGTGGAGGAGAAACCTTTCGACCCCGACATGCGCCTCGGGATAATGGTGGAGATACCTGCGGCCGTGCAGATTGCCGATCTCCTTATCAAGGAAGTGGACTATTTCAGCATCGGCACCAACGACCTGATCCAGTACACCCTGGCGGCAGACCGCAACAATCCGAAGGTGAAGAAATATTACGACCCCTACCATCCCGCGGTGCTGCAATCCATCAAGCGGGTGGCAGACGTGGCACATAAGGCAGGCAAGCAGGTCTCCCTCTGCGGAGAGATGGCGGCCGACCCGGTCACTGCGGTACTTTTACTCGGCATGGGCATAACGGATTTCAGCCTGTCAGCCCCCTACATTCCGCTCATCAAGCAGGCGATACGAAACGTGAGCGCAGGGGATGCGCGAGAAATAGCCGCCAACGTACTGAACATGGAGAGCAGCGCCGACATCAGGGAATATCTGGAGAAAGTAAAGACTGGTCTGGGGCTGTAACCCTATCTGATTCGCCTCTCCATCGCCCCCCTCCCCCCCGTTAACTCCATTTTCTCAGCGTTTTACCGTCATCTTGAGCAAAGAGCTGTTAAACACCGTCTGGTCTTCGGTCATCGCCCTGTCATTATAGCGGTTCAGGTCATAGATGAGCCGGGATTGGACCGTGTACCCCCCCGGCTTCAGCTTGGGCTGCCAGGTGAGTACCCTTTCCTCGCCGGCACGTATCGTCATTTCATGCGGTCCCTGGGCATCTGCCTGTGCAGCCGCAACCGCATCGGGGCGATTCTTGTCTTCTTCCAGATACGCCCTGTCATCGGGACGGGCATCGTACGAGGGGGCAAACATCCATTCACGTTTTGCCGCTGTTTTTCCCTTGCTGTCCTTGATCACCACATTCAGATAAACTGCCCGCCGATTGGAACCTGAAGGGACCGAATGGCCTGCGCCGATGTTGATGACGTGAATGGCAAGCCCTGCCCCGCCGTCATCCGGCTGAACAATAACCTGGCTGAGGGCATTCTGCAGCCGCTGCAAGGAGCGCCCCCCGGTCCAGAGGTGTCGCGCGGAAATGCGCTCGGGAACAGCATAATCCTCGGCAAGCTTCCGCGTCGTCCGCGGCATGTGACAATCCTGGCATTCCTGGGTCCCGAGCCCCGCCTTGTGAAAATCATCGCGCCACTCGAGAAAGGTCTGGGTCTGTTTGCCAACCACCCTCTTCCCCATGCTGTGGCAATAGGCACACATGACAGAGGTGTTCATGGTCACCGTCGGATACATGTCATGGGGCGCCCGCAGATTGTAGGGACCACGGACTTTGCCCTGGGGGGTAAGATGGCAGCTGGCACAGGTCAACCCGCCGGACTCCTCCCCCCTTGGCCGGGCTTTCGGCTTGAACACCTCTGAAACCTCCAGATCGGGAAGTTCAAACGCCTCAGGGAAATGGCATACATTGCACGACTTCCCCCCCTGTTCCGCTTCCCTGGCATGCACGGGGAACGGGTCAACGCCGGCCATGGCATGGGAAGTAGCGGTCGACGAAACGTTTGCGGGAAGATGCAGCTTCTTCTCTTTAGCCGCGCCCATATCCCGGTAGCGGATATCGCTGCCGAAACCGAGCGCATACTCGCGATAAATTGCCTGGTGACAGGCACCGCAAACCGCCGAGGGGGTTGCAGTCCCTTCCGGAAAGCTTACGCTCTCGCTGTCAACGGCTTTACCTTTCATGGGCTCCTCGGCAACCGCCGGTAACCGCGAGGAAAGAATCAGCAACATCACCACAACAGCTGTTAACAGCCAAACCGTCTTGCCTTTTACCATATCATTAGCCCCCCTCTGTGCTGAAAAAATGCTTTTCCTGATTTTTATATGACCTATTTTATCAGATTTATCCGGTTTGTCCCGATCCGGGACAATGCTTCTCATTGATGCAGCGGTGAACATCCCGATAAGTGACATGGATGGGGCCGTATCATTAAAATATACTCAGCGTAATAACTGGACCTTTCGGTCTTTTGCAGAACCCGCAAAACCTGTCCGTCCCTCAATAAATGGAATTACCGGTTTTCAAACCATGAAATTCCGTCACGTTCCGACCACCTACCCAGCGTTTTGCAGTACGCAGTCACTGTCATTTTCCTACGGCAGAAAACCAACGCATTATGGAACGAATCATGCAACATAAATTTTTATTAATTATTTATGCTTTATTTGTGACGATCGATTCATTGAATTTTCATGGGGAACCCAAGGCGGAGAAAGGCATTATGAAAAAGACGATCTTCACCGTGTCAGGGCTGTTTATTTTAATTTTCATTATCGGCTGCGGTTACAATACGTTACGGGCGAAGGAAGGTAAAGCGACCCGCATGTGGGAGGATGTGGAACTCTCCAGTAAGGAGCGTCTGCTTCTCGTCGACAGTTACTTGAATATTGTGCAGAAATATGCCCCGAAGGAAGGGAAGGTTTTGCGAGAGGTTGAAGCGGCGGTCCGTAATGCTGCCGATGCAGGCATCCCGATAATTCCTCCCAACTCACAGCAAAAACTTGAGCGGTTCAGGAATGCCCAGGCCGAACTCACGAGAGCCCTGGCGCAGATTATGGTTATCGAAAGGGAATACCCGAAGCTTATGGCCGACTCAAGCTTCGTGGCGGTACATAAACAGCTTGAAACAGTGGAAAGCCGCATTAATAGAGCGATAATAAACTACAATACGGCCAGCCACGATTTCAATATCAGCAAGAATACCTTTCCCAATTTCATGGCCAACGCACTCTTATTCCGTTATAACGACAAAGAACCTTTCAGCGCAGGTGAAAAGGTCAAGCTGGTGATTGACAGGACCTCCTGAATCGACAGTTATACCAGCTCATAAAACAAGGGGGGCGGCCAACAGAGCCGCCCCCTTTTATTTTCAGGCCATAATTATCAAGAGGTCATCTTTTTCAACCTTGTCCCCTTCCCTGAACTTCACTTCGACGATCCTGCCATCATCTTTGGCCTTGATGTTGGTCTCCATCTTCATCGCCTCGGTAACCATCAGCACATCGCCGGCACTCACCTCATCTCCGGACTTGACGTTCGACTTCAATACCTTGCCCGGCATGGGGGCGCCAATATGTTGCGGATTGGACTTATCAGCCTTTTCCCGCACTATCTCGTCGGTTACTGCTGACTGGTCGCGCACCGATACCTGGCGGGCATCGCCGTTCAGTTCAAAGTATATATTGCGGGTGCCGTCAGTCTGGACTCGGCCAATGGCATTGAGCTTGATAATGAGCGTCTTGCCCGGCTCAATCTCAATGGAGGTCTCCTGTCCCGGTTCGAGCCCGTAAAAAAAGATCGGAGTCGGGATGACCGATGTATCCGAATATTCCTGGCGGTGCTTGTCAAACTCGGGAAAGACATGGGGATAGAGGATGTAAGAGATAAGGCTCTTCTCATCCACCGGATGACCGACCTTGGCCTCAACCTTAAGTCGCTCTTCGTCGAAATCAACCGGCTCGAGCAGCTCTCCCGGACGACAGCTGATCGGCTCCTCCCCTTTAAGAATGATGCGCTGCAGTTCCCGGGGAAAACCCTGGTAGGGCTGGCCGATCATCCCCTTGAACATCCCCACCACCGACTCGGGGAAGGAGAGATCGTCACCCTTGACATAGACGTCATCCACATCCAGGTTGTTCTTCACCAGGAACATGGCCATGTCACCCACCACTTTTGATGACGGGGTCACCTTGACGATATCACCGAACAGGAGATTCACCCTATGGTACATCTCCTTGCACTCTTCCCAGCGGTCCAGGAGCCCGAGACCTGCCACCTGGGGCTTATAGTTGGAGTACTGGCCGCCCGGTATTTCATGATGGTAGACCTCGGCCGTACCACTCTTCAGCCCCGACTCGAAGGGGGCGTAATAATCGCGGACGGTCTCCCAGTAGTTGGCCAGCTTCTGCAGGCCTTCTTCGTTGAGACCGGTATCCCATTCGCTCCCCTTCAGCGCAGCTACCAGGGCATTGAGGTTGGGCTGGGCAGTGAGGCCCGAGAGGGACGAGAGGGATGAGTCGACGATATCCACGCCGGCCTGGCAGGCCATAAGAAGCATGGCGCCACCGTTGCCGGAGGTATCGTGGGTGTGAAGATGAATCGGGATGCCGATCTCTGCCTTCAGCGCCTTGATCAGCTTTGCTGCGGCAAATGGCTTGAGAAGACCGGCCATATCCTTGATGGCAAGGATATGCGCCCCCATCGACTCAAGCTCCTTCGCCATGTTCAGGTAATAGTCGAGAGGGTATTTGTCGCGCTTGGGGTCGGTGATATCCCCGGTGTAACAGATGGAGGCCTCGCAGATCTTCCCCTGCTTGCGAACGGCGTCCATTGCCACCTTCATCCCCCGGGTCCAGTTGAGGGAGTCGAAGACGCGGAAGATATCGATGCCGGACTGGGCCGCTTCCTCAACAAAACGCTCGACAACGTTATCCGAGTAGTTGGTGTATCCGACGGCATTTGACCCCCGGAGGAGCATTTGGAAGAGGACATTGGGGATCGCCTCGGACAGCTTGTGAAGTCTCTGCCAGGGGCATTCCTTAAGGAACCGCATGGAAACGTCGAAGGTGGCTCCGCCCCACATTTCGAGGGAAAAGAGGTCGGAAGCGAGATAGGAGGTTGGTTCGGCGATTTTCAACAGGTCAAAGCTCCTGACCCTGGTGGCAAGCAGCGACTGATGGGCGTCGCGCATGGTGGTATCGGTGATAAGCAGCCTTTTTTGCTCAAGTATCCACATGGAAAGACCTTCCGCTCCTTTTTCCATGAAAATGTCGCGGGTTCCGGCCGGTCGCGGTTTCGTATAATCGATGTCCGGCACCTTGGCTTCAAGCAGCTCGGAAGTTTTGAGTGGCTTGGCAACCCCCGGCGAACCGTTGACAATCACGTCACCGATAAAATTGAGAACCTTGGTGGCCCGGTCCTTTTTCTCCCGGAGCTGGAGCAGTTCCGGATGCTTTTCGATGAACGACGTGTCGCATTTACCGCCGAGAAAGACCGGATGGGTGACGACATTCTCGAGAAAGGCTATGTTGGTCTTCACACCACGGATGCGGAATTCCTGGAGGGAGCGGTTCATGATCCGCGACGCTTCCTCAAAGGTCAGTCCCCAGGAACTGACTTTTACCAGCAGCGAATCATAGTGGGGGGTAATCTGCGCGCCGGTAAAGGCATTGCCGGCGTCAAGCCGTACGCCGAAGCCGGCCGAAGAGCGGTATGCCTTGAGAATGCCGAAATCAGGAGCGAAATTGTTTGCCGGGTCCTCGGTGGTGATCCGGCACTGGATGGCGTATCCCCACATCCTTATGGCGTCCTGGTTCGGGATGTTGATCTCGGGATCGGAAAGGGCCTTCCCTTCGGCAACCAGTATCTGGGTCTGCACCAGGTTGCGGCCGGTGATCATTTCGGTAACCGTATGCTCGACCTGGATACGCGGGTTCATCTCGATGAAATAGAAGTTCCCCTCCTGATCGAGGAGGAATTCGACTGTGCCGGCGTTGCGGTAGCCGACCTGACTGGCGATCTTGAGGGCAGCCCCGCACAACTCCTCACGCATCTCCGGTGTGATGCAGAGTGAAGGGGCAAATTCCACCACCTTCTGATGACGGCGCTGGATGGAACAATCCCGCTCGAAAAAATGGACGAGGTTGCCAAAACTGTCGCCCAGCACCTGCACTTCAATATGTTTGGGGTTTGCCAGGTAACGCTCGAGAAAGACCGCAGCATTGCCGAAAGCAGCTTTCGCTTCACTACGGGCACTGGCAATACCCTCCACCAGTTCCTTGCGGTTGTTGGCAACCCGCATCCCCCGGCCGCCACCGCCGGCCGCTGCCTTGACAATAATGGGATAACCGTAGTTCTTGGCAAAGATCAGGGCATCTTCTTCGTGCACGACAGGGTCCTCGGTGCCGGGAACAACCGGAACTCCGGCAGCCACAGCAACCTTTCGGGCGGCGACCTTATCACCCAGCCGGCGCTGCATCTCGGCAGTAGGACCGATAAAGGCAATGCCCGCCGCCTCGCACTTCTCGGCAAAGTCGGCGTTCTCCGAGAGAAAGCCGTATCCGGGATGGATGGCGTCAACATCCCTTTTTATGGCCAGGGCAATGATCTCGTCAGTTCCCAGATAGGCATCAATCGGGCTCTTCCCGCGGCCTACCAGGTATGCCTCGTCCGCCTTGTAGCGGTGCAGTGAAAGCTTATCCTCCTCGGAATAAATCGCCACGGTGCCGATTCCCAGCTCGGTGCAGGCGCGGAAGATGCGGATCGCTATCTCACCGCGGTTTGCCGCCATAATCTTCCTGAATTTTCGTTGTCCCATCAAAACCTCCAAAAACTATTATTTTATGCAAAATAAAACAACTATACTTATAATAAAATTTAACACTACTGTAAATTATTTAGTTATTTTAAATAGTTACGAGAGCTGCTGCAGCCATAATAAAACCAGAATAAAAATGCAATGTCAACAGTAAACATCCGTTATATTATGAGAATATTTTATCCATCGCTACATAAGATGGTTTACCCTGTTACAAAAAAATGCTAGTATCCTCGAAACTTTTTTTAAAAAGGAGACTTTGATGATTTTGGCAAAAAAAATGATTTCCTACTCACTTGCAGCCCTTGTCCTTGTTACCCTCCAGACATGGTCAGCCTTCGGCGAAGAGCAGAAGGCAACGCCGGCGGAGCAGAAAGTGGTTCAATCTGCGGAAAAGAAACTTTCCCCCACCGACCCCGTAGCCAAAGTGAACGGCACAACCATAACCCGTCAGGACCTGGAGCGGGCGGTAAAAGTGCTGGTTTCCCAGAACAGGCTCCCCCAGCCGCTCCCCGCCGAATCGTTGAAGCAGGCGGAGCAAGCGGCCCTCGACCAGCTCATATCAGCGGAACTTCTCTACCAGGACGGACAGAAGCTTGAGATAAAGGACCTGGATAAACAGGTCGAGGAAAAGATTAGCCAGAACAAGGCCAAGTTCCCGTCTGTCGATGACTTCGAAAAGGCGCTCAAATCTGTGGAAATGACGGAAAAAGACCTCAAAGAATTCACCCGCAAGGACATCGTCATCTCCAACCTCATTGAAAAGAACATTGCGGACAAAACCACGGTTACTGAAGCTGATGTAAAAAAGTTTTATGACGATAACCCCGACAAATTCAAGCAGGAGCCAAGCGTAAAGGCCAGCCATATCCTTTGCGGTGTTGATGCCAGCGCCACACCTGAAGAGAAGAAAAAAGCCCGGGAAAAGGCCGAAGCTTTGCTGAAGAAAATCAAGGCTGGTGAAGACTTCGCCACCCTGGCAAAATCCGACTCAACCTGCCCAAGCAGCAAGCAGGGGGGAGACCTGGGCACCTTCTCCAAGGGGCAGATGGTCGCTCCCTTCGAAAAAGCCGCCTTTGCACTCAAGCCCGGCGAGGTCAGCGACGTGGTTGAAACCCAGTTCGGCTACCACATCATCAAACTTACCGAAAAGAAGGACGGGGGAAGCATAAAGTTTGATGAAGTAAAATCAAAGATTCAGGATTTCCTGAAAAACCAGAAAGTGCAGAAGGGGGTGATGGATTACCTGGATGCACTGAAAGTCAAAGCAAAGATCGAAAAGTTCTAGCCCGTATTCTCGGTTTTCATACATTACACCCGGATAAAAAAGCCCGCAGCTGCGGGCTTTTTTTTGTTTGCCGGACTTTCAACTGAGGGTCTTCACGATCTTTTTATAGAGGTCGTCCGCGTCTATCCCGCAGATGGTCTTGCCATCCACAGAGGCGAAAGGGGTCTTGTGACAGGGACCGCACTTTTTGATGCAGTCCCTGACCTTCACATCAAGCCTGGGGAAGTTTTCCCGAAGCCGGTTGACGGTTTTTGCCATACCCTTGTTATGTTCGCAGAAACGGATTTTCATCGCGACCCTAGCGCTGCTCGGGAAACGTTGGCCGTCATCTATGCAGGAGCCGCAGGCGGGGTAAAGACGCGGGTCGCCAGCTCATTGTCGAGCATGAGAAGGCCCTGACCGTTGTCACCGATGAGCTTCAGTTTGCCGATAATATCCCGGTCGTTCTCTTCCTCCTCAATCTGCTCGGTGACGAACCACTGCATGAAGATAAGCGTCGCATGATCCTTCTCCTTCATGGCCAGGTCCATCAAATCGTTGATGCTGCGGGTGATGAACTGCTCGTGCTTCAACGTCTGTTCGAACATTTCGAGAAACGTCTTGTATTCACTGGGAGGGGCGGCAATGGCGGAAAGCTCCACATGTTCACCCTGACTGTTGATATAGGTATAAAACTTCATAAAATGCACGATTTCTTCCTGGTATTGCACCATGAACCAGTTGGCGGCCCCCTTGAGGCCGATTGAGCCGGCATAGGAAGACATGGACAGGTAAAGATACGCTGAATAAAGTTCCACGTTCATCTGCTTGTTCAGTGCTGAATACATTTTTTTGCTCAACATAAAGGTCTTCCTCCCTGGAAATTATCAGACACCGGATGAGGTCATGACACCGGTTAACCAGCTCTCTCTGCCTCTTGCCTTTGAAATTATAACCTGGAATGAATATTATGCCAGCAGCAAACTGTAACATACGGAGGTGCAATCAAAATGATAACAAGAAGGCCCAGAGGAGGCAACGAAGGCGTACGTTTCAGTACGCTGAGGAGCCGACGACGCAGCCAACACAGTTAGCGTTTGATTGCGACTTCGGATCAGAGGTTGCAGACAGCCTGCTCCGCTTCAACTAGCACCCGCCAGAGGTCTTCGCTTTCGCCCAGGCCCAGCTTGATGAGATAGGCGGCAATGCTCAGGTTCGTTCGAGCCCGAAACAGCCCGACCTGGCTGCCAAAGTCGCCGCTGACCATGTCGGCGGCCTCCAGGTAGGCTTCGAGGAAGATAGTTTCCGGCACCAGGTGGAGAATTTCCACATGACCAAAGAACTGGTTGCGGAACTGGCCCAGAAAGCACCCCACGTCAAACGCAGGAGGCAGAACAAGGGAACTATCAAAATCAATGGCCGCTACGTAGAGGGTGGCGCGATTCTCCTGATTGTCCTGGCCAATAAAGACATTCTTCGGATGGAAGTCGCCATGACCCTGCACCAGAAGCCCGGGCTCCTCCCGCACCAGTTTCTGCTCAGCCTCCAATACCACTGCCGCAATTTCCGAGGCCTTCCGCAGTTGCGGGTGGCGGATATCGGCAAAACGCTCCAGATATTTTCCCAGCCGCTTCGACTCCTTCTGCAGAAACTCATCAGCCGGGGTAATCACCAACCGGCTGTTATGCAGCCTGGCCAGCCAGCGCGCGGTCAACCGCAGATAGTCGCCTCCATCCTCAACCGATGCGGTGAGGAGTTTGTCGTAGAGCAACTTGCCGCGCATACCCTGTTCAATGAGGGTCATGGTGGCAGCGTCTTCGTCGATGGGTCGCGGTACCCGGTAAAGACCACGGTCAAAGCCATGGCCGTATATCACCTCCATGATGTGATGGCCCCGTTCAGCCGTCTTCCACTTCTGGCGGTTATCAAGGGTCTTGATTATGATCCTTTCCCGAACCTCATCCGCGCCTTTGGTACCGATAGTTACTTCCGTAACTCTGCTGTTGGCGCCGGAACGGGGTATCTCCTTGAGAAACGGCTGGCAGCGCCCTTTCCTGATTTCCTCCGCCAGCTCCCCGATACTGTTCAGCGGATGTTCGAAATAGGTCGGATACGTCCCGGCGTAACTTATGCCGTGGGTATCGGTCCCGGCAATGGCGGTGAACCGGTAGCGGTGCCAGTCCTGGAGCCCTCGGCTGTTCCCCCGCACCGTATGGTTGGAATTGAATATCTCGATGCCGTCCAGCAGCGGGTCCTGCAGCTCCTCGGCCGATGGGACCCTTGACCCCCGGTAAGGATGGGCCCAGACGAGCGCCACATCCGGATAACGCCGGCGGACCTCAACGAGCGATGTGCCGCGCGACAGCGTCTCACTAGCGCCGAAAACCAGAACGTCGCCAAATTCAGCGGAGCTGAGTTCCTGACCGGACAGGATGAGGAAGTGGTCCGGTACCTCAGCAGCATGACGCAACGTCTTTAGCTCATCCGCAGACCAGAGGTAGTGATGATCAGTCAGCACAATCCCCTGCAAACCCTTTACAGATACCTGCCTGACGAGTTCAACTGCGGAAACGCTGCTGCACGGGGAACGTTCTGCGGTATGGGAATGCATTTCGACAAGCATGAATAGTAATCCTTCTCAATAAGTCAACCCTTGTTTTCAGTTTTCTCCAGGAACATCTTGATCAGGTCAATCGGCACAGGGAAAACGACGGTGGAGTTCTTCTCCGCGCCTATCTCGGTGAGGGTCTGCAAATAACGGAGCTGTAAGGACATCGGCTCACCGGACAAGACATGGGCTGCGCCCGCCAGTTTCTCCGAAGCCTGCAGTTCCCCTTCGGCATGGATAATCTTGGCGCGCCGCTCCCGCTCCGCCTCTGCCTGCTTGGCAATGGCGCGGAGCATCTCCTGGGGGAGGTCGATATTCTTTACCTCAACATTGGAGACCTTCACCCCCCAAGGGCCGGCATGGCGGTCGAGGATTTCCTGCAGCTGTTTGTTGATCTTTTCCCGGTTTGCCAGCAGCTCGTCCAGTTCCACCTGGCCGAGCACGCTGCGCAGCGTTGTCTGGGAGAGCTGGCTGGTGGCGTAGAGGTAATTCTCCACATCGACAATCGCCTTTTCCGGAGCCATGACCCGGAAATAGATGACGGCCGACACCTTGACCGTCACGTTGTCGAGGGTGATGACGTCCTGCGGCGGCACTTCAAGGACGACGGTGCGCAGCGACACCCGCACCAGCCGGTCAATGCCGGGAATGATGAAGAAGAGCCCCGGCCCCCGCACCCCGGCCAGCCGTCCGAGGCGGAAAAGCACGCCGCGCTCGTATTCGGGAAGGATCCTGACGGCGCTCGCCGCAAACATGATCAGCAGAATGGCAACGAAGATAACCGGTACATAATTGAAGATGTCGAACATTTAAGACCTCCGTGATTTCATTCGGTAGGGGCAACCTTATGTGGTTGCCCTTCTTTTAAGGACGGCCACCCGGGGTCGCCCCTACGTCTTTTTCATTCCTCACCCTTCACCGCCTTTTTCACCTTCACCCGCAGCCCTTCAAGCTCCATTACCTCTATTTTCTCACCCGGGGCAATCTGTTCATCGCTAAAGGCATCCCAGTACTCACCCAGCACGAAAACCTTCCCTTCCGGATTGATCTCCGTCTCAGCCCGCCCCTTTTCGCCGATCAGCCCTTCACGTCCGGTTACGGGCTTTCTCCGGTGAGCCCTTATGGTTAGGGTCACAACCCACACCGCAAATACGGTCGTTGCCAGCACCGTTACCAGGATCACGCTCCACGACACGCGCAGGTAAGGTTCCGGGGATTCGAACAGCAGGAGCGAACCGAATATCATGGAGACCACCCCCCCGACCGTCAACATCCCGTGGGAGACGATCTTTATCTCGGCAATGAAGAGAATGATGGCCAGAAGGATCAGAAGTACTCCGGCATAATTGACCGGCAGTGTCTGGAAGGCAAAAAAGGCGAGGATGAGGGAAATACCGCCGATAACGCCGGGGAGGATCACGCCGGGATTGGAAAGCTCGAAAAAGAGTCCGAGAAAACCGAGCATCAGCAGCACATAGGCCACATTGGGGTTGCTGATGACGTTAAGAATCCTTTCCCTCCCCCTCATGCCATGCTCTGTCACCTCCACGCCGGCCAGCTGCAGCGTGATCGTCTTACCGTCCCTGGCAACAGTACGGCCGTCCAGTTTTTTCAGCAGCTCTCCCCGGTCTGCGGCGATCAGGTCGATCACTTTGCCATCCAGAGCCTTTTCCGCCGTCACGGAGAGACTCTCTCTCACCATTTTCTTTGCAATGAGCAGATCTCTCCCCCGCTTCTGCGCAATCCCTTCCACATAAGCCTCGGCATCGTTTACAAGCTTTTCTGCCATTACCTTGTCCGGCTTCTCACCGATGCTGACCGGATGGGCGGCGCCGATATTGGTTCCCGGCGCCATGGCGCAGATATCGGCAGCCAGGGCGATGACAGCCCCGGCAGATGCGGCACGGGCACCAGCCGGCGCTACATGGACGACGACCGGCACCGGGCTGGCCAGGATATCCTTGACACTGTCGCGCATGGCGTTGTCCAGGCCGCCGGGTGTATCCATCTCGATGATTACCAGCCTCTCGTTGCTCCTGGCCGACTCATGCAGGTTGCGCCCGAGATAATCCGCGATAACAGGAGTCACTGGGCCGTTTATGCCAACGACCCTGACTATCCCCGTGCCGGCATGGGCCGGGAAGGGACCGGCCATGATAAAAAGCAGCAGAATCAGTAAATGCGCCATCATTGCCCCCGTAAACCTACCAGAAAGTATACTCTCTGGCGGTCGCCAGTCAAATGGAGCCTTGCCAATTCGGCGCATTAATGTTATTTATTGGCCTGCTCTGAGGGTGATATCAATGAAAGAACGCGCAAAAATCCTGCTCATAGAGGATGAGGAACCGACCCGCGAGGCACTGATCCTCCTCTTGAAGAGCAGCTTTTCCATCAAGGGGACCGATTCCGGGACGGAAGGATTGCGACTCATGGAAACGGAACGGTTTGACATCGTCATATCCGACCTGTTCCTCCCCGACATGAGCGGCATAGACATTCTGAAGAAAATCAAGGACAGCTCACCGCATACGGAAGTCATCCTCATTACCGGTCACGCCTCCGCTGAAACGGCTGTCAGAGCCATGAAAGAAGGGGCTTTCGATTACATCACCAAACCTCTCAACATCGACGAACTGCGCATCATCATCGACAAGGCGGTGGAAAAACATCGGCTTGTCAACGAAAACGTCTACCTGAAGAAACAGCTCCGCGACAAATACGAGTTTACCAATATCATCGGCAGTTCACCTGCCATGCAGCATGTCTTCTCCCGAATGAAGAGAATCATCAAGACCGACTCGACAGTACTGATCCTCGGGGAATCGGGGACCGGCAAGGAACTCGTGGCCAAGGCGGTCCACTTCAACGGCGCGCGCCGGGACAAACCGTTCATTGCCGTCAACTGCTCCGCCATCCCGGAAAACCTGCTTGAGAGCGAGCTGTTCGGCCATACCAAAGGATCGTTCACCGGCGCCATCAGGGATAAGATCGGCAAGTTCGAAGCCGCCAACAATGGCACCATCTTTCTCGACGAGATAGGGACCCTCCCGATGCACCTGCAGACAAAGCTCTTGCGCGTTCTCCAGGAGGAGGAAGTGGAAAGGATCGGCTCAAACAGGCCGATAAAGCTCGACGTGCGGGTAATTTCCGCCACCAACGTCGACCTTGAAAACGAGGTGAGTCGGGGTAACTTCCGGGATGACCTCTATTACCGGCTCAACGTCATTCCGATCACTATTCCGCCGCTACGGGAAAGGACGGAAGACATCCTCCCCCTGATCCGCCATTTTCTGAAAAAAAATTGCATGGAAATGCATCGACGCATCATGAGTATTGACAAGGAAGCTATTGAAGCACTGGAACTCTACCACTGGCCCGGAAACGTACGGGAGCTGGAAAACGTCATGGAGCGCACCGTTGCCCTCACCGACGGAGAGCAGATAACGCTGCACGACCTCCCGCCCAATATCAGCAGAGCCTACGCCGAGCGGGAAGAATCCTCCACCCGTGTTACGGAAAACGGAGTGGACCTGGTAAAGACGATAAATGATATTGAACGGAAAATGATCGGCGAAGCCATGGAGCTTGCCCAAGGAGTAAAGGCCAGGGCCGCGGCAATGCTCAAGCTGAACCGGACGACGCTGGTGGAGAAGATGAAGAGGCTTGGGATGGAGCACTAAACTGAAAAGACCGGGGACCGGCAAGAAACTCCATTTCACATTTCACATTTCACTTCTCACTGCCTTTTAACCCGGAAGATCGCGGTAAACGTCGCCACCTTCACACCGCATGCGTCAAAGACCTCCGCCTCCCCTTTTATATTCCTCTCATCGCGCTCAACTATCCTTGCCACGGCCTTTACCGTCCCCCATTTCACCGGGGCATGAAATTTCAAACCGAGCTCAACCGTGGCGAAGTGGGTCCCCTCCGGCAGCACGCTCTTGATGGCGATGGCCACCGCCGTGTCGGCCAGAGCGGTGACCGCGCCGCCGTGCATCAGCCCCTTCCCCTGGGCGAGCTTCACGCGAAACGGCATGGAGAGCACCGCCCTCCCCTCCACAGCCTCCTCGATCCGCATCCCCAGGTACTCCTCGAACGGGGCACAGGCGATCCACCGGGGCAGCTCGAACGGCAGCTCCCCCCCCTCTGTCATCGACTCTTCGTAGACTTTTTCGTACATGGTACCTCCGATTTTTATTCACCTTATACTTGGCAAATTCGAGCTCTACCGTAAACCGCCCACGGCCACGCATAACAACCCACATTACCTTTAAATTGGTCCAAAGAAATGTGGGGTTATCTGCCTAGAGCATCGTTAGCCTGACAGGTCGAGAAAAAAATGAGCCAGCACAATGTTATTAGAGGTATCGTCTCTGGAATGTTTAGTATCAAAGCGAGCAGAAGGGGTGAATTCTGAAGGCTCTATAAGCGGTGAATTATTCTTATCAAGATGGCATTTTAGAATATCCTTTTTCTTCTCAATTTCAATTTCCACCATTGATATTTCATGCTCAAAATTTTCGCTAATAATTCCACACATTGCTCCATAATATTGACTTTCCGAATACCTTCCATCGATAAAACGCATCATACCGCCAAGAATATAATCTTTCCTTGGACCCGGCTTCCCTGTCAGTTTCTTAAACTCAATAAGAAAGTAAGCAGTACCGGCAACAGGTGGCTTATATCTTATATCTGAGCGGCCTTTATATTTGGCTTTTCCTGTTTTGTCACGATGAGCACCTTCCTTGACTTCAGGCTGGAACTCGCCGAGTCTTAGCTTCTTCCGGCGTGATGGGTCATTTAGAGTTAAATTAAAGGACTCAGTAATATCCGGTTCTTTCCAAGTCTTTATTGAGTGTTGACTCTCCTGCGGAAGTTCATCAAGATATTCAGGCCAGCATGAAACTACATAAGATAATATATTTGCTACATCAGGAGCTGAAAATAGTTCGACCCATTCTGTAGCAAATTCTTCACTATGTAACATTAATTCCTCTGGAGACCTAAGGAAATAGATTGAATTTCAGCAACTAAACGTTCAGCGTCTTCAATGGCTTGTCTTTTCATCCAAAAGCGGGTCCGCAGAGGTTTAACTATAAATATTTTATCCATAGTTGGAATCATCATATTTGGAACCAGAAATAATCGGTCTAATGGATAATTTTCAACTGTTCTACGTAGCGCACCGGCAAGATGTTTTAGAAGATTAACATCATCGATTATGGGAGGAGCGTTGGCATTATCGGTTTTTTTTGCGAGCCTTAATTCAACTGCAGCAAGAAAAGATGAACCCTTTAGGACAGAAACATTTATTTGCTTACCGCCACTCCATTCTTTTAATTCAAGAGCAAGCTGCTCCCGATAGTCATTGATTTGATTTTCATTGGGGATTTTATTGAGCTCAGTTATTAAATTATTAACTTGTAGACTAGCAGGCTGCAAAGATGGAAGAATAATTCGCGCCATATCCTCTATAAGTATTTGTTCAACAGTATTTATATTAAAATATTGATAAATTTCTGTATCAAGCTCTTTCTTTTTATATATATAATGTTGCTCTTGTAGTAAAAGAGGTTGAGACTCTATTTCTTCAAGAATTGTATCTACTCTTTTTAATATTTCTGAGGCTTTTTCAGGGGTTGGATGGTTTTCAGGCCTTACGAAAGGCCAATTTTTCAAGTCGTCGAGGTAGAAGGCTTGTCTGTCGGCAATAATCGACCTGCTTAACAACGTCAAAAGATACTGTCCGAGTAAGGAGTGCATATAAACTACAAGGAACCGTAACAGAAGGCGGTCTTTCTCAGGAGCAGCGACAGCCTTTATTGTATGACGAAATGTAAATGGTATTTCAGTAAATATTGCTTTTACACATCCATTCGGAGCACCGTCAACAAAAAGGATGCGAGGGCCTTGTGATATCTGACTTTGAGGTTCTTTTGAGCTTTCTTGATATGGGAATTGGTCAAGAGATGATGGATCAAGAAAAATTGCTTCTTTAGGCATTCTATTGGCATCAAGAAATTTTGCCTCTCTCCACTGGTCACTAACAGTTCTTTTCGGTCCATCAGTAAGGTGGAAGCCTGAAGTAAATATCCAGCCATTCTTTTTCTGGTCTTCGACCCTTCCGAGTCTCCACAAGCGTTTTACTAAGTTGATGTCATAAGCATTTCCCCAATAATGCATAAGTAATTCTGGGTCTTTTGAAAGCAAAGCGTTTTTTGGTAACGATATTTTTTCGCTTGCATGGACAGCAAATCGACCTAAAGCCAAAGATATGTCAGCCTTAGGAGTTACATACTCAAAATTTATAGTTTCTTCACTTTCAAAATCGCGTACAGCACCATTAAAAATTACGAAGGCGTGTATAGCATCCCCGAATACCAGTCTTCTAACATCGGAAAAGTTTATGATACGTTCAACCTTGTAACGGTCTAAAAGCGCTGCGCGGAAAATTCTGTTGGTCTCTCCGGCACTGACAATACCTGTCATTGGCAGTATCAAAATAACTTTTCCACCTGGCGCGAGCAGATCTGCCGCTCTTAGTGCATACGCATAGGCGATCTGACGACGTGGAATAGGAAGTTTTACTGGTTGATTTTTTGCCCAGTCATCCGCGCTTGTAACTTCGTGGAAAGTCGGTTCCCGCCATGGAGGATTGGAAATAATAATGGTCGGTTTTATTTTTTCAATGTTCGATGCAAAAAAATCTCCTTCTACGGGGCCTTGAAAAAGGTTCTTGCCTATTATATTTGGTAATCTGCATGATCCCTGGGATTGCAAAACCGAAAGATCTGATGGCTCTAAGCCTGAAAGTAATGCCAAATAAAGGCTTAATGAGGTAAGCCTACAGGCATCATGATCTATGTCACCACCGTATATTTTTTTTATCAGAAGCTCTTTTCTTTCTTCAAAGGAAAGCTTTGCACCATTGCCATCTTCGGCGATGGCCAATAAGCGGCGATACGCAGTTGTCAGGAGAATACCCGAGCCACATGCTCCATCATAAATAATCTCTTTCAACGGGTCGTTACAACTACCAAAGGCTTCATTGACTGCAAATGCCGCCAAATGTCGCGGCGTATAATAGGCTCCCAAATCTTTTTTTGTCTTGCCCGCTAATTCGTTTTTTTCTTCATCTTTCGTCTTTAAAAAAGTTTCATATATCCCTGAGATCATTTCGATCGGGATTTCGCTAAAATCATAATGCCACAACGATAATTGGCCAGTGGAAAGATCGGTTCGCTTTAGAAAGTCTTCCAAAGAGCTCATTGCGTCATCAGAAACCAACTGCCAGGAAAATTTCTCTCCATTTATGGGGTTAAGGAAGTCGCCGTTAAAGTCCGCTTTGAGAACCGAATTGAGTCTATCCAGGCCCTCTCTATCTTTTTGTGCGACCAAATCAAGAAGCTTACCTACACCTTTTGTTTTTCGATATTCATCACCAACTATCTTCCGGTGCTCAAGATATGAAATGAATATCATTCTAGCGATCAGGATTCGGGCCTCATTTCCGGTTAAGCCTTCTTGAAGAAACGATGCACGATAAGTAAGTTTCGATGCTAAATAAGTTATATTATTAAGCAGATGTTGATCGACTTTTCTCTTTGGATCAAACCATCCGCTTTTTTCGTAAATTATTTTACCACTGACGAAACTAGCCGCGCTCCAGACACCGTCGGGTCTAAGATCGTCCAAGGGAAGCTTTTCAGGTGCTGGACTTCCTTCTCCAAGAGCATATGCCTCTATACCTTCACCCGAGCATGCCAAAACGACACTTGCCAGGTTTTGATTCCAAACACGCTCAAGAAAACGATGGAGGCGAGTTTCCCCTTCTCTATTGTCGACAGAAAATTCAACTTTATCCAGAAGGTAGACAACTGGCAGTTCGTCAACGCAAAAAACGGCACGTGCCGAGGCCTTGCTTGACAAGAGATGGATTATCTCGGAGCAAAAGGGATGGCTACTTGAAGGCAGCTTGTTTTTTTCAAACAAGGTCCCTTCAAATTCCCTATACCCAAGAGCATCTAGACATCTTTCAAATGCATGTGGATGCGCCATCTTTTACCCCAGCATTAAATGCAGCCTACATATCAAGTAATACTATTTAAAACCATCTATGCGACATAATAAGTCGCAACCTAAATAACGGCCAAACTTACAACTGACTCGCCACAGTCTCCTTCTCAACCTCTACGTACAGGCCATCAATCTCCCGCTGAACCTCGATGGTCTTTGCCAGCGCCGTAACTACCCGGCAGTAGTGCTTGATGTCGTCGAGTTGGAGCGTCCGCCCTTTCCGGTCCTTCAACCACTTATCGCAGACCTGGTAGCCGCCGATCCGGTACTCCCAGACCTCCGGCG
>Ga0210377_10001021_pt1 | contig 26198 bp, 26 predicted proteins | sample PLM4_65_b1redo_FD_155480 | JGI IMG/M metagenome (GOLD analysis project Ga0210377, IMG submission 155480) | Groundwater sediment microbial communities from an aquifer in East River, Colorado, USA - PLM4_65_b1 redo | ecosystem: Environmental > Terrestrial > Soil > Riparian zone | place: USA: East...
GTTTTTCGCGATCTCTTTCGTCTCGAGGATGGGGAACACGGAGTCTCCTCCACGTCCGCCGTGAAACGGGGCGGACCGATGGGAATGCAGTGTAGCGTGACTGGCGGGTGGATGCCGACGCTGAATCGGGGGGAGTCTACCCCTTCACCCGACGGGAATCAAGCGGAAAAAGCGGCCCGGACGTCCCGCCAGAGCAGGTCGATTCCCGCTTTCGTCCGCGCGGACGTCAACAGCACCGGTCCGCCGCCGGCGAGCCACGGCTCGCCGGCGAACCGTGCGGTCGCCGCCGTTTTCTCGCGGGTGGAGAGCTTGTCCCCCTTCGTCCCCACCCACCGGTACGGCACCGCCCGCGCCGCAAGGAACGCCGCCAGCTGCCGCTCCTCCTCTTCCGGGCCGCGCCGCGCGTCCACCAGCACGTAGACGCGCCGCAGGAATTCGCACGCTTCGAGGTATCCCTCCACCAGCCCTTTCCACGCTTCCCGCTCGGACCGGGAGACCTTCGCGAACCCGTACCCGGGGAGGTCCGCGAAGGCGAACTTCCCCTCCACCTCGAAGAGCGCGATGCCGCGCGTCCGACCGGGGGTATTGCTGACGCGGGCGAGGCGGGAGTGACCGACCAGGGCGTTCAAGAGCGACGATTTCCCCACGTTGGAGCGGCCGGCGAACGCCACCTGCGGAAGCCGGACGGCGGGCCACGCGTTCCCGACGGGGTCGAACAGGAGGAACCGGGCGGAGGTCGTCATCGGGGGCTCGGCTCCCTTCCGTTCATCGTTTCTGGAGGGAGGAAACCGCCTTCTCGAGTTCGTCCTCCCGGATCTTCCCCCCCCTCCGCAGCAGCACCGTCCCCCCCTTTCCCAGCAGCAGGAGGGTCGGCGTCACCGCCACGCCGTACGCGTCGGCGACCTTCCACACCCCCGTCGGGTCCAGGTCGTCGACCAGGACCGTGAAGGTGTACCCCTCCTGCCGGGCGAATCCCCCGATGATGTTCCGGAGGGGCTCCCCGTCCACGGCGACGGCGACGACGGCCAGCTCCCTGCCCGCGTACCTGTCTTGCGCCTTCTGGAGGTTCGCCAGTTCGGCGCGGCACGGATCGCAGAAAACCGACCAGAAGAGAAGGAGGACCGGTTTCCTTGAAATCTCCTCCGAGAGGCGAAACGGATGCCTCTCGACATCGAGGACCGTGAAATCGGGGGCGATCATCCCCGGCTCCGCCGACCGGGTCCCTTCCCCACCCTGGGCCGACGGGGAGAGCGGAGGCTTCTCCACCTCCACGGCGATGGCGCCGACGGGGATCGCGAAGAGGACGAGAATCGCCGCGATCACCGGAAGGCGCACTCCCATCCGCCCAGGCACGACGCTCCCTCCCTGCCGAACGGCGGATCGGAAGCTCAAACCTTGGGGAGAACGGCGTCGTTCACCGTGATCTTCGCCTTCTTCCTCAACTCGGCGATGTACGCGTCGGTCGCCTTCTGGACCTTTTCGTTCCGCAACGCCGCCCGGATCTGCTCCTTGACCATCGAAAGGGGGATCTTCTTCCCGTCCCGCACCATCGTCGCGGAGTGTTCCGCGTAGGCCGCCTCGATCTCCTTGTCCGTGACCACGACGCTTCCCGATGCGACATTGTCGATCACCAGGCTCCGGAGGACGAACCGCTCCATCTCCTGGCGCATCGCCTTGTATCCCTCGGAACCGTCGACCCCCTGTTTCTTCGCGTAGGCCGCGAGGGCCCGCACCGTCAGTTCCCGCTCCAGGATGTTCCCGACCAGGGCCGGGTTATTCGAAAAGTCGCGCCGTCGCAACTCCCTCCCCGGTGAGAGATCGCGGAGGATCCTCTTGAAATCGGCGTAGCGGATCTTCTCTTCACCGACCGAGGCAAGAACGACGTTGTCGGGGACGTTCTCTTCCTCCTCGATCAGGGCAACCGCCTTCGGGTCCACCGCGGCCGCCGTCTCCTTCTTCGCGGCGGCGATCAGCTCTTCCTGGATCTTTTGGAGCCGGCTCCCGGAGACCGACTTCACCGCGCGCATCGCGGCGTCGGCGTCGGAGATCCCCTTGTTCGCCTCCTTGACCTTGGCGATCTCCGCCTTGATCTCCTCGCCCGTCACCTTGAGCTTCGCCCCGATCTCCTTGCGCAACATCGCCTTGACCCGGACAAGCTGGTCGTTCCGCTCGAGGATCTCCTTGTACTCCGGCGTGTTGTCGATCCCGCGGGAGCGGCCGTCCTGGGCCAGGAGCCTCACCGCCACCAGCTGGTCGAGAGCCTCCTTCTTCTTCTCCACCGGGATATCCACGATCGCGAACACGCCGGCGGGAACGCCGAGGAGCTCCCTGAGCTCGATCCCCTTGATCTCGTCGCCGTTCACCGTGGCGACCGCCTCCCGCTGTACGTCCTTGCTCGTGCACCCGGCGACGAACATTCCCCAAGCGACTCCCGCCGCGAGGAGAAGCATCAGGGACTTCCATTCCGGTCGTTTCAAGTCCGTTTCCCCCTTCGATCGTCTGAAAGCGTGAGATTACACCATAGTCGAGGGTGAGATATCAACCTGCGCGACGGCCGGGCGACGGCGAAGCATCCGGCCTCTCCACGAGCCTGACCCACCCCTTCCTCTCGATCCCCCGGAGGAATTCGAGCACCGCCTCCTCCGCCTCCGCCGCATCCCACGCGAAAAGCGTCGCGACCTCCGCGGAGATTTTCCCGAGCGCGTTGATCCCGTTCAGGCGGGTCCAGATCTCGGCGCCCACGAGGTTCAGCTGATGGATCTCCTCCTTGATCATCAGGGTGAGCACGCCAAGATCCTCGTACTCCTCCTCCTTGCGCGCCTTCTCCCACGCGATCTCGTGCAGCCCCGTTTCGAGCCGCCAGACCACCTCGGGGTTCCGTTTCGGTACGATCATCCCGGCCCTCCCTTAGTGCACTTAGCCTTCGACGAGGCGGATCTGCGCGACGGAAGAAATCCCCAGGCCCGACGCCATCGCTTTCCCGACGTGTCCGACGTCCCGGGGCGCAAGGCGGAAGACCTTTTCGGCCGCGGCCACGTCCGCCGCGACCACATCCCGGGAGGCGAACGCCTTGCCGATCGACTTCACGTCCGCGAGATTCCCCCCGGAGGGGCCGTTCCGGACGAGGACCCTCCCCGCGTCGATCACGGTGAGGGCGGCCGGGACCCTGCGGTGGAGGTCCACGAGGCACTCCGGCAGCCGGTAGTGGATCTGGCCGCGGTTTCCGCCCATGATCCCCATCATGTTCTTGAGCCCGAGCGTGACGCCGGCCAGCGAGTGATGCTTGGCGATCGGCAGGTTGACGATCTTGTCCGCTTCGAGCGCGTCCCGGTAAAGATCCCACTCCTTGATCGACAGCGCGTTCGGGATGGTCGTGCGGACGAACTTCCGATCCTCGACGTGGTAGATCCGCAGCGCATCCTCGACGCGATTCTTCCGCGCGAATTGCTCGACGGCGTCCTTGATCCCGCTGCTGACGTAGCAGCGCCGCGCGTCGTTGCAGGTGCGGTCGAAGACGCGCACCGACCGGGCGCCCGCCGCGAGGCACATCTCGGCGACCGCAATGACGAACTCGGGGTCGGTGTTCGCCGCCTGTTCCGGCGTCCGGTCCCACCCGATGTTCGGCTTGAGGACGACCACGTCGCCGCGGGAGACGAACGACTTCATCCCCCCCAGCAGCGCCACCGCCTTGCGGGCACGCTCCGCCGGGCTCGCCGCCGAGGCCACGGCCACGTCGACCGTCTTCCCGGCCTCCGCGCGCAGGGCCGACGGGAAGAGCGCCGACGCGGCCAACGCTCCCGCCGCGCCTCCCGCCGCCTGGAGGAACCGCCTCCGGCTGAAGGGACATCCGCCTGGGATCATCGAGGCATGATACCCGCCGGCGAAGGCAATTTCCACACCCGGGGACGCGAATTCATCTCGCGAGCACCCCCGTCGAGCGGGTTTCTCCCCGGGAGGTGACGAGCACGGCGGCGCGATCGGTCAGCGGGCACTTCGTCTCGCAGATCCCGCACCCGACGCAGAGATCCTCGTCGATGTACGGCTTCTTGAACACTCTCCACTCGCCCCGCGCCGTCTGCGTCCTCTCCTCCCTGAAGACGATCGCCTTGCTCCATGTCGGGCAATGCTCCTCGCAGACGATGCATTCGGACTGCCCCACCCACGGGAGGCAGCGGCTCCGATCGACGTACGCGAGGCCCAGCTTCGTCTTCCGCTTCTCCGGGAGGGGGAGGCGCCGGATCGCGCCGGTCGGGCAGACCTGCCCGCAGAGGGTGCAATTGAATTCGCAATACCCGATCCGCGACACGAGGACCGGGCTCCACATCCCCTCGATCCCCGCCTCGAACCAGGTCGGCTGCAGGCCGTTCGCGATGCAGACCCGCATGCACTCGCCGCACCGGGTGCAGCGGGCAAGGAACTCCCCCTCCGGCAACGCCCCGGGAGGCCGGATCAGAAGCGGGTCCGGCGCCTTCCCGTGCGCCTCCACCCGGAAAAAGGGAACGGTGACCGCTCCGAGCGCGGCTGCGGCGAGGACGCCCCGGCGCGTGAGATCAACGGCCGCCGGCTTGCGCCCCTCCTTGCCGGAGAAGTGGATCACCTCCTCGGGACAGATCGCCTGGCAATCCATGCACTCGATGCATTCCCCATGGTCGGTCACGGCGACGTCGCCGCCGATCGCCGCCATGCGGCAGGTCGATTCGCACAGGCCGCAGCGGGTGCACCCCGCCTCCGTGATCCGCCGCCGGAAGAGCCCGAACCGCCCCATAAGCGCCAGCAGCGCTCCCAGGGGGCACAGGTTCCGGCACCAGAAACGCCGCTGGTAGAGCTCCGCTGCGAGGATGCCGAGGAAGAGGAGCCCCACGATCGCGGAGGTCCGGAAGACCGGCTGCTCGAAGGCGAGGAAGTGGGACTTGAGGAATCCGTAGACCGGTTCCGAAACCCGGGGGATCGGCCCGGGCGCCCGGTAGAGAGCGTCGAAGATCCGGTGAAGGACCAGGTTCAGCGCCGGGAAGACGGAGACGGTGAACGTCCGGATGAGGATGCTGATCGGATCGAAGAGGAAGACCCATTGCAGCGTGAACAGCGAGGAGGCGGCAAGGAAGAAGAGGATGAGGAACTTGTACCTTCTCCAGGATGCGGGCACCGCATCCTGCCGGCGGGCCTTCCGGAACACCGTCGCGTCCGCGGCGTCGATCACGGCGCCGAGCGGGCAGAACCACCCGCAGAAGAAGCGGCCCAGGGCGACCGTGAGGAGCGCGACGACCAGCGCGGGCCAGACCAGCCCGATGAGCGCTCGTCCCGCAAGGGTGGCGGCCCCCGCCATCAGGGGATCGAGCCGGAGGAACAGGTTGACCGCGTACGGAAGGACGTCGTTGTCCTTGTACTCCGTGTTCAGGAAGAGGAAGACGAAAAGGAGGAACACGCCCCACTGCGATGCGCGCCGAAGCGTCCGCGTCGACTTCATCCGGGAACTCCCGGGGTCGTCACGTTCCTGGGTGCCATGTGCTTATTGTACCAACTGGTCCATGCGATCCCGATAAATTCATGATATGAATCCCGGGATGGAAGGAACTCCTCCGCGCATACTGGTGGTCGTCCCGGCGTACCAGGAGGAGCGGTCGATCGGGGGACTGGTCCGCTCGCTCCGGGAGCGCCACCTCTTCGACGTGCTCGTCGTGAACGACGGGTCAATGGACCGGACCTCCGACACCGCGAGGGAGGCGGGCGCGATCGTGCTGGACCTGCCGTGCAACCTCGGAATCGGCGGCGCGGTACAGACGGGGTTCCAATATGCAAGAGCGCACGGCTACGATGTCGTCGTGCGGATCGACGGGGACGGGCAGCACGAGGTCGAGGACATTCCGAAGGTCCTCGACCCGATCCTGACGGGCAATGCTGACGCGGTCATCGGGTCCCGGTTTCTCGGGGAGACGGAGTACCGGGGGAGCATTCCACGGATCTTCGGAATCCGGTTCTTCCGCCTCCTTGTGAACCTCACCACCGGCTACCGCGTCTCCGACCCGACATCGGGGTTCTTCGCGATCAACCGCCGCCTGGTCGCGTTCTACTCCGAGCACTACCCCTCGGACTACCCGGAAGTGGACGCTTACATCCTGATGCACCGCCTCAAGGCGCGAACCGTCGAGGTGCCGGTGCGCATGTACGAGCGGGCCGAGGGAAAATCGTCGATCACCGCCTTCCGGGCGGTATACTATATGGTGAAGGTGACGCTCTCCTTCCTCATCAACTGTATCCGGAGATTCGGGTGAACCGTGTAACGCTTTTCGCGATCTGCGCCTCCGCCGGATTCCTTCTCTACATCCTCGAGATGGTGCGGCGCCGCAAACTGCGGGAGGAGTACTCGATCCTGTGGCTCTTCGGCAGCGCGTCGATCCTCGTGCTCTCGCTGAAGCAGGATTGGCTGGTCGTCCTCGCCCACGCCGCGGGGATCGTCTACCCTCCGTCGTTCCTCTTCCTCGTCGGCATCCTGTTCATCCTGCTGATCCTCATCCACTTCTCGATCGCCATCTCGAAGCTCCACCAGATGAACAAGAAGATGGCGCAGGAGATCGCGCTGATGAAGGAGAAGGCGATGGGTGGCGTTTCGGGAGATCCTTCCATCAAACCCTGATGTGTCCCGATAACAGCAAATGAGCCGCGTAAAGACCAATTTTTTTGCCAATCTGGCCGGTTCGGGCTGGGCCGCCCTGGTCGGGCTGGCCTGCACTCCCCTGTATATCCGGTTCATCGGAATGGAAGCCTACGGCCTGATCGGCTTCTACTTCATGCTGCAGGGTGTCCTACAGATCCTCGACCTTGGCTTGACTCCCACCATGAACCGGGAGATGGCGCGTTACAGCGTGCTGCCGGGAAGAACCGGGGAGGCGCGGGATTTCGTCCGGACGCTGGAGGTCGGCTACTGGGCGATCGGAATCCTCATCGGATGCATCGTCTGGTATAGCGCTCCATACATTGCGTCCCATTGGATCAAAGGCGGGAACATTTCCCCCGCGGAAGTACGCCGCGCAGTGACCATCATGGGCGCCCTCACCGCCCTCCAATGGCCCCTCACTCTCTACCACGGCGGATTGCTGGGACTCCAACGGCAGGTAGTTCACAACGGGATCACGATCGCGATATCCACGTTGAGCGGCGGCGGCGCCCTCCTGGTCCTGTGGCTCGTCTCCCCCACGGTCTCGGCGTTTTTCACATGGCAGATCGCCGTCAGCCTGCTGCAGGTGGGAGTCACGACATTCGCCCTGTGGCGATGCCTCCCCGGTTCCGGCCACACCGCGCGCTTCGATCCAGGCATTACCCGGAACATCTGGCGCTTCGCCGCCGGAATGAGCGGCATAACAATCACCGCTTTGATCCTGACGCAGCTCGACAAGGTGATTCTCAGCAAAATGCTCACGCTGAAAACGTTCGGCTACTACGTCCTGGCGGGATTGGTCGGGAACGGCTTTTCCGGAGTCCTCATCGCACCGATGTTCAACACCATTTTCCCGCGATTCTCCGCACTGGTCGCCGCGGGAGACGAGAAGAGCCTGCACGCGATGTACCACGGTTCGACGCAGGTGATGGCCGTCATGATCCTTCCCGCCGCCGTCGTCATTGCCTTTTTTTCAAAGGAAATCATGCATCTCTGGACAGGGAACCTCGAGATTGCGAACAACACGGCCCCCATCGTCAGCATTCTGGTCGGCGGAACCGCCCTGAACGGCTTGATGCACCTGCCCTACGCGCTGCAGCTCTCCCACGGTTGGACCCGGATCGGGCTTGCGATCAACACCGTCTTTATCGTTACCCTGGTCCCGGCGATCGTCCTGATGACCACGCACTTCGGCACCGTGGGAGCGGCGTCCGTGTGGATGGGTCTGAACACCATCTATATGATCATCGGTGTGCCGCTGACCCACCGGCGACTATTGAAGGGCGAGGCGGTCCGGTGGTTCACGAAGGACGTCGGCATCCCGCTGGCGGGGAGTCTTGCCATCGCGGGGGTAGCCCGACTTGTCTTCCCCGATTTCGAATCGGCCTCGCGGTTCATTCCCGGCTCCCTTCTGTTGCTGGTCTTCGCGATTACCGTTGCCGGTGCCGCCATGTGCACTCCGGCAACGAGGGATTTCATCTCCGATTCCATCTTCAACAGGAAACAACCCGTGGAGCGGCGATAGTGAGAACATATCCGGGCCGGGTAATTACCCGGCCCGCATGGATTTCGCGATGACGCCGGAAAAAACGTACATCCAGGTCCGGGATCTCCCGGAAATACCGATTCCCGCGAAAGCAATCCGGGCGGCAGCGGGGCTCGTTCTCTCGCCAGCCTACTGGCTTCTGGCCCGCCGATACCATACCCCGGGGCTTTCATTCCATGCCCGCTGCGTCCGCTTGGGCGCCCGCCTTCTCCTTCGCGGCAGAGGGAACGTCTCGTGGAATATCACATATATGCTTCTCTCATCCCCGATGGACTCCACCCGCTATTTCGAATTCGATTTTTTGTGGAACACGCTTGCAGGCGTCCCCATATCCCGCTATCTGGATGTCTCTTCGCCACGCCTGTTCCCATTGATGCTTGCACTCCATCGGCCGGGCATCAACGTCGACTTGTTGAATCCGGACATCAAGGATCTCACCTTTACCGCGGACCTGGTCAATGCGTGCTCCATCGGAGAGCGTTGCCGGCTTCACGGCCACCTTGTCACAGAGGCACCTTTCTCTCCCGGGACGTTCGACGTCATAACCTCCATCTCCGTAATCGAGCACATCCCGGAGGACACCGTCGCCCTGCAGACCATGTGGAAGATGGTAAAGCCGGGGGGGCGACTGCTCCTCACCGCCCCATGCGCCGCCGAAGCCTCGGAGCAATACGTCGACAGGTCCGAATATGGTATCCTCGAGCCTGATGGGGACGGCTACACGTTCTGGCAGAGGTTCTACGATGAGGAAATGCTTCGAAATCGGGTATTCAGCGTAACGGGGCCGCCATCCCGAAAAGCCATTTATGGTGAAAAGGCGGCCGGGACCTTCCAGCGCAACGCTGCCCGGAAACGTTCCGATCCTTACTACCCCTATTGGCGTGAAGCGTACATGATGGGACGGGAATATCGGTATTTCGAATCGATCGGGGAATTGCCCGGGGAAGGCGTGATTGCCATGGAGTTCGAAAAACATTGAACGGAGTAAAACTATCGATTTGCATCGCCACCTTCAACCGTGCCGCCTTCATCGGTGAAACGCTGGACAGCATCATCTCGCAGGCCACCGACAAGGTCGAGATCGTCATCGTCGATGGCGCCTCTTCCGACAATACGGAACAAGTTGTCGAAACCTCCCGGCGACGCTTTCCCGCCCTGAGATATTTCCGACAGGAAAAGAATATGGGAGTGGACAGGGACTTCAACCGGGCCGTCGAACTGGCATCCGGAGAATATTGCTGGCTTTTTCCGGATGACGACCTGTTAAAACCGGGTGCGATCCAAACCGTGCTATCGGAATCTTGCCGCGGATACGAGGCCATCATCGTGAATGCGGAGGTGAGAAATTCCGATTTTTCTTCCCTTATCGAGGAGAGAAGGCTTCGAATCACGAAGAACCGGGTGTACGGGTCGGATCAGGCCGAAGATTTCTTCGCCGACACGGCGAGCTATCTTTCTTTTATCGGCGGGGTGGTCATCAAGCGGGATTCCTGGATGGCGAGAGAGAGGGAGAGGTATTTCGGAACCTTGTTCATCCATGTCGGCGTCATTTTCCAGCAACCGTTTCCCGGAGATATTCTGGTCATCGCCGAACCGCTGATCTCGATCCGCTACGGGAATGCGATGTGGACATCAAGGAGTTTCGAGATCTGGATGTTCAAATGGCCCGACCTGATATGGTCGTTTGAGGATTTCTCGGAATCGGCGAAATCCCGCGTGTTAACCATACCCCGCGACCCGTGGCTCCACCCCGTGGCCCTGATGGAGTTCCGGGCGAAAAACGCCTATTCCTTGAAAGAATATAAGACATGGATACAACCCAGGATGAAGTCATTCTGGAAGAAGCTATTCGCCAGAATGATCGCAGCTACTCCCGGATGCCTGGTAAACATTTTCATTATTTCCATTATCAAAGTCCGTAACTGGGACGCTCCCCTTCTGGTTGCCGATGCCAAAAACAGTCCTTTTTATTATAGATTGTGCATGAAACGGCTATTTCAATATAAACGGTAAAGAGAAAAATTTATGCCGACGGCCTTGATCACCGGAATAACCGGTCAGGATGGTTTTTATCTTGCCGGGTTGCTCTTGCGAAAAGGATATCGCGTCGTCGGGACGGAACCGTCCCCGGGGACGATCGCCCTCGATCGGATCCGGCATCTATTGGGGAAAATCGAACTCGTTGCCGACGACCTTCTGGACCAGGTCGTGCTGAAAAACACTCTGGAAACCTTCCGCCCGGACGAAATCTACAATTTTGCCTCCCCATCATTTTTGTCGGATTCGATTCTCTACCCTGTGCAAACGGGGGAAATAAGCGCCCTTGCCGTAACGCGGCTGCTGGAAGCAATTCGGGACGTCAACCCCCGAATTCGATTCTTCCAGGCTTCCAGCAGTGAAATGTTCGGAAAAGTCACCGAGGTTCCCCAATCCGAAACAACCCCATTTCATCCCCGCAACCCCTATGGAGCGGCAAAGGTCTACGGGCATCTGATCACAACCTATTACCGTGAATATCACGATCTTTATGCCTGCTCGGGTATCTTGTATAACCATGAGAGCCCACGGCGAAACCCTGAATTCGTAACTCGTAAAATCACAAGCGGGGCCGCAAGGATCAAATTGGGACTGTCCAAGGAACTCCGCCTCGGCAACCTGGACGCCCGGAGAGACTGGGGGTATGCCGGTGATTATGTCGAGGCCATGTGGCTGATGCTTCAACAACCGAAACCCGACGATTACATTGTTGCGACAGGGGAAACCCATTCCGTGCGCGACCTTTGCGAGCTGGCCTTTCGGCATGTCGGGCTGGACTATCGTGATCATGTAGTCCAGGAGGCCGAGCGGCTGCGTCCATCGGAAACAGGACAATTGGTGGGGAACCCATCGAAGGCAAGAAACAATTTGGGATGGCAGGCAAAAGTCACCTTCGAGGAATTGGTGTCGATGATGGTGGAAGCCGATCTTGAACTATCGAGAAGGGGGATGGAAGAGGGGGGGGATCCATGATCACCCGTTCCACATGTCGGGTCTGCGAAAGTTCCTTCGAGCCTGTTCTGTCCCTGGGAGACCAATACGTATCCAATTTCATCTCTCCGGGAGAGCCTGACGGGGTAAAAACTCCCCTGGAACTGGTGCTTTGCCGGGGATGCCGGTTGCTTCAACTGAGACACACCGCGCCGTCCGAGGTGATGTACCGGAACTACTGGTACCGCTCGGGCACGAACGAGACCATGCGGAACGCGCTCGCCGACATCGCAACGAAATCCGAACTCCTGATTCATCTGAAAGAAAACGATTCCGTCCTCGATATCGGTTGCAACGACGGCACCCTCCTGGCCGCCTATAAGAACGATCACATATACAAGATCGGCTTCGATCCGGCCGAAAACCTCGCGATCCATTCCAGGGGGATCGCCGACCGGCTGCACATCGGATATTTCGAGTCGGACTCGTACTTCCGTGACCCTGAGCTTGCAAGGCACCGTCCCAAGATCGTAACGAGCATCGCCATGTTCTACGACCTGGAGGATCCAAACCGGTTCGTACGGGACGTCAAGGCCGTGATGCACCCCGATGGGTTATGGGTTGTGCAGATGAGTTATCTGCCCCTCATGCTGAAAACGAACGAGATCGGCAACATCTGCCACGAACACCTTGAATACTATTCCCTCCAGTCCTTCGAGTACCTGTTAGGTCGGCATGACTTCGAGGTCGTGGATGTGGATCTGAACGACATCAATGGCGGAAGCATCCGTGCGTATATCCGGAACCGCTCCGCGGATGCATCCGCTTTTGCGGATGGCTTGTACCTTGAACTGGCGGCCGAACGTGTCCGGGCGATACGGGAACGGGAATGCCGGATGGGTTTGGACGCCACCCGGACGTACAAGGAATTCGCCATCTGGGCGGACCGCATAAAGCAGGACGTAACAGGTTTCATAAAGGACCAGGTCGGACTCGGGAAGAAGGTCTACATCTACGGAGCTTCCACCAAAGGGAACACCCTGCTCCAGTACTACGGCTTGAACAGCGAACTGATCACCGCGGCGGCCGAGCGGAACCCGGACAAATGGGGGAAAATGACGGTCGGGACCCACATCCCCATCGTTTCCGAAGAGAAGGCACGGGCGGCCCGACCGGATTATTTCCTCGTTCTGCCCTGGCACTTCATCGAAGAGTTTCAGGCCCGGGAGAAGGATTACCTGCTCTCGGGGGGAAAATTCATCGTCCCGATGCCGCATTTCATGTTGATCTGATGCGAATACTCGGTTTCTACCTTCCACAATTTCATCCCATTCCCGAAAATGATTCCTGGTGGGGAAAAGGATTTACGGAATGGACCAACGTCACCCGGGGAAAACCTTTGTTTCATGGACATCATCAACCCCACGTCCCCGCCGACCTTGGTTATTACGACCTGCGTATGGAGGAAACACGGATCGCCCAGGCGGTACTGGCCTCCCGATACGGCGTCGGCGGCTTTTGTTATTACCACTATTGGTTCAACGGAAAACTGCTTCTCGAGAGACCTTTCAACGAAGTGCTTCGATCCGGCCGGCCCGATTTTCCTTTTTCCCTTTGCTGGGCCAATGAAAACTGGACAAGAACCTGGGAGGGAACGGAACGAGAGATCCTCATGGAACAGAAATATGAAAATTACGACCCGGTCGGGCATATGGAATGGCTCGAGAAAGCCTTCGCCGACAAACGATACATACGGATCGATGGCAAACCGCTGTTCCTGGTGTATCGACCGGATGACATCCCGAACATCCGGGAAATCATCAAACTATGGCGCAAAAACCTTTCCGGAAAAGGATACCCGGGAATCTACATTTGCTCTGTAAAAAACTTCAAGACCAGGTTGTCCGACGGGGAATCCATCGCGCTGGGATTCGACGCCATTGTGGATTTTCAGCCGAACCCTAAAGATTTTCCGGTTCTGAAGTGGTGGAATTTCGCACGTTACATCCTGCCAAGAATCTTCAACCAGATCATCTTGAATTTAAAAGCCGAACATGTCCTGCGCCTGCGGCCGGTGATGTTCGCCTATGACTACGAATCGTTGGCCTTGAACGCCATGAGGAAACCGAGGAGCGTACAGAGGTCTTTTCCTTGCGTTATTCCGGGGTGGGACAACACCCCGAGGAAAAAGGTGGGGGCCACTGTTCTACAGAACAGCGATTCCGGCGTTTACAAGAGATGGCTGGAAAATGCTTTTGAAAGGGTCTTCGATTACCCGAAAGAAGAGCAGATCGTGTTCGTAAATGCCTGGAACGAGTGGGCGGAAGGGTGTCATCTGGAACCGGACTTGAAGAACGGTAAAAAGTTCCTGGAAGCGACCAGGGCGGCACTTGAAACGTTCCTGCGGGAGAACCATCGTTGAAGTATCCCCTGAAAAAAATCCCGGCGTTTCTCCTGGGCCTTGGTAACCCGAGTTTGGCGGGCGTCTTGCGGCGCGGCGTTCGTCCCGGCACCTGTCCGATATGCGAAAAGGAGACGATATTTATAAAGCTTGGCGACTGGCTACGTGACGACCTCCGATGCATCCGTTGTTTGAGCATACCCCGGCATCGCGCAATCATCCGTGTCTTGAACACCCGTTTCCCTCAATGGCGCGGATACCGGATCCATGAATCCTCTCCAGGGGGTGCCTCTTCCGAGAAATTGGCGAGGGATTGCCGTGGGTATCTGCCTACACACTATTACGCTGACGCACTCCCGGGAACGGTCACCAGGGGATTCCGGTGCGAAAACCTGGAACATCAGACTTTTCCCGACAATACCTTCGATTTGGTCATCACCCAGGACGTGCTGGAACATCTGTTCGATCCCGCGAAAGCCCTCGAAGAAATCGCCCGGACCATAAAACCGGGGGGCGCGCATGTTTTCACCGTTCCATGGTATTCGTGGAAAGCCACAGACCGGCGAGCCGAAAAACATGAGGGCGGAATTCATCATAGTAGAGAACCCGAATACCATGGCAATCCCATCGATCCGGATGGATCCCTCGTCGTTACGGAGTGGGGGTGGGAACTCTACGACTTCATTTTCGAAAACTCCGGGATGGCTACGACCGCAATAGATGAAATGAATCCGCTGCTCGGAATCGAGGGGGATTTCCGCGAGGTATTCATAAGCAGGAAAATGTGAGTTCTTGGTATGCGGCATCCAGCGACCGGATCAATCCTTCCTCTGAAAAGTTTGCCGCCAGATGCCGATGTCCCCGCTCTGCGACGATATTCCGCTTCTCCGGATCGTTCAGCAGCATCACCAACGCCCGTGCAAAGTCCTCCGGGGAGTCGGCTACGAGGATATCCCTTCCGGCTTCGGCACGGATGACCTCATTCCCGTAGGACGTCGTCACCACAGGCACTCCGGCCGCCATCGCATCGAGGATCTTGACGATGACCCCGCCGCCGGAGAGAATCGGCGCCGCGAAGACGGAGGCGCATTTATATTCCAATTCGAGATTCTCGACAAACCCGGTCAAACGGATCCCGGGAATGCCGGACAACAGTCCTTGCTCTTTTCCGGGCAGTCCCCCTCCCACCACAAGGAGTTCCGCATCGGGTATCTCCCGTCGGACGCGGGGCCAGACCTTTTCCGCGAGGAATCGCAGGTATTGGATGTTCAGGGGGCGCTGCAAGGCTCCGACGAACAGAACACGGCCGGGAACCTCCTGACGCGGAAGTCCGGCATGGTCGAGGCCGCCGGGATAACGAAGAACCCGAATCCTGGCTTCCGGGTATAAACGATTCGCCCACTCCCGATCCTCGTCGGACAATGTAAATACCGTGCGGTACCGGGACACTGCCCGCCTCTCAACCGCATATTTCCCCTTCCACGCGACGAAAGCAGCCGCCCGCTTCAGCCCATGCGATCCTTCGTATCTGCGAAACGCCGGCTTGGCGATGATGTCGACGCAGGTCAACACCGCAGGAAGGCCGGGCGGCGGATCCCAGAAAAACCCCGTCTCCGTGTTTTCCACATGGCAGAGATCGAAACGTTCACGTCGGGCGGCGACATCCGCCCGACGCGCGAGGCGCACGTATGAGCGAACCGTGCTGAGAATCGACCGGAGGCTCGACGATTCCACCGGGCCATCCGCCGGGACGACGTCCAGGCCGGAGAGCTTTCCGCGAAGTCCCGGGAGATGCCGCTCTTCACCCGGGTAGTACCGGGAAACGAGGTGGACGGAATGACGGCGGACCAACAGGGACAGCAGGTAGTCCAGCAGCTTTCCCCCCGCATGGGGGACGCCCGGATACGGCAGGAACGGAGTAACGAATAGGATCTTCATTGCGGGCCGGAGATCCCTTTCCGGTAATCCCGATACCCCCGAAGGACATTGCGGACGCCGCCCGCCCATGCAACGTCCAGCCTGAATACGGCCCCCAGGAAAACCGTCAGAACGATGAAATCCCGCATCCTGCCCAAGACCCGCCCCCTGGGAGCCTCGTCCCGCAGCACTGCAAGCATGTTCCTCGTCGAATAATAAAGGAAAACCGGCTGTGGGGATGCTTTCGTCGATGAGGAAACCTTGTGCCACACCTTCGAGCGGGTAGCCAGGACGCATCGAAACCCGAGACGCCGGGCACGCAACATCCAGTCGATCTCCTCGCCGTAAAGAAAAAGCCCTTCCCTCATCGGTCCGACGGTTTCCAGAAACCGTCGGGTCACGAGAAGCGCACATGCGCATGGCCGGCCGATCGACGCGTCCCCGGTGAACTGCCCCCGGTCCGCCCGAAGGTATCCCGCATGGCGGCTCCGGCCTGTCCACGTCGAGATATCGCCCCCGGCAAACCAGACGACACTCGGTCGATCGTGGAAGAAAATCAGCGAATTGATCATCCCCGCCGAGGGGTTCCTCCGAGCGGCCGCCACGAGTTCTTCAGCAAACTTCGTGTCCACTACGGTATCGTTGTTCAGCAGAATGACATAATCGGCCCCCGCGGCGAGAGCACAATGGATACCGACATTGTTCCCGGCGGGGAATCCGAGGTTTTTGCCGTTCTCATGGACTCCGATTTGGGGGAACCGTCGGCGGATCTTTTCCGGTGTCCCATCCGTCGACCCGTTATCCGTCACAAGGACGCGACAATGTTCATTGACAACGGGAAGGAGCGATTGGAGGCACGCCTCGGTATCCTCCCATCGGTTCCATGTCAGCAGGATGATGTAGGTAAGAGGGACCCGGGACTCCACCGATTCACCGGTCCGGCTTCCTCGCCACGCAGAGCACCCCCGCGGCGGCGATCCATGGAGACAACGTGTTCAACAGGAACGCGGCGATCTTCCCGCCGGCATTCATTTCGTAAAGCCGCCGTGCCTGCAAGGGAGGGAAATCCGCCCAAATTCCCAATGACATCTTCTTCTCCGAAAAATCGTCCCACGTCGTCAGGAACGGTGCGAAGCCGTTACGCACCAACATCCGCTCCACTTCAACGGGAGTATACCGGTACTCCGCAAAATGGATTCTGTCTCCATGAGCGCCTCTCCATCGAAGGTAGAGACCCCGTAGAGGATGCCCCACGAGTTTCCGGAAAGGATTATTCAACGGGACGGTGAAGAATAAGAGCCCTCCCGGGCGCAGTACCCGCCAGGTCTCGCGCATCGCCTCGTCGCACCCCTCTTCGAAGTGCTCCATCACCCCCAGAGAGATCACCGCGCCGAGAGTTCCCGTCTCGCGGGGCAACCTGCGGATGTCGCCCGCGGTGACGTTCATGGAGGGGCGCCATTCCTTCAAGCGCCTGATGACCTGGGCATCGTTGTCGATCCCGGCGATGTCATACCCCAGATCTCCCAAATGGATGACCCAGGCGCCCAGTCCGCAGCCGGCTTCGAGGATCGGCTCGCCTTTCGGGAGATATTCCATGAAAAACCCGGCGATTCTCCGGCGGGGACACGCGGCGACTTCCTCTTCGATGCGCCGGGCGCTCCACATGTGCTCCCGTTGGGCATCGATGTTCCGGATCGTGAAGATTTTCCTCAATGGATCCGTCTCCCCCGTCCCGGAACGAACGGGATCAGTCTTTGAGTGCCACTTCCCCCGCCGTCAGCGCGAATCGGCGAAGCAGGCGGCGGAACTCCCGGGCCCCGATGCGGCGTAAGACCCTGCTCTCACGCCGTTTCCGCAATATATCCGGCAGTCCCCTCAGAGCGGAAACCTCCGCTTTCAGGATGACCCGCAGGAGCGCACCCAACGAATATTCCCGTGCGAATCGCCCCGACGCCCCCCTCCCCGTGATCGCCCCCTTCAGTTGCAGCGAGTACCGGAGAACGGTATGGAAAGGGGAAAGGAGGATATCCGCGACCGGGAAATTCTTGAACAGCAGCCAAAGCCGATTTCTCTCCACAAGGAACGCCTTTTGCGGCGAGTAGGTGCCGGAAGTCGCCGAATATTTGTGGTAGACGAGCGCGCCGGGCACGTAGACGCACTTGTACCCCGCCCAGCGACCCCGCAGGCCCAGGTCGACATCCTCCCCGTAGGCGAAGAACGCGTCATCGAGCAGGCCGATCTCGTCCAGCATCCCTCTGCGGTAACATCCCGCACAACCGCTGGGAGAAAGCACCTCCCCTTCCTCGTCGAACCTCCCGTCGTTCTTCTCCAGGCGATGTCGCCCACGCGCCACTCCGTCGGGATAGATAAGGTGCCCCGTGTTGTCGATCTCGTCCCTTCTGTAGTAGTTCAGGATCTTCGGGGTGAACATCCCCGCGTCGGGATGCCTCCGGACGGCATCGTCCATCGCCGCGAGCCACCCCGGGTCGACGGTCGTGTCGTTGTTCAGGAGGATCACGAGCCGTCCCCGCGCGCGCCGGATCCCCGCGTTGTTCCCCCCGGCGAATCCGAGATTCGACGGAAGCGGAACCGTGGTGACCGATTCCCCCCAATGCTCCTTCACCCAGTCGACGGATCCGTCCGTCGAACCGTTGTCGACCACGATCGTTTCGAAATCCCGGAACGTCTGCGAGCGGATGGAGGAGAGGCACTCCTCCAGAAGGTGCCTCCCGTCCCAGTTCAGTACGATGACGGAGAACCGGGGAGCGTTCGATTGCGGCATCGAGGCGTCCTGAAGAACGCCGTTCACCGTGCGCCCACGCCTCCCTGAAGCTGCTTGAGGCGGCCGCGCAGGTATGGATCGTTCACCTCCTCCAGCCCCTTGCGAAGGCTCCGGATCGCCTCCTGGCGATCCCCCAGCATCAGATACATGTTGGCCATCGTCTGGTAGGCGACGACCGGGGAGACCCCGAGAAAGGTGTAGTGTTTCGCCTCCTGGATGATATGCCTCGGCAGGATCCCCTTCGGGATTTCATGCGCCGTGATGTAACCCCGCATTTCCGGCGCGTTGCGGACAAAGACCACGAACAGTCCGTCCGAGAAGACCAGCGCCCACTCGGGGGCGTTGGCGAGGGCGGGGACGATCGGCAGGATCATTCCGGAGGAGTCCAACGATTTCAGGACGGCATAGGTGATGCCGTGTTTCTCCAGGACCTTCTCCCACCCCGGCGCCGCCCCCGTCACCACCTGGTGCTCCATGAAGACTTCCTGGTTGTAGGTCCGGCCGTCGATAAAGGTGAGGGCCTGAGGGTAAAGCTGCCAGTCCAGGAAGCCGCCGATGTCGAAGAAGTTGAACATCTTTCCCTGGATGGGATTCTTTCGCAGGAACTCCGCCGCCTTGAAGGAGAACTTGTGCTCCGTGATCCCCACCCCGTACTCCAACTGGGAAAAAGAGAACGCCAGCGTCGTTCCGCCGAAGGCGACGAAGGCGAGGGTGACGACGCCGACGATGGCCGCGTAGCCCGCGGCGATGCCCGGACGGGGATCGGTCCGAACGGAGGCCGGCGCAGGTTGCGGCCCCTTCTTCCCCTTCTGTCTCCGCTTCTCTTCCGGCGCCTTCGGCGCGCGGGCCGCGTTGGTGGAGAACCATCCCGCCGCCGCCGACAGAAACCCGGTCATGTGAAGCGACACCCCGGGGGAGAGGAAGAGCCCCATCATCGACACGGCGCGCGCGGAGTCCCAGGCTCCCTTGAAAGCGATGGCGAACAGGAAAAGGTCCAAGAGGTAGACCTTCCGGCCGGACAACCCGAGGAGCAGGGAGACGAATGCAAACGCCGCGGCCGCTTTATAGTAAACGAAGAAACCGGTCCCCTTCACCGGAGTCAGCTCGGAGATCGACATCAGGATGGAACTGCCGCCGCTGCCTCCGGTTCCCCTGGCAAGCAGGTTGAGCGGGGTAAGGATCGCGCTGTACCCGTGGGGATTCAGGCCGCACAGGATCAACCCGGCCACTCCCACGAGGGCGGGCGGAAAGATCCACGCCTTAAAGGTCTCCCACCGGAGCTCTTTCCGCCAGATCGCGTGTGCCAATCGATCCGCGACGAACGCTCCGCACAGAAGGAACGCCATCAGGTACGTCGGGTGGGAGTTCGCCCAGACCAGCACGGCGGGCGGAAACAGGTAGATGAGTTTCTTCCTCGTCCCGAAGAAATATTCGCTGAACAGGAAGATCGTCAGCGCGATGAAGAAATACGTAAAGATCTCCGGACGCGGCTGGATGCGGATCCGGAGGAACCCGGAAAACGCGAAGATGGCGAGGACCGCCAGGAGGGGGTGGGCTCCCCGCAGGACGGCCGCCCGGTGAAGAAGGAGGAAGGTCGCGAACACAACCGCCCAAACGAAGAACGAGACGCCGTAGTCGCCTCCGATGGAAAACACCAGGTACAGGATCGCCTGGAAACCCCATTCGCCGTTCGGATTGTAACGCCCGAGGGACGGGTAATTCAGAAACTCCTTGTCCGCGATGGTCAGGGTTTGAACGATCTCCCGCCCGATGGCGATGTGCGTCCCGAAGTCGCTCGTGAAGATCTTCGTGAGCATCGGGAGCGTGATGAGAAAGAGAAGGGCGAAGGCAACGGTGTTCGATTCCTTCGGGGTGAGATCCCACCAGCGGCGCGGCGCGCCTCCGGCGGCAGGTCCCGGTTCCGCCATCTACTTCGTCCCTCCGAAACGCACGGTCATTTGCGGATACCTCGCTTGGATTTCCTTCCGGGGGGTTGCTTCCGGGCGCATCGCCTTCCGACGGCGGCACGCGAAAATAAAGATATCACAGGGTCGGCGTCAGTTGGCGGACGCGCCCGGGGCGCTGCCGGCGACCGGGGCCGGGAAAGCCGTCCCGCCGAACGGCTGCCGTTGGAAGACCGTGGCGAGCTTCAGGCTCGGGCACAGGGTGCAGTCGAGGCACCGCAGGCAGTCCGGGTCGGTCGGGTTCCGGTCGGGACGGATGTCGACCGGGCAGATCTTCTGGCACTTCCCGCACCGCGTGCAGGTGGCGGGATCCCAGGCGAGCTGCAGAAAGCTCGACTTGTTGAACAGGGAGAAGATCGCCCCGAGGGGGCAGATCGCGCGGCAGAAGGGGCGCTTGGCCATCGTCGACGTCGTGACGAAGAAGAGGAGGATCGCGATCTTGACCCAGAACATCGACCGGACCATCGAGCGGACGCCCGCGTTCATCGTGACCCACGGGAGGCCGCCCATCAGCGTTCCCACGGGGCACAACTTGGAGAACCAGTTCTCGCGGGTCAGAAACGGGATGACGAACACCAGACCGGCCAGAACGGCATAGCGGAGATACCGCGTCCAATGCGGCAGGGACGCCTTCCACCCCCGGAACTTGTACAGGAGATCCTGGAGGGCGCCGAAGGGACACAGGGTCCCGCACGTCATCCGCCCCACGGACGCCCCGACGATCGAAAGGGTCCCGACCGCGTACCAGGATACGTTCCCGGCCGCAGCGAAGTGCTGCAGGGTGCCGATCGGACAGGACAGCAGGGCGGAAGGACAGGCGTAGCAGTTCAGCAAGGGAGTGCAGGCGCCCTTCATGGGCCCCTGGTAGAGCGACGCCGACAGGAACCCGGGAAGCCAGGCGTTGGGAAGGACGGTCCCCAACCCCTGGAAGATCCGCCGCTTCAGGTATATCAAGGGGTCACCCGATCCCGATGCACGACAGGCAAAGCAGCGCGCCGTTGATCAGCACCTCCGCGATCTCCTTACGGAAGATGCCGAACGACAGGACCGAAACGGCCCCCGCGGCCGTGACCAGAAAAGCGATCGGACGCATCCTCGTCCCCCCCGGGGCCGGCATCAGCCCCCGCCGTACGAGTGCAGCCCCGAAAGGACGAGGTTGACGCCCAGGTAACAGAAGACCGTCGCCAGGAAGCCGACGATGGAGAGGATGGCGGCGCGCTTGCCGTGCCACCCCCGGGTCACCCGCGCGTGGAGAAACGCCGCGTAGACGAGCCACACGATCAGCGACCAGGTTTCCTTCGGGTCCCACGACCAGTAGGTTCCCCAGGCGTAATTCGCCCACGCCGCCCCGGTGATGATCCCGGCGGTCAGGAACGGGAACCCCCAGATGATCGCCCGGTAGACCAGGTCGTCGAGCATCTTGCACGCCGGCAGGAGGCCCACGACCCCTTCGGTGATCTTCGCCTTTTCCTGCCGGGCCTTCAGCAGGTACATCAGGGCCACGCCGGCGGAGACGGCGAACGCCGCGTACCCGACGAAGCAGGTGATGACGTGGGCGTGGAGCCAGTACGACTGCAGGGCCGGCACCAGCGGCTGGATGCTGCTGTCGTTATAGACGGCGAAGACCATCGTGAAGAAGGCGATCGGCATCACGAAGGCCCCGAAGGTCCGGTTCCGGTACTTCCTCTCCACGGCCAGATAGAACAGGTTCACCGACCAGGCGAAGAAGACGAGCGACTCGTAGAGGTTCGTCACCGGGATGCGGCCGATCCCCATCTGGTACGACTCGTACCAGCGCACCCCGAGCGCCGCGGTGGAAACGACGGCCGCGAGGAGGCAGACCCAGGTGCCGAACACCGAGATCTTCTCGTTCTTGGCGTAAAGGGCGCCGAGGTACAGGGCGGACGCCACTCCGAACAGGAACGTGGTGAGGTTGAACAGGATGACGTTGCTCATCTCGAGGGGGCTCCTGCGGCGGTTCGCGCCCGGGCGGTCATTGCCCGGCCGCCTTCACGCCGGTCTGTAGTCTCTCGAATCGCTTCTCGAAGGCAAGCCGGTTGCGGCTGGCGGAGCCGGCGAGGACGACCTCGACGCGGCCGTCGGTCCCCTGCGCGAGCCGGACCCAGACGCGCTGATGCGACAGGAAGAACGCCATGATGAGCCCGACCACCATCAGGGTGCACCCCAGCCAGACGATGTTCACCCCGGGGTCCTTCGCGACCTGCAGCCCGGTGAACATCTTCGAGCTTAAGCCCCCGAAGGAGAAAACCAGCGAATCGGCGCGTTGCCGGTCGAGGTCGGGGCGTCCCCGGACGAGCCAGAACGAGGCGGCCGGCTGCCCGGGCTTCTCCGCGACCACCTGGAGGGCGGGACCGATCCCCTGGAAGTTCTGCTCGTAGTTCACGCCGCGCACGATCCCGTAGCCGTCGATCGGAACCGGCTCGTTGGCCGCGAGGGCGAGCGTCCTCACCGGGGTCCCGTCCTTGCGGGCCACCGTCACCTGGGCCGTGGTGCCCCCGGCCTGCCCGTAGCTCGACTGGTAGAACCAGATCCCCTTGTACTGCAGCGGGTCGTTCACCACGATCGTCTTCCGGGCCACTTCCCGCCCACCCTCGATGACGCTGAGGTCGGATTTGTACGCCTTGGGCTGGCCGCTCGGGTACGTCTCGAGGCTGAACGAATTGCACCGGACCGTGAACCCGAGGTCCTGTACCAGTGTCCCCCCCCGGACGGGGACGCGCGCGATCGAATCGCCTTCGGGAATGCTCACGAACCCCTTGAAGCCTGCGACGTTGCCGAAGATCGCCCCGATGAAGATGATGATGATGGAGAGGTGGGTCACATAGACGCCGAACCGCGAGGCCACGCCGGTCTCCGCATACAGGTGCACCTCGCCCCCCTCCTCGGTGACGGTCGGCTTCGCGAAGGAACCGGAGAGCGCCTCCGCGTATTTCCCGGCCCACTCCGAAAGGGACCCCTTCCGCTTCCACCGGTCCGAGAGCGACAACGTTTTTTCGAGGTTCCCATCGAGTTTCGTCCGCGGGTTCCGCACGATCCTCAGCATCTTCGGGAAGCGGTCGATGGTGCAGCAAGACAGGTTCACGGTGAACAGGACGAGCATCAGGAGGAACCATTTGGAGTGGTACATGTCGAACAGGTTGATGCGGTCCATGATGTCGAACAGCCAGTCCTCGTAGATCTGGTGGTACTTCTCGGGGGGCTGGTTCTGCTCGACGATCGTGCCGAGGATCGACGTGGAGGCAAGGACGATCAGGGTGAAGATGGCCAGCTTGACGGAAATGAAAAAATCCCACACCCGGTCCATCGGGGATGGAGTGCGTTTCTCGTCAGCCATGCGGGTCACCCTCGGTTATTCGGAATGAATACTGCAAACCAGGGCAGGCGTCTGCAGTTAAACGTGTAAACTTCCGCACCGAAGAAAAGAGGGCGGGGAGCTTCCCCGCCCTCTCTCGGCGCTCGTGGGATCGCGGGTCGCCTACTTCTTGTGGCAGCCGTCACACTTCGTCGGAGCCTTCTTCGTGGCGTCCTTCGAATGGCAGTCCTTGCACTTCGCGTGCATGGCGTCCTTCAAGGAGATCGCGTCGCCCTTCTTCTCGGCCTTGTGACAGGCGAAGCACTTCTGCTCCTTGCCCGCCGCGTCCTTGTGGTGGCACTCCGCGCAATTCTTGATCCGGTCCGCGTGCGCCTTGTGGTCGAACGTGACCGCCGACTTCGTCTTCTGCACATCCTTGACGGTCACCTTCGCAGGAGCGTCCGCCGCGACGAGCACGCCGGCCGAAAACACCGCCACCATGACGACTGCCATCAACATCATGAATTTCTTCATCCCTTTTCACCCCCTTCTAGATTGTGGTCTACGACAATTTTGTCTGCAGCGAGAGATTGCACCGAGCGCATCGTTCCGCTTCCTCGCGCGCGCACCGATCCGTGAACCTCGCTTCGATCTCGCGAAACGACCCGCGCGCCGCCTCGGGAGAAAGCCTCTCCGCCTCGCGCCGGACCCGCCCCTCGGGGCGGTCGGTCACATGGGGCTCGGGTCGCCTGCGGTAGTTGTCCTTGTAGCGCGCCCTTCCGGTCCCTTCGACGGCAAGATCCCCGAAGATATTCAACGCGGCTTCCCGCCCGGACGCGGACGCCTCGACCACGGACCCGGGGCCGCGGACGCAATCACCGCACATATAGGCGGCGATTCTAGGTTCCCCACCCGGAAATTGCAAGCGGAAAACGTGGCGTCCCGGATCCGTGGGCTTCCGGGAGAATCCGTCGGGCAGGAACGAGAGGTCGGCCCGGGTTCCGATCGCCATCACCACGGTGTCGGCCGGGACCTCGAAACCGCTGCCGGGGACGGTCCGCGGGACGATCCTCCCGTCCGGGGCGAGGTCGATCCGCTCCACCTTCAGCGCCTCGAACGCGGCCACCCTGCCTTCCTTCAGGAGGAAACGGCTCACCGCGGTTCCCGGAAGGATCTTCGCACCCTCCGAAACGGCCGCCTCGATCTCCCACGCGAACGCCGGCATCGCCTCCCTGGACTCGACGCAGGAGATCGTCACTTCCGACGCGCCCAGACGGAGGGCGCATCGGGCCGCGTCGATCGCGGAGTTCCCGCCGCCGATCACGGCCACCCGCCCGCGGAGCCGCGGCAACCGGTGTTCCCGAACGCGCAGCAGGAACGAGAGCACGTCGTGGAATCCCTGGTCCTCCCCTCCCGCGACAGGCAGCCGCAGCGCTTCGCGGGCCCCCACGGCGACCAGGACGGCGTCGAACCCCTCCGCCGCGAGGGAAGAGAACGTCGCGTCCCTGCCGAAGGCGATCCCGCCCCGGAAGCGTACCCCCCGGGCGAGGACCCGCGCCACGTCCGCGTGGAGCGCATCCTCCGGAAACCGGAATTCCGCCGCGCCGTACCGCATCATCCCGCCGGGCTCCCCGTGCGAATCGAACACCTCGACGGGGACGCCGAGCCGCGCGAGCGTGTCGGCGGCCGCCAATCCGGCGGCCCCGGCGCCGATGACCGCCACCCTTGGGCCGCGGATCCCTCCGGTGTCCCCGAGGGACGGAGCGATCCCCGCCGCGTACCCGATGTCCGCCGCGTATCGCTTGATCGCCATGATGGAAATCGGCGCCCCGAACTCGTTCCGCACGCACTTCTGCTCGCAAGGATGCGGACAGGCGCGTCCGCAGAACGCCGCGAAAGGAAGCTTGTCGTGCACCAGCGCCAGCGCCTCCAGCGGCCGCCCGTCGCGCACGAGGGCGATGTAGTCCGGAACACGGATGAGGGCCGGGCAGGCGCTCTCGCACGGAGCCGCCGCTTCGCGGGGTCCGCGACGCGCGTCGACATGCGCCATCCACCAGATCACGCCCGCCTCGACGAGGAGGAGGGCGTGGCCGATGGTGATCCCGGACCCCACGTAGAGGACGAGACCAAGACTCAGTGGAAGGAGACCCGCCCAGAAGACCCCGTAGGCGATCCGGCCCGTGTAGAGATGCCCGAGCCCCGGGTATACGAGCGAGAGGACCCCCGCCGTTTTGCGGACCCGCTCCCGCCCGATCTCCCACAGGAGACGGTCGCGCTGGTCGAGCCGGCCGGAGCACTCCCGGCACCGCTCCTCCTCGCCCGGACGAAGGACCTCGCAGAGAACGCAATCCTTGTAGCCGGAACGGAGAAGGTTTTCCGGGCGGAGGGAATCCATAAGCGAACTACTCATTCCTGTCGCACTCCAGTGTGTCGTGCCGATCTCCCCGGCCGATTTCTCGATGCAGGGGACCCCAGCGGTCGGGATTTTTATCAGCCGCGGGCGGGGCTCGCTTTCAGGACGGAAGAATATGGCGTCCCCAGGGGGATTTGAACCCCCGTCGCCGCCGTGAAAGGGCGGTGTCCTTGGCCGAACTAGACGATGGGGACGCGCACGGTGGTGAGCCCAGTTGGGATCGAACCAACGACCCTCTGATTA
>Ga0210377_10001022_pt1 | contig 26196 bp, 23 predicted proteins | sample PLM4_65_b1redo_FD_155480 | JGI IMG/M metagenome (GOLD analysis project Ga0210377, IMG submission 155480) | Groundwater sediment microbial communities from an aquifer in East River, Colorado, USA - PLM4_65_b1 redo | ecosystem: Environmental > Terrestrial > Soil > Riparian zone | place: USA: East...
GGGTGTCTCCGGAGCTATGGCTGGGGCTGCAGGTGGACTATGATCTGCGCGTTGCCAGGCAGAACTCTAAAATTACTGTTACACCTCTGCAGAAAGCTGCCTGAAAATCGGAAAGGCAGGAGCGAGGAACGAGGATAAAGGAACGAGAATGCGATTTGAGGAGTTGGATGTGTGGAAGCGGGCGACCCGATTGAGTGTGGCAATCTATCGCCAGTTGGCCTCTCTCAAGGATTACGGGTTCCGAGACCAGATCACTCGTGCGTCATTGTCGGTCCCGAGTAATATTGCTGAGGGGTTTGAGCGGATTTCACAAAAGGAGTGCGTGACGTTCCTTTCATATGCCAAAGGTTCATGCGGGGAGTTGCGCACACAGATTTATGTGGGAATGGAAATCGGCTACATTGAGCGAGAGCTCGGGAAAGAGTGGCTCAAGGAGTCAGAGGAGATTTCCCTGATGCTGGGGGCGTTGATCAGAACCAAGAAGGGGTTTGCCAAACCATAGGTTCGAGGTGCGAGGCGCGAGAAAAGCCAGTTCATGCAAGTCGAAGAAGGTTTGACGAAAATGATGGTGCTTTAATCAGAAGCAAGAAAGGATTTACCGAGCAATGACTACCATTATTGATCCTCGAACCGTGATCCTCGAACCTGGTTCTTCGAACCTAGCTCCTAGTTTCTCGCCCCTAGGTTCTAATGCCTCGCTACTCGGACCTGATGATTCGAACCTCGGACCTCGATCCTCGGACCTCGATCCTGATTGTTTGAACCTCGAACCTCGATCCTCGTCCCTAGGTTCAATCAGGATGAAAGGAACTGAAATATGACTATCAATCTGATAGTCCAATACTATAAATGTGATGATGTTGAGCGTCAGCAAGAGATTGACACCTGTCTGCAAAATAATCTGCAGAATGAGAACCTTGATACGGTTCATCTTCTTACCGAAGCACAGTATGATTTTTCCAAATTCGTAAATAACGAGAAGATTAACCAAATTGGGCCACAGTTATTGATGCGAATAAATGTATCGGCGATCAAACAATAACTTTCTTCACCACAGGATGAGAGACTGACTTACAATGAATAATGCTCCTAAACCAAAAGTGTCTATAGTAATACCTGTTTATAATGGCGCTAATTTTATGGTGCAAGCCATAGAAAGCGCTTTATTACAGACATATTCAAATATTGAAATATTGGTTATAAATGATGGTTCCAAAGATAACGGCGAGACGGAAAGAATCGCGCGGTCTTATGAGGATAAGATAAAATACTATCATAAGGAAAACGGCGGAGTCGCCTCTGCTCTCAATTGTGGGATCAAAAATATGACCGGCGAATACTTTTCATGGTTAAGTCATGATGATATGTATGCGCCTGAAAAGATTCAAGAACAAATTGCAGCTTTATCAGAATATGACCCAACTGCTATAGCATATTCAGATTACATTGCAATTAGCAATGTGGGCGAGGTTGTTAAACAGTATAAGTTATCAGAGAAGTCAAGAATATCCATGCGCTGTTTTTTGGCTCTAGATGTTGACACCGGTTTGCACGGCTGCTCACTGCTTATACCAAGGCTGCTTTTCGAAAAATATGGTTTCTTTGATGAGACGTTAAAATGCACACAGGATTATGACTTATGGTTCAGGTTTGCCCGTGAGGCACAGTTTGTTCATGTCAATAATATGCTTGTTTTCTCACGGCAACACGCCGAACAGGATAGTAAGACAAAATCTGCAATTTGCACATCGGAGGCAGACGTTTTTCATGCAAAGGCCATTGATGACCTTAGCAGCGATGAAATAAACTTATATACAAATGGCAGTACTCTCTGCTTATTGCCAATTTATAAAACATACAAAAACGCAGGTTACCACCTGACAGCAACGTCTTTGTTAAGAGTTATCTGCAGACATGTTATGTCTCAAGATGACATGGCAGTTTCTGCAGAAATATTAAGAGACCTTATATTTGTTGTTGAAGAGAAACTGGCTCAAAACTACTTGGAATCCATAATAAAACTTTTAAGTGCCAAAGAGGTGAAACCAACCATTGTCCTTTATAATAATGTGTGGTTTAAAGGCGGAGTAGAACGCTTTATATCTATAATAACGTCGTATCTCGAAAAAGAATACAACATCGTATTAATAACGTTAGAGTCTAACAATGGATTTGAATTACACCCCAACGTTTATCATTTCAACATAGGAAACGGTACAGACTATGTTGACCGCATAGTGGATCTGACAACATTTATTAAGGCCGATATCTTTATTGGCAATCCTAATATCTTTGTTGAGTTTTTGAGTATTTATGAAGCATTGCATGCAAGGGGAATAAAATCTATTGCTTGTAACCACTCCTACTATTTTGTTCCGCTTTGGCGTCCATGGCTGTATTCATTGTTTATATCAAGGGAAAATGCTTTTGAGTCGGCTAATGTAGTGACATGGCTTACTAGCTTTAGCTCACAAATATTTAGTATGTCCCATTCCAATAGTGCATTGATGCCGAACCCCTTAACTTTCCCAGTAACTGAGGATGCCGAGCAGTTGCAGGGCCATACTGAAAAAATCGTATTATGTGTTGGGCGCTTCTATGACACCATAAAGCGGCTTGACAGGGCAATTAAAGTGTTTGCGGAGGTTTTGAAGGAGCATTCGGACGCCAAATTATGCCTGGTTGGCGGTTATGATCTTGATATCAGTACCGACCCCTGTTCCGATACCTCAGTCAGAGAACTGATAAACAGTCTAAACATTCCAGATGCCAATATAGAATTTGCCGGTGAACAGAGCAGTGTAGAACAGTATTATAGAGAGGCATCGGTTCTGATATTGACTTCTGACATGGAAGGCTTTGGCATGGTCCTCGCCGAAGCCGGTGCTCATGGTGTGCCTGCCGTGATATTCGAAATCCCGGGCCTGGAAGATATAATAACCGATGGTGTCAACGGATACATAGTGCCGCAGGACGACATTAATTCAATGGCTCATAAAGTTTCTTATTTGCTTTCAGACGAGGTTGTTCGAAAAAGCATGGGTAATCATGCAAAGTCCATGGTCAAGAGATTCGACCAGCAGGCAATTGCAGATCGCTGGCGGAGGCTGATTGATTTGTTGCTCACAAATGATGACCAGAAAAAAATAGAGGAAATATTAAAGACGGATTTCATGCCGGCAATGCCCGACAATGAAGCTTTTACAAGAAGAGTAGTGTCTCTCTATAATGGCTACATGTGCCAGGTGATTAAGGCCAGACCAGGTCAGCTTGAGGAGCATAAGCGTCATCTGGAGGATTTCAGAATTCAATGTGAAGGCTTAAATCAACAACTGCATGCGGTGTTGAATTCCTGGAGCTGGAAGATAACAAAGCCATTAAGATCAATCCTCACCTTTCTTATCGGAAGATAACATGAAGAGATATCTCTTGTTGACGGGCATGCCACCCTGTAAAAACTATACATCCGGACTGGTGCTTGACCAGTTATGCAGATTCATGCCGGAAGATTCTATTGCATGTTTTTCAGTGGTTAATCCCGCACTCAGGGCGACGATCTCGACTGATCTGGATTGGATTCCGATAGAGTATGCTATGAAGCCCCAAGAGGACGGTGGGCGCATTCTGCCAGGCAGATTGGGGGGCTTTTCTTCTCTTTTTGTCGAGACCTACAATTCATTACTTGCCATAAACCCGATAGCGAATAAGGCCATTACGTTTGGGAAAAAATTTGGAGCTGAAGCTGTTTGGTGCGTGCTGGAGGGGCAAACACTCATACGGCTCGCCCGCCGCGTTGCCAAGGGCCTTGGCGTGCCTTTACTGACGCAGGTCTGGGATCCCCCGTATTGGTGGTTGCGAGAACATAGAGTCGATCGGCTGACTAGAAACCTGGTTCTCAAGGAATTCTCGCTGGCGCTTCGGGAAAGTGCATGTTGTGCCGCTGCCTCGTGGGCAATGGCCGAGCAGTATGCCGCTGATTTCGGGACGAAGACCATTCCGGTTATCCCGAGCCTTGATGCGAGCCTGGCCTTGCCGCCGGCGGTAAAAATCCATGAAAACAGTGAGCTCATTATCGGCCTTGCCGGACAAATATACTCATTTCAGGAATGGAATGCCTTAATTGCTGCTCTGGATAGTGTCGACTGGAAAATCGCTGATCGCGAGGTCAAGATTCGCCTGCTTGGACGGAATGCTCATTTAAACACCAATGGTAAAATGAGGGTAGAATTCTTTGGCTGGAGTTCGCAGGTGGACACGATCCAACTCATGTCGGAAGCGGATATTCTCTATTGTCCCTACTGGTTTGATCCGGGATTTGAGAGTGAAGCACGGTTGAGTTTCCCTTCAAAGTTGACTACGTATTTGGCCGCTGGTCGCCCCGTTTTGTTCCATGGCCCGAGCTATGCTTCTCCAGATATATTTTTGCAGAACAACAATGCTGGGATTTGTTGTAACACGTTGGACAAGGATGGTATCATCGCCTGCATTACCCGTTTGATCAGTGAAGATGGTTTGTACGCTAGGCTTGCCCGGAACGGAAGTGTGGCTTTTCAGAGTCATCTAACGCTAGAGAGCATGAAGGAGAATTTTTTCAGATTTCTCGAAATATGATTGGTTGTGAGGGACTCAGATGAGAATCAACCTGGTTGTTCAATATTACCGTTGCTCCGATCCTGATCGTAAGAAGGAGATCGACTTCTGCCTCTCCGCAAATCTGGATAACAGGTTCATAGATAAGGTGCATCTTCTGGTCGAAGAGGAGATGGATACTACAGCATTCCCTTCACAGGGGAAAATACTCCAGGTAGTGATTGGCGAAAGGATGACATTTGAACGGGTTTTCCTTTATGCGAACGATGTCGATCCGGAAGGATTCGATATCTGGATCACAAGTAATGCCGATATATATTTCGATGAAACCCTCCAATACTTGCACGACGCTGATCTTAAGAGGGTTGTTTTTGCTTTGACTCGACATGATGTTCAGAAAGACGGAACTATCACGCCAGTGCATGAAGATTTTGCCCATGGGTGTCAGGATTCATGGGTGTTCAGGACTCCCGTAGATACTGGAAAGATGTTTACCCGCTTCAATCTTGGGGTGCCGGGATGTGACGGCAGGATTGTCTACGAGTTTATAAAGGCCTGTTACAAGGTCATTAACCCCTCATTACGGATAATTGCATATCACCTTGACTTGACGCGAGAATCCGACATCCACGAAAGAAATGCCGAATACTTCCAGGTAATGAATGAAGAAGGTTATAGTCGAGGAGCTGCTGCTCCCCCCCCCTATCAGTATTACATATATCCTGTTGACCAGATCGATCCCGATACTTTCGATATGTACAGGAGTCATATATCCAATCTTACCGAGCTTGGCAGGCGACCGGCAGAAATGAGCCGTCAGCTCGGTCGTCAATTTATGGAGATGGAAGAGTTAAGACAACAAATAGAGGTTCAGAATTCCCGACTGGATGGACAGGGTCAGCAAATAGAAGAGCAGTTGCTTGAGATACGGATGATGGGGAAGGAGCTTCATGAACTTGGCAATCAATATGCGGCAGTGTTGAATTCACTCAGCTGGAAGATTATGGCTCCGCTCAGGAAGATTCTGGATTTAATTAAATGACTATGAAGTTGGCTGGAGCCAATCAAGTTAATGACGCAGCGTCCTGTAAGATATGTATTGTCTCGCATATCCTTCCCCCTTTGGTTCAGATGAAATTTTCCTGCACGGTGAGTAAATAACTCAATGGGGAATGAATTGAAAAAAATACTTATCATCGCCATGCAGGATAGTATTCATACTGCTCGCTGGATAGCCCAGATTGTCAATCAGGGGTGGGAGATACACCTCTTTCCCAGCCTGGATACGGACAAGCTCCATCCGATAATGAACACCATTACGGTTCATAATACTCTGTATGAAACCGGTAACTCATCTCATGAGAATGTTGTCCAACGAGGCATCCCTGTACCGGGACCAAAGTCCCTGTTTTGGGGGAAGGAGCTTCTTCGGAAATTCAGTCCAAATTACCGTGTGCGCAAGCTGAAAAGGGTAATAGAGGAGATCAGGCCCGATATCGTGCATTCCCTGGAGATACAGCATGCTGGGTATCTGACGCTGGAGGTGAAAAAGTTATTGGGGGAGAAGTTCCCTCCATGGATCGTGACTAACTGGGGGAGCGATATTTATCTTTTCAGCCGACTTTCCTGGCACGAACAGAGGGTAAGGGAAGTTCTTGCATCGTGTGACTATTACTCATGTGAATGCCAGCGTGATGTCTGTCTTGCAACATATTATGGGTTCAACGGAACCGTTCTCCCAGTGTTCCCCAATACCGGAGGTTTTGATCTTCCAAAATGCTTCAGTTTAAGGAAGAGTGGAGCTGTTGCACAGAGACGAACCATAATGCTCAAGGGGTACCAGGGGTGGGCCGGGCGGGCTCTTGTGGGGCTCCGGGCACTTGAGCGGTGCGCCGATATTCTGAGTGGGTACAGGATATACATCCACTCTGCAATGTGTGATGATGTCGTGATTGCAGCGGAGCTGTTCAGGAAGTCTACGGGGATTCCGCTTGAATTTGTCACGCCGGGTAGCCCTCATGAGGTTATCTTGAGGCTGCATGGTGAGTCGAGGATATCCATCGGGCTCAGTATCAGCGACGGTATCAGCACTTCACTGCTGGAAGCTATGGTGATGGGCTCTTTTCCCATCCAATCATTTACTGCCTGTGCCGATGAATGGCTTGTAGACGGGGAATCCGGCATCCTGGTCCATCCCGATGACCCTGACAATGTCGAGGCTGCTATCAGAAGGGCCTTGAGTGATGATGACCTCGTAAATTCGGCGGCTGAGCATAACAGGAGAGTTGCTGAAGAGCGTCTTGATTGCAGGCTCATAAAGGAGAGGACCTTGGATTATTATCGTCAGACGTTGGGCGCAAAGTGACAAGTATGGAGTATTATCACTTATGAATGTTTTACAGGTGGGCAATACGGATATAGTGGGGAGACGTTTCAACGGCCATGATATCAATCTATGGTTGAATGCAATCGGCCATCATGCCTTCCAATGTGTCTGGGACAAAGAGGGGGACGGTGAACAGACGTGGGAACTGACAAGCCGGACCCCCCGTCGGGATAAATCCCACAAACGGTTGCGCGAGTACGAGCTGAAGCGGGGATTGCAGTCTCTACTTTATCCTTATTCGTTCAAATTGATGATGGACGGAAGGTTCTGGTCGGCGGATGTCGTGCATTATCATCTCATTCATACTGGGTTTTTCAGTTTATTTGCTCTGCCGCTCCTGACAAAAATGAAGCCTTCAGTTTGGACACTGCACGATCCATGGGCAATGACGGGCCACTGCATATACCCGTTTGATTGCGAAAGATGGAAGACGGGGTGTGGCGACTGCCCAAGGCTCTCTACGCCGATAGCGGTTGAAAAAGATTCAACGGCGTTGATGTGGAAAATCAAAAGGCAGGTTTACCGCAACATCAATGCGGATATTGTGGTAGCTTCAAAATGGATGCTGAACATGGTGCATGAGTCGCCTCTTTTTGCATCAGTTCCAAGGGAGCGTATTCATCATATCCCCTTCGGTATCGATCTAGGGGTATTCCGACCTATTGATAGTCAAAGTGCAAGGTACAAACTTGGAATCAAGCCTGACAGTATCGTTATTTGTTTTCGATCAATGGTATCAGAATATAAGGGGCTCCCCTATGTTATTGAGTGCTTGCGAAAGCTAGAGACTAAACAGCCTATCTGTTTGTTGACTTTCCACGATAAAGATCAGCTGACCCAACTTGCCGACAGATTCCAGATTATCGACCTGGGATGGGTCAACGACCAGGATTTAACAGTACAGGCCTATAATGCTGCCGATATTTTTCTGATGCCTTCTACTGCTGAAGCGTTCGGGATGATGGCTATTGAAGCAATGGCGTGCGGTAAACCGGTCATTACTTTCGATGGGACCTCTTTGCCTGAAGTAACGTTCGCCCCTGATGGTGGGATAACCGTTCCGCAAGGTGATGTAAGCGCATTGCATTTTGAACTGCAGCAATTGATTGATTGTCCCGAGAAACGCCTGCAGCTCGGCCGGAATGCCCTCGAGTTGGCGAGACGTCACTATAATTTCAACGATCATGCTGAAAAGATCTTGAAATTATATGAAGAGGTTATTGCACGACGCAAAAGGAAGCGGGCATGAACGGCAAAAGGATAGCAGACAACTTGACCCCATTGGTTTCCATCATAATGCCGGTATACAATGGCTCGAATTATTTAAAACTCGCAATAGACAGTGCCTTGGCCCAAACCTATAACAACATTGAGGTAATTGTCATAAACGACGGTTCCAATGATAACGGCTTGACTGAAGGAATAGCAAAATCTTATGGGGAGAAAATAACGTATCTGTCCAAGGAGAACGGCGGCGTAGCGACAGCCCTGAATGTCGGTATTCAAAATTCCAGGGGTGAATATCTCTCGTGGTTAAGCCATGATGACATGTATTTTGAAAACAAAATTGAGAGACAGATGGCTTATCTGGCGTCAATCCCCTCTTCCGAGGTGATACTGTACAGCGATTACAAGGCAATTGATGCGAATGATAACCTCCTCCAAACTGCAAGGATTGCATGTGAAAACAGCTTTGACCATAAGCAGGAATTTCTTTTCAACATGTTCAAGGCCAGAATCCATGGCTGTTCATTGCTTATCCCGAGAAAATGTTTCAGCGATGTCGGATATTTCGATGAAAAACTGAAAACAACGCAAGATTACGACCTGTGGTTCAAATTCCTGCAGAAGGGATATGAATTCAGACATATACCCGAGGTCCTCATATGTACAAGGTGGCATAAGGAGCAAGGCACCAATGCCTTATCCAGGATCCACCATAAGGAGGTCGAAGAATTGTACATGTGGGCATTCGATATGTTCTCTGCAGATATTGAAGGGTTCCCCCCGGAAATAATCATGGGAATAATCATAGACTTCAGGGGCAGGACTTTAAGAAAATCGGCGAATCACATGCTGAAAAAAATCAAATCCCATAACAACGAACTATACCAGGAAATGCTTAAATACTATGTCAAGCCGTCAATAATGAGCTATGTAAAGCCAATCACAGCAAAACCGAAACAGATAGCGGCTATGGTCTGGAATCGGCTGAAGAACAGAGGCTAAATTCCTCGGACGCGGATAAAACCGGTTCTTTATCAACAAAATTGAATGTTTGCAAACCCTATTGAATCAAACCCTGATCCTTAACGCAGAGGACCCAAAGGGCCTAAAACGCAGAGGCGCGGAGAAAACCTATAATCATTCAGGTTTACAACCCCGCATTGGGCTTTTTGTTTTTGATTTTCCTCTGCGGCTCTGCGGCTCTGCGATAAATTTTGTTTTCTTGACTTTCAACTTCAGATGTTATCCGTGTGATGGTTTTGACTCTTTACCTTTGTTTTTGTTATAGTTCTGAATTAACAGTAGAGGCCAATAATGAAACGTACCAATATATTAATCCTTGGGGCTACCGGAATGCTCGGCCACACCCTGCTTGAGCAATTGTCCAAAAGAAATGAACTTGATGTGTATGCCACTGTACGTGCCAATGGTTGTCCTGACGGTATTGCAGCACAATTGAGAGAAAAGATCATCGGTAATGTGGATGCCGATAATCCGGATTCTATTCTTAAAGTGTTGGCTGAGGTAAAACCTGACGTCGTCATTAACTGCATCGGCATTATCAAGCAGCTTGCTGCGGCCAAAGACCCCATAACCGCCATTACCATCAATTCACTGTTCCCCCACCGGCTCGCCCTGGCCTGCAAGGCCGCCGGCAGCAGGCTTATACACATCAGCACCGACTGTGTTTTTTCCGGCGCCAAGGGCAACTATACGGAGAGCGACTTTGCCGACGCTACGGACCTCTACGGCAGGACCAAGTTTCTCGGCGAGCTGGATTGTCCCCATTGCCTGACCCTGCGCACCTCCATCATCGGCCATGAACTAAAGGGATGTTACAGCCTCATCGACTGGTTCCTTGCCCAGGAGGGACGGGTGAAGGGCTACACAAAGGCGATCTATACCGGCTTCCCGACAATCGAGATGGCGCGCATCATCGCTGAGTACGTTATTCCGAACAGCCAGTTGAGCGGCCTTTACCAGGTTTCCTCGGAACCGATTTCAAAGCACGAGCTGCTGCAGCTGGTGGCCAAGCAGTATGGAAAGGATATCGAAATCGTCCCCTATGACGATTTTGCCTGCGACCGCTCCCTCGATTCGAGCCGGTTCAAGGCGATTACCGGTTATTCCCCCCCCTCCTGGGCCGAAATGGTAGAGACAATGTGGCAGGATCGGGCTGAAAACAGCAACTTTTCATAGAATAAAATATCCATTACACCATGGTGGTAAATCATCCAGCAAAAAGGAGCTCCTCTGATGTTCAAGGACAAGATCCTCTTAATCACCGGCGGTACCGGCTCTTTCGGCAATGCCGTGCTGCAGCGGTTCCTTAATACCGAGATCCGCGAGATCCGCATTTTCAGCAGGGACGAGAAGAAGCAGGAGGATATGCGCATCGCCCTGAACAGTCCGAAGCTGAAATTCTACATCGGTGATGTGCGGACTTTCGACAGTATCGACTCCGCCATGAAGGGTGTTGACTTTGTCTTCCACGCCGCGGCGCTGAAGCAGGTCCCTTCGTGCGAATTCTACCCTATGGAGGCGGTGCGAACCAATATCCTCGGCGCCGAGAACGTGCTCAATGCGGCAATCGCCAACAAGGTCCGCAAGCTGATCGTCCTCAGTACCGACAAGGCGGTCTATCCGATCAATGCCATGGGGCTTTCCAAGGCGATGATGGAAAAGCTGATGGTGGCCAAGTCGCGCTCAACAGAGGTGACCGGTACGGTGCTCTGCGCCACCCGCTACGGCAACGTCATGGCGTCGCGCGGCTCGGTCATCCCGCTCTTTGTCAAGCAGATCAAGGAAGGGAAGCCGCTGACCATCACCGATCCCAACATGACCAGGTTTCTCATGTCGCTGGAGGATTCGGTCGATCTGGTGCTCTATGCCTATACGCACGCGGTGTCGGGCGATATCTTCATCCAGAAAGCCGCTGCATCGACGATAATGGATCTGGCCGTTGCCCTGAAGGAAATCTTTAACGCGGATAACGAGATCAAGATCATCGGTACCCGCCATGGCGAAAAGCTCTACGAATCGCTGGTAAACCGCGAAGAGATGGCGCGAGCCGTTGACCTGGGCGGATTTTACCGGATTCCTGCCGATTCGAGAGACCTGAATTACAACAAGTATTTTGTGGAGGGGGAACTCGGCATCTCCCAGGAGGAGGACTACACCTCCCATAATACCCGGCGCCTTGATGTCCGCGAGGTGAAAGAGCTCATATTGAAGCTTGACTACATCCAGGGAGAACTCCATGCTTAAAGTGCTCACCCTTGTCGGGACCAGGCCTGAAATTGTCAAGCTCTCCCGGGTGATTGCCGAACTGGACCGGCACCTGAACCATCTGCTGGTGCATACGGGGCAGAACTTCGACTATGAACTCAACGAGATATTTTTCCAGCAGCTGGAGGTGCGCAAGCCCGACTATTTCCTCGCTGCCGCTGCTGAGAATGCCGCCCAGACCATCGGCAATGTGATTACCAAATTCGACGAGGTGTTGGCCAGGGAAGAGCCCGATGCCATGCTTGTCCTCGGGGATACCAACAGCAGCCTTGCGGTTATAGCCGCCAAGCGGCGCAAGATCCCGATCTTCCACATGGAGGCGGGCAACCGCTGTTTCGACCTGCGGGTGCCGGAGGAGATCAACCGCAAGATCGTCGATCACACGAGCGATATCAATCTGGTTTTTTCCGAACACGCCCGGCGCTACCTGCTGGCCGAGGGGATCCGCCCGGAAACGGTAATCAAAACCGGCTCGCCCATGCAGGAAGTGCTGACCTACTACCAGCCGAAAATCGAGGCGTCGGACGTGCTGGCGCGGCTGGAACTGAAACCGTCAGCCTATGTAGTGGTGAGCGCCCATCGGGAGGAGAATGTCGATAGTGAGCAGAACTTCGCCGATCTCCTGGAGTCACTGAACGCCATTGCCGGCCGTTACGATATGCCGGTCATCGTTTCCACCCATCCCCGCACCCGGAAGCGGCTCGAAGCGTTGAACATCTCGGGGCAGGACCCGCGGATACGTTTTCTCAAGCCGCTCGGTTTCCTCGATTATGTCAAACTCCAGAAAAACGCCTTCTGCGTGGTTTCCGACAGCGGCACAATCACCGAGGAATCGTCCATCCTCGGCTTCCCGGCGATCACCATCCGCCAGGCCCATGAGCGGCCGGAAGGGATGGACGAAACGACCCTCATCATGAGCGGGTTGCGGCCGGAGAATGTGCTTGCCTCCATCGAGGTCGTAACCGCCCATTATGCAGGCTGCAGCCGGCCTTTCAAATTGCTCCCCGACTATGATACGGACAACGTCTCACGCAAGGTTCTCCGGATTATCATGAGTTATACGGAATACGTGAACCGGACGGTCTGGTTTAACAGCCGCCTGAAAAGGTCGTAGTCATGAAGAAAAGTGAAACATGGTGACGCCCTTAGGGCTGAGCTTCCCACGAAACGACGCATCAACCACCAATTGTATCCGGAAAGAATCAAGGTAATCACAAAATTGGACGACATGGATCACAGCCAAGTGACTGAAATAAAGAATTTATCTGCTGAAAATTCCAGGCTTGACAATGAATGCAGCGAGTTGGCAATGCTGTTGGCAAAACGTGAATTGGAACTGGCCGAATGTCGGTATCGTCTCAAAGCGGTGATCAAAATATATGAAGATATCTGCAACTCAAGAACTTGGCAAATAACAGCTCCGATCAGAAAATTTCTCGATAAAATTACAAAATCTCTATGTAAAGCCGATACTGTTTCACAGTCTGGAAAAGACTTGGCTCTGACTATTGCTACCTTACTGGGTAAAACCGGCAGTCATTGGCTTGACACAGTTAACGGTTGCAAAGGTAAGGTGGCGGTTTTACAAGGTGCATTCGATTATGATGATTATCTCAATGAACGTTTAGTGAAATTGGCAGAATTCCTTGTAGAAAATGGTTATCTCGTGCTCTTTGCGACAGTGGCAGGGTGCGGAAAAAACAAGTTGAAAAATGCGGTTCTTGAGGGGAATTCTAGGATCATTCAACTTTCAAATGATGAGCTTTTGAATAAAATTGATCAGTTACAGTTGCAACGAGATTTATCTCATATTTGTTTTATTTCTTTCCCTACGAGGACTCTTGTCGAATTTCTTCCTTCTTTTCGTCAGGCTGGCTTCTCGATTGTCGTTGATTTGTTGGGCGACTGGGAGTCCTCCCACGAGAAAGGTCAGGCTGTTTGGTATGAAAAGGCGTCCGAAGAACAGGCTGTTCTTTATTCAGATCTGGTTGAAGTGGCGTCATTGTCACTGAAACAAAAGTTCTCCCATTTGCGTAAAGATATTCTCTGCATTGATGAACGTCCTTCTGTAGATGGCGATAAGTTTATTGACACTGCTTATCGGTTTGAGCAATTACTATCTGAAACAACTAGCAAGTCGTATATGAGAAATATATATGCTTAAGTTGCTCTATGTCTATAAATTTGCAACATTTGGTGGAGTTGAAAGGGTACTACTCAGCAGGGCTGAAGCGTTTAAACAGTTTGGGATGCCTATTAAGATATTTCTCTACTTCTTCGAAGACTTTGGCGCACTTGCTACGATTAGAAAATATATTGATACTGCTAAGTTGACAGAATATGCCACTTTGGTGACAGATATTCGTGAGCAGGAATATGATTATATTATCTCTATTGATACTCCGGAAATACTCAAATATAAAATAAGCAGCAATAAATTACTGTTTGAATGCCATTCCACTTATGTAAGGGACAGAGTATACCTGCCCAGGCTGCCCAGTAAAGTAAGGCTGATTGCGGTACCATCCGTTGCCATGAAGATCGATCTTGAGCAGGAGCGACCAGAGCTCGTAGGAAAAATTGTCTTATTGAGAAATTACGTCGCTGATTACCCGGCTCAATATGAAGATTCGGGCGTATTCTGGCAGAAGCGCCCCTTGCTCTATTTAGGCAGAATGGATGAGCATAAAAATATCCGAGAGGTGTTGGACATTTTCGAGTGCTACCGGAGTAATCATGGTGATGATTTGATGCTGGTGCTTGTCGGCATGATTGCCGAATCGATCGACCTTCAAGCAGAGCTCCGGCGACGTAACCTTGTTGACCGGACAGTTGTCTTTCCTCCTGTCCGGTTCGACAGGGTGAGGCAGATATACTCCCTCGTTAAGGCCCACAAGGGCATCTTCATTTCTTCTTCGCAAGATGAGTCTTTCGGATTATCTGTTGCCGAAGCCATGGTCAATGGCTTGCCGGTTCTGCTGTCGGGCACTCGCGCTCATGCCGGCCTTGTGCTTGACGACATGGATTTCTTGTACCCTTTGGGAGATGTTCCCGGAGGGGCAATAAAATTGAAGAGCATTGTCTGCAGTTATGATGATTTGCAGAAAAAGGTCGAAGAGTGGAAGGGGCGGTTTTCGGTAGAGACATTTATCGAGGACTGGCACTGTTTTATCAAATCTTTGTCCGTTTGATGTAAGTTCCCCGTTATGTTTAGGCTTTGGAACTGCTTAAAAATCATGGTCGTAAAGAGGGAGCGCAGCAATGGAGAAGGTTAGCTGTTTAATGATCACGTTGGATAGATTTGATTTTTTTATATCAAGTTATCGCTGTTACTGTAACCAAACGTATGAAAATAAAGAACTTGTTATCGTAACAGACGGAGAACCACAGTATCAACAACAACTACAGAGATATATTGATGAATCAGGTCGAAGTGATGTGCGACTCATTACGCTCCAGGAAAGATTGCCACTCGGTGCTTTGCGCAACATCTCTTTAGACGCAGCTGACGGCGATTTAATATGCCAATGGGATGATGATGATTTGTATCACTCTACTCGTTTAGAAGAACAAATAAAAGATATGATACAAAAATCGGCTGATATTAGCTACCTGTCTGATCAGTTCCAGTTATTTATTAACGAGAGGATAATGTACTGGTGTGATTGGGAAAAGTGTAAAGATCCGCTTAGCTCCATGATACCAGGAACATTACTCGCCAGAAAGAAGAGCCTTCCTTATTATAAGCCAGAAATGAAAAACTCAGAAGATGCGGTTCTTCGGGGTCAGTTGATTGCATCCGGCGCATCGATAACAAGCTTGTCAGGAAAAGGCTACCTCTATATTTACACATTCCACGGGAAAAACACCTTTGAACACATCCATCATGATGGCATAACAATATGGGCTGGATTAAGCGGGAAAGAGCTTAGAGAACGAGCGAGCATTATTGAATCTACCCTTGGTGATTATCATCTCGATCCACCTATCAACATTGTCGATAAATACGCCAATAAAATTTTTCAGTGGGATGGAAAGAGGCTAAAACCACTCAAAGTGTCACTGATTAGTCACATCCGTAGCCTCTATCGCACTATTATTAAGATCAGGGCAATACGGCATGCACGGAGATGTCAAAAATGAAGTGCAAACCTTCCGTAACATCCTCAGATTCCTGCCTTGGCATAGTGGGCTGTTGCGTATTCGTCGCGCGGAAAGAAGTGTAGAAGAATGAAACGGATTAATAAAGTAAAATGCATCCATCCTTTCGTCTCCTTGAGCGTAATGCAGTTCGGGTACTGCTATTCTTGCTGCTCATCATGGACCAAGGTCGGAAATGTTGGAAAGTTGACGGACAGCAACTCCTTAATGGCTGTCTGGAATAGCGCCAAAATGCAGGCTATTCGGCAGGCTGTTCTGAATAACAATCTGGGTAAGGTCTGCAACTTTGATTACTGTCCGCATGCGATTAGCAGGGAGTATATCGATCTGGAGTCAGTAAAAACCGATGATGAGAAGTTCAATTTCATCATCGACCAGATAATTGCCGGCAAGACGGAGCTGGAATCGCCGCCATACATGTTTACCGTCTCAAGTTCAGTGAGATGCAATCTCAATTGTGTCATGTGTCAAGCTGACCATATAAACTCAAAAAGCGACAATTTTCTGGAAGAGAAAATTTTTTCAGAGATGCTTCCGGAAATATTGCCTGACCTTTCCAGGCTCTATCTGATGGGCAACGGCGAGGTGTTTTTCAATCCTCACTCACGAAGATTACTGCAAACACTGGATGCAAACAGATATCCATCATTGACAATCGATCTGCTGACTAACGGGAACCTCTTTACCCGGAAGCTTTGGGAGACAATCAGCCATAACAGGTATGGTGCTATTGGTGTTTCAATTGATGCTGCCACAAGAGAAACGTATCATTGTATTCGCAAAAATGGAAATTGGGATACTCTGCGCCAGAATCTGGATCTGATCAGCGAGCTACGGGCAAAGAACGTATTTTCAAGCTTTTCGATATATTTCTGCGTGATGAAATCGAACTACAAGGAAATGAAACAGTTTGTCGAGCTCGGTAAGTCTTTAGGTTGTGATAACATAGAGTTCACGAAGATATTCGGTTATGTTATCGAAGAAAACATAAATATGACATCAGATAAGAAGATATTTGTTGAAATCGCATCAATACTGGCAGATCCAATCTTTAAGCAACAAGGCGTGAACACCTTGATGATCGATGAATACTGCAACTATTCAGGCAGAAAGATTACCGTTGTTGACCGCATGGTGACCAAGGGAAAAGAGCTGGGTATGTATCTTCCTACTAAAGCAATGAACTTACTTTCCAAAAAACATTCCTTTCACAAGTTGATGGAGAGCATCGCAAAACTGAAAAAGGCGGTCTTGTAACAAGGAGATTATTCGGCAAGTCGCCGAACAGCTCAATCAGGCTCTGGAGTGAAAGCGTGCAAAAAATCCTCTACCTGATGCACCTCCCCTGGGACTGGATCAAGCAGCGGCCCCATTTCCTCGCCGAGGAACTGGGAAGGTTTGCCGACGTCACGGTTGCCTATCGCTATTACCGGGTCCCGTTTGCCAGGCAGCTGGTGTGCAATCCGGTGGCCCCCCCGACACAGGTCCGGCCCCTGGTGGTCCTGCCGTTCAACCGCTTCCCGGCGGTGGCCCGGATCAATGCCGCGGTTCTCCGCACCTACCTGCGGCGGGCGGTGCGGGAGTGCGACATCATCTGGTTCACCCATCCCGAGCTGTTTGCCGCCATCCGGGAGATCGTACCCGCTTCGGTCCAGGTGGTCTACGACTGCATGGACAATCAAAAGTCGTTCAAGACGGTTGTTGACCGCAAAGGGCAGGCCGAGAGGATCGATGCCTGGGAGCGAGCGCTCCTGAACCGGTGCAATCGGGTATTCGCGTCGTCGGCGTATCTGCAGCGGATGCTGCGGGACGAGTATCGGTATGCCGGCGAGGTGACGGTCGTCAATAACGGCATTTCCCTCAGTTTTGCCGCAGAGGGTGCGCCGCTGCCCGCGGCGTTCGAAGCGGCCTTCTCAGCCCCGGAATTCAAGCTGACCTTTATCGGGGCCATCGACAGCTGGATGGACTTCCCCCTCCTCGCCAAGGCCCTGACGGCCTATCCGAACCTCACCATAAATCTGGTGGGACCCAATGTGGTTCCGGTCCCCGAGATCGACCGGTTGCGGTATCTCGGCCCGATCCCCCACCACCTGTTGGCTGAGGTCATGCGCCTGTCCGATGCGCTGGTGATGCCGTTCCAGGTGAGCACGTTGGTTGAGGCCATGGACCCGGTCAAACTCTACGAATACGCCTGGAGCGGCAAGCCTGCACTGGCGAGCGATTACGGGGAAACCCGCAAGTTCGGCGAATTCATCCAGCTCTATCGGGACGCCGACGAATTTCTTGCACTGCTGGGGCGGATGATGACCGGGGAATGCCGGCAACGGCCCAGAAGTGACTGCGCCGCCTTCGGGGAGGCCCATACCTGGGCGCGGCGTGCCGAGGTCATGGCCTGTCACCTGGGGCTTGCGCCGCGGAGGAGCTGAGAACGGGGAACGAGGAGGAGTGAAAACATCTCATTGACACAGCAACGCATTACCGCTACACTTTCACCATGAACGAATATATTTCAAGGCGTGAAATGATTTATACCAAGCGCAGAATTGCTCCCATTATCAGGCAGATAGCGACTGCTCTCCCGGTTGTGGTCGTGACCGGCGCACGTCAAGTCGGCAAGAGCACCATGTTGCGCAACGAATTTGCCGATTATGACTATGTGACGCTGGACGATTACGCCCTGCTGGAACAGGCCCGCCTGGATCCGCAAAGCCTCTGGGTCGGGCGGGATAAAATAATCATTGATGAAGCGCAGAAGTGCCCGCAGATTTTTCATGCCATAAAACTGGCTGTGGATGCCTCGGATCGCCGGAAACAATTCATCATCTCGGGTTCAGCCAATCTCTACCTGATGGAAAAGGTCACGGAATCACTGGCGGGACGGGCTATCTATGTTGATCTGCTGCCCATGACCTTTGGCGAAGCCGCCGGGATCGCCGATCCGGGCAACTTTCCGGCACTCTGGCGGGACGACTTCCCGCAGCAAAAACCGACGCCGCCAGACGTGAATCTGCCGGACCTGCTGCTCAGAGGGTTCATGCCGCCGGTTATGACGATGCAGTCACACAACCAGGTGCTGACCTGGCTGGACGGTTACGTCAAAACCTATCTGGAAAGGGATTTGCGGGAGCTTTCCCAGGTTGAATCACTGATCGATTTCCGCAAGGTCATGCAGTGTCTCTCGTTGCGGACCGGCAACATCCTTAATCAGGCCGATGTGGCCAAGGATTGCGGACTGAGCCATCCCACAACCCACCGCTATATCAAGCTGCTGGAAGTCTCAAACATCATCAGCCGGGTGCCGGCCTACTACGCAAGCCGCAGCAAGCGTCTGGTAAAGTCACCCAAGGTGTTTTTCCTCGATCCGGCGCTCAGCATCTTCCTGTCCGGTTATACCGACAGGGAATCCCTCGCGAAAAGCCGTGAACTCGGGGGATTCTTCGAGACATTGGTCTACCTGCATCTGCGGTCACTTTGTGAACTGATGACACCACGCGCGGCGATCTACTACTGGCGGACCTCAACCAGCCGGGAGGTTGATTTTGTCATTGAGCATGGCAGGAAGGTGCTGCCGATCGAAGTAAAGCTGAACGGGAAACCGACCCCGGCAGATGCGGCGAACCTGCTGGCCTTCCTTGATGAGCATCCCCAGGCCGCGGGAGGTGTTGTGGTGCACGGCGGGGATGAGCTGTTCCGGCTCCATTCCAAGGTAGTTGCCGTTCCCTGGTGGTGGCTGGATGGGTAAGCTGCAACTTGGAGCTGAGATCTGGGGAGTGAGGAGTGAGGAGTGAGGAGTGAGGAGTGAGGAGTGAGGAGCTGCAAAATTGTCTGAACGACATCCTGGCCGTCCTCGTCGTCTACCGGCGGGAGGTTGACGCGTCGGAGACGTTCGTCTCGCTGAGCCGCTCCCTGGAGAAACTCGACGGCTGCCTGGAGCTCTTCATCTATGACAACAGCCCGATGCCGATGATCGGGGATCCTGCCGCGCTTGACCAGCAGTTTCGGGTAACCTGCCGCCACGATCCGACCAATGCCGGGGTCAGCGCCGCCTTCAATGCCGGGGCCAGGCTTGCCCGGGAGCAGGGCAAGCAGTGGCTGCTGCTGCTGGACCAGGATACCACCTTCCCTCCGGAGGCGATGACTGTCTATCTTGCCGCGATCCACAGCGGTGGTGCGGCGATGTTCGTGCCGCAACTGGTAGCCGGTACCAGACTCCTCTCCCCGTGCGGCTACCGGGCCGGCATCGGCTCTCATCTGCCGGGCGTGACGCCGGGCACGATGGCTCTCTCCGGCCGCTCGATCCTGAACAGCGGCCTGCTGGTGCAACTGGCGGCATTCGAGGCGTGCGGCGGCTACGACGAACGGGTCAGGGTGGATTTTGCCGATTTTGCCTTCATGAACCGTTTCCGCAGGCGCTATCCGGAGGTCGTGGTGCTGGATCTGGTCTGTCGGCACGGGTTTTCGAATCTGGAGACCGTGGATATGGAGGCGGCACTGCGCCGCTTTGCCGGCTACTGTCGCGATGGCCGGGCCGCCGCCGCGACGACACTCCTTCAGCTCACCCACGCCTTTCTGGTGCTGCGCCGCTGCATGGTCCTGACCCTGCGCTACGGTTCGCTCCGCTTTCTGGCCAAACTGCCGGCATACTTTTTCCCCGGCCAAAGGACGTTTTAGCCATGATCTCCGTCTGTATGGCCACGTATAACGGCGAGCGATTCGTCCACCACCAGATCGAGACGATTCTGCCGCAGCTGGGGCCGACGGATGAGCTGGTCATTGCCGATGACAGCTCGACGGACGGGACTCCGCTCATCCTGGCGGCCTTTGCCGCTGCCGATCCCCGCATCCGGCTGTTTTCCGGCAATACCTTCAACAGCCCCATATTCAATTTCGAGTTCGCCTTGCAGCAGGCGCGGGGCGAGATCATCGTCCTGGCTGACCAGGATGACGTCTGGCTGCCGCACAAGCTGGCGACGGTGCGGGACTGCTTTGCCCGGCAGCCGGCGCGGCCATACCTGATCGTGCTGGATGCCCAGGTGGTGAACGAGGCGGGGGAAGAGCTGTACCCCTCGGTGCTGGCCAAGCTCAACGCCGGTCCGGGCTTCTGGAAGAACCTTTACGACAACCGGTATCTCGGCTGCTGCATGGCCTTCAGCCGCGATCTGTTGGATTGGGCGTTGCCGTTCCCGCGCCGCATCCCGATGCACGACATGTGGCTCGGCCAGCTCTGCGAGCGGATCGGCACGACGGAGTTTCTCCCCGTCGTCACCATGCAGTACCGCAAGCACGAGGCAAGCCTCACCGAATTCCGCATCCGTTTCATGCCCTGGCTGCAGATCAAGCGGCGCTGGTTTCTGCTGTATTACCTGCTGCGCAGGGCAGGAGGGATAAGGAACGAGGATAAAGGAGCGAGGATAACCTCGAACCTCGAACCTCGAACCTCGAACCTCGAACCCCGAACCTCGAACCTCGAACCTCGAACCTCGAACCTGATTTCCATCGTCATGCCCTGTTATCAACAGGCTGCCTTCCTGGAGGAGGCGGTCCGTTCAGTGCTGGACCAGCCTGTGGATGTGGAGCTGCTGGTGATGGACCCCGGTTCCACCGATGGTTCGAGGGAACTCCTCTCTTCCTTGAAAGAACGGTACGGTGACCGGCTGGTGCTGCACTTTGCCCCTGACCGGGGACAGTCCGATGCGGTTAACCGGGGGATGGCACTGGCTCGCGGTACTGTGCTCGGCTGGCTTAATTCCGATGACCGCTTACGCCCTGGTGCCCTGGCGCGAGTTGCCGAATGCCTTGTCAGCAGTGAACCCTCCTGGATGTATGGCCGTGCGGGGGTGATCGACGCTGAAGGGCGGCCGGTTTCAAGTCTGATCGTAGCCTATAAGAACTGGCGCGGCCGGCGTTTTTCACGGTTCAAGCTGCTGACGGAGAACTTCATACCACAGATGGCGGTATTCTGGAACAGGGCAATGTGGGATCAGGCAGGGGAACTCGATATCGGTAAGGAATTGGATATGGACTATGATCTCTGGTTCCGCTTTGCCCGCATCGCCTCTCCAAAGGTGCTGGCTGACGACTTTGCGGATTTTCGTGTCCACGGTCAGGCCAAAGGGAGCATACTTACCGCAGAGCAGCTCCGGGCTGCCTACCTGACCGCCCGCGAGCATGCCGCTCCTCTCGGGGTAAAGGGAGCAATCGCCCTGGCGTTACACAGGGTATTCAGCATGCGCACCCGGATTCTCTACCTGCTGATGAAGCCGTGATACGTTGGGGAGATGATCGGTTGCGCGTTGAGACAGCGTCGGCGTGCCAAAGCTCTATACTTTAAAGGCCAATCGTGCTATTAATTCTAGGTTCTTTCGTCACAAAGTTGAACCGTTGCAGACCCGATTGAATCAAACCGTGATCCTTAACGCCAAGACGCCAAGACGCAGAGAAAAAAACATCAAAAAAACAGGCAGTTGATCTTCTTTGCGTCTTTGCGCCTCTGCGTTAAATTTGTGTTTCCGGACTTTCATTATTGTTAAGATTCAACAGGATTTCCCGATGAATACCGTTTCCGTGACAAACAGAGTTCTTGACGTCGTGTACCTGCGGAGCCGGTTTGCGCTGGTTTGCCATCTTCTTCTCGTCATTGCCCTGGGGCTCGCTGCCTATTCCAATACCTTCACCGCTTCCTTCAATTTTGACGATGTTAACGCCATCCTCGGCAACCCGGTTGTCAGGAACGTGGATACGTTTGTCGACCCCATGGCGGTCAAAGGGACCAGGTTTGTCGGGATACTCAGTTTTGCCCTCAATTACCGGCTGCATGGCTTTACTGTTTTCGGCTATCACCTGGTCAATCTGGTCATCCATCTCATCACCGCCCTTCTGGTTTATGCCATGGTGCTGCTCACCTGCAGGACCCCCTTCTTTTCCGGGGGAGAAAGGGGGGATGGCTGCCGCCTGAGCGGGCCGATTGCCCTTGTTGCTGCGCTCTTCTTCGTCGCCCATCCGCTCCAGACCCAGGCGGTCACCTATATTGTCCAGCGAGTGACCTCCCTGGCGACCATGTTCTACCTCGCAGCCCTGGTCCTCTATATCAAGGCCCGCCTGACGCAAGGTGAGGGCACGAGGCGCGGCAGGATGCCGGTCGTCATCATCAGCTATCTCCTCTCCCTGGTTGCGGCCGTTCTTGCCATGAAAACCAAGGAGATCGCTTTTACCCTGCCGTTCATGGTCATACTTTTTGAATTCATGTTTTTCCGCGGCAGTATCGCCAAGCGGGTGGCCTATCTCGGGGGGTTCATCCTTAGCCTGGCAATTATCCCCCTGAGTCTCGCCGGGTCCTTTGGCGGCAGCTGGCAGTTCCTTGTCCGTTTGTTCCATTCAACCAAGGTGCAGACGGAAATGCCCCGATTCGACTACCTCGTTACCCAGTTCCGGGTGATCGTCACCTATCTCAGGCTGCTGTTCTTCCCAGTCGGGCAGAACCTGGACCATGATTTCACGGTGTATCACACGTTTTTCACCCCCCCGGTGCTCCTCTCTTTCCTGCTGCTCGTTTCCATCTTCGGCCTCGGGGTTTTTCTTGTTCAACGTTCAACGTTCAACGTTCAACGTTCAACGTCGGACAACCCACAACTCCCTCATTGTCGTCTCATCGCCTTAGGCATCTTCTGGTTTTTCATCACCCTGGCGGTCGAGTCGAGCATCATCCCCATCGTTGACGTGATCTTCGAACACCGGGTTTACCTGCCGTCGGTCGGGGTGTTTGTCGCCCTGTCAACGGCGCTGGTGCTTGCGGCGGACAGGCTGGCAGTGCGGAGGGAGCGGCTTGCAGCAATCATGTTCATCGCCATGCTGCTGGTGGCCGTCTCCCTTGCCGCGGCAACCTTCGGGCGGAACATGGTCTGGGCGGATGAGACAACCCTCTGGGAAGATGCTGCAGCCAAGTCCCCCGAAAAATCGAGACCCTGGAACAACGTGGCTTACGCCTATCTGAAGCGTCGCCAGCCGCAAAAGGCCATCCCGGCGCTTATCCACTCGATTGCCATTTCCCCCGGTCATCCCGATGCGTGGAACAATATCGGCATCGCCCTTACCCAGCTCGGGACCTATACCGGCCGCTTCAGCCCGACCTACGAACAGTTCGACCGGGGGGCGGCCATTAACCCCACTTACCAGAACGAATGGTTCGCTCTTGGCTATAACAATCTCGGACTGGCCTATGATTCGCTGGGGCAGAGCGCCGAGGCGGTCGAGAGCTTCGAGAAAGCGGTCACAATGAATCCTAATTTGGCCGTAGCCCACTACAATCTCGGGCTGGCCTATGTGGCGCTCAAGGACCGGCAAAGGGCCGGCGAGCAGTACACGATACTTTTGTCATTGAAGTCGGAGTTTGCGCCGCAGCTGCTAAAGGCGGTGAAAGGTGAAAGGTGAAAGGTTAAAAATCTCACCCTTCACTTCTCACTTCTCACGGTTTTTAAAAGGTTTTCATGTCCAAATCCATAGTCGTCATACCCGCCTACAATGAGGGGGGAGTAATTGCCGGGGTGATCGAAAACGTGCGGCGAGTTGTGCCCGATTTCGAAATCCTCGTGGTCAATGACGGCTCTAGAGACAGGACTGCGCAGGAAGCGGCAGCGGCTGGAGCAATCGTCGTCTCCCACTATTTCAACATGGGCTATGGTGTGACGATCCAGACCGCTTACAAGTACGCCTATGCCAAGGGTTATGACTACCTGGTACAGATTGACGGCGACGGCCAGCACGATGCCGCTTTTATCCCCCAGCTGCTGGCACCGGTTGTGGCGGGTGATACGGATTTTGTGGTCGGTTCGCGTTTCCTCGGAGTGGAAAGCTACCGCCCTTCCTTCTCCCGTAGGCTGGGAATCCTTTTCTTCCGCAAACTGGTTTCAACCCTTATCGGCCGGTCCATCACCGACCCCACTTCCGGCTATCAGGCCTTCAACCGGGAGGTTATGCGGTTTTTTACCACCGATGTCTTCCCTTGCGATTATCCCGATGCGGACATGCTTGTTACCCTGAATATGGCAGGCTTCAGGATCAGGGAACTCCCGGTGCGGATGTTTGCCAATGCCGCGGGCAAGACCATGCACAGCGGCTTTAAGCCGCTCTATTACATGTTCAAGATGTGCCTTTCCATATTTGTTACCCTGCTCAGGAACCGTCAATTGTATCGGAGGTAGAAAATGCCGATAAAGCAGCAGATATTTGCCCTCGTCGTCAGCCTGCTCGTCTTCGTCTTTACCATTGAAATGGTGCGGAAAAAGCGGCTGCGGGAAGAGTACTCGGTCCTCTGGCTCACCACCAGCCTGACCATGTTTGTCCTGGTCATCAAGTATGACTGGCTGGTGGCCCTGACCAGGATGATCGGCGCCGGACTGCCGACGTCCACGCTTTTTTTCGGCTCGATCATCTTTCTCATCCTGCTGGCGGTACAGTTTTCCATCAAGATATCCAGGCTGGCCGACCAGTTGAAGGACCTGGTTCAGGATAATGCCCTGATGCGCCGGGAGCTGGAGGAGCTGAAGCAAGGCGGTGAGAAGTGAGAAGTGAGAGGTGAGAGGTGAGAGGAACTGGGAACTTAGAACTTAGAACTTGGAGAAGTGAGAGGGGGTCATGCATGAAAGTTGTTATTCTTGCGGGTGGGTTTGGTTCGAGGATCAGCGAAGAGTCGCACTTGAAGCCCAAGCCGATGATAGAGATAGGCGGTCGGCCGATTCTCTGGCACATAATGAAAATCTATTCCCACTACGGTTTCAACGATTTCGTCATTTGTCTCGGCTACAAGGGGTATTACATCAAGGAGTACTTTGCCCACTACTTCCTCCATGAGTCGGATGTCACCTTTGATTTCAGGAATGAAAGCCAGCGCATTATCCACCACCATACGGCCGAGCCGTGGCGGGTGACCCTGGTGGACACCGGCGCGGAGACCATGACCGGCGGACGGGTGAAAAGGGTGCGGCAGTACCTGGACAATGAGCCGTTCATGCTCACCTATGGCGATGGTGTCGGTGATGTGAATATCCCTGAACTGGTGGCGTTTCACCGGGCCCATGGCAAGCTGGCCACCCTGACCTCCACCCAGCCGAGCGGGAAATTCGGCGCCCTGGACCTGCTGGAAGGTGATCGGGTGAACAGCTTCCAGGAGAAACCGAGGGGGGACGGCAGCTGGATTAATGCCGGCTTTTTCGTCATGCAGCCGGAAGTGCTCGACCTGATTGCTGAAGACAGTACGGTGCTGGAGAAGGAACCGCTGGAAACCCTGGCGAAGGAGGGCGAACTGATGGCTTTCAAGCACCATAACTTCTGGCAGCCGATGGATACCCTGCGGGACAAGACCCACCTGGAAGAGTTGTGGAAGTCGGGCGGGGCGCCGTGGAAAATCTGGTAGCCGCGGAGCGGCGTTGGTCCCAACTTAAAGAGGGTTAGCATGCTCAACAACTCAACGACTCAACAATTCAACAAAGACTTTTTTGCTGGCAAAAAAGTCTTTCTCACCGGCCACACCGGCTTCAAGGGTTCCTGGC
>Ga0210377_10001023_pt1 | contig 26159 bp, 25 predicted proteins | sample PLM4_65_b1redo_FD_155480 | JGI IMG/M metagenome (GOLD analysis project Ga0210377, IMG submission 155480) | Groundwater sediment microbial communities from an aquifer in East River, Colorado, USA - PLM4_65_b1 redo | ecosystem: Environmental > Terrestrial > Soil > Riparian zone | place: USA: East...
CTTCGCCGACCTGCCCTTTGATCGGCAGCAATCGGCCTATGCGGTCTCGGTGATTTACAACGGTGTGGAGTTCGCCAACGCCGAGCTAATCGACCCGTCCAAGCCAGAGATGGATTTGCAGGTCACGGTGTACGAAACCGCCACCGATCCGTCCGTCCTCAGCGTGGCGTCGCACCATCTGATTTTGCAGCAGCATCCTGACGCGCTGCTGGTCAACGAAGTGATGATCCTCAGCAACGCCAGCGACCGGGTGTTTGTCAGCCCCGAACCCGTCGCCGGGGGGCGCAAAGGCAGCGTGGCGATTGTCATCCCCGCCGACGCCTATGGGCTGGCGTTTGAAGGCGGCGAGCTGGGCGGGCGGTTCGCGCAGGTCGGCGACACCATCTACGACACCCAGCAAATCCTGCCGGGCGATCAATCGCACACCATCACCCTGAGCTATATCCTGCCGTTCAGCGCCGCGCGCGATATGACCATCGATGTCAGCTATCCGACCGCGCAGTTGAACGTGCTGGCTGAAGAAGGGCTGGACGTTTCATCGGCGCAGCTAACCAACATGGGCGCGGCTGACGTTCCCGGCCAGACCACCTACACCCGTTACAACGCGCAGAATCTGACAGTGGGCCAACCAGTGACCATCCGCGCTTCAAAACCAATCCAGATCAATGACGCCCTGCGGATTGGCCTGAGCGCGCTGCTGGCGGCGCTGGTCATTGGCAGCGGGGCGTTATGGCTGGCGCGGCGGCGGGCTGGCCCGGCCAAAAGCGCCAGCGTGGCGATCCGCCCCGATCTGGACGAAGGGCTGGTCAAACAAATCGCGGCGCTGGATGACGATTTCGCGGCGGGGAAGATCAATCGCTTTGACTACGAAGCCCGGCGCGCCGAGTTAAAGGCGGCGCTGGCCGAAAAGATGGAGGAGGAATAATCGCCACTTTCAACTGGTCTCTATTTTTCGCCGCGACGCGCGATGACGCGCACCGGCCGCTTGTCGAGCAGGCCGCCGCCTTGTTCGAGCGGGCCGGGCGCGCTCTTGATCTGGGCTGCGGGGCGGGCCGCGACACCCGCTATCTGCTGGGGCGGGGCTGGCAGGTCACGGCAGTTGACAGGGAAGCCGAGGCGATAACCCTGCTGGCCGATCTGCCGCGCGAGCGCTTGCGAACCGTCCAGAGTTCGTTCGAGGATTTCGCCTTTGAGCGCGAGGGCTTCGATCTGATCAGCGCCCAATTCACGCTGCCATTCATCCCCCAACCCGCTTTCGGTGAAGTCTTTGCCCGTCTGCGAGCAGCCCTCCGGCCCGGCGGCGTGTTCACCGGGCAGTTCTTCGGCATTCACGACGAATGGAACACGCCCGACCACGCCATGACCTTCCTGACGCGAACGCAGGTCGATGACTTGCTGGCCGGTTTGAACGTCCGAGAATTGACCGAAGACGACCGGCAGGGCGGCACGGCGACAGGCGGAACAAAGCATTGGCACGTTTTTCATATCATCGCGCAAAACGGATCAGACTGAGGCGCGCCCTGTCTCATTTCCTTTAACACGGAGAAACCCCATGTCAACCCGCGACATTATCGGCTTGGTGGCATCCTATGTCTACGCCTTCGGCCTGCTGCTGATCGTCGAGCGCATCGGCAAGGCCCTGAAATGGCCGATGCCCTTCACCCGCAAGATCATTCACATCGGCGCGGGGCTGTGGGTGTGGGCAATCCTCGCGCTGTTTGACCACTGGTATTACGGGATCATCCCCTTCGCCACGTTTATCGTCCTGAACTATGTCTTCTATCGCCAGCAGACCTTCAAGGCGATGGATGATGAAGAATCCACGCCGGGCACGATCTACTTCGCCATATCGATCACGATCCTGTTCGGCTTGTTGTGGCGCACCGGCGGCGAGAAAGACAACGCGCCTATCGCTGCCGCCGCTGTGATGGCGATGACCATCGGCGACGCTATGGCGAGCATTCTGGGGCGGGCGTTTGGTAAGCGCAAATACACCGTCTTCGGCCATACCCGTTCGTGGGAAGGCACGGCGGCGATGGCTGTGTTCAGCTTTTCTGCCATCCTGCTGACGCTGATGTTCCTGCCGGGATCATCCCTCAGCCCCAACAGCCTCCCCCTCAGCGCGTCCGGCCTCTGGACTGCCGCCATCGCCGGAACCGTCGTGGCGACCGCCGCCGAGGCCCTATCCCCCGCCGGGACAGACAACCTGACCGTCCCCCTGCTGTGCGGGCTGGCGATGTTCCTGAAAATCATGGCCGTCTGACCCGCGAAACTGCGCCATCACGGCGACGCATGACGCGCCGGAGTCTTCCAGAAAATCTGTTTTGCCAGCGAAACGGATGGGAGGCATCGAACCGCTCAAAGCAGCGCGGTGTTATAACAGGCGCCAATTTATCTTGCCAGCCAAAGGAGCTTTCGATGTTCATCAACATACGTGGGGCAGTGGTGGCCGGGTTGGTCTGGGGCGTGATCGCGCTGCTGCTGGCGCTGCTTGTCCAGTTTGTCCCGGTGATCGGCCAGCTTGTGCCGTCGTTCGCGGGCGTGACGCTGGGGTTGTTCGCCGTGTTGTTTGCGGGGGTTCATTACGCCGCCCGCAACAAGGGCAGCCTGTTGGAGCATCTTATCGGCGGGATTATCGCGGGCGTGATCGCCGGGTTGTTCCTGCTGGTGGCCGGCCTGATCGTCCCGGCGGCCAACGTGGCGGGCGGCAGCAGCGACATCGTAGGCACATTGCTGTCCGGGCTGATCGGCGGGGCGTTTGGCGCGCTGGGAATGCAGGTCGTCAACCGCGTCAACTTTTAAGCGCGAGCAGATATATAGGTAGGGGCAGGTCTGAGCTAGACTTTGCACATTCTGATTAGGGCGGGTTTTCGGCTTTAAGCATGGGCAAAAAATAGTTTTGGATTATTTGAATGTCGTGATTCTGACCCGATATTCAAAAAGTCCGCCATAGATTCCGCACTTTGAGACAGGCTTTAATGAATTGTGTACAAAGTCTAGCTGAGAGCGTGTTGAAAAACCCCACCCGCAACTATTTTCGCTCGAAAAGTTGGGTTGCCCTCCCCTTGCAAGGGGAGGGATAACCGAGCGCAGCGAGGTTTGGGTGGGGTTATGCGCGGAAAAACGCTCCTTTTCAACACCCTCTGAGACCTGCCCCTTTTTTGATTCCCGACTACGCGCTTGGCTTAACGCACAGGGCTATGACCACTCCCTTTCGCCTTTCGCCTTTCGCCTTTCGCCTTTCGCCTCTATACTTCCCTCCTATGTCCACCGCCATTTCTGACCATCTTGTCACCCAGCCCATGCTGGTCTCGGAACTCGCCGCGCTTGGCGTTCAGCCGGGCATGACGCTCATCATCCATTCCTCGATGAAATCCCTCGGCTGGGTGAACGGCGGCGCGGCGGCGGTGATCCTCGCCCTCGAAGAAGTCCTCACGCCGGAAGGCACATTGGTCATGCCCACCCACTCTTCCGACCAGAGCGACCCGGCCAACTGGAAATATCCGCCCGTGCCTGAAGCATGGTGGGAGGCCATCCGCGCCACCATGCCCGCTTATGATCCCTCCCTGACCCCCACGTTTCATATGGGGGTAGTACCGGAGACTTTTCGCAAACAGACGGGCGTGATTCGCTCCAACCACCCGCAGGCGTCCTTTGCCGCGTGGGGCAAGCATGCTTCACGTGTCGCCGCTGACCACCCCCTCACGCCCCCGTTTGGCGCTGACTCGCCGCTGGGCCGCGTCTATGACCTCGATGGCTGGGTTCTGCTGCTGGGCGTAGGCCATAATCGCAACACCTCGCTGCATATCGCCGAGGATCGCGCGAACCTCGATCCCCCTGTGACACACGATGGCGCCGCCATGCTGGTGAACGGCGTTCGCCAGTGGGTAGCCTTCGACGATCTCGGCTGGGATGAGTTCGACTTCGACGCGGTGGGGGCGGATTTCGCGCGCGAAACCGGGCTTCAGCGCGAAGGCCGAGTCGGGCAGGCAGTAGCGCTCCTGATGCCCCAGCGTCCCCTGATTGACTACGCCGTGACATGGTTCGAAACCCACCGCCGCTAGGCGTTCTTCTAACCCGATAGCTTTTGGCAGAGCCGCTGTTTATCATCAAGCACAGGACTTTTCGAACAAAGGAACGACTATGCTGCGGGATGTGTATGTCATCGGGATCGGGCAAACGCCGATCGGCGAGTGGTGGGACAAGGGCCTGAGATTGTTAGGCTTTGAGGCCCTCAAAGCCGCCATCGCCGACTCAGGGATCGAGAAGCCCGACGCGCTGTTTGTCGGCAATATGCTGGCGGAACGGCTGTCAAGCCAGGCCCATCTTGGCCCGTTGCTCGCCGACTTCGCAGGCTGGCGCGGCATCGAAGCGGCCACCGTCGAAGCCGCCTGCGCGTCAGGCGGGGCGGCCTTTCAGGCGGGCGTGCGGGCCATCGCCTCCGGCATGGCCGAAACGGTCGTGGCGCTCGGCGTCGAGAAGATGACCGACGGCATGGGCGACGGGTCGATCCTCAGCGGGCTGGCGACCGCCGCCGACGCGGATTACGAGATCATGCACGGCGTGACCTTTGTGGCTCTCAACGCGCTGATGATGCAAGCCTATATGCGCGAATATAAAGTTCCGCACGAGAACTTCGCGCCGTTCAGCGTCAACGCCCACCAGAACGCGGTCAACAACCCTAACGCGATGTTCCGCAAGGAAATCACGGTGGAGAAGTACCTCAACGCGACGATGATCTCGCCGCCGATCAACCTGCTTGATAGCTCGCCGATTTGCGATGGCGCGGCGGCGGTCGTTCTCGCGTCGGGCGACGCGCTGCGAAACTTGCCGGACGCGGCGCGCATCAAGGTTCTGGCGAGCGCCAGCGCGACTGACAGCGTGTCGCTGGCGGAACGCCACAAACTGCTCGAAGCGGAGGCGATCAAGGCCAGCGCCGACAAAGCCTATGCGATGGCGAAGCTCAAGCCGGATGATATTGACGTGTTCGAACTGCATGACGCCTTTTCGATCATGGCGGCGTTAAGTCTCGAAGGCTGCGGGTTCGCCGCGCCGGGGCATGGCACGGACATGGCCTGTGATGGGGAGATCGCGCTGGGCGGGCGCATCCCGGTTTGCACGATGGGCGGCCTCAAGGCGCGGGGGCATCCGGTGGGCGCGACGGGCGTGTACGAGATTGTAGATGTCATCACCCAACTGCGCGGGGCGGCGGCGGCCAATCAGGTCAAGGACGCCGCGATTGGCATGTCGCAGAACATCGGCGGCACGGGCGCGACGGTGGTCACGCACATCTTCGCCCGCGAGGGATGAACGGCGGCGGCTTTTGCGCTGCGCAGTCGCGGAGAGGTTCAAGATGACAGGGGCGCGCTATGCCCTGTGCGTGTGCGATGCCTACGGCAATCTCATCGATGATGGCCCATCAACCTACGTGTATGACGCCGAGAACCGCCTGATCTCCACCACAGCAGGTAATGTGACTTCAAGCTACACTTACAGTGGTGATGGTGATAGAATCAGTCAAACGGTCGATGGCACATTAACAACCTACGTTCTTGACGTTGCGACACCGCTAACAATGGTCTTGTCCGAGACCAGTAATGGATCAACCCTCTCCTACTGGCATGGCTTGGATGTCCTCGCCCAATCCGACGGAACGCACACAAGTTACTTCGAGTACGATGGCTTGGGTTCTGTCCGCCAACTAACCGATTCGAGTGGCATTGTTGGCCTTGCTCAGACTTTTGACCCGTATGGCAACGGCTATTCAAAGGCAGGTTCAGCTACCACGAGTTTAGGGTTCACAGGCGAACAAACCGATAGCAACGGATTTGTGTTCCTCAGAGCAAGATACTACAACCCATCAATGGGTCGCTTCTTCCAAATGGATCCATCTCGACTAGAGATGAATCCCTACCAATACGCGCTATCAAACCCTGTTCTGTATACAGATCCAACAGGATTACTCTCAGTACCAGGAACCAGAGGCACATATCTTTCAGCTATTAGTCAAAATGGTGTTTTGGCGTTGGTGATGGGTTTCCAATGTGCTACAGACTCTGTAATAACTTCAACTGCCGGCTTTTTACAATCTGCTAATCTACAGACTCCTGATGGATGCATAAATGGCTTTTGCCGATTAACATCCGTCGACTGGCTCCCATATGTGTTTCTCGCCCCTGCCGCCGGAATCGACCTCGAAGCATATGCGCAGAATCAACAAGCCTTTTTCATAGCTTTGGATATGGTTTTGTTGGCATCGTCTACACCCTCAGACCCTCAAGCAATGATTGTTAGGGTTTCTGGTGGCCGCTCCGAATTGGGACTGAATATGCCACTCTCATCTACATGCCCTAGCGGGGGTCAAGAATTCGCAAATTATGATTACGATACTGGAGTAATAACTCTAGATGGAGCGGGTGCACAAAACTGTAGCTTGTCCGATTTTGGTGTGTCAGGACTCATTCATGAAATGGGACATGGATTAGATCAATGGTTGACACAATGGATAAGATCGGCTTACCGCAGTAGAACTGGGCAAGACCCTTTTCCCCCTGTCGATGGTTTCGCTACACCGTATAGTGATGTTGGATGGGTCAATGCTACCAATGATTGGGAGCGGCTTGCGCCCGGCTCTCGTTTGTTTAAGCCGAAACCAACTGGCCTATTCGTAAGCCCATATGCTAAGACATCACCAGGAGAAGATCTTGCAGAAACGTTTGCCGCAGCGGTCATTGGACAAAGTTCCAGTTATACACCGAAAGTTGGAAGTCAATATACATTAATACCGAGTAAGACAGATCTAGTGCTGAGTCTTTTCCGTTTGCAATTTCGTGGACGGTAATGGTGATCATCAATGGTTATGCAAATCAGACAACAAATAGCCGTGATTGTAATTTGCGTGATTGCTATCTCGGCCTGTAAATCTAATGCACAATATGGAATACTAACACCGACAACTCAGCCCAATATGACAACGCTCAAGGATATTCTGTCTCAGTGTAGTGCTCCATGTTGGTATGGGGTTGAGCCAGGTGTTACAAATAGGGTTGATGCGGAAAGGTTGTTGTCCTCAGTATACGGTCAAGACAGCATTGACCAGTCTAGGGACAGCGGATTTGTGTGGAACAAACCACAAGACCATGTTCAAGGTATTGTGACATTCACAATGAAAACAGTAGAGACAGTTACTGTGTTTTTTGATGATAACAGGTTTACAGTTGGGCAACTCATTGATGCAATTGGAGAACCAGAATATATCATCATACACTATGGAGGCGTTAATAACTCTTATTGTCGAGGCTTCAAATTGATGTTTGCGCACACTAGGGTAACAGCAGATATATGGCTAAGCCAACAGAAAGGAATTGACGCCCTGCAATCTATTTCAACGTTAAACTTGGTGCAGAATGAGCTATTCATCGCGCCTAGGAATTTCGGAGGAGCAGATTGGGCTGTGGAATGGGAAGGGTACAAAGACTATTGTGCACTACGGCCTTAAACCGTGCTAATACCATGAGAGCAGATCGCAAATTCCAAGAAGGTCTTAGCACACAAGGCGGCAATCTCAACTGGGGTTGCCATTTGTTCTTAGAGCGATAGCGATAGAATCAGCCAAACAGTCAATGGCACATTAACAACCTACGTTCTTGACGTTGCGACACCGCTAACAATGGTCTTGTCCGAGACCAGTAATGGATCAACCCTCTCCTACTGGCATGGCTTGGATGTCCTCGCGCAATCTGACGGCACGAACACAAGTTACTTTGAATACGATGGCTTGGGGTCAGTCAGACAGCTAACCGATTCGAGTGGCGTAGTGGGGCTGGCTCAAACCTTTGATCCATATGGCAATCCATACTCTTTAAGTGGCGTAGCAACCACGAGTCTGGGATTCACCGGAGAACAAACCGATAGCAATGGGTTCGTGTTCCTCCGCGCTCGTTACTACAACCCATCGCAGGGCAGGTTCTTCCAAACCGACCCCAGTCGGCAAGAACAAAATCCATATCAGTATGCGGCGGGCAACCCCGTTCTATTTGTTGATCCTCTTGGTCTGTGCTCTGACGCGCCGAATCTCTGCGAAGCAATCGCTGATAGTTTTGAAGCTCAATATGGCGTATCTATGTATTGGCCAGGGCGAAAACTAACAGCTACAGAGGTGGACGAAAAAAGGCAGGTTATTTTTAACACATGTCCCTCTGACACTCCTGATCCCACAAGGCCTGATTACTACTACACTGTCCCAACGAGTGAGGCAATGAATAAGGTCACCTATGCGTTCTTGTATATGCGGGAAGCACTGGGAGAGGCGCAATTCCGTACCCTTGTAAGAAGGACTTTGATCATTTTCCCTAACAAGAACGCGTCAGGCCGCGAAGATGCTGGTGGGGAGACTGTCTTACCGAAAACAGCAGTATCTTCAGACTTGTATTTTGATTTCATGTATTTTAAGTATTTCGACGATGTTGTTGCCCTCTACCAACCAGATAACCCATGGGATCGAACTATTGAAACGGTACTTCATGAATATGGTCATGTGCTGGGACACAAGATTGGTGGTGATGGTGGAGTCTGGGCAAACTTTGAAATTGGTTTTAAGACATATGGTTATCCGACAGGACGACAAATTAAGAATAACCCATCGGAGACATTCGCAGAGTCATTCCTGATCTATATCTGGGATCATTCGTCTACAGCAAGCACTATCTGGCCTCCTCCAAATCGGGTTCCTGCCGTTCACTTGAGCGATATCAAGCGTTCTTGGTCTGAGCCCGTTCTTGTCTGGGATTTTCCCCCAATTAAGTGGGTAACGAGAACACAAAATCTGGATGACTACTTTTCGTCCGAAGTATTACCAAAGCTGAAATAGCTTTTCGGAGAATTTTTCATATGGAACAGCAGACCAGCCAGTGCCAGCGCCGCGCTGCATTACAAGCAATAATGTTGGGGGCGCTTAGTGTGTCGTGTGGAGGTATGATAAGTGGCAAAGGCACGGTTCAGCAAGAATTCTGTGCGAAACCTGCATCTAATATCACAAATACCACACCCATTACCGCTATTTCTGCGGGTTGGACTTTTACTGCCATTCTGCGGGATCGCAGAGTATATACATGGGGGATGAATCGCGAGGGACAACTTGGGAATGACACTGAGGTATTTCGCCTAAGACCTGCTAAACCAGTTGAACTAAACGACGTTATCGACATAGTGGCTGGGGGGCAGATCTGTATCGCCCTTCGTGGGGATCAATCAGTTTGGTCTTGGGGCAGAAACACAGATGGCGAATTAGGAGTCATCAATAAGAACAATAGATCAACCCCAGGGCAGGTACAGGGTTTGCCTAAAACTAGATCGATATCGAGCACAGGGAGTCGTGTTGCCATATCAACGGAGGCTGGAGACGTTTGGGCTTGGGGAGCTCTTAATGGATTGGCGACGCCGAAGGGACTATTAGGCAGCAACACGGCGGATATCATGGATACGCCTATCCCCTATACCTACACACCTTATCAGGTTCCAATGTCTGACATTATCACTGTTAGCGCTGGCTACACCCACACCCTAGCATTGGAGAAGACCGGAAAGGTTTGGGCTTGGGGAGCCAATAATGAGGGGCAATTAGGAGATGGCACGTTTCAGGACTCTCCAAATCCGTTAACCATTCCTGATTTGGATGAAGTCTCGAGTATCTCAGCAGGTGACAATTTTAGCCTAGCACTGAAAAGAGATGGTACCGTTTGGACTTGGGGAAGCAAACTAAAGCCTGAGTCTCAAGATAACTACCGCCCGAGTCAGATTACTGGTCTTTGTGAAATCGCCTCAATTTCTGCAGGCGGTAGTCATATGATGGCGTTGGGGTCAGGAGGGGATATATGGGCCCTAGGCGTAAACAGCTATGGTCAACTTGGAAACAATACTACTGATAATTCATACCAGCCGCTTAAGGTTTCGCCCTTACGAGATATCGTTCTCATTTCTGCCGGTTTTCATTATAGCCTTGCGTTACAAGCCGACGGAACGTTGTGGGCTTGGGGGAACAATGAATTCGGTCAACTTGGTGAAGGCACTAAGCAAACTCGTCTGACGCCAGTCAGAATTCTCGGCATTTAGCGCAGATCTCATGTTGTACCATGAGAGCGTATATTTAAGCGCCAGCCCAATTGTTACACCCAAAATGTCACAAAACGGTCACGAAACGCTGTCATACAGGTCACAATACGGCTGGCTTTTTGGGTAATGGATCAACCATCTATTACTGGCATGGCCTCGATCTCCTCGCCCAATCCGACGGAACGCAAACCGAATACCTCGCTTACGATGGCCTCGGCTCGGTGCGGCAAATCACCGATGGAGCGGGCCTCGTTGAGATGACTCAGACCTTCGACCCCTATGGGAATCTGTATTCGCAGAGTGGGATAAATTCAACCACATACGGCTTCACTGGCGAGGCTCAGGACGACAACGGGCTGCTGTTCCTGCGCGCCCGCTACTACTCGGCGGGTATGGGGCGGTTTATCAATACCGACCCGTCACGGTTAGAACAAAATCCGTATCAGTACGGGCTATCAAATCCCGTAATTCATACAGACCCAAGCGGATTGGATGTGGATAGAAGTAGAATCGGCACCGACTACATTTACTCCTGCAAATGTGGCTGGATTGACTGGACACATGCTGGTAATGGGGAAGGCACTGAGAGGATGCTACGGAATCTTGAAGCTGCCGCCAAGTACGGCATGCAACCAAATTATTGGGGATTTCGTCAGGCCCTTGGTGCTTTTGACAACAATATAATGTTCTTTAATGACCTTGCAGTGGTAGATAGTAGCAATCCTTTACTGGAAAGCCCTGCTGGGCGGTTGTCTCTAGCCATCAGTTTCTTCATGGATCTAAACGAGCAAACTGAAACAATTCAGGGGAACTATGGCGTATCTTGGTCTTCCTATTCTGAGGAGGATCTGGCTTCCGATATGCTTGGATTTTATATGGGATATTTGCGCTATACCAACGGTCTGTCGCCAACCCAAGCCAGACAACGCATTGAGCAAATGTGCGAAGTGTTCGACGTACCAACGTCAGTGAAGGTGTTTGATCACGTCTACAAAGGTACGCAGGGATTCATGCATGGCTGGAAGGTCTGGTACCCGCGACTCATTGACTTATCTCCAATTGCCAGCGCTTGTCCTAACTGTGTTTCTCAAGTTCATACTCGTAGATTTCCTCAAGTGCTTACTAGCTTCACATTCTTGAGAATCCCGCGTGGGTACAAAGCTCAGTGGTGGTGGTTTGAGTGGGATGCTCTGTATTCGCAGGATCGGTATGACTGGATTGATGCAAAAGTTGAGGAACTACAACCAGAAATGTATAAGATCGATCTCTCATGTGGAAACTAACACTGACTAAGACATCATGCTAATGAAGACTAATTTTCTTAGCCGAAAACAGATAGAGCTTCTCTTGATCGCGCTCATAGCTAGTGTTTGTTTATTCGGCCTACTTGTGGCTGTTGCTTCTCTTAGTCTAAATTGTATTCCAAGACAAACTCAAAGTCCTATTGTGCCCACTTATCCAAATAGCACCTTGGTCTATAATGAGATGACCACTAACACCAGTATATCCGGTGGATACGAAGCAAAGTACTCAACAAAGAGTACACGGGAAAAGATTTTAGCTTTTTACGCAGATAAAGCGTTTTGTGGCGATCCTACTGTTTCTGACACTTGCAAAGGAAAAGCATACCCATTCGGGACATACTATGTCTTGATCGATGAGGAAACCGATATAACCTATTTCCGTATTCAAGTCGCATGGAACAAGTGCGCAATAGACATCGACCACCCTTCAGTAGAGAATTGACACGCCCTTGCGACTTGGCGGCGCGGAGTTCTTGTATGTATACGACGCCTATGGCAATCTGACCAACGATGGAACATCAACGTATGTCTACGATGCCGAGAACCGTCTGATCTCCACCACAGCAGGTGGGGTGGCTTCAAGCTACACTTACAACGGTGATGGCGATAGAATCAGTCAAACGGTCGATGGCACATTAACAACCTATGTTCTCGACATGGCTACGCCCTTGACAATGGTTCTCTCCGAGACCAGTAATGGATCAACCCTCTCCTACTGGCAAGGCTTGGATGTCCTCGCCCAATCCGACGGGACGCAAACCGAATATCTAGCTTACGATGGCCTCGGCTCGGTGCGGCAAGTCACCGACTCGCTTCCCGCCTCCCCCGCGTTTCCCGCCCTGCTCACGCCTTTTCTAACCATCCCATGCGGCCCGGTTAAAATCAGGTTGGAAACTTCTAGCCTTCTGTAGACCAAACGTGCTACAAATTTCCCTTGACAAATTCTCATTCCTCACTATAATACGAACATAAGTTCTGGCGCAGATGTCGTTGCAGTTGCCGTTGTCGTTGACGTTACTTCTGCATTCTGACTTCTGAGTTCTCACTTTTCTTTGTCTGTGGGCAACCGCACGGACGGGCTGTGGCAACCCCACTCGCCCCCGGAGGCGCGGGCCTTCGGAACTCAGGTTCCATGAGTAGTCCACCGCCCACAGACTTAGGGGCGGGCCTGTGTGCCCGCCCGCCGTTAGCCGTTGACTTTGCCTTTGGCTGATTGCTGAAAGCTGACCGCTGACGGCTTGTTTTCTATCTTTTCGCAGTGTCGTCTTGCCTTCCCGTGTGCGACGCGGCACAGGGGCCGGGACTATGTCGTCGCGGTCTTCGCGTCAAACGGGGAAGCCAGCCGTCGCTGCCGCTGGTCTGTGGAATCCGGGGACTATGTCGTCGCCGGGGGAAACAGACAAGCGAGAAGGAAGTATTTTAATTCGGCATCCGGGCTTCCGGCTTGTGCCCCTGCCCGCTTTAGCGGGAGGAAAGGGGTTGCCTTCGGGGTATGTTGGGTGGTATGTGCGCCACCGTGTCCAGCCGCGCAGGGACAAACGTGTAGGGGCGCCCTTGGGGCTGCCCCCCGCCGCCGGAAATCAGATACTCACCCTATCGCTTTGCCTCCCCTGCCGCGCCCCTGCAAGGGGTTGTACGGGGGAGGACAGACCGACCCGGAACGGGAGGTCAGGTGGGGGTGAGAGTCTGCGCGCCAATCCCGTATTCTCTGCATACGGCTGGCCCGCCCGAACCCCTGAACCCCTGGAAGGGGGCAAGGGGTCGATGCCACCCAATAGGGCAAAACCACGCCCGCCATGCAAGCCCAATTGAATACATCCGCCATAGGCTATCAGCCATACGCCTTGATCACGTCGCCAGCCGCTTGATCAGCGGCAGGCTCAACCCGGTTTGCAGCGCATGATCCTGAAGGCGCGGGTCGATCTGGGCGTATAATTCCTCGATTTCGTGCAAAATTACGCGCTGGCCTAACACTGCCACCGTGTAATCTAACGCCTCAGCGATCATTCGGGCGACTATTTCCGCCGGAATATCCATGTGCTCCAGAGCCAGTTGATCATTTTCGGCGTGGATGGGCCAATTGTGTTTGCGCGCCAGTTGATCCAGCGCGGCGACAAAACCTTCGCGGACGCGCGGCCCAGCCATGCGCGCCAGCGTCGCCTGCAAAGCGTTTAGCACCAGTTCAAGGTAACGCCCGTTGAGACCCGGATCATCGTAGGCATGATCAGAGGCATTGACAGGCAGAACGCGCCCCGGCGCTTCGAGCGTCGGGACGCCTTCCAACCCGTCCATGTTGGCCCGCGTTTCCATCCCGATATTCATGCCTACAAACTTCCCGCGCTGGTCGTTGGCGGGAACGCTGGTCAGCAAAAATATCGCTCGCGTTTCATCGGCCCGCTGGTAGATCAACGCCAGCCGTCGCAGCGAGTAGCGCTCACGGAGGGCGCCAAATTCTCGCAGCGCGGCTGGCTCTAAATGCAGGGTTTCTTCCAGCATTGACCCGACTGGCGAACGCTCTGACGACATGGACAGGAGTTCCAAGAACTGGCGATTGGCGTACACGATCCTGCCCTCGGTGTCGGTGTACACCATGCCGGGCGGAACTGTGATGATGAGTGACGCATTGTCGCCCATGAACGCTTCCTCCGGTGTCAAGTCACCTTGTAGCCCGCCTGCTATTGTAGTCCTATCGCCCCAAACGCAAAACAGAGCGAATCGCGCGCAGCCCAGCCGCGCTATTTCGCCGGTTTCCCGGCATGAATGGGGCCTGCAAAACCGTCACGCCAGCCCGCGCAGCCCTTTTCCTTTCTCCTTCGCCCTTTGGGGTATAATCCGCCGCATGTCCCTAACTGATCCCGAACCATCCCCATCGCGCTGGTCGCCCGCCCGCTGGCTAAAATTATTGCGAGAGCGCCGTCCGCGAGTCGCGGCGCGCGGAACGCAAGCCGCCCGCCAGATCGAACAGGAGCAGGCTGAACACCATGCCCCGTCCATCGGGCGCATTCTGCTCAACTTGCTGCCAGTCTGGGCGCTGCTGGTCGCCGTCATTATTGTTGAGCCGACGCTCCCGGCGCGCGCCATCGAGTCGCTGTTCAAAGTTGTGGATCGCGCCCAACTGCCCGGCGAGCCAGCTCCCACGCCTACCAGCGAACCCGTGTTTATCGTCGAGGCGGCCACCAGCGTTGCCATCGCCAATCAGCTTCCGCCCCCCAACTGGGCGCTGGACATCGCGCCGATCTTCCCGCCCGAAATCCAGCGTTGGCGCGACCGTATCGCGGGTTGGTCGCAAACCTATCGCATCAAGCCCAACCTGATCGCCACGCTGATGTTGATCGAATCGTGCGGCAACCCGCAGGCGCTTTCCGGCGCGGGCGCGCAGGGGTTGTTTCAGGTCGTCGGCGCGAACTTTAACGAGAACGACAACGCCTTTGACCCCGACACCAATGCCCGTGTAGGGTTGAGCCTGTTCGCTCAGGCGCTGGCCGGGGCCAATGGCGACGCCGGGCTGGCCTTCGCCGCCTATAACGGCGGCCCGTCGATCTTCACCACGTCGCCGGGCGACTGGCCGCGCGAGACGCAGGACTATCAGTATTGGGCCAGCGGCATCGTGGACGAAGCCGAGCGCGGCATGTCGGAAAGCCCGACCATGCAGGACTGGCTGGAAAGCGGCGGGCAAGACCTGTGCAACGCGGCGGCGCAGGCATTGGGGCTGAGGTAGTTTTGCGAACAACTTGATCGTGTATACTGTGAATATACAAGGCAAGGAGCAAGCGCGTGACAACAACCTATCACGGTTTAGTGCATAACGGCCAGATAAAGCTGGATCATGAACAGAAGCTGCCCGAAGGCTCAGAAGTGCTTGTGATGCTTGTCCCAGATTTTTCAGAAGAGCGCGGGATCACGGGCGAGGAATTGCTCAATTCTGGTCTGGTTGGATTATGGGCCGATCGAGAGGATATTGCTGACAGCGCTGCCTTCGCCGTGGAACTCCGCCGACGCTCCGAGCAGCGCGACTAATGGCGACGCCTGACGCCTTGTTGGACACCAGCATTCTGATTGATATATCTCGCAGCAACGCCGACGCGATTGGCTGGCTAAACAATCAAAGGCAGACCCTATTTGGTCTCCCGGTTCTGGTTTGCATGGAATTTGTTGACGGCGCGCGCGATTCTGCCGAGCGCCGCAAGGCGTTGGAACTCATCAATCGCTTTCCAATGATCCATCTCACGCCTGTTGACACAGGTTGGGCGCAACAGCAACATGCGAAACACAAGTTGTCTCATAATGTTGGCATCCATGACGCCTTGATTGCCGCCAGCGCGGTGCGTCTTGCCATCCCAATTTACACACTTAACCTGAAGCATTTTTCAGCGCTATCCCACGTCAACACGGTTCGACCGTACTAAAACACGGGCAAGATCTGTGCAACGCGGCGGCGCAAGCGTTGGGAATTAGATAATCTCGTTGCCGCCATCCGGCCTTGCTAACACCTCAGAAATGGGGATTGGACAGCGTTACCTGTTGCCGCGCAGCCGCTCAAGCCGGGCCAGCGCCGCTTTAGCCGCTGGCGAACTGGCGGAAAGTTTAGCCGCCATTTCATAATCGGCTGTCGCCTTCTCGAAGTCGCCAAGCTGCTCGTGTAGCGCGCCACGTTCCAGATACGCCGCCGCGTAAGACGGGTCGAAGCGGATCGCCAGCGCGAAGTCGCCCATCGCCGCAACCGCATTGCCTAGCTTGCTATAAATGCGCCCGCGCGCCTCAAAGGCCCATGCCCAATCCGGGTCTAGCTCGATGGCACGGCTGAGATCGGCAATCGCCAATTCGTATTCGCCGGTCACCTCGCGGGATAACCCGCGATTAAAATACGGGCCGCGCAAATCGGGTCTGAGAGCGATAGCTTGGGTGTAGCAAGATTGCGCCTCGCTATGATTGTTCATCCGGTCGTAAGCCGCGCCGATGCGCCGCAGATACAAATGCGCGTTGGCCGGGTCGAGGTCAAGCCCGCGCCGCGCGTCGGCCATTTCGCCCTCAGCGTCGCCGCGCTCGCCCCTGACCCAGCCGCGCCCAAAATACGCCAGCCCGTAGTTGGGGTCAATTTCCAGCGCGCGCTCAAAGTCGGCCAGCGCTTCGTCATCCCGATCAAGCTCCATCAGCACGATGCCGCGCCTGACCAGCCCCTCCACCGATTCGGGAGCCAGTTTGAGCGCAGCCATATACAACGCCAGAGCTTTGCCCATCTCGCCCCGGTCATAGTAAATCATGCCATCCCGTAACAGCCTGTCTAGCTGAGACGGGGTCGAATCGTGCGACATAGCGCCTCGCGCCGACGTGCAGTCGTGGCTTTGAAATAGAATATTCACCCGCGCATGGGGTATATTTAACGCTTGCTGTCCATCGGCCCACTTTGATTATAGAGCATTCGCGCCGTTTTGATTCTGAAGTTTATGTGAAATCCGCTAGCCCTGTCGCTTCGCACTATCAGGAGAACCTGCCATGAAACTCGGCCTGATTGGCCTGCCCATGTCCGGCAAGACCACCAGCTTCAACGCCCTCACCGGGTCAAACCGCCCGCTGTCGGTGGCCGTCCCCGGCAAGCTCGATATTCAAGTCGCGGTGGTCGATGTGCCTGACCCGCGCCTCGCGCCGCTGGTGGCGATGTTCAACCCGCGCAAGACCGTCCCCGCCAAAATCACCTACGCCGATATCGGCGGGCTGGCGAAGGGCATCAGCGAAGGCGGGCTGTCCGGCCCGTTCCGCAACGAGCTTTCGCAGATGGACGGTTTCCTGCATGTCGTGCGCGCTTTTGAAAACCCCAACGTGCCGCACCCGGAGGGCGCAGTCAACGCCCAGCGCGATCTGGACACGCTCGACACCGAGTTCCTGCTGGCCGATCTGGTGGTCGTCGAGAAGCGGCTGGAAAAACTCAACGAGGAAATTCAGCGCGGCAAGGATCGCGCGGTCAACCTGAAAGAGGCCGAGCAGTTCGAGCGCTTCAAAGCCGCCCTCGAATCGGAGACCCCCCTGCGCGACGCGGACATCCCGCTGGCGGAGCAGAACACGCTGCGCGGCTATGGCTTTTTGACGCTCAAGCCCAAGCTGGTTTTGGTCAACACCGGCGACGAATCAAAGCCCGCCGAGAGCTATGTCAAGGTCAAAGGCAAGCATGTCGCCGCGCTGTCGATTCAGGGCGCGCTGGAAGCCGAGATCGGCCAGCTTGAGCCTGACGAAGCCGCCGTGTTCATGCAGGAGTACGGCATCACCGAATCGGCGCGGGCGCGGGTGATCACCGCGTCGTACAACTTGCTACACATCCAGACCTTCTTCACCGTCGGCGAGGACGAGGTTCGGGCGTGGCCGCACCCCATCGGCGCGACGGCTCAGGAAGCCGCCGGGGAGATTCACTCGGATTTGCAGCGCGGCTTCATCCGCGCCGAGATTATCGCGGCTGATCTGCTTATTGAGCTTGGCGGCCTGAACGAAGCCAAGCAGGTCGGCAAGCTGCGGCAGGAAGGCAAAGAATACATTATGCAGGACGGCGATACGATGAATGTGAAGTTCAACGTCTAGCTGATGGCGTATGGCTGACAGCATATGGCATATCGCGGATGTCAAGGTATGATAGAATTTGGGTAGAGATGGAGGCGGACTATGGCAGATAACGCGCTGCAAGAACAATTGATTGCCCGTATTAAGACACTCAACGATGAACAGTTGAAAGTTGTGCTTGAAACAGTTGAGGCGATTGACGAGGCGAAGTCAGACGCCTTGCCAGCAGATTACGACCCTGATAAAGACCCACTTCGTGGGGGGTTTATTTCGGGGCCCACTGATCTCTCCCAGCGCTACAAAGAAATACTGCGAGAAGATATTGATCTGCGAAGCGGTTGGACACAGAAAAAAGACAAGCTCCCGTGACTATTCTTGCCGACACCGGGTTTGTGCTGGCGTTTAGCATTACGACAGATAAATGGCACACTGCTTGCAATTTAGCCTATGAGCAAGAACCCACGATTCTGCTGCCGGAAAGCAGCCTCGCTGAAGTTGTCTATATGCTAAATAAGGCTGGCGGTGTTCGTGGCGCGACACAATTTTTGTCAGGTTTGCGATTTTCGAAATTTCGGCTCCTTCAACTTGAGCCAGAAGATATTGAGCGCACATCCGAACTGATAGACAAGTACCAGAATTTGCCTCTCGATTTCGTCGACGCCACTCTTATCGCCCTCGCTGAACGCTTGAATATCTCCCGCATCCTGACTGTGGATCGCCGCGACTTTGAGATCGTCCGCCCGCGCCATGTGGAACGATTCGATTTACTGCCGCTGCCCTAACACGCGTGGCTAGAATCAAAAAGGGGCGACCGAATCGGTCGCCCCAACTTTATTTCCCTACTTCGTCAGCGTCACCTCAAGCCCTAAACCGTCCTCGTCAATCTTGCAGGTCTTGAATGCGCTCTCGGCCACCACCTCGGTGATCGATTGGCGCGTGTAGGCGCGCTTGAGCAGCATGGTGTTGAAAGCCATCTTGGTCATCCACTCGTTGAAGGGGTTTAGCCCCATCTTCTCGACTTCCTGTTTCACCACCTCTGGCGACGCGTCGGCGCGCAGGTCGATGATCACGGCCTTGCCGCCCGGCTTCAACACCCGCCGCATCTCGTCGAGGGCCGCCACTGGGCGCGAGAAATTCTTGAAGGCCGCCCGGCACACGATCAGGTTGAATGTCTCATCTTTGTATGGCATCGCGGATGCGTCGCCCTGCCGGAAGGCGACCTTCACGCCGGCCTTGGCGGCGTTCGCCGCCGCGATCTCTACAAAGGTCGCGCTGATGTCCAACCCCGAAACCTTGAAATTCCCCAGCTTCGCCAGCTCAATCGCCAGATAACCGGGGCCGGGCGCGAGGTCGAGCGCCGCGTCACCGCTGGCAATCCATTGGGCGATCTTCGCCGCGTCCTTCTTGTAGTCCGGCATATTGTTGCGGGTGATACCGGCATACCACCGGGCGATGATCCCATCCATCCCTACCCCGATATACCCTTTCGTCGCTTGCGCATTCATGTCTAAAGTCTCCTGTTGTGTTTTCATGGCGCGGTCGCGTCCGCGCTAACGAATGTTTATCTAACACTGTTAGACTATAACGCTGTTAGATTACCATGAGATGTGCTATACTGTCAATAGCTTTCTGGATATTCGTGTGAAATCGGCCTTCGTAGGAGAGAACACGCTGAAACCATCACGCCCGCCTATAGCCGATACCGCTTTGGATCAGGAGCAGATCGTGCAGGCGGCGCTCGAACTGCTGGACGAGTCAGGGCTGGACGGCCTATCGATGCGCCGCCTCGCGGACAAACTGGGGATCAAAGCCGCGTCGCTGTACTGGCACGTCCGCGACAAGCAGCATCTGATGGCCCTGCTCGCCGATGCCATCGTCGCGCCCGCGCAGGGGCCCGATCCGTCTTTGCCGTGGCGCCCGCGCCTCGAAGCCGCCGCGGCGGAATATCGCCGGATACTACTGTCGCATCGGGACGCGGCGCGCGTGCTGGCCAGCAGCGGCCCGCCGTCAGGGCCGCATCGCCTCCGGCTCACCGAACAGTATATGGCTGCCCTGCTCAATGCGGGTTTCACGCCGCACGACACGGCCATCGTCTCGTTCGTGATGAACGATTTCATCACCCAGTTTGTGATTGAAGAAGCCAGCTTTGGATCATTTGAAGGGGAGTCAGGCGCGTTCGATGACGCCATCGACGAATGGGACAGGGCCATCCAGTCCGGCCAATATCCGAGCATTGCCGCGCTAGCCCCCTACCTGATGTCAACGCGCCCGGATGATCGTTTCCAGTTCGGGATGCAAGTCCTGCTGGATGGCCTTGAAAAGCGCCTCGCGTCAACCCGTTGAGAAATACCCGCTAGCGCTGATCTAACGCGCGCCCGCAAGAATTCAAAAAGGCGAGCCGCTGGCTCGCCCTTCCGAATCAGGTTTCCCTCTCCGGGAGAGGGGTTAGGGCATCTGTCACGCCATCGCTGAGACATTTGCCCGCATGATCTCATCTTTCAAAAAAAAGACCTGATCCTTCCCGTCCAGCTTCTCGCGTATCTTGGCGACAATCAAATCCAGATGCGACCCGTTCGCCACAAAGTCCAGATCGTCCGCCGGGACGATCAGCACGGGCGACAGCTTGAACCGCGCAATCCAATCCTCGTACAGTTCGTTCAGCCGGAGCAGATAAGCCGGGTCGATGTCCTGCTCGAATTCGCGCCCGCGCATCCTGATCCGGTTTTGCAAGGTCGCCGCCGACGCCTTCAGGTAGATCACCATATCGGGCGGCGGCAGGAACTGCGTCAGAACTTCATACAGCTCGCGGTAGCTGCGGTAATCGCGGTCGGTCATATTCCCCTGCTGATGCAGGTTGCGGGCAAATATCTCGGCGTCTTCATACACACTGCGATCCTGCACCACCGACTTGGGATGATCCAGCAGCAAGCGATGGTGTCTCAGCCGCCGGGTGAGGAAGAATATTTGCGAGTGAAAGCTCCATGCTTTCATGTCGCTGTAGAAATCCGCCAGATACGGGTTGTCGTCCACCGCCTCAAAGAATGGCTCCCAATCCAGCCGGTTCGCCAGCATGCGCGTCAGGGTGCTTTTGCCGACCCCGACATTCCCTGCCACCGCGATAAATTGTTTGACTAAACTCATGGCGATTCCCCGAAAGACAGTGACAAGTGAATAGTGAACAGCAACAGCAGTAGCGGCAGTAACAGCAGTAACGGCAGTGACCAGCGGATTAGTGAATGGTGACCGCCATTTGTCTTTTTACTTCTGCGTTCTAACTTCTGCCTTCTAACTTTTCAATCGCTTTGCCATTTTCCCACTGACGCTGGGCGTTGATCTCCATCTTTTGCAAGTATGCTTCTTCCAGATCAATCCCGGCGTAGTTGCTCAGTTTCAGCAGGAAAGCGAGGCAGTCCGCCAGTTCATCCTGAATGCGCTCCCGGTTTTCGTTCAGGGAATCCGTCTGCGCTTGGTCAACGCTGTGTCCTTGATCCCGCAATTGGGCTTGCCTCAGCCACGTCACTTTGAGCGCGCGCGCCAGTTCGCCCATTTCTTCCGCCAGCCCGATGTAGTTCAAGAAGGGGTCAGGGTCAAAGCCTTTTTCCGCGTCCAGCGACACATGAAACTGCTGGAAATCCGAAAGCGTGTGCAGCCCTTCGGCCAGTTCCTTGACAATCGCCCCGGCCTCGCGCCCTGCCGCCCCGCCGCCATTCACGCCCGGCAGCGGCGCCTGATAGGTTCCAAAATGGATCGCGCTCCGCACGCGCTCGATCACCGAGGCCAGATCATCCGGGTTCTGCACGATGTTAAGCTGGTTTGTGTCGATGATCAGAATGGGCGATTCAGCGTAGCTGCTCAAAAACTGCTCGTAGCCCTGCCGCAAATGCTCGATATACCCGCGATCCATGTCGCGCTCGTAGGACCGGTCGCGGGCGGCGATGCGGGCCATCAACACGTCGGTGTCCGCCCGCAGATACACCAGCAAATCAGGCCGCCGGATATTCGCGCCCAGCGCGGCGTACACCCGTTCGTACATCGAAAGCTCCGCGCCTTTGAGATTCAGATGCGCGAACAGGCTGTCTTTGGCGAAGGTGTAATCGGCAATCGCCGCGCCACGCCTCAACGCCGCTGGCAGCCGGGTTGTCTGCTGGCGGTATCGGCTGAGGAGAAAGAAGATTTGTGTTTGGAAGCCGTGCCGTTCGCGGTCGGCATAAAAGTCGGAAAGAAAGGGGTTCTCGTCGAATTCTTCCAGCACGACCTCGCCGCCAAAGGCCGGTTGCAACCGGAGCGCCAGCGTGGTCTTGCCCACGCCTATCACGCCTTCGACAGCTATGTACGGGTGGCGCGCCATGGGTATCTCGCTTTACTTTCCAGAGGCCCTGATATATGATAACAGGCGGCGAGCAGCAGCGCCTGTATGGGGCAGGCTGTCCCGGTTATTTTGTCGCCCGTATAGGATACAACAACCTCTTGAGAGCGCGCAAATTGCTCGGTTAGAAACTGGTATTATTGGGCGTGATTGCTTCCCCAACGCAGCCGGGCAAACGCTCTGGCGCGCTTAACTGAGAGCGTGGAAGAATACGAGCATGTCTGCGCCGCCTGCGCCATCGATTGGTTGAGGCGGCCTCAATGACGCAAGCCCAATGATGATTAAATCGATCAGAGATCGCTTCACCCGACTCAATGCCAACCCCCTGACAGGCTGGCTCATTACGATAGAGGCCATCGCGCTTTCATGGATCATGGCAACCCGTTTGTCGGGCGGCGACGATCTTTTCAGATTCTATTACAAGATCGCGTGGGGCTGCCCTGAATGCAGCTACCTGCCCTGGTACGCTTCATGGATATTCTTTCCGCTGAGGTTTGTTCCCGCGGAAATCGCGTGGCCTTTGATGATGGCCCTGACCTTGTTGGTCGTTTTGTATGCCACCCAGAAATTCAACGTCAGCATGCTGGTGGTCGTGCTGTCTTTTCCGCTGATCAGCCAGCTATGGTTGGGCCAGGTGGATTGGCTGATCATCGCAGGCTTGTTGCTCGCGTTTTTTGCGCCCAGCCCGTGGCTGCGCGGCGCAGGCATCGTCCTTGCGTCTCTCAAGCCGCAGATCACGCTGGCCGCGATTCCTCTCGCGCTATGGTATGACCGCGAGCGTTGGAAGACGGTCCTTGTCCCCATCGTGGTCGTCGCCGCCAGCCTGCTGGTCTGGGGAATCGATTGGCCGATCCGCTGGTGGTTGATCCGCGAACAAAGATTTGACCTGACGGCGTGGGTCGCCGCGCCGCTGGCCTATAACCCGCTGCCTTATTTGAGCATCTTTGTCGTGCGGGAAAAACAGCAAAAACTGGCCGCCGCCCTGCTATCTGCCGCGCTTACCATCCCGGCTTTTGGCGTCTACTCCTATGTGACTTTTCTGGTGACGCTTGCGCCCTGGTGGGCTATTCCGCTGTCGTATGCGTGGGCGCTCGGCTATCCGTTTATGGGCAACCTGTCGCTGCGCCTTGCATGGGTCTTGCCGCTCGGTTTGCTGGCGTTTCTGGTTTGGCCTTCGGCCAGAACATGGTGGGCAAACTACCGTGTTCAGCGCAGCGCGCGGCCTGCCACATCACCCCAGCCCTGACTTTATTTGTGTCTGTCCGCAAAGTGTCCTAAAACACGCCGGGTAGAGCCACTGTGTCGCCGGGTTTGCTGGCACAATTACGCTGGCGTAACAACAAAGAGACAGAGGCAAGGCTTGCCCGCCGAATATCGGCCCGACGCGACCATCTTCCCGTTTTCCATTTGAGGGCAACATCGTGCCAGACAAAGATGAATTCATTGTCCCGATGATCGACGAAACGGTTATTCGCCGAGCATTGGAACGGCTGCGCCAGGCCAGGCCGTTGGGCGACAGCCCCCTGCGCAAATTGATCTGGATTCACCAACGCCTTGAACATAACGCGCCGCCCCCCACCCGCGACGGGTTGGATGTCGCCGTGAATGACGCGCTGGCCGAGCTGATCGAAATACACCTTTTTCACCTGCGCACGGTCGAAGGCCTGCCCCTCCAACAAATCGCCCTGCGCGAAACAGCGCTGGAGGACTTCCACCGGGACTTTGTGGCTGGCAACACCGAGTTGGAAGCGTGGAGCGCGTTGTATTACCGCTATGTCCGTGTCGATCTTAACCTGCAAGCGCAAGAGATGGCTCACCGCGTGGGCGCGGACCCGCGCCAGATGCGCCGCCGGTTTGATCACGGCTACCGCCGCCTGACCGAAGCCCTCAGCCGCCGCGAAAGCGCCGCCCGCGCCATCGACCGTCGGGCGTGGATGCGCCTCAAGCTGCCCCCGGCCCCGGCTGGCTCGCTGATCAGCGCGGAGGGCGCGCTGGGCGAACTGCGCCGCCAACTGACGCAACCTGACTCGCCGCGCCTGCTGACGTTGGTCGGGCCGGGCGGCATGGGCAAAACGGCCCTGGCTCACGCGCTGGCCCGACAGATGATTGACGAGGGCCGGTTTGAGGATTTCGCCTGGATCACGCTTGACGCGCCGACCGCTTACGACGCCCTGCTGGCGCTGATCGCCTATGCGATTGGCTACCCGCATCTGGCTGCCAGTGGAAGCGCCGAACTGGGCGCTAATCTGCGGGCGCGGCTCGCCAGCGTCCCGACGCTGATCGTGTTTGACAACGCTGATGAACTGGCCGGTTATCCTGCCGACCTCGCGCGGCTGGAGCAACTGGCCGGGCCGGGCCGCATGATTATCATCGCCCGCCAACGCCCCCCAGCCGACGCGCCGGTGGCGATTTTCCCCATTACGCCGTTGTCGCCCGATGATGTCGCCCGTTTGATCAGGGATATTGCCCGCCAGCGCCATATCGCCGCCGCTGAGGCGTTGAACGAGGAGTCGATGGCCGCGATTGTTCGAGCCATCGGCGGCAACCCGCTGGCGGCGCGGGTGGTCGCCAGCCAACTCGCTTACCTGCCGCTGGATCGCATTCTGGAAACGTTGGGGTCGATCCCGGCAACAGGCGATCAAGCCTTGTTCGACACGCTCTTTCGCCAGACGTGGGAGTCGATAAGCCTGAATGCCCGGCAAGCGGCCATTGCGCTGGCGCTGCTCTCCCTCGAAGGCGCGGGTTGGGAAGATTGGTTCGAAATCGCCGGGCTGCCGCCAGAAGCGTTTGACACAGCTATCCGCGCGCTGGTGGACTGCTCGCTGATCGACACGGCGGTTGACTCCGCCAACTACGCCATGCGCCCGCTGGCCCGCCAGTTTGTGATCGAGCAGACCAATCGCCCGCCGTGGCGCGAGAAGTTTCAGGGGCTGCTGTCCGCCGCCGCCCAACGCCTTGAGGACGAAGACGGCGACCCGGAGCCGGAACGCGGCCTCGCGCTGCTGCGGCGTCAGGTTGAGTTGGCCGACAGCCCCGGCGATCTGGCCGGGTTGATCCGGCGGCTGGCCCCCGCCGTGCGCCGATCCGGGCAGTGGATGGTGTGGCGCGACGCCCTGCGCGCCGTTCACCACAAGATCGCCCCTGACAACCCGCCGCTGCCCGCGCTGGCCCGCGTCAAGCTGGAACTGGGCGTGGCGTCGCGCTGGCTGGGCGAGACGGACGCCGCCCGCGAAGCGCTGGACGAGGCCATCGCCGATTTTGGCGAGGCGGGCGATTTTGAAGGACAGGCCGAATCGCTGGTGGAGCTGGCCTTGCTGCACGAAACCGCTGGCCGCCATGTTGAAGCCACCGACGCCTATCAGCGCGCGGCTGCCGCCGGAAAACGCTACCATGATTCAACCATAGAGCGTCGCGCCCTGATCGGGTTGGCGGGGCTGGCCCTTGCCGCCGACCAGCCCGCGCTGGCCCTCAAGCGAGTCGGCGAGGCGCTGGCGACCTTTGGCGGCGACCCGCCCGACGGTCAGGCGATGAGCATGTTGGGCTTTGTCTACCTCCAACTGGGCGACGCCGCGCGGTCGATTGAGGCCGGAGAAAAAGCGCTCGCGCTGCTTCAAGAAGAAGGCGATCTACCCAAACAGGCCCGCGCCCACCTGCGGCTGGGGATGGCCTACCACGCCAACAATCAGCCGGATCAAGCAGTCTTCCACTTAGAGAGTGTTTCATAAATCAAAGTGTAGCCATTTTGAGCATTCGGCGGATGCTGGCGAGATAGACCATGGATTGGCTTGAAAGGATAGTATGCTCAAAGTCGCGTGATAAACGGCGGTAACGAC
>Ga0210377_10001024_pt1 | contig 26143 bp, 24 predicted proteins | sample PLM4_65_b1redo_FD_155480 | JGI IMG/M metagenome (GOLD analysis project Ga0210377, IMG submission 155480) | Groundwater sediment microbial communities from an aquifer in East River, Colorado, USA - PLM4_65_b1 redo | ecosystem: Environmental > Terrestrial > Soil > Riparian zone | place: USA: East...
TCATCCGTATCCTCGACAAGGAGTCGATGAACAAGGAGTTCAAGGACCTTCGCCTCGACGTCCTCGGATTCGATGACGACATGCTGACGACGTTCCGCAAGTTCATCCGCGAGCCGTACGGGATGGTGCTCGTCACCGGTCCCACCGGCTCCGGCAAGACGACCACGCTCTACGCGGCGCTCTCCGAGATCCAGAGCCCCGAGGACAAGATCATCACGATCGAGGATCCGGTGGAGTATCAGCTCCGCGGCATCACGCAGATTCCGGTCAACGAGAAGAAGGGGCTCACGTTCGCGCGCGGCCTGCGCTCCATCCTCCGTCACGATCCCGACAAGATCATGGTCGGCGAGATCCGCGACGAAGAGACGGCCGCGATCGCCGTACAGTCGGCCCTGACCGGCCACCTCGTCTTCACGACGGTTCACGCGAACAACGTCGTCGACGTCCTGGGCCGCTTCCTCAACATGAAGGTCGATCTCTACAACTTCGTGTCGGCGCTCAACTGCGTTCTCGCGCAGCGCCTCGTGCGCCGCATCTGCGAACACTGCCGCCGCGAGGTGACGTACTCCGAATCATTCCTCGCCGAGTCGGGCATGCCCGCCGACGAGTACGCGAAGCACAAGTTCTCCGAAGGCACCGGCTGCCTCGAGTGCAACGGCACCGGCTTCCACGGACGACTGGCCATCGCGGAACTTCTCGATCTCTCCGATCGTATTCGCGGCATGATTCTCGATCGCCGGCCCGCGTCCGAGATCAAGAAGGCGGCCAAGGAAGACGGCATGGTGTTTCTGCGCGAAGCGGCGCTGAAGAAAGTGATGGAAGGCAGAACCACGCTTCGCGAGATCAACAAGGTGACGTTCGTAGAGTAATCGATGGCCCGCTCGTTTCCTCCTGATATCGTCCTCCTCGACATGGACTCTCTCGTCCACGTGCGACTCAGCCGTGGCAAGAAGAATCCGCGCGTTGTGAGCGTGAAAACGTACCGCCTCGGGGCGGACACGTTCGGCGAGGGCATGGTCACGCCCGATCTCATCAATGAAGCATCGTTCGCCGAGGCGTTGCGGCGCCTGCGGATGGAGACCGGAAACTGGGACCGCGTCTCGGTTCTGCTTCCCGATTCCTGGTTCCGCATGAACATCCTCGAGGTGCCTTCGCTGCCGGACAAGCCGGCCGAGGCGCTGGAAGTCGTGCGGTGGAGCCTGAAACGCACGCTGCCGATCGCGCCGGAAGAGCTGCGCATCGCCAAGCAAGTCCTCGGACCGAGCACGTCCGGCGTGCAGGTGCTCGTGGTGAGCGCGCGCGAGAAGACTCTCGCCGCGATCGAGCGCCTCTTCGCCGCCGCCGGCGTCGAGGTGGTGTTGATCGAAGCGACAGGACTGAACATCTGGAACGCCATCGCGGTTCGCGAGGCGCCGACGGCGGGCGACCGCCTCTTCCTCTTCGTCCGGGACTGCGATTTCACGACGGCCGTGTTCCGCGGCAACCAGCCGCTGTTCCTGCGCTCGCGGAACCTGAGTGCCGAGCGGACGCTGGTGCAGGAGATACGGCTCTCGGCGGGGTATCTTCGCGATTCCCTGCGCGCTCAGGGTTTCGAGAGCTGTTACTTGGCGGGCAATGTGCTCGATGCGGAAATGCTCGAGACGGTGGCGAGAGAGTTCAACGCGCCCGTGAAGCGCGTGACCGCCGGTGAATACGCCGATGATCTTCCCGGCAACGCGATGGACTTCGACGCCGCGATTACCGCGTCGGCGGGGGTGTTTGCCGCTTGAAGCCCCTGCATCTCAACCTGGCAGCGAATCCGTACCGCGACTACCGGCCGGTCTACGCCGTCGTCGTCGTCACATCGCTCCTCATCGCCTTTCTGATGTTGAACAACATCGACACGTACTACCGCTACGTCGGCGAGACCCGGAACACGCGCGCGAAGACGGCGCAGCTCGAATCCGAGGCTGCCAAGCAGCACCGGTTGGCTCAGGCGATCGACGAGAAGCTCAAAACGATCGATGCGGCCGCGCTCGACCGCCAGACTCGCTTCATCAACGCGCAGATCGCGGAGAGAGCTTTCTCGTGGAGCGAGCTCCTCGACCGCCTCGAGCGCATCGTGCCGAACGACGTGCGAATCACTTCCATTCAGCCCTCCTTCAGCCCGAACGGTCTCGTGCATCTCGAGATGGCGTGCGAGGCGAAGAATGCCGACGGCCTGGTCGCGACGATCAACCGCTTCAACGGCGCGCCGCAGTTCAGCAGCCCGTTCCCGCACAGTGAACGGCAGCTCGAGCACGGCGGCTATCAGTTCGGCCTCGGCGCCGATTACCGTCCGTCGATCGCACGGGTGGTGCTGAAATGAAAGTCGTTGACCGTACACCGTTGACCGTTGGCAAGGCGGTGTATCGCCAGAAGAATGGTTCTCCCCTCTCGGATCACGCCGCCTCGACAACGGCCAACGGTCAACGGTCAACGAGGTGCTCCGCATCATGATCTGGAGAGAAAAACGCACCCTCCTCCTCATCCTCGGCGTGCTGCTCGCCGCGAACACGATCTTCTTCTTCACCTACCGCGTGCAGTATCAGAACCGGCTGCAGGGACTCGACGAGCGGCGCGATCAGGCCGAGGAGCGGCTGAAAGTAGCGCGCGCGGCACGCGCCGCGGCCGAACAGCGCTACGCCAGCTATGGCAAGATCCAGAGCGACGTGCAGAGCGTCTACTCGGATGAATGGTCCACGGAAGCACGGCGTCTCACCGCGCTCATCACCGAAGTGAAGCGGCTCGCCGTCGCCAGCCAGCTCGTGCCGCCCAGTTATTCGTTCACGCGGACGGAACAGAAGGTCAAGGGCAACGAAACGGGCGCCAAGACGGTCGGCATCGCCTTCACCGTCCGCGGCAACTACCAGCAGGTGCGGCGTCTCATCAATCTCCTCGAACTGTCCCGGCAGTTCGTGATCATCGGCCAGATCAGCCTGAGCTCCGCGGATAATCAGGTATTGACGATGAACCTCTATCTGAAGACTCTGTTCCGTGATCCGACGCCGGTGAAGGATGCCGGCACCGCCACGAATCAAGAGCTCTAATGAACTGGATGAGCTGGAAAACCTGGACGACAGCGGCCCTCGTGATCATCGCCGTCTTTGCGATCTACACGTTCGCCGCGCCGGAGGCGATGCAGCCGCAACCCGCCGGCACACCGGCGACAGCGGACCGCGCGGTAAAGCCGCGGAGCGCCGTTCTTCCGGGTGTCGAGCCGGTGCACAGGGAATGGCTCGACGTGCAGACGGGAAGCTACCGCAGCGAGCGGAATGTGTTCGCCTATCGGGAGCCCGCTCCGCCCCCGCCGCCGCCACCGCCTCCCCCACCGCCCGACCGCGACAAGGACGGCATCCCCGATTTCCGCGACAACTGCCCCGACAAGCTGAATCCCGACCAGGCGGACCTCGACCACAACGGCGTCGGCGACATCTGTCAGGAAGGGTTCGTCGCACCGCCGCCGCCCCCGCCGCCCAAGCCGGTGCCGCCGCCGTTCCCGTACAAGTACATCGGGACGTTCGGCAGCGCGAACAATCCGATCGCCACGTTTTCCGGAAGCGGCGAGATCATCAACGCGCGCGTCGGCGACGTCATCGCCGGGAAATTCATCCTTCGCAGCATCGGGATCGAGTCGGTGGAGATCGCATTCACCGGATTCCCGCCCGACGAGCGACAGCGAATTCCGCTCACCAGCCCGTGACGTTTGACACAATCAGGCGTCACACAGATAAGTCCTGAGTGCTGAGTCCTGAGTGCGGACGCGGCACAACTCAGCACTCAGCACTCAGGACTCAGGACTGAACCAATGACTCTTACGAAAAACACGATTCTTGCGTTGCTCGTGACATCGATAGTGGTGACCTCCGGCTGCGCGAGCTACACCGCCTATCAGCGGGCGCACATGGCGGAGCAGGAGAAGAACTGGGACGTCGCTGTGGCGCAGTACGAGAGGGCGCTGGAGATCGATCCGGACAACACGATGTACCGCATCGGGCTGTCGCGCGCGAAGCTCGAAGCGTCGCGCGTGCATTTCGCGAAGGGCAAGAGCCTCCGCGACGCGTCGCGCACTACGACAGGCCCGGAGCAGCTCCGGCTCGCGCAGCTCGCCGCGACGGAGCTCGAGCTGACGGTGAAGCTCGACCCGACGAATCAGTTTGCCGCCGTGGAGCTCGGGAAAGCCCTGCAGTTCGTCCAGGACGCGCTGCACGCGAACGACAAGAACTCCATCGAAGAGATCAAGAAACGGGCAAAAGCGAACGTCACCAAGGCGCAACCGCCGAAGCTCAATCCGGCCTCCGAAGAGCCGATCTCGCTCAGCTTCCCGCGCGAGACTCCGGTCAAGGACATCTACCGCGCCCTCGGCAATGCGTTCGGGATCAACATCCTGTTCGATCAGGCCGTGAAGGATGACCGCATTTCGATCGAGCTCCGCGATGTCACCGCGCAGCAGGCGCTCGAGCGCGTGATGCAGGCAGCGAATCACTTCTACAAGGTGCTCGACGAGAAGACGATCATCATCGTCCCCGACAACCCGCAGGCCCGCCGCGACTACGAGGATCTCGTGATCCGCACGTTCTATCTGTCGAACGCCGACGCCGAGCAGGTCGGCAACGTCGTCCGGACGATGATCGAAGCGCGCAATCTGTTTCCTCTGAAAGCGCTCAACGCGATCACGATCCGCGACACCGCTGACAAGGTGCGCATCGCCGAGAAGATCATCGAGGCGAATGACAAGGCCAAGGCAGAGGTCGTGGTCGACGTCGAACTGCTGCAACTCGACATGAACAAGGCCCGCAACATCGGCCTCTCGGTCGACGGGACGAGCGGCGTGCTCCAGGCCACGAACGGCGAAAAGGATGGCGTTCCGATTCCGCTCACCGGGACGCTCCAGAACCTCCGCACCCTGACTTCGAACAACTTCACGTTCGCGATTCCGACGGTTCAGTACAACCTGCTGAAGTCACTCACCAACAGCGAGCTGCTCGCGAATCCCGAGCTGCGCATCTCCGAAGGCGAGAAGGCCACGCTGCACATCGGTCAGCGCATCCCCGTTCCCGTCTCCACGTTCACCGGCATCGCCACCGGAGGAACGCAGCCGTATCAACCGGTGACCTCCTTCCAGTACCAGGACGTCGGCATCAAGGTCTCCATCGAGCCGCGCGTGCATCACAACCGTGAGGTCACGCTCAAGCTGACGGTCGAAGTCTCGAACCCCGGAGCGAATGCGCCGGGAACGGGAACGGCGACCGTGCCGGCGCAGCCGACGTTTTCGACGCGCACCATCGAATCGACGATCCGTTTGAAGGATGGGGAGACGAACTTCCTGGCCGGTCTCATTCAGGACACCAAGCAGGACACGACCAACGTCACCCCATTCCTCGGCGACATCCCGGTGATCGGGCGGCTGTTCCGCAACGCTCAGAAGAGCTCGCAGCGGACGGACCTCATTCTCACCATGACGCCGCACATCATCCGCATTCCGGACATCACCGAGGACGATCTGGCGCCGATGTGGGTCGGGACGACGAACAACCTGACGTTCCGCGGAGTCTCGCCACGGATCGAGTCGCAGATTCGCGTGGATCCGTTCACGCCGAATGCGCCTCGACCCGGCGGTCAGTTCGGCGCCAACAATCCGCCGGGCTCGATGAACCTCGACAACGTCAGCGGCAACACGGGAGCACCGGTGCCCGCCGTGATCGCGCCGCAGGGCACCGGGCCGACGAATCCGTTCAGCAGGCCGGCCGCTCCGCCGCCGCCGAGACCGCAGACGCCGGTCCCGCCGAAGCCGCAGGGGAGCCTCGAGAGCACGCAGTCGTTCACGGCGGCCGCCGCGGCGGTGCCGTCCGATGCGGCGCTGCGGCTGGCTCCGCGCATCGGACCGCAGCCGGCGAACCTTCCCATCAAGCCGGGCGAAGAGAAGATCTGGTCCGTCGTCGCCATGGATCTCGAGGGCCTGACGACGAACGAGCTGATGCTGCACTACGATCCGCGCGCACTCGACGTCAATGAGATCGGATTCGGCGGCGCGCTCCAGATCGATCCGAAGGCACCGCCTGTCGCGACGATCAACCGCGAGAGCGGGACCATTCGAGTCACATCGTCAGACGGCAAGCCGCTCGTCTTCGCGGGCGGCGGTGAGGTGGTGATGCTGCGCGTACACGGCGGGCTGAGCGGCGAGACGTTCCTCGTTCTCGAGAATCCCGCTCTCCGCAACGGAAGCGGAGTCGAGATTCAAGCCGCAGTCACGGGAGGCCGCGCGCGGGTCGAGTGATGCGCCGCACGTCTCAGGGCTTCACGATTGCGGAGCTGATCACGGTCATCGCGATCATCGGCATTCTCGCGTCGCTGGCGATGCCGGTGGCGAGGTTCGGCCTTCGCCGTCAAAAGGAAGTCGAATTGCACGACCGGCTCCGAAAGATCACGGATGCCATCGACAGGTATCACGATTACCACACGCTGCCCGTCGGCTCGCCGAAGCGCGCGAAGGACATGGAAGCGCTCGGCGCCGACGGATACCCGAAGAAGCTCGAGGACCTCACGAAACCACTCGAGCTGACCGACGGCACGAAAGTGCGCTTCCTCCGTGATCGCGATCTCATCGATCCGATGACGAACAGCAACGAATGGACGACGCTCTCGACGACCGACGATCCGGACACCGTCAGCTCGAACGACGACAACATCTACGAAGTGCATTCCAAGTCGCACGCGCTCGCGCTCGACGGAAAGACGCATTACAACGAATGGTGAGACACAGGTCCCAGGTCCCAGGTCGCGGGTCGCAGAGCGGATTCACGCTCATCGAGCTGATCGTCGTCGTCACGATCATCGGCATTCTCGCATCCGTCGCGGTCGTGCAGGTGAGGTACGCGACGCGGAAGGCGCTCGAAGCGGCGCTCATGCACGATCTTCACGAGATGCGCAAGGCGATCGACGACTTCTACGCAGACAAGCAGCGCTTCCCGAGCGATCTCAACGAGCTCGTTCCCAACTACCTGCGCAAGATCCCGCTGGATCCGATCACGAAGGCCGCGGACTGGGAGCAGGTACCGAACCCGGAGACGCCCGACGAATCGTCGGCGCTGACGGACACGTCCGGCGCGCCGCAGGGACCCGGAATCTCCGACGTGAAGTGCCCCGCCCCTGGCCAGACGCTGGATGGGCGGCCTTATTCGGAACTGTGATGTTCGTTGACCGTTGGCCGTTGATCGTTGACCGGGCGGCGTCTCGCGGCGCCGCGGTTGACGGTGCACGGTTCGTTGACGGTGAACGGTGGACGGGGGCCGTTGACAGTGGACGGTTGACAGTGGACGAGGCCCTGTTTCGTGAACACGTGGCCTGTGCTTCGTGGCCCGAGTTCGTTGGCCGTTGGCCGTTGACCGTTGACCGCAGTGCGTCTGTGGACGGTGGATGGTGGACGGTGGACGAGGCCCTGCCTCGCGAGAGCCGAGTGCAACGCTGGCGAAACACCGCCTCGACAACGGTCAACGGACAACGGTCAACGAAATCGGCCGGCGAAGCACAGACCACGCACTCTCGAAACAGGGCCTCGTCCACTGTCAACCGTCCACCGTCAACTACGCGCCACGAAGCACAGGCCGCGCATTCACGAAGCAACGTCCGCCGTCCACCCGGCGAACGCGGCTTCACCCTCGCCGGCGTCCTGGTCATCTGTACCGTGCTGATGGTGTTCGTCGCGTACACCGTTCCGCGGCAGTGGTCGACCATCATCAAGCGGGGGCGCGAGAAGCAGACGATCTTCGTCATGAAGCAGTACGCGCGCTCGATCAAGGCATTTCAGACGAAGAACGGCAACGCGCTGCCGACGAGCCTCGATCAATTGAAGAAGGCGCGCATGCCACGCCTCATCCGCGGCGTCAACGGTGAGTGGGAAGATCCGCTCACCGGCAAAGTCGACTGGTTACTCGTTCCTCCGACGGCCGCACCGATCCCTCCACAGCTTCGGCAGGGGCAGCAACAGGGGGGCCTGCAGCAGAATCCTCCGCTGCAAAAGACGCCGAAGGACTATGTCGGCCCGTTCGTCGGCGTGCGCCCGCCGGTCGAGGGGCAGAGCCTGCTATCCCTCAATGGTGCAGACCGTTACGAGCAGTGGCTCTACACCGTCAACGAGCTGAACACCGAGCTGAACGGCCTTCTCACAGGCGTTCCGCAGGTCCCGACCACGACCCGCTGACCGGTTCCTCTACAATCCACACCGATGGAGCCGACCGCCTCCCCCGTCAGCCGGCATGTTCTGCCGTCCGGCCTCACCGTCCTGATCGAGACGCTTCCGTACGTCCGATCGGTGGCGCTTGGGTATTACCTCCGCAGCGGATCGGCCGTCGAGACCGAGGAGCATGGAGGGGCGTCACACTTTCTCGAGCACCTGGTGTTCAAGGGCACTGCGCAGCGCTCGACGAGTGACATCGCGCAGCTCATCGACATCCTGGGCGGCGACGTCGACGCGTTCACGGGCAAGGAGTACACGTCGTTCTACGCGCACGTGCTCGACGAGCAGGTCATGACGGCGATCGATCTCCTCACCGATATCGTGACCGCACCGCGATTCACGGACGAGGACCTGGAGATGGAGCGCGGCGTCATCCTCGAGGAGATCAAGATGGTCGAGGACACGCCCGACGATCTCGTTCACGAGATCTTCGTCACAACGTTCTGGCCCGACCATCCTCTCGGCCGGCCCATTCTCGGAACCGAACAAACGGTGAACCGCCTCGGACGCGAACAGATCCTCGCGCACTATTCCGAGACGTTCCATCCTTCGAACATGATCTTCTGCGCGTCGGGAAACGTCCGGCCGGAACAGGTGATCCCGTTCCTGGAGAAAGCGTTCCCGGCGGACACGCTGCCGCCGCTGCAGCGCGGATGGCAACCGCCGCTGCCCAACCAGCATGTGATCCTCAGAGAGAAGCGCGAGCTCGGACAGGTGCACCTCTGTCTCGGTTCGCGCGGCTATCCGCAGCAGGGCAGCGAGCGCTACGCCGCGGCTCTCTTCAACACGATCCTGGGCGGCGGGATGTCATCGCGTCTCTTCCAGCGCATCCGCGAAAAAGAGGGACTCGTCTACACCGTCCTCTCGTACCACAACGGCTATCTGCACGGCGGATACGAGGCGGTGTACGCGGCGTGCGCACCGCGCAATCTGAAACGCGTGCTCAACATCACGCTGGAAGAGATGCGCCACATCAAGCGCCAAGGCGCGACGCCGAAGGAGTTGTCCTCGGCGAAACTGCATCTCAAGGGATCGATTCTCCTTTCGCTCGAGTCGACGGTGAGCCGCATGTCGGGGATCGCGCGACAGGAGTATTACTTCGGCCGTCAGTTCTCGGCCGACGAGATCATTCACGCCATCGATGCTGTCACGCTCGAGAACATTCAGCAGGTCGCCGAGACCATCGTCGATCCCGGCTCGCTCTCGTTGACACTGCTAGGCAACCTCAAGCATCCGGGCATCTCCACCGAGACGTTGCGTCAGGCAGTCGCCTGAAACGCGAGAGCCGGGCGACGCGCCCGGCTCTCTTCAATCAGTCAAGGTTGAACGATCAGCGGCCGCCGCCCGGCTTCTGTCCTGGAGGACCGCCCGGCTTCTGTCCCGGAGGACCGCCCGGCTGACCGCCCGGCTTCTGTCCCGGAGGACCGCCCGGCTGACCGCCCGGCTTCTGTCCCGGAGGACCGCCCGGCTTCTGTCCGGGAGGACCGCCCGGCTTTCCACCACCTGGGTTCTGTTGCGCGCTGAATGGGGTCTCGTTTTCATCGTGCTGGCGATTTGGCATAACGCATTGCTCCTTTCAAGCGTATGAGACCGCAAGAAGCAAGCCCGGCCCTAAGTGCAAGGTAAGGTGAAGGTTAGAGCCTCACTGTCCATCGAGCTTCGGCGCGTCCTTCTTCCGCGTGTCGACGAACGAGACCTCCACGCCTTCGCGGACGCGGTGAGCAAGCTCTTCCGCATCCCAGTTCGTGAGTCGAATGCAGCCGTGCGATGACGCGTAGCCGATCGACTCCGGATCCTTCGTGCCGTGAATGCCGTAGTGCGGTTTGCTCAGCGCGATCCACACGACGCCCACCGGTGAATTCGGTCCGGGCGCGAGATGCGCGTCGGGATTGGTGTCCGGCACCTCGTGATAGAGCGTCGGGTCGTAGTGGAAGAGCGGGTCGAAGGCGATCTTCACGATCTTGACCGCCTCGTCGGGAGACGGGTCGTAGCCTGAACCCACGGTGGTCGGTGCGTGGAAAGCGAGCTCGCCGTTTGCGTTGTAGCCGTTGAGCGTATTGCCCGCGAGCGACACGACGACCTTCACGATGTCGTGTTGATCGGTCGTGAGCGGCGGGCGCACATTCGGGACCACGATGGTGTCGCCGGCGTTCAACTGTGAGAACTTCACATCGGGATTCAGAACGTCGAGGAAGTCCTGATCGACGTGGAATCGTTCCGCCAGCTTCTCCTTCACCGACTCGTCGCAGAGACAATCGAGTTTCTGCTGCTCGTAGACATCATCGGGTATCTTGACGAAGGGTCCTTTCAGGTCGTCAGGCGTCACTGCGTACGTGATCACGGCGGGCGCTGCTCCTGCCGCTCCGGCAATCGATCGGAACGTCGCTTCATCGACCTCGCCGGTGGGCTCCAGGCCGTGCGAGCGCTGCCACCACCACACGGTGATTGCGGAGTTGCGCCCCCATCGCCCATCGATCGCGCCGACGGAGGAATGGTTGCGATCGAGATAGACCTGCGCCTTCAGCACGGAGGAGCCGCGCACGTCGCCAGTGATCGGCACGTTCACCGGAGCGCTGTTAATCGCGTTCACATCGATGTGCTTGAAGGACTCCTTCGCGCCGTGAACGAACGGAATCTGAACGGAAAGAGCGGCCGCCTGCTGCGCCTGTCGCAGCGCCTGCTGCGCGCGGAAGGACTGCAGTTCGCGCCATCTCTGATCGAACCGCTCGCGCTCGCGCTCTTGTGGGTCTTGCGGCGTCCCCAGCGGCGTGGAGACGTCGGCCACGTCGCCCACCTCGGTGGCGACCGTTCTTGCCGCCGATGTCGTCGTGTTCTTGATGTCCGTGGCGCGCTCGCGGCTGCAGGCGGCCGCGAGCAGCAGGAGGATGGCGAGTTTCTTCATGCTCGTGGAAAAGCAAAGATGTCGCCAGCCAACACGGCTTGGGGACAATGCGGCACGCGTGATCGTGTCATTCCGAGCGTAGCGAGGAATCCGGCGGGTCGTGCGGCGCGAAGTCCGGTCATCGAGCCACCCTGCCCCCAGGTCCCTCACTACGCTCGGGATGACACCGGCGTAATCCTCCGAACCTACACAGCCGAGGTAGACTCATCATCAGCGTCCGATGATCACGTACCTGAAGGTGCGCAACCTCGCCATCGTCGAGGAATTCGCGATCGAGCCCGGCCCCGGGCTGAACGTCCTCACCGGCGAAACCGGCGCGGGAAAGTCGCTGCTGATTGACTCGCTGGATTTTCTCAGCGGCGCGCGCGGATCCACCGAGATGATCCGCGCCGGTGCGGAAAAGATGTCGGCCGAAGCGATCCTTCAGGTACCTCCCGCGACTGGCGAGCAACTCAGGGCCATCGGCATCGACACCGAGCCGGCCGGCGACGGCATCGAGTTGATCGTGAAGCGCGAGATCGCCTCGTCAGGACGCGGTCGCGTGCTCATCAACGGCTCTCCGTTATCCGTACGCGAGCTGGGGGCGGCGATGGAGGCGGTCCTCGAAGTTCACGGCCAGCACGAATCGCACTCGCGCGTCGCGGGACAGACCTTCCGTGAGCTGCTCGACGACTACGCGGGGCATCAGGACCTCCTCGATGCGACGCGCGCGACGTTCCACGCATGGAAGACCGCGGCCGACCAGCTCCGCACGATGCAGCAGGCGCAGCGCGATCGCACGCTGCGTCTCGATCTCCTGCGCTATCAGGTGGACGAGATCTCCGCGGCGCGCCTCGACCCGGCCGAGGAAGAGTTGCTCCGCGGCGAGAAGGCGATGCTCGGGCACGCTCGCGAGATCATCGAGGCCACAGCGGGCGCGTACCAGGTGATCGAGGAGGACGAGAACGCCGCGATCGCGCAGATCGCGAGAGCGATGCACCTCCTGCAACCGCTCGCACGCGACATCAGTGATGTGCGTCAGCTCGCGGATGACCTGCAGGACGTGCTTTATCGCCTGCAGGAGGCCGGACGCTCGCTGGCGCGCATGAGCGAGACGACGCGGCTCGATCCGGCCCGCCTCGACAACGTCGAAGAACGGCTGGTCACCATCGATCGCCTCAAGAAAAAGTACGGCGGTTCCCTGGAAGCGGTCCTCGATCACCTCGGCCGCATCAGCGACGAGTACGAGCAACTGGTCGACTACGAGTCCAATCTCGAGAAGCTGCAGCACGCCGAGGGCGGGAAGTTCGAGGAGTACCGCCGGGCGGCGGAGAAGTTGTCGGCGTCACGGAAGCGCGCGGCGCAGAAGTTTCAGACCGCGATTCAGTCGGAGCTCGAGGATCTGGCGATGGAGCGGACGACGGTGCGCGTGAGCATCGGCGCGGCGGCGGAATCGGATTCGCGCTTCGTCATCGATTCAACCGGTGTCGCGTTCGGCGGGGATGGATTCGATCGCATCGACATTCTCGTCGCACCGAACCGCGGCGAAGAGCCGAAGCCGATGCAGCGGATTGCCTCGGGCGGCGAGCTTTCGCGCATTCAGCTCGCGATCGCCGCAGCGCTCTTCAAGGCGTCGACCCGGGCTGCGGCCGCGACACTCGTCTTCGACGAGATCGACGCAGGCATCGGCGGCCGCGTCGCCGAGGTGGTGGGCCGGAAACTGCGGGAGCTGGCGCGGCGCAATCAGGTCATCTGCGTCACGCACCTGCCGCAGATCGCGAGCTTCGGCACGACGCACTTCTACGTGTGGAAGGAAGACGTCGGCAAACACACGCGTGCGCGCATCCGGAAGCTCGACGAGCACGAGGAGCGCGTCTCCGAGATCGCGCGGATGCTCGGCGGTGAATCAATTGCGGCGTCGGCCGTGCAGCACGCGCGCGGGCTGCTCGACACCGCGGCGGCCAAGCCGGCGCGCCGCCGATGACGCGGCGCTGGATGATCCGCGGCACGCCGTCGAGCGAACAAGTACGCGAAATCAGCGCCACCCTCGCCAACGGCGGCGTCGTTCTCATGCCCACCGATACCATTTACGGCCTTCATGCGCTCGCACGCGATGCGCAGGCGATCGATCGACTTGCCGAAATCAAAGGTCGTGATGCGAATCCGTTCGTCGTGATCGCAAATTCGCTTGACCAGATCCAGTCGATCGGTGTTATCCTCTCGCCTTCCAATCGGAACGCCCTCGAATCGTTGTGGCCAGCACCGTTGACGGCAGTCGTGCCGTTGCGGGAATCGATCGCAGCGAGCCGCGGCGCCACGACAGTCGCCGTGCGCGTGCCTGATCTCGCGTGGTTGCGCGATCTTCTCGCGCAAACCGGACCTCTCGCATCGACGAGCGCGAATGTTTCGGGCGCGGCACCGGCGTCGAGTCCCGCCGAATTGCCACGACATCTGCTCGCATCGCTCGATGGAATCGTGGACGCCGGTTCGATTTCAGGAAAACCATCCGCGATCGTTGACTTTACCGGCGACGAGCCGCGACTCATTCGCGCAGGTGAAGATTTGTTTACACAGAAAGTGTGGAAAACGCTGCGGAAATCGCTGTGAAAAACGCAGAAAGCCCCAAAAATTTGGGCCTTCGAGCGAATTGCACAACGCGTTGGGCGAATCCTGCTAACCCATTGCAAATACACGAAGTGGATCAATTCATCTCAACAGTTGCAGCGCGCTTTGTGCACTTTTGATCCGTCCATTTTCAATTTCCACATCGTCTTTTGTTATTCGGTTTCGGTCTGACGCAAACTTTTCGTGCGACTTCACACAATCCTCACAACAGTTTAGTGATGCAGGAACCAGGCGCATCGGGAGCGTCGTCCCTCGGCGACTCCCGCGATCACCAGGCGGTGGACGAGACGCAGTCCTGAGTGCTGAGTCCTGAGTCCTGAGTTGAACGCGACCCGCACTCACTCAAAACTCAGGCCTCAAGACTCAGCACTCAGCACTCAGTACTCAGCACTCAGTACTCAGCACTAGATCCACTGTCAACGCCCGGGTGCTAGAATCCCGGCACGTGACGACCACATTGCCCGAGCCGAAGACCGCGACGGCGAAGGACGCGCAGCCCGCACGGCAGTTCGTCAATTTCATGTTCTTCCGCGTCGATCGCAGCTTCCGGCGAGAGAGCGCGGATCTCAAGGCCGACGCGAAGCGCGAGTTCGCCGCGATCGTGCAGCGCTACACCGGGCCGATGATGATCCTCCCCTACTCGACCCTCGGCCTGAAAGCAGGCGTGGACTTCATGCTGTGGCGCATCGGCTATGACATGGCGCCGTTCCAGCAGATGGTCTCCGACATCAACAAATCGATCCTCGGCCGTTACGTCGACGTGCCTCACTCATATTTCTCGATGACCAAGCATTCGCAGTACGTCGACGAGCACGTGCACGAAGGCCAGGAAGGCCGCCGTCTGCGGATCGTTCCCGGCAAGAAGCCACTGCTGTTCGTGTACCCGTTCGTGAAGACGCGCGACTGGTACCTGCTGCCGGCGGCCGAACGCCAGCGCATCATGAACGAGCACATCGCGATCGGGCACAAGTACCCGCGCGTGAAGATCAACACGACGTACTCGTTCGGCCTGGACGATCAGGATTTCGTCGTCGCGTTCGAGGCCGAATCCGCGGCGGAGTTCCTCGATCTCGTTCAGGATCTGCGCGAGACGGAGTCCTCAAAGTACACGCTGCGCGACACGCCGATGTACACCTGCCGCCGCGCGACGATCGACGAGATTCTCGAGTCGATCGCGTAACAGCCCGGGCGCGCCACGCCGACGACAAACGTCATCGCCAGCCGAGATCCTTCGCCGTCTTCCGGACAGCTAATGACGTCACCCTGAGCCGCCCGTTCGACTCGCTGCGCTCGCTCAGGGCAGGCTCCGACGGCGAAGGGTCTCAAAATGCGACACTCTTGCATTCTGAGATGCTTCGCTCCGCTCAGCATGACGTCACCGTCACTTACCCGCGAAGAACACCGGCGATCGACCTGGAGTCACACGCATGATTCAAAACCTGGTGGTGCTCACATTCCTGTTCTCGGCGCTCGCCGCGCCACAGCACGAGCATGCCATGCACGGCACCGGAATGCAGGACGACGCCGTACAGCAGTTCCTCATGCAGCAGGCCACGGGGACAAGCAGGAATCCGCAGTCGGTTCCGCACGAACATCTGATGATGCCGTACGAGAACTGGATGCTGATGGCGCACGGACAGGTGTTCGTCAGTCAGGTCGTGCAGACCGGACCGCGCGGCGGCGACCGATTCTTCTCAACGAACTGGATCATGGGCATGGCCGACAGGCCGCTTGCCGGCGGTCACCTGATGGTGCGATCCATGTTCAGCCTCGAGCCGCTGACGGTTCGCAAGGCTGGCTACCCCGAGTTGTTCCAGACCGGCGAGACGGCGAACGGACGTCCGATCGTCGACGCGCAGCATCCCCACAATTTCTTCATGGAGCTGGCCGCCGAATTCGCCGTCGACCTCGGCAATGACACGATCGGGTACATGTACGCGGCACCGGTCGGCGATCCCGCGCTCGGACCGGTGGCATTTCCGCATCGCCGTTCCGAGGCCGAGCTGCCGCAGGCGACGCTGTCGCATCATCTGCAGGACTCGACGCACATCGCCAGCTCCGTGCTGACGATCGGCGCGAAGCGCGATGCTTACGGCGTGGAGATCAGCGGATTTCATGGCCAAGAGCCGGGCGAGAATCGCTGGAAGATCTCGGGCGGCCGGATCGATTCATGGTCGGTGCGGGGCACATGGGATCCGACGCCGGACTGGACGGCGCAACTCTCGACAGGCCATCTCGAAAACCCTGAAGCGCTCGAGCCGGGCAGCGTGCGGCGCACGACGGCTTCGATCTCACACCACATGATGCTCGACGGCGGTGAGATCGCGACGAGCCTCATCGCGGGGCGCAACGACAAACAGGAACACGACACGAACAGCTTCGTCGCGGAGACGAACTGGCGCTTCGCCGAATCGAATTACGTGACGGGGCGGCTCGAAGTGGTCGAGAAGGACGAGCTGTTCGTCGACGAAGACGTGCACACGATCACCGCACTCACGGTCGGCTACACGAAGGACGTCTATCAGACGCCGGAGCTCCTGGCCGGCGTCGGCGGCAACGCAACGCTCTACGGCGTTCCCTCGCCGCTGAAAGCGGCGTATGGAAACCGGCCGGCGAGCTTTTACCTATTCGTGCGGCTGCGCAACCGCAGCGGCATGTAGAAGGACCTGCAGGTCGGGATCGCGGAGCTCATCGGACGGCGACAATCGCGGGAGCGGTCCGACGAGCGTGCGATACGTCGTCAGCGCGGCGAGATAGGTGCCGATGCGCGAAGGATGAAACCCGTCGTTCGCGTAGAGCTCGAGCGACGGCGAACGACGCCACGCCTCGCGCCAGCTCTGCCCGGCCGGGATGACCTTCCCGTGAACGGCTTTCGCCGCGAGACGCGCCGATGCCGCGATCTCTTCGAAGTCTCCGGAACGCGCGCGCGATGGCCACACCATCATCACCACCGGTTCCGCAGAGTGCTTACGGATCACGTCCGCGAATCGACGGGTATTCCGGATGAGATTCACGCGGCTCTCGTCGAGCGCGGACGGACCCTGTTGCAGGACGACGAAATCCCATTTCTGACGCTGCAGCGCTGCGACCACGCGGCCGTCATTGAGATGATCCTCCAGCGCGAAGTTCGGAAACGCCACCATCTCCGTCACGATCTCGACGCCCGCCGCCGCTCCGATTCCGGCAACCATCTGCGGCAGATCGTTCGAGTACGTGAGACTGTTGCCGACGAAGAGAATGCGCACGACGCGCGGCTGTGGATCGGCGGCCAGGTGCGCCGCGGCGGTGAGCAGCAGCGCGAACAGAAGGAAACGGCGCATCACGGGACGATGGCGAACGCGCGCACCGGAAACGATCCGACGCCGCGGACTTTCGGCGGCACGGCGAAGAAGCGGAAGTCGCTGTCGGGCAGCGCTTCGAGATTCGTGAGGTGCTCCACGATCAGGATGTTCGCCGCGAGCAGCATCGAGTGCACCGGTCGTTCGCCCGTTGCAATATCGTCGATGTTCAGCGAGTCGATCCCCACCAGCGCGGCTCCTGCTTCCACGAGCAGCGAGGCTGCATCCGCTGTCAGGAACGGATGCCCGCTCCCGTACGCCAGCGTCCCGAAGTGGCTCGACCATCCCGTCCGTACGAGCACGGCCTTGCGATGGAGATCCAGCCCGCGAAACAGCGTCCGGTCGAGCGCGCGGCGTCCGCCCGCGGCATCGACGACGATCCCCGGCACATTCACCAGGCGAGAGAGCTGAAGTTGCGAAAGATCGGGGCCGTTCTCATAGCGATGGCTGGGAGCATCGATGTACGTTCCGGTGTTCGCGACCATGTCGATGCGCGCGATCTGAAACGTCGTCCCCGCCGCGTATCGCTCCTCGGATTCCTCACGGCTGAGGTGATCGCTGATCGCCGGCGCCGGCAGACCGGGATATGTGACCATACCGTCGGTGATGACGTGGCTCAGATCGACGTACTTCATGATGGCGCCGCGTGCCGTGTACTCGCTGTAACGATATACAGGATGATGATCTTTCTCATGCGTTTGAACAGGCATGCGGCATGAGGTATGAGGCATGCGTGAAGCGAAGCACTCATGCCGCATGCCTCATGCCGCATGCCTGGTGTCAGGATGCCACAGAATGCTCCTGCCACGTGCGTCCCGAAAGCCAGGAGCTGAGAGCTGAGAGCCGGGTGGGAGTAAGGGCAAGCGTAAAATGCCCGGCCGCATGAAGTTCGACACTATCGCCGACACGGCAGCGCTCGACGCCATTGCACCGGAATGGACCGATCTCTGGCAGCGCGACGAACTCTCCACTCCGTTTCAGTCGCCGCATTGGCTGCTCCCATGGTGGCGCACGTTCGGCAGCGATCAACTCTTCGCCATTGCCGGCCGCGACAACGGCCGGCTCGACGCGTTCGCTCCCCTCTACATCCTCCGCGATGAAGACTCCGACGACACCCTCGGCATCTTCATCGGGACCGGCATCACGGACTATCTCGATGTCCTGCTCGCGCCCGGCACGCCCGCCGACGGCATCGTCGACGCGATGACTCGGGACGGCGCTTGCGCGACGTGGGACCTTCAGCAGTTGCGCCCGGCTTCCGCACTCCTGCGCGCGATGACGCCGCCGGGCTGGACCGTGAACACCGAAGATCAGGATCCCTGCCCTTTTCTGCGCATCGAAGGCGCCGGAGACGAGATGCAGAACCTCTTCTCCACGCATTTCCGGAAGAAGCTGCGTTACTACCGGCGCAGTCTCGCGCGCGACGCGCCGGTGTCATTCGAGCAGCCGACGGCGCAGACACTGGATCAGTACGTGACCGCGCTGTTCGAGCTCCACGCCGCGCGCTGGCGGCAGAAGGACATGCCTGGCATGCTGGCCGACGAATTCATTCAGCGTTTCCACCGCGACGCCGCGCGCCGTATGTTCGACGCGGGCGCGCTTCGAATGCACGCGATGCGGCGCGGCGAGAGCATCGTCGCTATCTTTTACGGGTTCGCGCATCACGGAACGGTGTACTACTACCTGAGCGGCTACGACCCGGCGCTCGAGAGGCTGAGCGTCGGAACGGTCATCGTCGCGCACGCGCTCGAACAGGCCGTGCGAGAAGGCGCGCACACATTCGACTTTCTGCGCGGCGCCGAGGAGTACAAGCATGCCTGGGGAGCGGTTGACAGGATGAATGTGCGAAGGCAGCTCGTGAGAGTCCAACCGTTGACCGTTGACCGTTGACCGTTGGCAAGGCGGAGCTTCGCGAGAGCGAAAGCCCGGCCCTGGCGATATGCGCCTCGACAACGGTCAACGGTCAACGGTCAACGCATGAAGACCAACGCCGCACGCCTGCTCGACTCCCTCGGCATCCACTACCAGATCCGCGAGTACGACGTCGATCCCGACGACCTGACGGCCGAAACGGTCGCCCGGAAGATCGGCTTTCCGCCGGAGCAGGTGTTCAAGACGCTCGTCGCGCGCGGAGACCGCAACGGAGCCTGCATGGCCGTGGTCGCCGGAGACCAACAGCTCGATTTGAAAGCGCTGGCACACCTGACGGGCGATAGGAAAATCGAAGTCGTCCCGCTGAAGGAGGTGCGGCCGCTCACCGGCTATGTCCGCGGCGGTGTCACCGCTCTCGCGGCGAAGCGCGAATATCCGGTTTATGTCGACGAGACGATCGAGCTGTTCGATGTGGTATCGATCTCGGCCGGGATGCGAGGCGCGCAGATTCTCATCGCACCGGCGGACTACCTTCGCGCCACGAGCGCAAAGGTCGGGCCGATCGGCAAGGCGCCATGACGGGGAATGGATCGCTCCGGCCGCCTCTTGTTACCATCCCCGGGCCCGTCTCGTTGGGGAGTCGCCAAGTGGTAAGGCAGCGGTCTTTGGAGCCGCCATTCGGAGGTTCGAATCCTCCCTCCCCAGCCAGGCTGCACACCGCGGGATCACGTCGAACGGCGATCTCAACGGAATCGACTCCCGGCCGTGACGAAGAAGTTCGAACACAATGTTGGGACTGAGTTGCCCGCCGTTCGCACGAGCTCGAACAGTCGGCGCGCAGTTCGAACAAATCCCCGCCGCGCCGCTGTGCTAGGCTTCGCACACACCAAGAACTAGCGGAGAGCCGAGAACCCCTTCGGCCTCTGCGGCCCCGCATCCAGGAGGAGAGCATGCGTCGATGCAGGTTTGCCGTCGTGATCTCGTGCGTTGTTTTCACCGTTGCGTCGATCGCCCTCGCCGAGGATGATCGTGATCAACGCGACGCCGTGACGCTGCGCGACTGGCCGGTGTCGTTCGAGAGGCTGCATCGAGCGGAGAAGAACGATCTGCAGCCGGCGTCTGACGCGGTGCCCTCCGCCGCCTCGCACTTCATCACGGTGGTGCCATGCCGCGTGGTGGACACGCGCAATCCGGCTGGACTGTATGGTGGACCATCCTTCGTCGCCGACGAGACCCGCACGTTCAACATTCCGGGGGGGCCGTGCGCCGGCATCCCGGCCGCGGCGGCGTATTCGCTGAATTTCACCATCGTCAATTACATCGACCGCGGGAATCTGCGAGCGTATCCAACCGGTGCAGCGCTGCCGTTGGTGTCGACGTTGAACTTCGGTTCGGGCCTGCCGGTCGCGAACGCCGCGATTGTTCCCGCCGACGTTAACGGCTCAATCGATGTGACGCTGACCGGCCCGACGAACGTCGTCATCGACATCAACGGCTACTTCGTGGAAGGGGTGGTGACGAACGTGACGCCGGGGACGGGGTTGACCGGCGGAGGAACGGGGGACGTGACCATCGGCCTCGCGCCGGGAGCCGTCGGCCAGACGCAGCTCGGGTCGAACGCGGTGACGACGGGAGCCATCGCTGACAATGCGGTCACCGCACCGAAGATCGCCAGCGGCCAGGTGGTGAAGTCGTTGAAAGGACTCACTGACACCGTCGATATCACGGCCGTCAGCGGAGCGACAGTGACGACGACGGGCAACACGATTCAGATCGGTGCTGTCGCGGAGATCCCATCAGGCGCCGCGATCCTCGGTCTCTCCGGCGATACCACTTTGATCAACGCCGGATACACCGAGGGTAGTCCGACCGACGTGCAGACTTGGCGCGCGACCACGGCCGCGGGCGCGCCTCCTCCGCGCGAGTGGCATACGGCGGTGTGGACCGGAACGAGGATGATCATCTGGGGCGGAAGTTCCACGTTTCCTATCTATGAAAACACCGGCGGACAGTACGATCCGGCGACCGATACGTGGACCGCGACCGCGATTCCGGCGCTCCCCGGCCGCAACCTCCACTCTGCAGTCTGGACCGGCTCGAAGATGATCGTCTGGGGCGGCGGTAGAGAGGGAGCGCCTTACTTCAACACGGGCGGCGAGTACGATCCGGTCGCGAACACGTGGGTCGAAACAACGACCACCAATGCGCCGTCAGCACGCATCAACCACAGGGCGGTGTGGACCGGCCAGGTCATGATCATCTGGGGCGGGTACGACAATGGTGCCGGGGTCGGCGGCGGCCTGAACACCGGAGCGCGCTACAGCCCTGCCCCGGCAAATAGCTGGCTTCCCGTATCGACGCTCAACGCCCCATCGTCGCGCGATCTGATGTCGATCGTGTGGGCGACGAATACCATGGTCGTGTGGGGAGGGCGTCATAACCCTAACTCAAGCTCTGAGTACGAGAATACAGGCGGACGATACGATCCGGTCGGCGATACGTGGAACGTGGCGGGAACCTCGATCGGAGCCGGAGTGCCGTCCGCACGCTGGGGACACACCGCGGTCTGGACGAACTCGAGGATGATCGTATGGGGCGGCTTGGCCAATCCGAATCCGGAGAACACCGGTGGCCAATACGATCCGGTCGGAGACACGTGGATCCCCACGACGACCGCCGGGGCTCCATCCGCGAGATACGTTCACACGGCGGTTTGGACGGGCAGCAGGATGATGGTGTGGGGTGGCGCGGGTACGACTTCGGATCTGAACACTGGCGGCATCTACGATCCCGTTGCGGACTCATGGACACCCACTCTTACCGGTGGAGCACCAGTGGGAAGGTACTACCACACGGGTGTGTGGACCGGGAGTCGAATGATCGTGTGGGGAGGGATTGGATCTACAGGCTTCCTCTCCAGTGGCGGACAGTGGGGGACGCTGTCGTACTACCGGAAGAACTGAGCACTACTTTTTCCGCTCCCGCTCGAACCAGGCATCGAAGTCGACCGTCCAGCGATCGGGCTTTGTTGCGATCAGCTTCAACTGGAGAAGCGGTCGCGTTCCTCGAGGATGGTGGTGACCGTCGCCCGGTTTGCGCGCAGCAGCAATTGGTGCAATCTCCGTGGACGGCCCGGCCGCTCGGATGACGAAGCGGGAGCGCGCGTTCGACAGCTCGTGTGGCTTCGACACGCGCGTCGAAAGCGGCGATGGGGCAGGGCGGGAAAGTGCCGCCAGCGGTGAGGGAAACGTACGGGGAGAGGGTCAATCGGGTTGACGGTGGACGGTGGACAAGGCCCTCTCTCGCCAGTGCCCTCGCACGGCTGCGTCGTTTTGAAGGCGAGGTTCGGCTCTCGCGAGAGCGGGCCTCGTCCGCCGTCCACTGTCAACCGTCAACGTTTACACGAATACCGGCGGCCAGTGGACGGTGTTGTCGATTGACGTGAAGAACTGACAGTCACGTTTTTCGTTCTCGATCGAACCACGCGTCGAACTCGATCTTCGGAAATGTGACCGCCTGCACGATCCAGCGGTCAGGCCTCAGTTCAATGAGCCGGAAAACCGAAAAGCGTTCGCGGTCTTCGAGGATCGTCGTGACGTCACCGGCTTTCAGCAATTCGCGCTCGAGGATCCGAGCCATTTCCGAATCAACCGGGCGCGGCAGAGATTCTTCTTTGCCAGCGCGCGGCGCAGTCTCCCGTGGACCGGTTGCCTCTTTCTTCGATTGCTCGAGCATCTCTTCGGTGGTCGCACCGCCCCTCACCGCGCGATCCAACACAAGTCGCCTGGCGGCCGGCACCTTTTCCCCGGCCAGAAACAGCGCGCGGGCGGCGCGTGCCTGTTGATGCGGTCCGGCGTGGATCTCCTGATCGAAGCCGAATTTCACGCGCAGCAGTCGATCGGCCAGAAGAGGGCGGCAGACGACCTCCTCGATGAACGATCGATCGTTGCCGAGGACCGCTTTCATGGCGTCCCATTGATCCTGATCCTTTGTCATCACCTCGATGCGCTTGTACTCGTCGTCGAGCATCTCCGGCGTGATGACGACACCGAAGCGGCGCTGCAGGATGCGCTCTTCGTCCAACATCCGGCGAACGCGATCGACGAAGACCTTCCGCGCGTACAGTTCGTCGAACGGTTTGGTCGCTCCGATCACGAAGCGGTAGCGAGCGCGTTCGAGAGCTCGCGTGGCTTCGACACGCGCGTCGAACGGCAGCGGTCGCGCGGCGACTGCAGCGAGAAGGAAAGCGGCGATCATCCTTGTGATGCGATTGTCTCTCGGTTTGGAATGCGGTCGCAAAGAGTCGTCTTGGGGGAAGAGTCGCCGGTGTCCGCCGACGCGTGCTTGTTCGATTCAGCTCGGTTTCTGCCCGGCAGCGATGATACAAGTGACGGTGGCGCAATCAGCAATCAGCAATCAGCAGTCCGCAATCAAAGATTAGACAATGCGCCGCTTCCTCCCCCTCCTCCTCCTGCTCGCCGCGTGCAGCCGCGCGCCGCAGCGCCTCGTGCTCGGCACGACGACGAGCATGCAGGGATCCGGCCTTCTCGCCATCGTCGTCCGCGAGTTCGAGCACGACACGCACATCCAGGTCCAGCCGCTCGTCGTCGGCTCCGGCCAGGCATTGCGCCTGGCTGGCAAAAGTGAGGTGGACGTGACGATCACGCACGATCCGGTCCCGGAGCGCGCGTTCGTCGCCAGCGGTAAATCCGAGCTTTATCGTCAATTCATGTGGAACGACTTCATCATCGCCGGTCCACGAGACGATCCTGCCGATGTGGCCCACGCGACGAGCGCGCGCGACGCGTTCCGCCGGATCGCCGCGGCGGAGGCGCGCTTCGCCTCGCGCAACGATGAATCAGGGACGCACGCGAAAGAGCTCGCGCTGTGGAACGCCGCCGGCATCGCGCCGCAGTCGAACCCCCACTACATGAAGCTCGGTCAGCCGATGGCGCAGCTCCTCCGCTCCGCGAGCGAGCTTCGCGCGTACACGCTGTCGGATCGCGCGACATTCGACCAGCTTTCGCGCTCGATCGATCTCGCTCTCCTCTACAGCGGCGATCCGGCGCTGCGAAACGTCTACGCGCTGACCGTGGTGAAGGGCGCGCATGAACGCGACAACGCGCGGCGGTTCGCGTCGTGGCTTCTCCGCGGCCGCGGCAGGGACCTCATCGCTGGCTATCGGATTCACGGCAAGCCCGCGTTCCACCTCATCCAATAGCCTGTATGTCGTGATACGACGGTAGTTCTGCTGCTCTTTGATCGCGTCGTTTCTTCTCGGCTGTGGATTCGAACGAGCACACTCTGCAGGCGGTGTGAAGTCCAGGGCTACGCGCCGCGCATCATCGCGACGAATCGCGCCGCCAGGTCCGGATCGAACTGCGATCCGGCCGCCCGCGAGATGATGGCCAGCGCCGCCTCCGGCGGTTCCGGATCCTGATACACAGGCTCGGTGATCGAGACGAACGCATCACAGATCTGCACCAGGCGCGCGGCGTACGGGATCTCTTCGCCTTGCAGCTCGTTCGGATAGCCGCGGCCGTCGACCCGCTCGTGATGCGATAGAACGCCCTGTGCAATCTCGGCTCCGAGCAGCGGCTCGACGAGCGCGGCGCCGATCGAGACGTGCTCCTTCAGGATCGCGATGTCATCTTCCGAGAGATTTCGTTTGAGGTACAGGCGATCGTAGTCGAGGAGGCGCATGCCGACGTCGTGAACGAGCGCCGTCAGACGGATCGGCTCCGCGTCAGCGGGCGGCATTCCCACAAACTTCGTGAACCGTTCGACGAGCCCCGCCACCTTCAGTGAGTGCGTCCGCAGATCGGGATACAGTTTGAAGTCGGGCTCAAGCAGCTTTTCCGCGATGCGGACGCGCATCGTCTGCAGAGCCGCTTCCTGCAGGGAGTGCTCCATCGCGGTCTGCAGCTGGTTGAGGAGCGCGGCGAGGATCTCGTGCGTTCCTCGATCGGGGACCGATGAGAAGGCCACCGTCAGATACAGCCCCTTCACCGACTGCACGACCACCGGCGCGGTGAAAACTTTCTGCAGCTGCGCCGCACCGATCGGAGCCGTTGCGGTCCCGTACGGCGTCTGAATATTCGGCCGGAGCACTCCAACAACTTCCCCGCGCTTCGTCAGCCAGATGTTCAGCTTCGTTTCGAGCAGACGCGCAGCTTCATCGCTGAGCGTCGATCTCGCTGCGATCTCCTGCACGCCGCCGAGGTGACCGTACGCGGAGAGCGCCGCGACCAGAGCATCCGGAATCAGCAGAATCGCGCGAAGCACGTCGCGTGCGACAGCGATCTCCGCTTCCGCGATCGTCTCAGGCGTCGAAGGAATCATGGTCCCGGCGGCGCTCTTGCGCGCCTCGAGCACCAGTGCGCCGAGGCGTGAGGTCCGCCCGCGCAGCGTTTCGTCCTCGACCGGTTTCGCCGCGGCGACGGGCCGCAGCGGCACAGGCGGCGCCGCGGCCGGCTCCACCTTCACCGGCTTCACCAGCGCGTCCGGCTGGATGTCTTCCGACAGCGTGATGAACCGCTGGTTGAAGAGATTCTTGTTCGCGAAGAGACCGAGGATGCGCTCGGCGATGCGCTGGGCCTTCGGCAGATCGGTCTGCTCGAACGGCTGCTTCGACGCCTTGTCGCGCATGTCGATCAGACCGACGAGCTGCCCTCGCGAAAACAGCGGCGCGACGAGCATGCGATCCGTCGACGCTTCGAACAGCAACTCGGACAACCGCGGGTCCGCGGTCAGCCCGTTGACGAAGAACGGAGTTCGCACCCGACCGCACTTCTCGATCAGCGGGTCGTTCACATCGGCAGCGCGCCGCGCCGCCGTACGGAAACCGTATTCGGTCACCAGCTCGAACCGATCCTTGCGATCGGAGAGATACAGCGCGGCCTTGGTCGCTTTGATGTCGACCGCGCAGTCATAAAGGATTTCTTTCAGTTTTGGCCGAAGTTCGTCGATTTCGGGATGCACGCGCAGCAACTATTGTAAACGCCAGCGGTCCCCGACATCGCGCCGTCAGCGAGAGAGGCGCCCGATGACGAGTCCGACGACCAGTCCGGCCACACCTGCGGCAAGATACAACTCGACCTCGCCGCCGGAGACCGGATGAAACTCCGCGGAGCCGTTCTTCACCTCGATGTAGCCCGCCGGCACCGACCACCC
>Ga0210377_10001025_pt1 | contig 26119 bp, 19 predicted proteins | sample PLM4_65_b1redo_FD_155480 | JGI IMG/M metagenome (GOLD analysis project Ga0210377, IMG submission 155480) | Groundwater sediment microbial communities from an aquifer in East River, Colorado, USA - PLM4_65_b1 redo | ecosystem: Environmental > Terrestrial > Soil > Riparian zone | place: USA: East...
TCCCGAGTACGAGGGAGCCGGCGTGGACCCGAAGAACCATGTCTACGAAGGCGTCCGGAGCCTGCTGTATTCACTCGGGCTCGACAGCGCCAATTACAACACGAAGCAATGGAACCCCCTGGGAGAGCTGATCAAGCCGGGGATGACCGTGTTCGTCAAGGCGAACACCGTCACCCACGTGCACAGCGCGGGGAAGGATATCTTCTCGGTGATCGTCCATGCGTCAGTGCTACGCCCGCTCCTCGATTATGTCGTCAAGGCCCTGCGGCACGAGGGCAGGATCATCGTGGGCGACTCGCAGCTCTACTATTGCGATTTCGACAAGGCGATGCAGGTTTCGCAGATCGACAAGCTCCTGAAATGGTATGCCGGGACCACGCGCGTGCCCTTCGAGTGCTATGATCTGCGCATGAACCGCGCAGTCCGGACGTGGATGTACGGCCGCTGGGGTCGGGCGAAGGTCGAGCAGGACCCCCGCGGGTACCGGTTCATCGACCTCAAGGACAAGAGCGCGTTCGAGGGCATTGACCCGAAGCGGCTGCGCATTGCCATCGCGAGCTACAAGAACATGCGCAAGCATCACGCACCGGGAAAGCATGAATATCTCTTCCCGAAGTCCTTTCTCGAGAGTGACGTGGTCATCAGCATTCCCAAGCTCAAGACGCACCGGCGGACCGCCGTGACGATAGCGCTCAAGAACTTCATGGGCCTTCCGGCGTTGAAGGACAGCCTCCCGCATTTCATCACCGGCTCGGTATCAGAGGGGGGAGACCAGTACATTAATCCTTCCCTGCGAAAATCGATCGGTACGTTCCTGCACGATCAGATCCAGACGATCCCGTTCACGCCGGTGAAGTTCCTGCTGGCCGTGGCAAAGGCCGCGCTCTGGAACTCGCGCAGGATCGTGCCGTTCAAGGACGATGTCGCCGAGGCCATGTGGTACGGGAACGACACGCTCTGGCGAACGCTGCAGGACCTGAACAAGGCGGCGATCTACGCGGACAAGGAAGGCAAGCTGTGCGACACGCCCCAGCGGAAGGTGTTCGTCGTTGTCGACGGCATCATCGGCGGCGAAGGGAACGGGCCGCTTGCGCCGGACCCTGTCGCGTCGGGGGTGCTGCTCGCGGGCGGCAGCACGGTCGCGATCGACGCCGTGGCCGCGACCCTGATGGGCTTTAACATCGACCGGATCCCGCTGATCAAGAAGATCCTCGAAGGGAACGGATCGCTTCCGCTGTATTCGGGGACCCGCGACGACATCGTGGTCGTTGACGGCCCGCAGGAATACCCCCTCGCAGATCTCGCCAAGCGCCACAATCTGCGGTACGAGCCCCATCCGGGCTGGAAGAATTACGTTGAGCTGGAAGAACGTCCATAATCTGCGGTACAAGCCCCATCCGGGGTGGAAGGGATACGCGGAACTGGAGGAACGTCCATGAGCATATCGATCGCCATCAAAAAAGTGCAGCGGAACCTGAACGACTACGGCATCGGGGAAACACTGCGGAAAACCGTTTCGGCCCTTGCCGGCAGCGTGTACCTCGAGCGGATGTACCGGGTCTATCGGCGGGACCTGCGGACCGCGCTGCCGGCGGAAGAGGTCCCCCCGGGCCTTGAGCTCCGGGTCATCGGCGCTGACGATGCGCAGGCGATCCGGGACATCGAGAACATGGAGGAATGGCTCCAGGGAGCCGTCAAAGAACGTCTCTTGCGGGGTCTCTGCGTGGCCGCATTCGACGGCGAACGCGTCGTCGGTTTCAACCTAATCGCCTTTGATGAGGTTTACATCCCGCTCCTGAACATGACCAGACGGCTCCGGCCGGGTCAGGCCTGGTCGGAGCAGATCACGGTCGCGAAGGACCACCGGAAAAGCGGTCTGGCCACCGCGCTTCGTTATCGCGTCTTTTCGGAACTGAAGCAGCGCGGCTTCCGATTTCTCTACGGCGGCACTCTCCTGACGAACATCGCATCGCTTAAGTCTGCGACCAAGGTCGGATTCAGGTTCCTAGCTGATGTGCGGTACCGGAAGGTGCTGACCCGGGATTATCGCACGTACCGGAGGATCGAGCATGTCGTTCCTTGAACGAGCGGAGGAACACCTGATCGGAAGGGTCACCTTCCCGCTGACGAACTATCTCCTGAACCGCCGGGGCATCTTACCGCGCTATGACGAGCTGCGCCGGTCCGAGCGTTCCTCGCCCGAAGCAATGCGGGTGCTCCAGTTCCGGAAACTGCAGCGGCTCCTCGCCTTCGCCTACGAACGGGTGCCGTTCTACAGGTCACGGTTCACGGCGCTCGGACTGCTGCCCGGAGACATCCGGTCGATCGAGGATCTCAGCAAGGTGCCGCCGCTCGGCCGGCAGGACGTGATCGACCACCGGAACGCCCTGGTTGACTGGATGCTCGACGGATCGCGTGACCGCGCGGACCGCTCCCCGCGGGGGCCCGGAGAGCCCATCCCGTTCGCACCCTTCCGGCGCGACCGCCTGGTGCGCAATACGTCGAGCGGATCCACCGGCGCACCCACGGTCTTCTATGAGGACGGCTCCCGCACCGCGCTCAACTGGGTCCATGAGCTCCGGCTCAAGAGCTGGTTCGGCAACCTGCCTGGCGCGCGGGAGGCGAGGATGGTCCGTCTCTCGACCGAATATTTGCCGAAGAGCCGGGTCCTGCGGCTCCGGAACCGCCTCTGGAACCAGCTCATCCTGCCGGGTGTGAACCTGACCGATAGGGACTACGCGGTCTGCGTCGAGAAGCTGGACCGGTTCCGGCCCCGGACGCTCTGGGGATTCACCTCGGCCCTCGCCGGCTTTGCCGACTATCTGCACCGCAACGGCATCGATCCCGCTCCCTGGGGCATCCGCGTCGTTGTCGGCTGGGCCGCACCGGTCTATGATCACGAGCGCCGGATACTCGCGGAGGTTTTCGGCTGCCCGGTCTCGAACATCTACGGCGCCCGCGAGGTGGGCCACGTGGCGGGGCAGTGCCCGGCCGGCTCCTACCACATTAACTCGGAGCACCTGCTCGTGGAGCGTGACGAGGATGCGGAGGCGGCAGTAAAAGGGGGCCGGGAAGCAGGGGAGATCCTCGTTACTACCCTCGACATCTCGCCCATGCCGTTCATCCGTTACCGTATGGGCGATATCGGCAGGGTCGCGACCTCGACCTGCGGCTGCGGCAGGTCGCTCCCGGTGCTCCAGGAATTCATCGGCAGGACCGGCGAGATCTATCGCACCCGGGACGGCCGGATGATATCTCCCAACTTCTGGTGCCGGACTTTCATGAACGTCCGGCTTGCCGGCGCCATCCGGCGGTTCCAGGTGGTCTATCTGAATGACCACGCCATGCGGATCAAGATCGTGAGGAACGGAAGCTATACCGAGGCTACCGAGCGGGTCCTGGCGGACCATCTCAGGAAGAACTTCCCTCCGGACATGGAGGTTACCTTCGAGTATGTTCCTGAGATCCCCCCAACGATATCGGGCAAGTATCAGATGGTGGTGAATGCCATGACCGGCCAGCAGACTGGATGAGGGACAGGGATGGGTACACCACGCATGAGCGGGTAGACGCCTGTTCGCGATTCTGAGAAGTATCTCCTTCACATGATTACCGATCAAGCAAAAAGGCTTCTTCTTGCAGCCGTCGCGTTGCTATTCCTGGAGGCACCAGCGGAGGCTTCTGACGCGGTGGCCCGGATAGCTCCATGGTACGGGAACCATGACGCGGCTGTAAGCCTTCGCTTCGACGACGGAATGGAGTCCCACATCGCAACGGTGATACCATTACTGAACCGTTACGGTCTGCGTGCGACCTTTCTGGTCAGTCCAAACGCGGACCGCTATCGAATGCATCGGAATTTCTGGGAGCGAGAGTTTCCCGCAATGGGTCACCGCCTCGGAAACCATACCATGCACCATCGAGGTGCGAAGAACCTTGAGGAAGCTGATTATGAAATCGGTGAGGCGGCCAGAATCATTTGGAGTATATATCCGAAGGAAACAAAACTGCTCGTTTTCGCCAGTGGTGGCGGTAGAAAATTGTGGGGAGGGAAGGAGTGGGAGGAGGCCGATCCCGCGTATCGGCAGCTTACGGAGCGTTATCAACTTATTGATCTTTATGACGGTAACCATCCCTATCTGAGCGCCCGCGGCAGCATGAAAACAGAAGATCTCTGTGACGAGCTCGACCGCACGATCCTGAAGGGGGGACAGCGTACCTTCACGTTTCACGATATAGGTCCGCTGACGCTTTGGCGAAGGCTCCTGATGCTGTTACGAGGAGCAGATCTGTCGGTGCGGGAGCAGGTATTTACGGACTTTCTGCAATGTCTCGTCAGTCGAAAGGAGCGGTTGTGGATCGCTCCCTTGATCGAACAGATCAAATATGTGAAAGAAGCGCAGCATGCAAAGGTGCGATTGATTAGCATGAACCGCAAGTCAGCTACATGGGAACTTACCGTGGGGACCGATCCGATGTTGTATGACCATCCGATCACCCTAATCCTTCCGAATAAACAGGGAAGGAGCATCCGGAGCATCAACCAGGGAAACATCTCCTGCACGGTGTATCGGGATGGCGCAGGCGCTGTTGTCGCCGATGTGCGCCCCGAGAACAGCAAAATAACCGTCACGTACGGCGGGATGTAAGTCCAGTCTGGCCCTTGTATATCGATGAACATACTTGAAACAGTGCAGACCCGACGAAGCATCCGGCGCTATCAAGACCGCCCGGTCCCGGACGACATCATCGCGGATCTGATCGAGGCTATGCGGTGGGCTCCTTCCGCCGGTAACCTGGAAAGCAGGAAGTTTTATTTTGTTTTCCATAAGGGAAGGCGAAGAGCCTTAGCCGGCGCCGCCGGCAATCCGGATCTAGTTTCACGAATGAAGCAGCTCGTCAAGACAGTTGTCGGGAGCCATCCTCTGTCAGCCGCCCCTCTTGTCATTGTAGCATGCGTCGACCGCCGGATCGCGACGCGATACGGCAAGCGCGGGGAGCATCTGTATGCCATCCAGGATGTGGCGGCGAGCCTGATGAACATGATGCTGGTCGCCCACGACCGCGGGCTGGGCACCGTCTGGATCGGATCGTTCGACGAGGACGCGGTTGCCAAGGTCCTGGACCTGCCGGGGCATCTGCGGCCCGTGGCCCTGGTCCCGGTCGGTTATCCGGCGCTGGTCCCTGCACCGCCGCAGCGGGCGCCGCTGGAACAGGTCGTCGAGTTCGTACGCTGAGGTCGAACAGAGAGAAGGCATCCCTGATCCGGAGAGGTGAACCATGGAAACGATCATTATTGACGAGAACGGGAAAGAGGCCTGGGGCCAGTATGTTCAGCAGCATCCCGGCTCGATCGCGTGGCAGAGCTATGATTGGTATTCGGTGATACGAAAACATTATCCGGTGACCTTCCTGCCCCTTGCGGTCACGAATGGAACGGGTATCCGCGGGGTCCTGCCACTCTACCGGATCGGCCCGTCACGAGGAAAGAACGTACTGATCTCCGTTCCTTATGCAGTGGCGGGCGGCATCCTCGCCGGTGACGCGGAAGCGGAAAGGCTGCTGGTCGAGAAAGCGGTTGCTCTGGCGGGGGAATTCGGTTCCCGGGGGATCACGCTCAAGCAGTATAAGCGAAAGGTAGCCGGGAATTTCCGCGATGACGATGCCTTTTATAACCGCGAGCTGGACATCGCCCGGGACCTCGCGCAGGTCTGGCAGGACATCGACGACAAGAACAAACACCAGGTCGACGAGGCGCGGAACTACTCATTGATGTTGTCACATCCCGTGAGCGACATCAACGCGTTCTACGCGCTGCTGCTGCAGCACCATCACCGAAAAGGCGTGCCCTGCGTCAGCAGGAAATGGATCGAGGACCTCATCAACTTCGACCTCTACAGCGCCGCGTTACTGTTTCTGAACGGCCGGCCTGTTGCCGGCACGCTCGTGAAGGAATTCAAGGATACGGTCTCGTTCCCCTTTTCCTGCATCGCCCGCGACGACGAACAGCACCGCATGTTCGCGTATGATCTCTACTGGAAGCTCATCGCGCGCTTTAACGCAAAGGGAACGCGGATCTACCATTCGGGCCGCATCCCGGCGAACAACGACGTGGAATCCTACCGGCTTGGATGGGGCGGTACACAGTATGGATACCATTATCAGTACTATCCCGGAGGGAGCACGGTCCGGAGCGAGTCGAGCAGGAAGGGGAGGAAGCGGGAGCTGTTCGAGTCGCTGTGGCGGAGGCTGCCGCTCGGGATCGCAAAGCTGATCGGACCTGCCATCGTGCGGCGGTTCCCGTAAAACGCTCCCCGCGGTGCGGACGAAGGGCCATCCAGCGCGTTCCGGCGGCACGATCGCCCGGGAACGCGGGATCGAACAACTGCGAGAAGGAAGAGGAGGTAGCCCGGTGAAGATCAATATCTATGGTATGGGATATGTAGGCTGTGTGTCTGCGGCATGCCTGGCGCAGGACGGGCATGAGGTGACCGGCATCGACGTGGACCCGGTCAAGGTAAACCTGATCAATAAGAAGAAAAGTCCGATCGTCGAACCGGGCCTTCCGGACCTGATCAAGAAGGTCGTGTCCGCGGGGAACCTCAAGGCGAGCAACAACGGTGGGGGGCAGGCCGATGTCTCGATCGTCTGCGTCGGAACGCCGAGCAACAAGAACGGCAGCCTGCAGCTGGATTACATCAAGCGTGTGGCCGAACAGATCGGCGGGTGCCTGAAGAAGATGACGTCCTACCACGTCGTCAACATCCGCAGCACCGTGCTGCCGGGCACGGTCGAGGAGACCATCATCCCGATTCTCGAGGAGCGGTCCCAGAAGCGGGCGGGTAAGGATTTCGGCATATGCATGAACCCCGAGTTCCTGCGCGAAGGGACGTCGATCAAGGACTACTATCACCCGCCGTTCACCGTGATTGGGCAGATCAACCGGAAGAGCGGCGAGGTCGTTGAGAAGCTCTACGGGACCATCCAGGGCGCGGTGGTCCTCAAGACGGCCATCCGGGTGGCCGAAATGGTCAAATATACTTGCAATACCTTCCATGCCTTGAAGGTGACGTTCGCGAACGAGATCGGGAACATCTGCAAGGCGGTCGGCGTGGACAGCCACGAACTGATGGATATCTTCTGCCAGGACACGAAGCTGAACATATCGAGCTATTACCTGAAGCCCGGTTTCGCCTTCGGCGGCTCCTGTCTGCCCAAAGACCTTCGGGCCGTCCTGTACAGGGCGAAGATGCTGGACCTCGAAAGCCCGCTCTTGGACGCGATCCTGAAGAGCAATGCCCATCAGATCGATACGGCCTACGATCTCATCAAGGATTCCGGCAAGCGGGAGATCGGCGTGCTCGGTCTGAGCTTCAAGCCCGGGACCGACGACCTGCGCGAAAGCCCCATGGTCGAGCTCGTGGAAAAGCTGATCGGCAAGGGATATCAGGTGAAGATCTACGATCACGAGGTGTCCCTCGCGAAGCTGTTCGGCTCGAACAAACGATACATCGAAAAGATGATCCCCCATATCTCGACGCTCCTGAAGCCGTCGATCGCGGAGGTGGTCAGCGACGCGGAGCTAATCCTGGTCGGAAAAAGCAATCAGGACATCCAACAGGCGGTCGCGAAGACCAACGGCAGCAAGGTCGTGCTGGACCTGGTCAGGCTCTTCTCCTCACGCCCGGAAAAGGTGGTCCATTATGAAGGCATCTGCTGGTAGTACGCTCCTGATCGTCGAGAACCGCTACCCCCACGATCCCCGGGTGCGGAACGAAGCGACCGCGTTGGTGGCGGCCGGTTACCAGGTGACGGTGATCTCCCTGCGGGCGCGGGACGAGGCAAGCCATGCGGTCTTCAATGGCGTCGAGGCCTACCGCATCCCGCGCATCGACCTGTTCGACAAGACGAAGCGAAGCGGACAGACATTGTTCGGCAGGGCCGTGACCGCCTGCAAAACGCTCATCGGCTACGTGGTCGAGTATTCCTATTTCACGGTCGGCAGCCTTTTTATCAGCCTGTACGTCTGCGCCAGGCAGCGCGTCGACATCATCCACCTGAACAATCCGCCGGACACGCTCTGTGTCATCGCAGCGCTGTACAAGCTGCTGGGAAAGAAGATCGTGTTCGACCACCACGATCTGTCCCCGGAGCTCTACCTGTCCCGTTACGCTATCCGGGGAGAGGGAAAGGGGCTGATCTACCGGACGCTCTTGCTGCTGGAGAAGATCAGCCTGAAGCTCGCCGACGTCGTGATCGCGACGAACGAGTCCTATCGCGAGATCGAGATTCGGCGGGGCAAGCTGGACCCCCGCAAGGTGTTCGTCGTACGGAACGGTCCGGACCTGAACCGCGTGCGGCTGACCGAGCCGGACGAGCGCTTGAAGAGCATGAACAAGAAGATCCTGGTCTACATCGGGATCATGGGGCCCCAGGACGGCGTCGATTACCTCATGCGGGCGCTGCATCACCTGGTCTACGGGCTCGGGAGGACGGATTTCTATTGTGTGCTCATCGGGAAAGGGGATTCACTGGAATCTCTCAAAGCCCTCGCTCACGACCTCAAGATCGAAGACTACGTCTGGTTCACCGGCTTCATTCCCGAGGCGGACCTCATACGATATCTTTCGACCGCCGATATCGGCGTCGATCCGGACCCCTCCAGCCCGCTCAACGACGTATCGACATGGATCAAGATTATGGAGTACATGGCAGTGGAAAAGCCCATCGTGACCTTCGATCTCAAGGAGACGCGCTATTCCGCGCGGGACGCCGCCCTCTATGTCCGCCCCAACGACGAGAAGGGCTTTGCGCAGGCGATCGTTACCCTGATGGACGATGAAAAGATGCGCCGGGAGCTGGGAAGACGGGGACGGGCGCGGATCGAGAACGAACTCAACTGGGACATTGTGAAACAGAATCTGCTCAACGCGTATGCGCAGTGTCTTGCACCGCGGTCGGAAAGGGGCGTGCCGGAATGGACGGATCAGCGGCAATGATCGAACAGAGCCTTACCAGACTGGAGCAGTGGGTGGTGGACCACGATTACCGGGGGTATGAACCCTTCGATGGCCTGTCGTCGGTCCTGCGGCCGCTGACGTTCCGGAACGCGCTGGCGGAGCGTATCCTGCAGCAGGCCGTGCGCCAGAGCCCGTTCAACCTCCGGCCGCTCTTCGGAGTGAAACCGCTCGACTCCACGAAGGGGCGGGGCTACATGGCATGGGGTTACCTGACCCTGCTGCAAGTCCGGGACGACGACCTGTATCGGCAAAGGGCGATCGATTGCCTGACATGGCTGATCGAGAATAAGTCGCCGCTCTACCGGAATTTCAGTTGGGGAAACCATTTTGATTATTCGAGCCGCGGCGGCCAGATGCCCAAGCATGAGCCTACCATCGTCTGGACGAGCCTCATCGGCAACGTGTTCCTGGATGCCTACGAGATCCTGAAGGACGAGCGCTACTTGAACGTGGCCCGGAGCGTTTGTGATTGGGTCCTGTCGCTGCCGCGGGACGTGAACGGCACCGGCACTTGCATCAGCTATGTGAAGTACCAGACGAGTTCGATCCACAATTCGAACATGCTCGGCGCAGCAATGCTTGCCCGTACCGCATCCTTAACGGGCGACCGGTCCGCGCTGCCCCTGGCCAGGGACGCGATGCGCTACAGCTGCGCCGACCAGCTTCCGGACGGGGCATGGTATTACGGGAAAAAAAAGAAATTCCACTGGATCGACAACTTCCATACGGGGTATAACCTGGACAGCCTGAAGCGCTATATCGAGTTTTCCGGCGAAAGCGAGTTCGAGGAGAACCTCGAGCGGGGCTACCAATATTTCAAGGCGAACTTTTTCGAACCAAGCGGCCGGCCGAAGTACTATCATGACCGCGCCTATCCCATCGATATCCAGTGTGCCGCGCAGGCCATTGATACGCTCGCGCTCTTCTCGGCCAACGACCCGCCGGCGATCGAACTTGCCCGGAAGGTCGCGCTCTGGACGATCAGCAACATGCAGGACCGGAGCGGATATTTCTATTACCGCATCCTGCCGCTCAAGAAGGTGAAGGTCCCGATGATCCACTGGGGGCAGGCAACGATGTTCAAGGCATTGGCCCACCTTATTGCGAAAATACAGACGGCACATGATGCGATTGCGAGGCAAAACGAGCAGAGCTCAACTGCCGAAGTCGCAGAAACGCTGGGGAATCCGCTTTCTGCCTGACCCGACAGTACTCAGTCGTGTAGGCCTGAGGTGGGGAAGGGAAGCATGAGGAGGTTGGATCAATGAGATCAGGTGCCATGAACTATGTCCTTATCACTCCCGCCCGTAATGAGGAGACCAATATCGGGAGAACTATCCGGTCGGTTATGGAGCAAACGGTTCTGCCGAAGCGATGGATAATCGTAAGCGACGGATCGACGGACCGCACGGATGATATTGTAAGGTCCTTTTGTGCTGCTGTTCCCTGGATAGAGCTCATACGGATGCCGGAACATCGGGATAGGCACTTTGCGGCGAAAGTACACAGTTTCAACGCAGGATACGAACGACTGAAAGATGACCAGTACGATATCATCGGATGCCTGGATGCGGATATATCATTTGATAAGGACTACTTTGAATATCTTCTGAAAAAATACGACGAATATCCTGAACTTGGCGTCGCCGGTACGCCCTTTGTGGAAGGTACGAAGCAGTATGATTACCGATTTACCAGTATAGAGCATGTATCCGGGGCCTGTCAGCTGTTCCGGCGCGAATGCTTCGAGGAGATTGGCGGATACGTGCCTCTCCGAGGCGGCGGCATCGACTGGACGGCAGTAACAACGGCCCGTATGAAAGGGTGGCAGACCCGGACGTTCACGGATAAGACTTGCATGCATCACCGGAAGATAAACTCGGCGACGAGCCAGGGGCTCATGACGTGGTTCAAACAGGGTCGCAAAGACTACTCTCTCGGGGGTCATCCTCTGTGGGAAGTGTTCCGATCGATCTATCAGATGACCAGAAGGCCTTACGTTGTCGGCGGAGTGTTCTTGTTGGCCGGATTCGTGTGGTCACTGGCTGCAATGGAGACACGACTTATTTCGCAAGACCTCATACGCTTTCATCGTCATGAACAGATGAAGCGGTTGCGGCAAATGCTCACTCATCCATCGTACAGGGCGCATTGAGGTTATTGCTCACACGGACAGTGCGGCGACCAAAGGACATTGAGGTGCTGATTTATGACCGGTGATATGACACTATCTAAGGCGGGTGCTATGGACGTTCAGCGAGAAGAGATCAGCGTCAAAGGGAGGCTCGTCGAGGTGCCCGCGATTCGGCTGGGAGAACGTACGATCGTCGTCTCCGGAGGTTGGCTTAGGACCGCTGCGGTCAAGGACGAGGATTGGCTGGCAGGCGACGTTGTCAGCGAACCGGAGGCATACATTGCCGCTATCCAGCAAGGGGGACTGAAGGCAGATTTGTTCACTTTTTCCCAAAAGATACCCCATACGACGCCGAAGTACCGATATCACCGGGAATGGGATAACGTCGCAGCTGTTCCTACCTCGAATTATGAGAACTGGTGGGAGCATCTGGTGCCTCAGGAAACTCGAAAGAATGTGAGAAGAGCCGGCAGGAGGGGCGTCGTCATCCGAGAGATGGCATTCGATACGAAGCTGCTGGAAGGCATCATTGAAATCAATAATGAAACCCCCGTGCGACAGGGAAGACTGTTCTGGCATTATGGGAAAAGTCTCGAGGAAGTAAGAAAGGACTATGAGACGCTTGTCGACCAGAGCAGGTATATTGGCGCGTATTTCAAAGATGAATTGATCGGTTTCATCAAGCTGGTGACCATGGGAGAGATCGCTGGCATTCTCCAACTACTCTGCAAGAACGCGCATCACGACAAAAGACCGGCCAATGCCCTTATCGCGAAGGCGATAGAGCTTTGTAGTCAGAACGGCATCTCGTACTTGACCTATGGACAATACATTTACGATAACAAGACGGACAGCCCCCTCACCACGTTCAAACGCCGAAATGGATTCGTCGAGATGCGTTTCCCCCGCTACTACGTTCCTTTGACCGCCAAGGGAAGATTTGCCCTGCAGACGCGGCTGCATCTTGGGATAAAGCGATTCTTACCGAAGAGCATAAGAAACATGGCTCTGAACATGCGTTCAGCGTGGTACGAGCGCAAGTCGATGAGCCAGCATACCGATGCGACGGAACTGGAGTAGAATATCTTAGAACGTGAGAATGAAACCATGCGCCGGTGTAGTTTAACGGTAGAACGGCTGAATAGTAATCAGCAGGTGGAGTGTTCAAATCCTCCCACCGGCTCCACAATGGTCGCTCATGTTCCCTGTACTGTTTGGGCCATCCAATGCAGGAATAGTTTGAAATCATCATGCCGGGAATCGCAGGAATAATCGGAAGCGGTCCAGCCCGAGAGCGCACAGCACTGCTGCAGCAGATGATGCAGTGCATGCTCCATGAGCCGTTCTATACGACGGGAACGTATGCTGACGAGCAGCAGGGTGCCTACCTCGGATGGGTCTGCAGGGCTGGTTCCTTCGCCGATTGCATGCCTATACAGAACGCGAAGGGGGATGTCCTTCTTTTCTTTTCCGGCGAGAACTTCGCCGATGACGCGGATGGCGTGCGGCTCCGGTCGCGGGGGTATCAGTGCGACCTGGATAAAGCAAGCTACCTTGTCCACCTCTATGAGGAAACCGGTATTTCGTTCATCGAACGGCTCAATGGCTGGTTCAGCGGCGTGCTTGTCGATCAGCAACACCAAAGGACCATTCTCTTTAATGACCGGTACGGGCTGGGAAGGATCTATTATCATGAGAAGCAAGGGACGATCTATTTTTCCTCCGAAGCAAAGTCGCTGCTGAAGGTCCTTCCGGAGCTTCGAGAACTGGATTACGCAAGCCTGGGGGAAGCGTTTTCCTGCGGATGCGTGTTGCAGAACAGAACATTATTCCCTGGGATATCGTTAGTCCCGGGAGGATCCCGTTGGACCTTTACGGGGGATCGAGAAATCAAGAAAGAACGCTACTTCGACCATACCACCTGGGAAGGTCAAGCGGTACTGGACGATGCGGCATTTTATGAGCGCCTGAAGGAAACGTTCGCCCGCATCCTGCCGCGATATGTTCGCGGTACGACCTCCCCGGCTATGTCGCTGACCGGCGGGCTTGACGGCCGCATGATCATGGCCTGGGTGAAAAGCCGTCCTGGCGAACTGCCCTGTTATACGTTCGGCGGCACGTATCGGGACTGTGCCGACGTCAGGATCGCGAGACAGGTTGCGAAGAGCTGCCAGCAGTCTCATCAGACCATAGTCGTGGGATCACCGTTCTTTTCGGAATTTCCTGGGCTGGCGGAGAAGACCGTGTATGTCTCCGATGGGAGCATGGACGTGTCAGGATCTGTAGAATTGTACGCAAACAGGATGGCGCGGGAGCTGGCACCTGTGCGCCTGACCGGGAACTACGGATCCGAGATCCTCCGTGGCAATGTTGCATTCCGGCCGGGATCGGTGAATGAGGACATGCTGCAACCTGAATTTGCGCGTCTACTGCGCAATGCCGCTACGACGTATGTAGGAGAACGGAACTGCAGCGATCTCTCATTCATTGCATTCAAGCAGGTACCGTGGCACCACTATTCACGGTTGTCCGTGGAGCTTACCCAGCTGACGATGCGGTCGCCCTATCTTGACAATGAACTGGTCGCGCTTATGTACCAGGCGTCACCCGGGCTCCGCCAGAGCGCCATACTTGCGCTCCGCCTCATTGCCGACGGCAATGAGGTTCTGGCCAGCATTCCTACCGACCGCGGCCTGCTCTACCGGCCCATCCCGATTATCTCAACGCTCTGTCACTATTATGAGGAATTCATGGTCCGTGCGGAATATGCCTACGATTACGGTATGCCCCAGTGGCTGGCAAAGATCGATCGTCCGCTCGGTTCACTGCATATCGAGAGGCTATTTCTCGGCAGGCAAAAGTTCTACCATTTTCGCGTCTGGTATCGCGATCAGTTGGCACGGTACGCTCAGGATGTCCTGCTCGATCCACGCACCCTTGCCAGACCCTACTTGAACGGCCGGCGTGTGGAGACGATCGTTCGGGACCATGTGACAGGGCGGCGCAATCACACGAATGAAATCCATCGGCTTCTCACATGCGAGCTTATCCAACGACAATTGGTTGAAATGCGCTAGTGTGCGGTTCCACTAACCAAGAGCGCACGTGCTCGACATGAACGGGTGTGAAACGTTATTCGGCAAGAGGGGGGACGCGGTTGCCGCGGACAATGATATGCAGCATATCACCGTTTGCATATGTACCTTTAAGAGACCGCAACTGCTGGAACGTCTGCTGCATGAACTGGTGGCGCAGCGCACTAACGGAACCTTCAGCTATTCAATCGTCGTTGTCGATAACGACAGCGGCCGATCGGCCGAAACGACCGTGCGCTCCTTCCAGCAGAGCTCCGGCCTTGACGTGCAATACTGTATAGAAGCGAGGCAGAACATCGCGCTGGCCAGGAACCGGGCGGTGGAATATGCCAAAGGCGATTTCATCGCGTTCTTGGACGATGACGAGTTCCCCCTGAACGATTGGCTTCTGACACTGCATGCTGCATGTGTTCGCTACCGCGCGGATGGAGCGCTAGGCCCGGTGAAGCCTCATTTTGAGGAACAGAGTCCCGACTGGATCAGGAGAGGCAGGTTATGCGAACGCACGTCCTTTTCGACAGGGACCATTATGCGTGCCACGGACTCACGAACCGGCAATGTGCTCATGAAGCGCGAAATATTTGATGATCCTCAGAACCGATTTGATCCGCAATATGGGCGGACCGGCGGAGAAGATGTATGGTTCTTCGTGAATGTCATGAGGAAAGGACGCGTATTCGTGTGGTGCGACGAGGCAGTCGCTTTCGAAACAGTGCCGCCTGAGCGATGGAAGGCATCATACTATATTAAAAGATTCATCAGAATCGGTGGATTAACCGGTGAAGAGCAAAGGACAAAAGGCCTGCCCGGGCGGGGGCTCGCCCGTGTCATCGCGGTATTTTGCGCATACGCCGTGCTGCTACCTTTCACCGTATTCATTGGTAAACATATGTTCATGCGGTATCTCGTCAAGTGTGCCTATAATATGGCCTGGCTATCTGGATATTTTGGACTTGTACTGATCCGCAACCGCGATGATTAAGGCCCGGAATGCTGCGCTCGTTTACGGAGAAGTGACAGTGATAGCAATTCTGGAGGAGATGCCGTGACCCTGCTTGAGAGAAGCATGAAACTGATTATTTCACTTGTTTATCATGCATTTCAGAAGGGCGGCGCGGTTATGCGTGCGCTCCTGGGAAAACGGCGGCCCGGTCGATTTATAGTACTTACCTATCATGCGGTGAAGGCCGGTGACCGACGCAGATTCGCATCACAAATGGACGCGTTGAAAAAGTGCGGCGTCGCTGAATTTGCAGATGCATCCCGTCCTTCTGCCGACGGCGTACGTATTGCTGTAACGTTCGACGACGGTTTCGCCAGCGTGGCCGAGAATGCTTTGCCGGAAATGGCAGAAAGGGGAATACCGGCAACGATCTTTGTCACGACCGGCTATCTGGGAGAACGGGCCGGATGGATACACAAGAAGTCGCATCCGAACTATCATGAGAAGATTCTGTCGCTGCGGCAGCTGAAAGATATTAGGGGTGAGCTGGTGCGAATCGGTTCGCATTCCGCCTATCATCCGGACCTTTCCCGCGTTGGACACGAGGAAATGGTTGCAGAGCTTCGCCGGTCCAAAGCGTCGCTGGAGACGATTTTCGAGAGACCGGTACGAATGCTTTCTCTTCCATATGGCGGCTGCAGCCGCGAGATCCTGGATGCTGCGAAGCTTGAGGGGTATGAACGCATATTCCTGAACGTTCCCCTTGATGGCAAATATGGCGACGAAGGTCATATTATCGGCCGAACGAATGTTACTCCAGATGATTGGGCTCTCGAGTTTACGCTGAAAGCCAGCGGGGCATACCAGTGGCTGCCGGTCGCAATGCGGGTCAAAAAACGCCTGCGAAGCATATGGAACGGATACGCGGGTCTGCGGCCCAGGAGCGCCTGATGCAAGAACTGTCGCCGGAATATACTGTGGAGGTCGATACAGTCGATCGGGGATCATGGTATAGCACCCTCCGGCGGTTTGCTGATGCCAATATATATCAGACATGGTCTTATGAGGCGGTCAGGAGTGGCGAAAGGAATCTCAGCCATCTGCTGCTGAAACGGTCGGGAGATATCGTTGCCGCTGCCCAGGTCCGCCTTACCCGAATGCCCTACCTGAACGTCGGTGTAGCCTATGTACGTTGGGGGCCCATGTGGCGTCTGCAGGGAACCGACGAGGATGAAAAGATATTCGCGCAAGCGCTACGCGCTTTACGGAATGAGTATGCATCCCGACGGCGGTATTTCGTCCGATTCCTTCCTTGCCTCTTTGACGACCAGGCAGAACGATTCAGAGCGATAATCGAGCGGGAAGGTTTTACACGGCCCACGAGCGAAACGGTCCAGCGGACGCTCCTGATGCGGCTGGATCGCTCCTTGGAGGATATGAGAAAAGGTCTGGACCAGAAGTGGCGTAATTGCCTGAACCGCGCCGAGAAGAACGGGCTGCAGATTATGGAGGGCCAGGAGGATGACCTCTTCACTCAATTCATCTCCATACACCGACAGATGCACGAGCGAAAGAAGTTTGTTGAGACGTCTGATGTGAACGAGTTTCAGCTGGTCCAGCGCGATCTTCCGGAATCCTTCAAGATGAAAGTCCTCCTCGCCTATTCTGGTGGCCAGCCGTCCGGCGGGGTTGTGTGCAGTTGTATTGGAGACATGGGTGTGTACCTGTTTGGTGGAACGAACAATGCTGGAATGAGCACGAAAAGTTCGTATCTGCTTCAATGGGAGGCGCTCAAATGGCTCAAAGCGCAGGGCGCAAAATGGTACAACCTCCATGGCATCGATCCCGTCAAGAACCCCGGCACGTTCCGGTTCAAGGAGGGTTTCTGCGGAAAGAATGGGAAAGATGTGCGCTTTCTCGGAAGCTATGATGCATGCGACCATGCTGCAACATTCACTGCTGTTCGACTTGCAAATGCCGCCCGGTTGCTGGTCCGCAGCAGCAGGCAGTACCTCAGGAGACTTCGCCGGTAAAGCCGGTTTGAGGCACGCCACGTACTCACCTCTGTCGCGTCTCCGTGAAAGATGCTCATGTCTGATGTTCTCACGGCCATGAGGCAACAGATCATAGCGTGATCAGAAATGCCAAGAGAAGTTGCACTATTCAGCACGATCCTTTTCATTGTCTGGCTCTTTGCCAGGGACCGAAAGGTGCGTCCCATGACATCAGGAGCATTATGGATTCCCCTGTTATGGATCACGATTGTCGGGACACGATCCGTGTCCTTTTGGTTCGGAATGGAGATCCAGGATGACTCTCCGGAGGGTTATCTGGAAGGAAGTCCCCTGGACCGAGCGGTATTCAGCATCCTTATACTTCTGGGTCTGCTGGTGCTGTCGCGACGAAAGCTTTCATGGGGCAACATTATCGCATCGAACCGCTGGTTCTTCGCATTTTTTTTCTATTGCGCTCTCAGCATCTTATGGTCAGAGTATCCCTTTGTCAGCTTTAAGCGGTGGACCAAGGAACTGGGCAATGTGGTTGTGATCCTGATCCTCCTCACCGAACGTGACCAGATCCAGGCCCTGCGGGCTGTTCTTTCTCGATTCACCTATGTGGTCATTCCGATCTCAGTCCTTTTGATCAAATATTATTCTGAGTTAGGGCGGACCTATAATCGCTGGACAGGGGAACCCGCCTTCACCGGTATTACCACGAACAAGAATGAGCTCGGTTGTGCACTATTTGTGGGGGGACTGTTCTTAGTCTGGGACCTGATGGAGAGCCGCGCATTCTCCAGCGGCAGGAGCGACAAGGTCGACATGATGGTCCAAGGTGTACTTATTCTCATGCTGGCATGGTTGTTGATCATCGTTCAGAGCTCGACCGCTCTTGTTAGCCTTGTCTTCGGAGCCTCCATTCTTTTGTTCATACATACTCCCGCCGCACAACGTCACGTTCGCCATCTTGGCTTATACACCATCGTGGCAGCATGTCTGTTCTTCCTTCTCTATTTCTTTCCGGCCCTCACGGAGATGATCGTGGAGGCAGTCGGGAGGGATATGACATTTACTGGCCGAACAGATCTCTGGGCGGATCTTATAAACGTCCCTATTAATCCCGTTCTGGGAACAGGATACAAGAGCTTTTGGCTTGGTCCGCGAGTCGAACCCATCTGGAATAAATATTACTTTCATCCAAACCAGGCTCACAATGGATACTTGGAGACCTATTTAAACGGCGGGTGGATCGCGGTACTCCTTCTTATCGCAGTAATTATCTCTACGGGTACCAAGCTGAAGAAGACCCTGTTGCTAGGAGGTCACTATGCGTCACTAAGCTTTTCTTATTTCGTTATCGCCTTATTTTATAACTGGACGGAAGCTATGATTGGAGGTCCTAGCCTTATTTGGCTTATCCTGCTTATTGCCACGTTGAGCTATCATCGTTCCTCCGTGCTGGAGATTGAAAGAGTAAAGGGATATCCTTATGGTACGACGTCGAAATATCAAGCTAAGCTGCAATATTATTCGCCACCCAAGGAAGCGAAACAAAAAACCAGGCGTGTCATGGGTAGTTGACAACGTTCAGGACATCGTGGACTAAAATAATGCTCACGACATCGTGGACTCGAAACTCTGAAATCGCGATGTAGTGATATATGCCGCCATGTTCATCGCAGTTGATACTTATATTTCTTCGGCCTGAATGGCACAAAATAAAGCTTCAGCTATCGTTCTTTGACATCGACAGTAGACACAATCGTGGCTCTGCGGTGTAGCGGAGAACATTTCATCGAGGATATTCAAGCGATAATCGCTTCGGATGAACCTGACGAGATGATAGAATCCTTCCTCCAACTTATCCAAGGAATGCTTTAGGCATCGCTCCTACTCGGAAAGACCAATTTCACGTTCTTTTCGGCCCCATGCCATAAACTTCCGATAGGCTGTATGCAGTTGCAAAGATGCACATCACGACTACTATAGCAGGTTCGTTGTACTATGTCGGACGCGAAATCGAAGAAAAGTTGAATAGAGTATGGATTATTTCAGTACAGATAATTTAAAGTCAGGTCTAAGAATACGAGCATTAAGAGGAGCCACCGTATCGATAATTGCTCAAGTGACTATATTCGGAGTCCAGACAATTGGAACAATAATACTGGCAAGAATGCTTACCCCTGATGATTTTGGATTGGTTACCATGGTCCTTACTTTTAGTCTGCTCGTCGGAAATTTCGGTGTCAATGGGTTTACTGAAGCCATTATTCAAAGTAAGGAAATAAATCATGAGCAGATTAGCACTATATTTTGGATTAATATTGGATTCAGTATCGTATTGGCATTGCTATTTATTGTCTCTTCTCCCGTTATTGTTTGGTTCTACAAAGAGCCTCGTCTAAAATCAATAATTATAACTTTGGCCGCTTCAAATGTCATAGCAAGTCTCTCGGTTCAGCATCAGGCTTTACTTAAGCGGAGTATGCAATTTTATAAAATATCTGCTAATGATATAATAGCCTCAATATTCTGTATAATGATTCCTATTATTCTGGCACGGGGAGGTTGGGGGTATTGGGCTCTTGTCGCCAAGTGGTTCATTTCTCCACTTATGATTACATTAGGGTCATGGATAATATGTGGATGGCGGCCGGGTCTACCTGCGAAGAATTCAGGGGTGAGACCTATGTTGAAATATGCATTCCACACATATGGCAACTTCATTATGAGCTATTTCCGAAGGAATGTTGATAAGATGCTTATTGGACATTCGTTTGGTAGTCAACCTTTGGGTTATTATGATAGGGCATACCATCTGTCTAGCATGCCTATTAATCAGATAGTAAGTCCTATTTACAGTGTAGCCGTTTCTACATTCAGTAGGGTATCCAATAATCCTGAGAAATACCGTAATAACTATTTGCAGGTGATTTCCATCCTTGCCTTTATCGGGATGCCGATGAGTGCCGTTCTGACTTTGATTTCACATGATCTGATTTTATTGCTTTTAGGGCCACAGTGGCAAAAAGCAGGACAAATATTCCTTTGTTTTGGCTTCTCAATCGGGATAATGATAATATACCTAACTCATGGGTGGCTTCATCTATCTCTTGGCACACCAGATCGATGGTTTAGATGGAGTATTATAGAGTTCATAGTGACATCCTTGTGTTTCCTTGTTGGGCTCGCGTTTGGACCATTAGGGATCGCTGTGGCATTCTCAGCATCTTTCTATATTTTATTGTGTCCAGCATTGTGGTATGCGGGAAAACCAATACAGTTAAAAATATCTTATGTTCTATCAGTGTTATGGAAGTACTATGTTTCAGCACTTACTGCAGGACTATTCTGCTGGTTTATTTTGTATTCATATAGCCCGACGTCAACTATGATGTTAAAGTATAATGTATTGATTAGAGTTGTAATTTCGATTATATCTTCTCTGTTACTATATCTTGCTTTGGTTATAGCCTTTCATCAAAGTATCAAGCCAGTATCACAATTTCTATTGATACTTCGTGAAATAACCAAAAAAAAATCACCAGAACAGGAGCATTTGTAGCCGGGGAGATAACTAATGAAAATAGCATATCTTGTTTTGGCTCACAGAAATCCAAAGGTATTAAAAAAAACGATCGAAACACTTTCTTGTGAAGAGAGCTCCTTCTTTATTCATATAGATAAAAAGACAGACATTAATGAATTTTCGGAGATACGGGGAAGAAATATATACTTCATCGAAGAACGGATACCTGTTTACTGGGGTGATTATTCAATGGTGCAAGCAATCACTATGTTAATTCAACGTGCATTGAATGCTCCTCAAGACTATGATTATTTAATTTTATTAAGTGGTAGTGATTATCCTATTAGAGATAAGGAATATATTCATACTTTTTTTGAAAGAAATCGAGGCGTAGAATTTATTAGCATTACAAAAATCCCTGGCAAAGGTAAACCAATTTCTCTGATTAATACTTACAGAGTATCAGCTAATAAGCCGATTCGGCAATATATTGTGAGAATTCTGGCGAGATTAGGTTTAGCTCAACGCAACTATAAAAAATATTTAGGAAATATGGAACCTTATGCTGGGAGCACATGGTGGGCTCTCTCAAGAGACGCGTGTCAATACATCCTTGATTTTGTTAATAATCAGCAATCGATATGCAAATACTATGAAAATACTTTTGCATGCGATGAAATGTTGTTTCATACAATTATGGGCAATTCGATCTATCGATCTCAAATTCGCAGAAATGTGATGTATGATGATTGGACTAACCAAGGAGCCCATCCCGAGCTGATTGGTGAATATAATATTCAGTTATTTGAAGAAAAAGAAAACATAATCTTTAGCGATATGTATGGTTCTGGAGAGATGTTGTTTGCGCGAAAGTTTTCTGATAACAATTTAGCAGTTGTTCAACAAATTGACGACATGATAAGACAAAAGCGGTCGCACGTTATTGATTAAAAAGACTAATATTATTATAGTGTATGCGGGTGTTTTTTCTGTATGATCTGTATCTTTATGTAACACAAAGAAAACAATATATTTTCGTGATTTGAATCACTTACCTGAGGCTAACTTCTCCGCTATTATCAGCAAGAATAAAGGATGAATAGTATGGCTGGCAGGATTATGAACAAGGAGGATATGAAAATGGCTTCTGATAGAGTGCGAGCGCAGAACCGCAAGGTGTTTTACGCGGTTACTTATTTTTTGCTTGTAATAGCAGTAATGGCTGGATCAGCGTTTGCTTATAATATACCAACAAGCAGGGTGTTGACAAACGCCTCTTATCAATCTACTCCTTGGTATGGATATGCAGGCACTAACAATACAATTCCCTCAGCGGGAGCTGCTGTAAACTGTGTTACAAATTATGGAGTACCTACTGACGGCGTGACTAATGCTAGATCGGCTATACAGAACTGTGTTAATGGAATATCAGGAGGCCAAGTAGCATATCTTCCTGCTGGAACATATATCATCGGATCAACTATTACCATGCCGTCAAACAAAGTATTGCGAGGCGCAGGCATGGGAGTAACAATTCTTAAAGCATCGGGTTTCAGCGGAACATTTACAGGAATTGTTGACTTTCAAGGAACAAGCGGAAGTCATTTTGGAACAGGAATCAATATCGCTAGTGGATATACGAAGGGTTCAAAGAGCATAACATTGTCATCAAGTCATACCTATTCTGTAGGGGATATTATTATTGTTGACCAACTCAATGATACCTTAGGAACCTACGGTCTTGTTGTAAATCCTGCCGGAACAAGCGGAACATGTTCAGAGGCCGAGAAGTGTGGTCGTGATAAAGGTACGAGGATGCTAGGAGAGACTAATAAGATCACTTCTATAAATGGACTTACGCTTGGCCTAGAAGTCCCGTTGGCGTGGACATTTCAATCTGCACTCACTCCACAAGTGTCTAAATTGGAGAAGGTTGTTAAGAACGCAGGCCTCGAATCACTAACGCTTGATATGAATAATATATCAGGAACAACCGGTCTTACAGTATATGATGCTTCTGATTCATGGGTATATCAGGTTGAAGTAAAGAATACTATTTATACGGTGGCCCATCTTCACATGGGATATAGAAACACTATTAAGGGATGTATCTTTGGGCCTGAAAATGCTACAGGCGGAAACAATCAAGGATATGGGTTGTTATTGACTGGAGCTATGGGGCATACGTTAATAGAGGATAATATATTTATAGATATGCACTCATGTATCATGCACGGAGGAGCATCCACTGGTAACGTGATAGCATATAACTATTTCGTAGCAAAAACTCAATCAGGAACATGGAGTGCTGCAATACGGCCTCATGATGGACACCCATTAATGAATCTATACGAAGGGAATATTGGTGTAGGAACGGTAATATTTGACAACGATTGGGGATCAATGAGTCATTTTACCTTGTTTCGTAATAGATTCGGACTTACTGCCCCATTATCAGGAAAGTCTAGTGGGCATCTGATCTATACTATGCAACGTGCTACCTATCAGAATTACATAGGGAACGTTCTAGGGATAGGAAGCGAAACTGTTTATGAATATGTAGCGGCAGATAAGGCTGATTATGGTAATAGTTCGATATTCAAAACAGGGTATAGCTCAGAGGGGGATAATACTGCATCTGGTAATGATGCAACTGTGTTTTCTACGATGCTTCGTCATATGAACTATGACTACAAGACTGCGACGACAAAGGCATGTGGTGACTCTGGTGAGCCGGGTTGCCAAGGAGGGGATAAAGACTCGTCAATATCAAATTCTTTATATCTTTTTGCCAAACCCTCCTGGTGGGGAGGACAGCCGTGGCCTCCTATCGGGCCTGATGTTACAGGATATGTCGCGAGTATTCCGGCCAAGGACCGGTTCGATGGCGCGCCGCCTCCGGTTTCGCACACCGTCACGCCGTCCGCGGGTCCGAACGGCAGCATCAGCCCGAATACCCCACGGACCGTGAATGACGGAACGACGGCAACCTTCACCGTGACACCGAATGCCGGCTATACCGCGAGCGTCGGAGGAACATGCGGTGGGACACTTACCGGATCGACCTATATTACGAATTCGGTCACGTCAAATTGCACAGTAGTGGCATCGTTTGCCCTCATACCGGGGGGCACGCAGACACGTCCCGGTCCGGTACCGGACCCTGTGAACGTTACATCACCGTAGTCGCCACCAGGGGGCGGACCCGCGCATGCGGGTCGCGGGTCCAGCCTCTCCTTTCTTTCCTGCTCACATCGCTCTCGCAAGACTATCAACTGCCGGAGCACTATCCGTTCCCACAGGGAACGAGAGAGGGTAGTGCACCTGCTCATCCTGCGTAATGCCAACAAAACAATAGTTCGCCTATCCGGACGAACGCCACGACCGATCATGATACTTCACCACCGAGCCGAACGGCAAAAGACGTCGATCGCGCTCCCATCTCGATATTCTCAGCATCAACGTACGACCTCACACCGAACTTCAGCACATCGGGGCAGCACTTCATGCCGCGTGTAGCATTTATACGGGGAAATGACCGAAGGAAGAACGTCAAACGGGCACTTGATCTGCTTGTCGACGATATTTCGCGTGAGCTTTTCACCCGGCAGCCCCTCATAAAGCCAAATCTCGTTTCCTCCTCCATCCCGCTTGCAGCGAGCCATGTGGACCAGGTTCGGGGCATCCTCGACATTATAAGCACGATGTACAGTGGGAGGATCCTGATCGCCGAAGCATCCTGCCACGATACGTTAGCAGCATACAGGAATTTCGGATATACGGCATTGTCCGATGAATATAATGTTGAACTGGTTGACCTGAATGAAGATGCTCATCAGGAGATCATGGTGAGCGATGCCGGGGGGAGGATGCGGACAATAAAGATCGCCTCCCGATTGATGGATAAAAAGTATTATCGGATTTCCGCTGCGAAGATCAAGACACACGATACGGTCGTCGTATCATTGTCGATCAAAAACATGGCTATGGCGGCCGTGCATATCAGCGATCGGAAAGCGGTGCACTGCGGCTACAGTGCGGCAAATCGAACAATTGCCGAGATCGCTGAGCACATTTGGCCGGACCTTGCTGTGATCGACGGGATGGTTGCTATGGAAGGGAACGGGCCGGCCCGCGGGGAGCCTGTATCCCTGGGGGTGGCATTTGCCGGGACCGATGCATTAGCCGTGGACAGCATGGCCTGTGAATTCATCGGAGTGGATGCCCGTGCTGTTGGATACCTTCACTATTGTGCACAACAAGGCCTCGGCGTAGCTGTCCGTGATCAAACCGAGATCGTGGGTGATCACTTCGCTCCCTGTGCCAGGCCGCTGAAGCTTCATCAAGATGTGCTTGCACAATATGAATGGAAGTGAAGGGACAGGAGACGACGAGAAGGGCTGTTGATCGGCGTTCTATAACAATCTGCACACGAAGCATGGAACGGGAGACAATGAACGTTGATCCGGCGGGCGGCTGCAATGCTAATATGGTTGTATAAACGCCTGTTCCACGATGACCGGACGCTGAGTACGTACCGCTAAAAAAAATCCGGAAGAGTTGTTACAAGAAAGGAGATCGTCATGAAATTAATGGAGAAGATTACGGCAAGAAGTGCAACGGTTGGTGTCATTGGACTTGGGTATGTCGGCCTTCCCCTGACCATTCAATTCGTGAAAGCGGGTTTCATCTCCTACGGATTTGACGTTGACCCGGAGAAGATCAAACACCTGGAGGCGGGGAAATCCTATATCAAGCATATACCTGCGGAGGAGATGAAAATGCTCAGATCCAATGGAGGTTTTCATCCGACCACGGATTTCTCGCTCTTGAAGAAGGTCGATTGTATCATCATCTGCGTGCCGACGCCGCTCAACCATTACCGTGAGCCGGACCTGTCGTATGTACTTGACACGACGAGAACGATCGCGAAACATCTTCGAAAAGATCAGCTGGTGGTGCTCGAGTCCACGACCTACCCGGGGACGACCGATGGTGACATGAGAACGATCCTGGAGGCGACGGGCAGGAAAGCCGGAAAAGATTTCTATCTCGCCTTCTCTCCGGAACGGGAGGATCCCAACAATAAAGATTATTCTACGAGCACGATCCCGAAGATCGTGGGCGGCTATACGAAGGATTGCCTGACCGTGGCCAATGCCCTGTACAGCATGGTGGTGCAAAAGACCGTTCCGGTATCCTCTACGAGGGTCGCAGAGTCGGCAAAGCTCCTTGAGAACATTTATCGCGCAGTGAACATCGCACTCGTGAACGAGCTCAAGGTGCTGTTCGACCGGATGGATATCGATATCTATGAAGTGATCGAAGCAGCCAAGACCAAGCCTTTTGGATTCCAGGCGTTCTATCCCGGGCCGGGCCTGGGGGGGCATTGCATCCC
>Ga0210377_10001026_pt1 | contig 26107 bp, 40 predicted proteins | sample PLM4_65_b1redo_FD_155480 | JGI IMG/M metagenome (GOLD analysis project Ga0210377, IMG submission 155480) | Groundwater sediment microbial communities from an aquifer in East River, Colorado, USA - PLM4_65_b1 redo | ecosystem: Environmental > Terrestrial > Soil > Riparian zone | place: USA: East...
ATAATGATCAAATCAATCACTATAACAAATCATTTATCTGAATCTGTTGTCCTAACTTTGAGGAGCCCAGAGCAATCTGGGTTCTTCATTAAGGGGGTTGATGGGTTGGGCCCGGTCAAGGCAACAATTAATGTGACCGAGTCTTTAGCATTAGATGGGGGTAGGTATAACTCAGCAAGACAAACCCTTAGAAATATTGTATTTAGTCTTGGCTTTCTTGAGAGCCCGACGATCGAAAACACAAGACATTTGTCTTACAAATATTTTCCTCTTAAGAAACAGATAGAGGTACTCGTCGAGACAGACATCAGAACGACAAAGATACTGGGGTATGTTGAATCTAATGAACCAATTATATTTAGCAAGCAACAGACTAGTTTAGTATCTGTTATTTGTCCTGATCCATATTTTCGATCTACTGATGTGGAGCTAGTTGAGTTTGGCTCAACCCTATCTTTGTTCTCGTTTCCGTTTTCAAATGAGTCTTTAACAGAGAGCATGATCATATTTGGTAATTTGGAATTAGAACCACAGCAAATCATCTACTACACTGGCGACGCTGCAGTCGGTATTAAAATGCATGTTCATGCTTTGGGACCGGTAGGCACAATACATATTTACAACACTGACACTAATCAGCACATGATGATAGATGCTGATGCAATAGCCGCGATAACTGGTTCTTCGATTGTTGCTGGGGATGATCTGATTATATCCACTGTACGAGGTGATAAGTACCTTCATCTTATTAGAGATGGTGTGACTATAAACGTATTAAATGCTCTTGGTGGGGATGATCCGTGGTTTATTGTTGAGCGAGGAGAAAATAATTTCTATTTCATAGCAGATTCTGGTACTCAATCGTTGACATTTTCGGTTGAATATCAAAACATTTATGAGGGTATTTAAATGGAATTAATAGTATTAAATACCCAATTTGTTAAAGTAAATGTTCTTGATGTTGTCGACTCTCTTATTTGGACAGATCGATACTCTAAAGCTGGAGATTTTGAGATCTATACCAAAGCAACCATTTCTTATATTCAAATGTTGCAAGAGGATTACTATTTATCATTTATTAGCTCTGAACATCTTATGATCATAGAAACCATAAATCTCAAGACTGACATTGATGATGGAAATAAGTTTGTTGTTAAAGGTCGTTCATTAGAGTCAATCTTAGAACGAAGAATTATTTGGAAGCAAACAATGTTGAGTGGAAGTCTTCAGGCTGGTATCGAAAAGCTCCTGAACGAGAATGCTATAGCTCCAGAAGATCCAGACAGAAAGATATCTAATTTAATTTTTGAGGCGTCAACTGATCCTACCGTAACAGCCTTGTCTGTCGATCAACAATATACTGGAGACAATCTCTATACCGTTATACAAGAGCTTTGTCAGATAAATAAAATTGGTTTTAAGATCACCCTTTCTCCAGAAAACAAATTTATATTTAAACTTTATGCTGGACAAGACAGATCCTTTGACCAAGTTGTTAATCCATTTGTATCATTTTCTCCGGATCTAGATAACCTAGCAAACACCAACTATTACCACTCAAAGATTCCACATCGAACTATAACTCTTATTGGTGGTGAAGGTGAGGGTTCAGATCGAGTAACTGCACAAGCGACTCTTCCAAGTGGTGCAAACACTGAGTTAGATCGTCGAGAAAAGTTTACGGACGCCAGAGATATTTCTTCTATGGTAGATGGGGTTTCTTTGACCGCTGAGGAATACAATACTCTATTGGTTGAACGAGGACTATTGAGTTTGTTAGAAAATCAGGCTATTTCCTCATTTGATGGGATAGTTGATCCCGAGACAAATTATATTTATGGTGTAGACTTTTTCATCGGTGATATTGTTCAAATAGCCAATGAGTATGGTCTGCAGGGAAAAACCCGAGTTACTGAATTAGTATTCTCAGAAGATTTGACTGGCGTTGACACATATCCCACGTTCGAAATGATTCAATAAAGGAGAAAGAATATGACCGTAACTTATGGTTTTTATAACTCAGTAGGTGGAGATCGTACCTACGATGCTGTTCAATTATCAAGCATCTTTGATGGTGTAATCACCGATGGGGTATTTGAAATGGTTGGTGATGGTCTGATTGTTGCTGATGGTTCTGGTTTGGGTATTGTTGTTGGAACAGGAAAAGCCTGGTTCAATCATACCTGGACAGTCAATGATGCTGATTTGGGTTTAACACTGGATGCTGCTGATATAGTTAATCCAAGAATTGACACTGTTATTATCGAGGTTGATGCATCTATAGGAGTTAGAGCAAATTCGATTAAGATAGTAACGGGAATTCCAGGAGCTGTTCCGGCAGAACCAACTTTATTAAACACAGAAGAAATACATCAATATCCACTAGCTCATATTTACCTTGGTGCAGGAGTATCGGAGATTGTTCCTGGTGACATAACAAATCTTATTGGTTCTGTCTATTGCCCATTTGTTACCGTGCCACAAGCAGGTACGGTAGGTGGTAGTGCTTCTATTCTAGAACTTCAAGTATTTTCTTAAGGAGAAGAATATGGCTTCATATAACAAATTAAAACTGTCCGGTTCAGCGAATGGCAGACAAATTAAGATTGGTGCTGTCGCAACGCCAGGAACACTTATTCATACGGCTGTTGCTGGTATAGTTGATATGGATGAGATTTGGGTATACGCTACAAATAACCACACTGCGTCTTTAGCTTTGATTATTGAATATGGTGGTGTCTCAAGTCCTGACGATCTTATTCAAATGTCCATTCCATCAAAGACTGGTTTATTCTTGGTCATTCCTGGTTTCCTTTTGAATAATGGTCTAATTGTGCGGGCATATGCTCAAACTACGAATCTTCTTAGCCTTTCTGGATGGGTTAATAGGATCACAGCGTAATAGAATGGCTGACACCAAGAAAGTAACTAAGAAAAAACCTAAGTTGGAAATTCTCACCTCTAAATATCTCACCCCACCAAAACGAACCAAACCAAATCACGAGAATCTTTCATCCAAATTCTTACCAAAAAATAAATAGACAGGAGGTTAACATCATGCCCGTAGGTAATGTAAAACGATCAGTTCTTCGAGAACCTGGTGCATTAGATGGTGTTGAGGGGGTTGTGTATATTCCACCGCCTCCAGAGTCTTACTTAATAACATATTTGGTTATTGCTGCTGGTGGTGGAGGAGGATCTGGTGGGGGTGCTACTGCTGGTGGTGGAGGTGGTGGGGGTGGATTTCTAACAGCATCCAATATCACTTTAATACCAGGAACTCTATATAACATAGTTGTTGGATTGGGTGGAGGACCAGATTATAATGGAGAAAATTCTATATTTGCAGCTTTTGCTACTTGTATAGGAGGTGGCAAGGGTGCAAAACTTGGTGCCAATGCTTCTATTGGTGGATCTGGTGGTGGAGGCGGTGGATTAGTTGGATCTAATGAGATTGGTGCTGCTGGAACGGTCGGACAAGGTAATTCCGGAGGAAATGGTAGCGATTCAAATGAAGCTGGAGGTGGTGGGGGTGGTGCTGGTGGTGCTGGACTAAATAATAGTACTGGTACCGGAGGAGATGGTGGTCCTGGAACTGTCTCTAACATAACCGGCGCAAATCAAACGTTTTCTGGTGGTGGGGGTGGTGCAGGAAATAGCGAGGCTAGCGGATATGGTGGTAATGGTGGTGCTGGTGGTGGGGGTAGAGGAGCTGGCGAACTAAGTCAACTTTCTCCTACAAATGGTGGAGCTAATACCGGTGGCGGTGGAGGCGGTGGAACGGCTCATATGGGTACTGGTGGAGGTGGATCTGGTATTGTTATTTTAAGAATTCCAACTGCTAGTTATTCCGGTCTTGTCACGGGATCGCCAATAGTTACAATTGATGGTGGTTTCAAAGTTGTCAAATTCATTAATAGCGGAAGTTATACCGCATAGGAGAATCCTAATGGCAGACTTATCTAGAAGCGTTAGAGGAAGAAGGCGTCCAAGAAATCCTGGTCAATTGGATCTTGTAACGAAAAAAAGTGATTTTGATAACTATACAACATCTCTTCTTAAATTCAATGGAACTGATGGATCAGCCGTTTTTACTGATGAGATTGGCAGCATTTGGACTGCTGGTGGTAATGCACAACTAGACACAGCTCAAAAAAGATTTGAAACTGCATCAGCATTATTTGATGGCACGGGTGATTATATATTAGGGGATGGGAGTGGTAACTTTGTTTTTGGTACTGGTGACTTCACAATAGATTTTTGGATAAGATTTAACACCATCCCAGCAACATTGATATCAATATATGATCATAGACCAGCCAGTGGGTCTGGTCCTTATCCTCTATTCTATTACGATAATGTGTCGGGAAAGCTTAAATATCATGATGGAGTAACAGATCGAATTACTTCCACTACAACTCCAATCGTTCTGATATGGTATCACATAGCTTTAACAAAATCAGGAACAAGTCTTAAGTTGTTTATAAATGGTATACAAGAAGGATCTACATATACCGATTCAAACAATTATGGTCTAGGAGCTCTTAGACCGGCTATTGGTATTCATGGTCCAACTCTTAGTAGTTATCCTTTCAATGGCTGGATTGATGAATATCGAGTTAGCTTGGGAATTGCTCGATGGACGGCAAATTTTACTCCACCAGGTTATTCTTACAATGGTTTAAATTTAATAGACGATGCATTTACTACTTCGTTGTTACACTTTAATGGAGCAGACGCAACAATAAATTTCTTTGATGAGGGTGGACCATGTTGGTCCAGGGTTGGTGTTACACAGATTGATACTGCTCAATCCAAATTTGGAGGATCGTCTCTATTATTTAATGGTACAACAGATCTTCTATATACAAATAATAACTACACGAATTTTACTTTTGGTACTGGTGACTTCACAATAGATTTTTGGGTGCGACTTGCCTCAATAACACCATTACAAATAATCTATGATTCTCGAGCACCTAGTCCTATTGGTGGTTATCCTGTTGTCTATTATGATAATGTGTCGGGAAAATTTATCTTTTATAATAATGCGACACTAATGACGGGAACAACAACAGTTGCAGCTAATACCTGGTATCATATAGCCGTGACAAGAGCAGGAACAGTTACTAAATTATTTGTAAATGGCGTGCAGGAAGCTATCAATAATAGTGATTCTAGTAACTATCTTGTCGGAACTCTTAGGCCTATTCTTGGTGTTGCAGGAACAACAGGAAATAGTTATTATTTCGGTGGTTGGATTGATGAGCTTCGAGTTAGCAAAGGTATTGCACGTTGGACAGCTAACTTTACTCCTCCGACAGCGGAATATGCGCCACCGCCATAAAAGCTTGAAAATGGAGAAAGGATAATATGAATGATATAACAAGTGTGCAAATTCTACAGATTATTATCCCGGTTGTAATCGCGGTAATAACATCCTCAGGTTTCTGGATATTTGTTGGATCTCGAAGAGATCGGAAAGGATATCAAACTGAACTTCTAGTTGGTCTTGCCCACGATCGAATAGTATCTCTTGGTATGGCTTTTGTTACCAGAGGCTGGATCACGCAAGACGAATATGAGAATCTAAATCTATATTTATACAGACCTTATGAGAAGATGGGTGGAAATGGGTCTGTACGTCGAATTATGTTGGAGGTCGATAAGCTTCCAATCAGAAGAAGCATGAAAATGCTAGAAAAACCAACAGGAGATACGCAACAATGATTCTTACAAACAGGAACTACGATATTCTAAAATGGATCACTTTGGTCCTTTTGCCTTCACTTTCGGTTTTATATTTGGCCCTATCCCAGGTATGGACGTTGCCTTTTGGAACCGAGGTTGTTGGTACGCTTTCAATAATTTCCCTCTTTCTTGCTGCTTTGCTTGGAATCTCAACAAGCTCCTTCAGAGTGAGAAATCCAATGTATCGTTTGGCTTTTGTAAAGCTTAGTGATAAAGCGGAATCAAATTGGGTTTTACCAAACAATACTTATGAGATTCTTACCTGGATTGCACAGATTCTTCTTCCTGCCCTATCCGCAGCATATTTTGGCCTTTCACAAATTTGGGGTTTTCCCTATGGTGATCAGGTTGTTGGAACGCTAATGGCCATTGATGCTTTTCTTGGTATGTTGTTGGGCTTCAGTACAGCGCAATTTCACAAAAGTGTGGCTATTTCATCTGTTGAATGGCCTGAAGCTAGACTTGTCCCTTAACTCCTCGCAGCCTTTACGTATCCTATAATGAAACCAATCTTGAAAAGGAGATAAAATGGATACAATAATGTTTAGACCGAAAGGGCTAAGGGCATTGGATGATGAGATCGAACGATTAGTTCGTACGCTTGTAAATACGAGTGCAGTAAGTAAAGATTATGTTATAATATCAGAAAATCTGAAGGTACTATGTGAAGCAAGAGAACGAAAGAACTCAAGGGACATTAGTAACGAAGCAATTCTGAGCGTTGTGACATCAATAGTTAGCTTACTGATCGTACTCAAGTTCGAACAGTTGGACGTGATAACATCCAAAGCATTTAACCTAATACGTTGGAATAAGTAGCCAATCGAAAAGAAAGATGGTCAAGAAGAGGGATCTAGGAAACTAGGTCTCTCTTCTTTTCTCGCATTTTAAATATCGTTTTTAAAAAATTCCCCCGGAAGGATTTTTGACTAAACATTCGCAAGATTTACATCTCCTATAATGATAGATAGTCGATGGCGCGATAATGCAAGTGCATTGGAGATTGCACCTTACGAAAGTAAGAAAAGCGGTAAACGCAATGAGCGATGATGGCTGATTATCTATCAATATAAGGCTTTAGTAATAAAGACCGATCTGACGTGAGAACGACGGCTTATATTTTTTCGCAGAAATTACATCTCCTATAATGAAGAAGCAATCCCTGAGGGGATGACGAGATATATACTGAGGTCAGGGTTAAAGTCCCCCCCGCTATGACATGAAAGTCATTAAAGTAATAATTGTTTATAGATTATTACGCTTCTTCTTTTTTCGCAGAAATTACATCTCCTATAATGAAAAGGAGATTAAAATGAAAAATCTATTTAAGAAAGATAATCTATTGACTATTGTCATGCAGATTCCCTTGGATAAAGAAGTTCAATCGTTTATAACCTTTATGGAGATAATATTTAAATATGTTCAAAAGAACAGTGCTATGCACAATACTGATGAGTATATTGGTATATTCGAAATAAAGGAAAGTAAATACGAACAATTGACCAAGGAATTAGCAGATAATAATCTACGGATTATCCGAACAAAGGATGAATTAGTATTCACCTTACAAAGAGTCGAACCCGCATAGGGTTCTTCTTTTTTCGCGAGAATTACATATGCTATAGTGAAAGAACAAATCAAAAACTAAAAGGAAAATCAAATGGCAACAATTGTAATTTTCATGATAAGAATGATGTTAATCTGGACTGAGTCTCGCGAAGAGGTAAAGCACAGATTAATAATCAGGAAATGTCGTGACATAAGAGCAAGCATGTCTGTTGAACAGTACGCTAAGTTAATGGCTAGTTATTAAGAAAAAGATTCTATGGAAACATAGAACCTTTTTTAATTTTCCTTTTAGTTGATTAAAGAAAAGGAGGTGTACTATGCTGGGTTCGGACTCGAGAGAGTCTTTGATTAAAAATCATTAAGAACCCGACCGAACATATTAATAAAACTCGCAGAATTTACACGCCCTATAATGAGAAGAGTAGTAAGTATCTAATATGATACCTGCGGATCTAGAAATAGATTTGTAGACTTTTCTCATTTCTTTTTATTGACTAATGGGTTGTTCTGATTTTATTCCAAGAACAAGGTGACAAAAGAGCGCATATTAGCTGGGTAGGAAATATGGCTTACAAATCACTCGCCGCCCCAGCGGAAACCGGAACATTGTGTTTTCGGGATTCAGAGCAACCCGTTAGTCAATAAACCAATCTCTTGAAAAGGAAAATAAAATGGACACAAATCAAAGTACTATACCCGCTCTACCAGATCCAACTGATGTAATGAATGACTATATGCAAGATCTAACCTCAGATGAACTTAAGGTCCTTGTAAAGAAGTTAGCTTGGAATCGTGGTTTTGGATGTTTCACGAGAACAGGCTTTGAAGAGGTTGTTTGGCCATGTATCAAGGATCAAGCGAAATGGATTGTATATCTTGACATCGATGGTATGCACTCATTGAATGCGGACTTCGATACATATGAGCCAGTCAACAAAATGATTCATGAGATTCTAGAAATTACTAGAGACACAGACGTTAAAGCTGGTCAGTTAAATTCAGGAGATGAGATTCTGATCGTTCTTCTTGAAACAAATATGAGACCCGATATGAGTGTGGATGCTCCTCAACGTTTGGTCGGTAGACTTGTTGAAAGCTTTAGTCAGAAAAACATGTCTGCAACTTTTGCTATAGTCCCTGTTATTTCAGAAGATTTGATGAAAAATCTAGAACCAGCAGTCGAGCAAGTTCATAATATTAAAATTAAACGTGGGTGGACGCCAAGAAGTCAATAAGTCAATAAGTAATCTCTTGAAAGGAGACGCACAATGGCTCGATATAAAAATAGACACGCTGTTGACGACGATACTGTTTTTGCTACTAAACATCTACAAGAAGGAATGATCATATTTGTTACAATCGGTGTTCCTTTTAGTAGAATTCCAATTATGCAAAAGGCTATGCTATTTGTCGACCAATCTACAGATACGCCAGTCACGGTAGCAAAAAATTTAAGAAAACATGTCGCTGATAATATTGAGATGTTTGGATGGGTCAAAGGTACTGAATTTGAACCCTCAGAACTATATTATCAAATCTTTGGTAGTGTCGATAATCAAATACCATTCTCGGTATCATCTAATTCACCCGTAAGGAGTCACAATGGATGAACTACTTAAAGCTCTGCAAGCGGGCAATACAGAACTTGTTGATCAACTGGCAAAAGCATTATTCATTACTGATCAAGGTAAATACAATTGGGGTCAAATGAATGAATTTGAGTATTATGCTCCGTGTAAAATATTTCAAGTTAGAATAAAAGATTCTGAGGGATATTTTAAAGGTGGTATAAACTATAACGGAGAAAACTACTATTTCGGTTAAAATCTACGAAAGGAGATCATCATGTTTTTTGAAAGATGTTTATATTTTGATAGTCCCGATGAATGGACTATAATTGATCATGCAATACTTCTTGCATATGTCCCGGATGAGAAGATAACCATGATGATTCAATTCAAAACAACGATTAGAATCGGAGGTGCATTGTATAGACGATATATACCAATGCTTATTTGGGATTGGGCAAAAAAAGATAATCTGGCACCCAGACCAATTTTCAATCAAACTTGAAAGGAGAGTAAGTAACAATGAACAATTTAATGGCTTCGCTTCAGAAATTAGTAGATTCAATGGGGCCAATAACTCGTCAACCTAGACACACAATACCGATGGGGATATCTAATCGTATATCCAAACATCAAATGTCGAAGATTAGTTCAGATCACAAAAAAGGGATATCTTTTAAGCCTAGGACCATTACTCGCGTGAAGGTGTCAGTTCCTGGGTTCATACTCCCCCAATACATCAGCCCAACCCCAGCACAATATCGTCGCATGCATCTCGGGAAAGCGAGCAAAGAAAATGGATCTTAATGTTGTTATGAAAGATCTACGACGAGTTTTATATAAGAATTCTCCTACTATTCTGACTGCTTTGGGTGTGGGTGGTCTGATCACCACAGTCATATTGGCTGTTAAAGCCACTCCAAAAGCTCTTGAGATTATCGAAATGGAAACAGAGTATCGGTCAACAGAGGAACATGATTCTAATTACATGAAACGAATTGAAACTCTAGATGTTATCGAATTAACCTGGAAGGAGTATATTCCAACCATAGCAATGGGTGCGATCACAATAGCCTGCATTATCGGCTCAAATCGTATTCATATGCGACGCAATGCAGCTCTAGCCAGCTTGTTCGCAATCGCCGAAACTTCTTTGAAGGAATACCAGGCAAGAGTGGCTGAGAAATTTGGTGAGAAAAAGGAAGAGATGATTCGTGGTGAGCTCGCACAGGAGAAGCTTGATAAAAATCCTGTGGACGAGAAGATAGTTGTTCTTACGGGTAAAGGTCAGTATCTCTGCTATGATTCCTTCTCTGGTCAATATTTTAAGAGCGATATTGAAGCTCTTCATCGAGCTGAGAATGTATTCAATCAGAGACTCCTTCGGGAAGGTTGGCTTTGTATCAACAGCTTTTACGACGAGATAGGATTGGAACCCATTGCTCTTGGTGACGAGATGGGCTGGATTGCAGAGAAATCCTTACTTGAAATGAGATTCAACACCAAACTGGCAAAAGATGAGCCTTGTCTAGTGATTGATTACATGATCTCGCCAATTCATATTTAAGATTTAAGAGGAGATTGAGATGTCAGACGAGGAGCAAAGCACTGTAAAAACCCAAACCATTCCACAATTTAACGAAAAAGAGAATGCTCATATATTGTATAACGAAGCACGAAAAGCTATGATTGAAAATCCATCTCAAGAAAATATAGATGCTTTTAGTCAAGCAAACGAGCATTTATTTGAGGTTGAAGATTTATATCGGATCGCTTTAAGATTACTTACCGAGAGAGCAATAAGACTTAAATATGCGATTTTAGGAAAACTATCCTCGTAATTCGCAGAAATTACATCTCCTATAATGAAACCAATCAAATATAAAGGAGATTACCATGTTAGACAAAATCAAGTCAAAATTGCAAAATGAACAGGTTCAACGCACTGTATTATCAGCTGGCGGAATGATTGTGACGTTTATAGCGACACAGGCATTCGCCATGTTAGTAAGCAAGGGCATTGAGACTGGCATCGACGCATTGATGACCAAGTGGCATCCGATAACGGAAGTGTCCTAGTAATTGGTAAAGAGAGGATTCATGGAAACATGGATCTTTCTCTTATCATTTTTGAAAGGAGAAAACCATGACAAATGTAATATTTTTGTGTATATCAATACTGCTAATATTGATGTCGCTTTTCAGTTCGTTCAGATTTATAGTCACAAAAGGAAACGGATGGCTGGTGTTGACCATGTTATTTCTCGGCTTGGGTATTAGCAGTATTTGTGCAGCGGGGGGATTGTTAAAGTGATCGATTTGAAAAAATTCATAAAAGAGACTACGGAATCTGTTTACAAATTAGGAAGAATTTTTCGCCGTATGAAGAATTCTCAACGTCGTTGGAGAATGATGGCCAAAAGTGGTAAGAATAAAAAAGAACGTCTTCATGATCAGGTACATCTGAAAGGCCGCGGTAAAAAAACTAGAAACGGTGGAACAACAACTCGTGATCGTCGTTAATCAAATTCAAACGAAAGGAGGAAACTCCACAATGGGTAAAAAGCCTCGTCCTGGTACTAATGGCAAGGGTAAAAATGGCGGAACCACAAAGACGTCCGGTCCTCCTATAATATATCCTTCCTGATACTTTCATAATTACGAAAGGAGAATCTTAATGATTGGGAATGTCTTCTTGTTATTCTTAGCAACTCTTTTGTTTGGGATTTTTAATATATACATAAATTTAATAACTGGTGATGCACGTTTGAAAAGAATGACTTTGTTCTTAGTTTATGTATCTATTTGGGGTGAATTAACCATATTAATTCGAGCATTCGTTTTGCTAATGACATAATAAAAGTTGCGCGGCTAAGCGGAGCAATAATTAGCTTGGTTGTCCTAGAGACATCATTCTATATGAACCGTGTAGGTGTGAAACCTGCCGCAACTTCATATAGTGCCACAGTGAGAAACAACACAGCGTAGTTTAGACATTAGATATCACCAAGTCGCAACCAGCTGTGGTGCTATATGAAATTTGAAAATACTTGCGCGGCTAAACGGGACCGATCGCTATCAAGATAAAAGAACGTCCTGCTTGGAATATAAGCTCTTGTAGAATAATTAGCTTAGCTGGCCATTGAGCCAGATGAAGTTATGCAGACGTTAATATTTGTGAGCGTGTATCTCTTGGTTTCAGCAGAGTAAACCCGATCTCCTATCCTTCCCAAATCCGATCTTCATTTCCTTTCTTTTCGGTAAGGGAAGCCACAAATTATTGACGAGAACACCGTGTCGGTGTGAAACCGGCCGCAAGTTTGTTTAGGAATTTACTTGTATTCTGTACAGGCTCCAGCAATGGATAAAGTCCAAGGCAAAAAGGACACAAGTATATTCACAAAGAATCCAAGGCTGAACCAGGTGCGTTCTAGGGGAATTCTCCCATGTCATCTCCTGCTCTATAACAGTGGGCTTGAAGTTATTGACTGGGGTGGGAATAAGATAGGTCTCCTCCTGGCTGTGATAATTGACCTAAGCCAAATATAAAAAAGGTGCATCGTCACGAAAGAAAAGAACAACACTTGTCAACCGCTGGTACAAATCCAAGTTGAAAGTAACTGCCTGAGATTGGATGACGATCCGGATGGTGTAACCGGAAATCATAATCAAAATTCTAAAAGGAGCAACACAATGTTAAAAGAAAAGATGGCAGCCCTTTGGGCAAAAGCAGTTGACAACAAAGAACTACTGATCAAGGTTGGTTTGACTCTCGCCGGTGTGGCAGTAGGCGCGATAACGACATCAATCGTCGCCAATATTCAGGAAAGAAATATTCTTGAAGAGCTTCTGATGGTGCAAGATGAAGAAGAGGATGAGGACGAGGACTCTTCGTAATAAGCAATAACCCACATATTCTTGAAAGGAGTATGAAATGTTCAAAAAGACCACTAGTGCTTTTGTTGTATTGGTTGTGTTGATAGTTACAATCTTCTTGCTATTTGATCCGACTGGAAGTTCATACTCCTTTATGGTCAATGTATTGGATTGCGACAACATCAACTACATGAGCGGGTGCCGCCATGAAATTGGCCACAAGATGGATGACGAACTCAATATGCCTTCCCTATCAAAGGAATTTGGCGGAGCAGTTCAATTATATATTCTGGCTGAAATGAAAAAGCCAGATACATCTGCGCTGGCACTGATTATCTTGACCCATCCAGGTGTATATTCATACGACAGTACACATCCAATTATGATCCAAAGAGAAGTGTATGCTAGTATTTATGCTTGGGCTGAGGGCGATATCAATCTTATACCAGATATATTCAAGAGCTTCTATTCAACAGACAGATCATATTTAGATCTCTATGAATGTCTGGCTCAACCTGGATTCAATGTCTGTAACGGATTAAACATATCAAACATGAAAGGAGAATACAATGGATGAAATAACACAGATGGATGTCTATAAAATGCCTGGTATTGCCGATCTGCCCATGTCTGTTCGAGCCCCATTTGGCAAGGCATGGTTTGCTGAGTACAATGGCAACACTGTCTTGGCTTTGGAATTACTTGACCAGGCTGTTGAAGCTGAGGCCAAGCTTTTGGCTAATGTTGCTGCTGCGCTAGCAGGCAAGCGGTGATATTTCTCTCGCAAAAATAACATCTGCTATAATAGAAGAGTGTATTTATAAACTGACATATGGCTTATATATAGCTATATCCAGTGGTTTGACACTCTTCTTTTTTGTTTTTTAAAAACTCTTGAAAGGAGCAAAGACAATGACTAAAGATTCCACAAAAATTCATTACCCCGTTCATTATCACGTCACAAAAAAGTCAGTCATTTCTAATACTATTTCTGAAATCATGATGGATCATGATGCAAGTCGAATAAGATATGCTGAAATAGTTCAGAAGGTAAAAGACGTTACCGAAGCTACAGTTAATTATTTCACCTATTATGTTACCTATTTTACAAATATGGACATTGTTCGTTGGAGACCTTGTGACGAGGATTGTCTTGTTGATGAGGAAAAGAAAGAATGAACCCACTCACAAAACCTTTTTATCCTCTACACTATCACGTGTCACGATCATCGACTAAAGATGGAGTTGAAGTAAAAATCATAAAAGATCTTGCTGAGAGTAGAACAGAATATGATAATAATGTTCAACTAGTAAAAGATCTTACTGGTTCTCCCATCATTAGTACCGATCAGTATATTACTAGGTTTGAGAATCTGGATATTGTTAAGTGGCGACCTTGTGATCGGAATTGTATTCCAGAAGAAATAGGAGTTTAAAAATGACTGTAATCACTTCGTTTTATACTAATAATGATGAAGACATGAATGACGGTGGTTTACTCATCACAATTAAAATTTCCAGAGATGAAATGGCCACCGTTAATTTTGAGGCTGATGAGACAGCATTGTTACAAAAAGCCAATGCTGGTGTATTAGATCCAATTATGATGATCAAAGTTCTTTTAATGATCGTCATTAAAATTGAGGAGAGGAAAGCAAAATGACGACTAAAGTTAATTTAGATGACGAATATCCCAGCAATTCAGATGCTAGTCGTCGGGTGGCTCCCATTCGCGAGTCAAGGCGTAAGCAAAAAAAAGTTGTCGATGAGGAAGTCGTCGAGCCCAAGCGAGTAAAGAAGTCGATCGCAGGACGAGCTACTCGACAGAAGAGATCAATGTCACAGCAGATCGCACATAAATTTCTCGGTGAGGACACACAAAATGTTGGATCTTATATTGTAAACGATGTTCTAATCCCGGCAGCCAAAACAACAATCCAGGAGATGATAACATCAGGAATTGAGATGATGCTGTTTGGTGAAAGACAGCCTCGTGGTAGAGATCGTGACAGGGGACGTAGTACCGTTAGTTATGGCAGCTATTACAAAGAGCGTGATCGTAAAGAAGAGCGTCGTCCTAGTTATCGAGGAGACAAGTTTGATCTGGATGATATTTTCTTTAGACATGGCGATGAGGCAGCGGAAGTTCTTTCTGACTTGTGTGATTTGCTCGAAGAATATGAGCAGGTAACTGTAGCGGACTTCTTTGAGCTCTCAGGTATTGAGGGCGCTAGTTGGGCACATAACAAATACGGTTGGGAAGATCTGCGAAAGGCTAGAGTCACACATACTCGCCAAGGATATTTGATCCTATTCCCCAAACCTATAGAATTAGACTAGGAATAACGATATTATGAACAAAAAAGATGAATTGGAAGACTATGTCTGGTCTGATGAGAATGAACCAAAAGAAGAATATCAAGTGTTTGATAAAGGAGAAACCACAATGATCAAAATCACAGGACGACTAATGTCATCCAATATAACTAAAAACAGGACGAAGTTTGCTCCTGTTGTTTTGGAAGATTTGGAAAAGAAACAACCCATTGTTCCAGTTTATTTTAACTTTACCGGGCTTCCAATTGGTAAAGTAGATAAATATGAATTAATTAATGGGGAACTTGTAATTGAAGGAACCATATTTTCGCCCCCATCAGATATCGAAGATAAATTCATAGTTCCTAGAGGAATAGTAAAGATAGAAGACATTGAAGTTGATTCTGATGGTTATCGAATAATCAAAAAAATGGAATTAGAATCCACATCAATAACAGATACTCCAGCAGATCCAACGTTATCGAAAATTAAGAAGGAAAAACCATAATGGCTGAGGATTTGATTAAATTTACTCTCTATTGGAATGATGGAAAAAAAGAGGTAATAGAAGGAACATCTGTCTTCGACGCGATATCTAGAAATGGATATACGTCCAAATCAAAAACAGAGTTAGCTTATGCTGTCTCTGGAGATGACGATAGTCTAAAATGGAATGCAGTTAAGAATCAATGGGAAAAAAGGAGAAACCACAATGATGAATATTAGTGACATCAAAAGAAGTATTGGTCGTGGGGGTTTATATTTGCGCAAGTACAGCCCGGAAATCCTTCTGGGCACAGGTTTAATTGGTGTGGTAGCTACAGTTGTGATGGCCTCGAAAGCCACATTGAAGGTGGAAGCACTTGTTGAAGAAACAGTACTGATAACTACTAAAATCAATGATGCAGGAGAACTTGGAAAAACCAGTGATGGTCGCCCATATTCTGCAGAGGATCATCAGAAAGATCTGGCAGTGCATTATATTCAAACTGGCCTCAAATTTGCCAAACTATACGGACCGGCTGTTGGTGTTGGTATATTGTCACTCACAGCGATCCTGGCATCGCATGGTATTATGGCACAGCGACAGGTTGCACTGATTGCTGCTTACAATCTTCTGCATGAGGGTTACCAGGCTTATCGTCATCGTGTGGTCGACGAGTTGGGTGAGGATGTGGACCGTAACTATTATCTTGGTTTGAGCGATGAGGTATATAAGGAGACTGTGGTTGATGAGGATGGTAATAAGACCAAAACCAAAAAGACAGTCAAGATTCGTAGTGGTAGGCCTCTCAGCATGTATGCTCGATGCTATGACAAAGGTAATACTCAATATCGTGGCGATCGCATTATGGACCGGGCATTTCTTATGGGGCAACAGCGATATGCAAATGATAAATTGCTTCTGCATGGCCATGTCTTCTTGAATGAAGTGTACGAGTCTCTCGGATTCCCTCATACAAAAGAAGGGCAACTGGTTGGATGGGTTTTGCGTGGTGATCCCAGGCAGATGGAAGATGAAGGTCGAGATGGTTATATATCGTTTGGTCTTGATCTCCCCAGCATGCCAACCGCTGATCGGGAATTTATGGATGGTGAGAACGATGCCATCTGGCTTGAATTCAATGTCGATGGTGTTGTATACCAACTTATTTGACAGCGTGAGGCACTGGCGGCGATAGCATCCGGGAATATATTTGAACCATTAGACATAAACCCGGATGACTATGTCTACGGTGATCCATATTTATAAGGAGACACACAATGAGCAATAGCAATATCAAAATTTTACTCGGGGGGATAATTGGTGGATCAATTGGATATTTCTTTGGATGCGTGGTGTATGAATATCTCGCAGCAAAAGAAGAATACTCGACAGAAGATGATTTCTCAGATCAAGAAGGAGATCTCCCGGGTCAAGACGACATCGATCGTGTCGATGAATATCATGATCTACCTACAGTAAACCTTGTGAGAACAAAAAAGAAAGGTGCTGGTGTAGTAGTAAGAAACTACAGTGAAATGTTCAAGAAAAATGATCTTAATGATTTGACTATTCTTACCGAGGGGAAGTATCATGTGATCGATATGGAAGCTCGAACTGAAGAAGGAATCGAAGGATTGCATACTCCAATTGAGAAAGGGATAAAAATGTCAGAAGAAGAACTTGATCCAGACGATGATCTAACCCAATATAGTGGTGAAGAAAAAGACATTTCGATCATATCCATAACCGACTACCTTAATGCTGAGGATTTTGAACAGATAACTCTCAACTACTATGATGATGATGTCGTAACAGACGAGCATGATAATCCGATCAGTCAGCCCATTCAAATTCTTGGTAACGATGCTCTGGTCTCGTTTGGTGTGTTGTCGGGTGACGAGGACGTGGTCTATGTCCGCAATAGGACTAAACAAGCCATCTATGAAATCGTACGTACGAACAAAAATTACGGCGCATAAAAGGATCATCCTCGACGTCGATTAGAGTTTAAGGAGAAAGAATATGACGATGAGGACAACACTTAGGGAAGACTATTTTCACTGGTTATACGACCGCGTGGGAAGTAAACATCATAGATACAAACTCCTTTGTCGTGAGCTGCATAGGAAGAGGTTCCGCTGGCATATTCATAATGATGACAATCGTTGTGAGGATGGTATAAATCTGAGGGATATATTTGCTGAGGAGCGAGACTTGGATGAGGACCATCTTGAGATGCGATATTTCTTTAAGGGGGATTGTACTGTATTTGAACTTCTGGTGGCTCTTGCACATCGTATGAACGAACTCATGTTTGACCTGGCAGAACAGAAGGACCGCTCGCCTAAATGGTTCCATGAGATGCTTTTAAATCTGGGTTTGAATGTGTTTATTGATAATTATAATCTTGGGCGGAAATTTGATCCTGTGACGGAAGCCAAGATTGATGATATTTTAGAGGTTTTGATGGATCGTACGTACGACTTCTATGGACGTGGGGGCCTGTTCCCTCTCAAGAAGCGTCCGCTCAAAGACCAGACCCAGGTCGAGATTTGGTACCAGCTTATGCTTTATTTGAACGAGAATTACGGATAAGCAGCTGTGACGGTTTTAGGCTTTTGTGACGGTTTTGAATGCCTCGAAAAAGCACTTTTTACTCTACTTTGTGACGGTGTTGTTACATTGTTACACTTTAATTTACTATTAATAATAATAATAATATATATATATAGGGATTTCACAGATTTTTGTGTGGGAGCTCTTGCAAAAAAAAGTGTCACATGTCACAAGTAGAGTAATTGTAGAGTAGAACGAATGTCAAATTAGTGTCACAATCGTCACCGTCAAGACTGAAAGGAGAAAACACATGGATTTTTACAAGATAGAAGAAAGGCAGCTCAAGGGCGACGGGATAGAGATATATCCGGCCTTTACCTTTACCAGGTCTAAGGATTTAATGGTCAGAGGAAACAATTTTTATGCCATTTGGGATGAGAACGCGGGTTTTTGGTCCACAGATCCGTTCGACGTCATCAGACTTGTGGACAGGGATTTATCCGAAGCCAGAGACAAGAAACGTGCAACATATGGGGATAAAATTGCTGTGCGATGGATGCACGACTCCAAGTCAAATAGTTGGTATCAATTCCAAAGATATATTCTTCAACATCCAGAGACATCCCAGCAGTTGGATACAAAGCTGACCTTTGCTAATACAGAGGTTAAAAAATCAGATTATGTTAGTCACCGACTTCCATATTTTTTGGAAGAAGGATCTATTGATGCTTGGGATACTTTTATGTCTACGGCATATGAACCTGAGGATAGAGAGAAAATCGAATGGGTTATAGGAGCGATTGTTTCTGGAGAGGCAAAATATATTCAGAAGTTCCTTGCTATTTATGGAGCTGCAGGTAGTGGCAAATCCACAGTAATAAACGTAATTCAGAAATTGTTTGAGGGTTATTATACTACCTTTGGATCGAAAGCTCTTGGTTCATCTAATAATGCCTTTGCAATGGAATCATTTCGTGGAAACCCATTAGTGGCTATTGAACATGACGGAGATTTGTCCAGGATCGAAGACAATACAAAACTAAATTCGTTAATTTCACATGAAGATATGCCCATGAATCAAAAGTTTAAATCTGCATTCAATTTTAAGTCAAATGCATTTGTTATTATGGGTACAAACAAAACAGTTAAAATAACAGATGCTAAGTCCGGAATTCTTCGTCGGTTAATTGATGCTTATACTTCGGGAAGAACTTTACCAAAACCACAATATGACATAATCATAAATAGAATGAATTTTGAGTTGGGTGCTATTGCTTATCGTTGTCTTGGTGTATTTAACAGATTGACTAAAGACATGTACAGCAACTATCGATCAAACCGAATGCGAGCAGATACTGATTTCTTCTATAGTTTTGTTGATGAGAATTTTAGAATCTTCCAAGAACAAGATGGCACAACTTTGTCTCAAGCATGGGAGATGTATAAGAAATATTGTGATGATTCTTCTATAGAGTTTAGACTCCCTAGACATAAATTTCGAGCCGAATTGGAAAACTACTTCAAGGTTTTTAAAGAAGTTGGGAGGAATGCAGAAGGCAAACAAATTAGAAGTATGTTTATTGGATTCAAAACAGAAACTTTTAGTTCTTATATTGAGACCACAAACGATCCCATATCTTTAGCTCTTGACTACGACGTCTCTCTATTAGATAATATTTTGTCTGAACAGCCAGCACAATATGCTGATGAGGTTGGTCTTCCTTCCCATAGGTGGACAAATGTCCATACAACCCTTGCAAACATTGATACCAAGAAGCTGCATTATGTGATTTTACCAAAGCAGCATATTGTGATTGATTTTGATCTGAAAAATACCCAGGGGGAGAAATCTCTAGAACTCAATCTATATGCTGCGGGCAAGTGGCCACCAACTTATACTGAGTATAGTAAAAGTGGCAAAGGGATACATCTGCATTATATTTATGATGGAGATCCAGACAAGCTGTCTAGTCCATATTCTAAGGGGATTGAGATCAAACGAACCATCGTTGGAGACAAAGGACCCTCAACTTTGCGACGCCAATTGTCTAAATGTAACAATATTCCTATTGCTCACCTCAATAGTGGTTTGCCCTTGAAAGGAGAAAAGATGATAGATCTAAAGGCGGTTGCTAGCGAGAAAGGTCTTCGTGAGCTAATCGTGCGCAATTTAAACAAAGAAATTCACCCAGGCACAAAACCCAGCATTGATTTTATCTACAAGATTCTGGAGGATGCATATTCTTCGGGGCTTAAGTATGATGTGACTCAACTTCGTCCGCGCATTCTAGCTTTTGCTAACAACAGCACAAACCAACCGGAATATTGTGTGAAGCTCGTCAGTAAGATGAAGTTTCAGTCGGATCATGAGGAAGCCGAGCAAGTATTGTTTGTTGGGGTAGAATATCCAACAGTAGACGATAGTGATTTGGTCTTCTATGATGTCGAGGTATATCCAAACCTTTTTGTTATATGTTGGAAACGCCAAGGCGTTGATCAAAAGAAAGTATATATGATTAATCCGGCACCGAATGAGGTTGAAGAGCTATTTAAGATGAAATTAGTTGGCTTTAATTGTCGTAGGTATGACAATCATATTCTGTATGCTAAGTATATAGGTTATGATAATCTGAAGCTCTTCCAGGTTAGTAGCAGGATCGTTAGCAATGATAACCAGAACGGATATTTTCGCGAGGCCTATAATATTTCTTTCACTGATGTTTATGACTTCTCTTCGGCAGCAAATAAGAAGAGTCTTAAAAAGTGGGAGATTGAACTGGGCGTTCACCATCAAGAGTTAGGTATTCCGTGGGATCAACCTGTTCCAGAAGAAAGATGGTTAGATGTTACTGAATATTGTGGTAATGATGTTGACGCGACCGAAGCCGTATTTTATCATTTATCGGGTGATTGGGCCGCTCGCAAAGTTCTAGCTGAATTGAGTGGGTTGAGTGTCAATGATACTACAAATCAGCACACTACTAGGATTGTTTTTGGGAGCAACAAGAACACAGAAAATGATCTAGTCTACACGGATTTGTCAAAGATGTTCCCTGGTTATATTTATGACGCTGGAAAGAGCACCTATCGAGGGGAAGAAGTGGGTGAGGGTGGATATGTATATGCTGAGCCAGGGATATATGAGGATGTTGCTTTGCTTGATATTGTATCTATGCACCCAACAAGCATTGAGAATCTCAATTTGTTCGGCAAATACACACAGAGATATAGCGACATGAAGCGTGCTCGTGTTGCAATTAAACATAACGATCGAAAAGGACTTAAGACTCTTCTGGATGGAAAATTAATTCCACTTATTGAAAGATCGGATGTTGGTCAGTTTAGTTTGGCTGATCTATCCAACGGTCTTAAGACTGCACTCAACTCGGCATATGGATTGACCTACGCCCACCATGATAATGCGTTTAAAGATCCACGAAACATTGATAACATTGTAGCTAAGCGGGGCTCGTTATTTATGGTTGATCTGAAGCACGCGGTTCAGGAGGAAGGCTTTGTGGTTGCTCATATTAAGACTGACTCTATTAAGATCCCCAATGCATCCCAAGAGATTATAGATTTCGTGTTTGAGTTTGGTCGAAAATATGGCTATGACTTTGAGCATGAGGCAACATATTCAAAGTTTTGTCTGGTTAATGATGCAGTCTATATTGCTAGATACAAGGATGGTAAACATGAAGGACAATGGACAGCTACTGGAGCTCAGTTCGCTCATCCGTTTGTATTTAAGTCTCTCTTCTCGAAGCAAGATATTACTTTCGAAGATGTTTGTGAAACTAGGTCAGTAACTGGTAACTCTGCATTATATCTTGATTTGAATGAGGGGTTAAAGGAAGAAGAGCATAACTATCAATTTGTTGGAAGGGTAGGCTTGTTCTGTCCTGTTGAGCCTGGTACTGGTGGCGGATTATTAATGAGAGAGAAAGAAGGGAAATATTATGCAGCTACCGGAACAAAAGGATATCGATGGTTAGAAGCAGAAACTGTTAAAGATTTGGGTATATCTGATCAAATTGATACGGTTTACCATGCTGAACTTGTTGATGCAGCTATCGAACATATTTCAAAATTTGGAGACTTTGATTCGTTTATATCTGAATGACAAAAAAAGGAGAGCTTATGATTTACTATTTAAATTTTCAACTTTTCGGAGTACCAATTGGTTTCACATTAACTGGAGTTAATTATATGTGGGATTGGTTGGTATTCACAATGTATTTTCTTGTTATGATTGGAACGCCAATTGTTTTAATCGGAATGATTTATTTCGATGATTTGCGTTATCAAAAGATAATACAACCAGAATTATTAAAAACGAATCTTAAAGGAGATTTTCGATGGGATCCACTAACAGAAATACCATTATCCATATTGTACAATTACTCGTTATCGTCGCCTTACTTCTCTCCGCATGTCAAGAAGGAACAAAAACTGTTGTTGATAAACGGATTGAAACACATTCAAACCAAATTGGTGATCAACTTGCGGTTGAAACTACAACATATTTTCTCTCGATAAAGAGATGTAGTGGTAGTACACCAACTCCCGAAACTTGTGATACTTATGAAAAGGTCGCAACTAAATGGGAATTTGAAAAATTTGAATCTGGTGATTTATATTCACCCTAAGGAATAAAGGAGAAACCACAATGGCACCAAAAAAGAAAGAAACGAAACGACGGGTTCCGCCAATGACAATCCGAAATGCTCAGCTTATATATCGGAATTTCTCTGGTAGAGCAAGACAGTTCAACGCAAAAGGTTTGCGAAATTTTAATATTGTGTTAAATCCAACAGATGCAGAAATGCTAGCTCGAGATGGATGGAATATCAAATGGGACGATCCCAAAGAAGAAGGAGATTCCCCCCGTGCCAGGATCAAAGTTTGGGTTCGTTTTGATAATTACCCGCCTCGCATTTGGCTGGTAACAGAACGAGGCAAAACACTTCTTGATGAAGAAACCGTCACCCTTCTTGATGATGTTGAGCTCTCTAATGTAGATCTGGTGTTGACTGCCTCTACCGGAGAGATGGAAGGAAAACCATATGTCAAGGCATATTTGCAAAAGATGTTCGTTACTCTCGACGAGAACGACCTTGAAGTAAAATATGCTCGAGGACCATCCCACCGGCAAGACGTCAATGAAGATTAGCCTTTTCTCATATCAAAAGAAGGCAGTATCAGAACTAAAGACCGGCTCCATCCTCTGGGGTGGGGTCGGTTCTGGTAAGTCAATAACAGCTTTAGCATATTATTATACTATTGAATGTGGCGGATCGATAGACCCAAAGTTTACAGTAATGACAAAACCAAAAGATCTTTATATTATAACAACACCTCGAAAAAGGGATGAGTTAGATTGGCAAAGAGAAGCAGCTAATCTTGGACTCATTCCAACAGTAGATTCCTGGAATAACATAGGAAAATACAAAGAGGTTAAAAATGCCTTCTTCATATTTGATGAACAAAAGGTTGTCGGCTATGGGGCCTGGGTCAAAGCCTTTCTCAAAATAGCCAAGTTAAATAACTGGATATTGTTGTCGGCAACTCCAGGAGATACCTGGATGGATTACGTTCCTGTATTCATAGCTAATGGCTTTTACAGGAATAAAACTGAGTTCACCAGACAGCATGTGGTATATAATACATTTACCAACTATCCAAAGATAGATCGCTATGTTGAAACAGGAAAACTTACTCGATTGAAACGTAAAATTTTGGTGGTAATGGATTATCAAAAGAAAACCGTAGATAATATTGTCAAATTAGTTGTTCCACATAATGAGCAAAAGTTTGACCTAATCTATAAGAAACGCTGGAATCCATTCAAAAATCGCCCTATTCAAACCGCAAGTGAAGCTTGTTATGCTATGCGTCAAGTTGTAAACAGTGACCCTAGCCGATTTGAGGCTATAATTCAGCTGGTCGAGAAACATAGAAAGTTGATAATTTTCTATAATTTTGATTATGAGCTCGATATTCTAAGGAGGCTAAATGATGTGCTGGATATTCCAGTGGCAGAATACAATGGGCACTTACATGAGCCCATTCCTCAAGGAGAATCGTGGATTTACTTGGCTCAATATCTTTCTGCTGGAGAAGCTTGGAATTGTGTGGAAACCAACACAATAGTTCTATATTCCAGGAATTACTCCTACAGACAAACTATACAGGCGATGGGCAGAATTGATAGGCAGAACACCCCATTTATGAATTTGTACTATTATTTCCTAACTTCTGAGTCTGAAATAGACTGGGGTATAGAAAAGGCATATTCTGCTAAAAAGAACTTTAACGAGACGAAATTTCTCAAAAATTAGCCTCGCGTGGGAAACATATGCTATAATAGAAGAAGAGTCGTCAAATTTAAATTGACAACCATTTGAGTATGATTACTCTTCTTTTAATTTTGCCCCTGAAAGGAGGGGTGATGATTTTAGAAAGCAAATTTAAATCGGATCTAATTAAGGAGATAGAAAAACAATATCCTGGTGCGGTTATTTTAAAAAATGATGCCAAAATGCATCCAGGAATTCCTGATCATATTATTCTATACGGGCCAAGATGGGCTATGTTTGAGGCCAAAAGGTCAGAAAATTCACCACATCGTCCAAATCAGGATTATTTCGTTGAATTTTTAAATCAAATGTCGTATACCACCTTCGTATACCCACAAAATAAGGAGGTTTTTCTTAATGAACTTCAACAAACATTTCGACTTGGTAGGAGAACACGCCTTTCTAGGTCCTTCTAAATACCATTGGAGCAACTATGATGAAGACAAGGTTTCGAGTTCCTATCTCAAATTCTTAGCAATTCAAAAAGGAACAGAACTTCATGAGTTTGCTAAGCGCTGTATAGAACTCAAACAGCGGCTTCCTAAAATTAAAAAATCAATTAATACATTTGTTAATGATGCTATTGGTTATAGGATGCGTGCAGAACAACCTCTTTTTTATTCTGTTAATGCTTTTGGTACTACTGATGCTATATCTTTCCGGGATCGTATTTTAAGAATTCACGACTTAAAAACAGGGGTTTCTCCGGTATCTATGCGTCAGTTGGAAATTTACACCGCTTTATTTTGTCTAGAATACAAAACAAATCCAAAAGAAATTGACATTGAACTCAGGATCTATCAAGCAGACGAGATTATTATCCACAAACCGGGAAGAGAAGATATTCGTCAAATAATGGAAAAGATCATTAATTTTGACAAAAGGATTGAACTAATCAAATCAGAAATGGAGGATTAATCCAATGGCCGTCATAAAGCATTATGGAACTCCGCGGCATTCTGGCCGATATCCTTGGGGATCAGGAAACAATGAAGAACAAAGAAATAAAAGTCTTCTAGGATATGTCAAAAAGCTCCAAGAAGAAGGTATTTCTGATGTTGATATTGCAGAAGGAATGGGTATGTCCACAACACAACTCAGAATAAGAAAATCTATAGCTAGATCACAACTTCGATTAGACGCGTCAAAACAAGCTCAAAAACTTCATGATAAAGGCATGTCTAATATTGCTATTGGGCAAAGAATGGGAGTTAATGAGTCATCAGTTAGAGCACTTCTTAATCCTACCCTTCAAGCTCGATCTAACATTGCTGTTTCTACAGCAAAAATGTTAAGAGAGCAAGTCGAGTCAAAAGGATATATTGATGTTGGTGGTGGTGTAGAAAGTCATATTGGTATTAGTAGAACCAAACTTAATACTGCTGTAGAGCTTCTTAAAGAAGAAGGTTATACTATTCATTTTGTTAGAGTTCTACAACTTGGAACTGGAAAATATACATCAATTAAAGCTCTTGCTGCTCCCGGTGTTCCATATCGAGAGGTTTATGATAATCAAGAAAACATTAAGACTGTTACTGATTATAGTGAAGATGGAGGAAGATCCTATCTTGGTTTAGAGCCAATTGAGAGCGTTTCAAGATCCAGAGTACAAATAAGGTATGGAG
>Ga0210377_10001027_pt1 | contig 26049 bp, 27 predicted proteins | sample PLM4_65_b1redo_FD_155480 | JGI IMG/M metagenome (GOLD analysis project Ga0210377, IMG submission 155480) | Groundwater sediment microbial communities from an aquifer in East River, Colorado, USA - PLM4_65_b1 redo | ecosystem: Environmental > Terrestrial > Soil > Riparian zone | place: USA: East...
ATGGCCTGCTGGAGCTGTGGAGTCATGATGAGTTTTTGCTGCAGTTTTAGTTCGAGCCGTGCTTCCATGTTTTCTCAGGAGTCAGAAGCCAGAATTCGGGAGCCTGAAGAAATTCATCGAAGGATATCGACTTAATCTCCTGACTTCTGTCTCCTGGATGCTGATGTCCTCTTTCTTAAATTATAACCGAAAAGCCTCGCCCAGGTAAAACTGCCGTACCTTCGGACTTGCCATGATTTCAGCCGCACAACCCGCCTCGATGATCTCCCCTTCGCTGATAATGTACGCCCGGTCGGTGATCGCGAGGGTCTCCCGAACATTGTGATCAGTGATCAGTATCCCGATCCCCTTGCTCTTCAGAAGCGAAATGATCCCCTGGATATCCTGGACCGCAAGAGGGTCGATCCCCGCAAAGGGCTCGTCCAGAAGCATGAACTTCGGCGAAAGGGTAAGCGCCCGGGCGATCTCAACCCTCCGCCGCTCCCCTCCTGAAAGAGTATATGCCATGTTTTCTGACAGGTGCGAGATTCCCAGTTCGGTCAGCAGCTGGTCCCGTCGCTCCTTGCGTTCAAGGCCTGATAGGTCCATGGTCTCGAGAATGGCCATCAGGTTCTCACCAACGGTCAACTTCCGGAAGACGGACGGTTCCTGGGGCAGATAGCCGATGCCGTTCTTCGCCCGCTGATACATCGGCATTTTTGTGATATCCTTGCCGTCCAGACGCACTGCGCCCTGGTCCGGCCGGACAAGCCCGACGACCATGTAGAATGTCGTTGTCTTGCCCGCCCCGTTCGGTCCGAGAAGCCCGACGACCTCTCCATGTTCGACCTGCAGACTTATGCCCCGGACGATCTTTCTGCCACGGTAGCTCTTTTCCAGTTTTATGGCCTCAAGCGCCTGCGTGTCATCCATATCGGCTACTTTCTCTTCCTGTTCTCCTGCGCCTTGTCCTTGTAAAACATTACCTTCCCGCCGCCTTCAACGATGCTGCGGTCATCGGTCATGAAAAGTGTTATTTTTTCTCCGCCAAGCTTGTTTTCGTTCTCGATGATACTGGCGTTTCCCGTAAGAACGATGGTTTCTTCACGTCTGGAATACAGCGCATTGTTCGAGAGCGCTACCCTGCCATCCTTGCGCACTTCAACATTGCCGTACGCCTCGACTTTTCTGATATCCTTCGATCCGACATCATAATATACGATCATGATATCAGATGTTAGCGTCATGCCTTCTTTTTTAAGGGTCACCTTTCCCGTAAATGTAACCTTGTTGCCAAGCTTTTCCGCATCCATGTGGTTCGAGGTGATCACCAGGGGTTCCCGCGTATTTTTGCCGGAGCGCGCATCAACCGATGACGCCGCAATGACGAGCAGGGATGCAGTGAGGAACAGGCTATTCCTGAAGAACTGCTTTGACATTGTTCTTGACCATGATCTTACGCAAATCCACATTCGCAGATAGTCCTACCCCTTCGAGGTATATCTCGCTTCCGAGCAGTTTAAAGGGATCAGCGGTCCAGACAACCCGTTCGCCCGCCTTGCAGAAAAGCGAGTCTGTCGTCAGCAGATAACCATCGCTCGTAATGACCCTGACCTCACGGGTCACCCGGCGGATAGAAGAATTTCCGGTTGACGTGTCCATGGTCCCTGCTTCACCAAGGAGCGTTGCCTCCTTGCTCTCGGGGCTCGTAAACACAATTTTGATGTCCTTTAGTTGCGCCTCCTTGTTCTCATACAAGTCCGCACTCCGGGCGTTCATGCGCCACGAGACCCGTCCGTTCTCTGACTTGGTGAACTTGAACCCGTCCATGCTCATGAGCAGTCGCACCCCGGGAACGGGATGAAAGAGGGAAGGCATGGTGATATCCGTTCCTCGTAAAAGAAGGTAACCACCAAAGACAAATGCGGTGATGATGAGGACTGTTGCAATCACTTTATAAAAGTTCACCCTGAACATGATGATCAAGACCTTAAAGATAGTATGGCGGCCTGCGGGGCCGCCATATGCATAATTTATACCACAGGTTCTGGTTTCTGTAAAGACTTAAATCGGGAACGTGAAAAAACTGGGGTATCAATACTATTTTGCGGAAGTAAGTCGCGCTTTGAGACTGGACAATTCGTGTTCCTTATCCACCAGGAGGCGCTCGAGACGCGTTTGGGAGGATATGTCGCGAACCACGGACTGAATAAACCGTTTGCCCATGAGAGAAAGCGATACGGCGCTCACCTCAATAAAGACCACGGTGCCGTCATCTTTTCTGAGTTCTCCGTGTCTTACCGATGGACGGCCTTCCCTGACCTCTTCGAGAATCTCGCGGGGCCGCGTAGAGTCGACCATGAGCTCGAACAGGTTTTTGTGCAGAAGATCATACTTCGCATGTCCGGTAAGCCGGGCGGCCTGTTCGTTTGCAAATACGATGTCTCCATTCCCGGCAAGGACGAAAATAGACTCGCCGGCGTTTTCAACGAGCGTCCGATACCGTTCTTCCGATGCTCTGAGTTCCTCGGTCTTTTCAGCGACCCACTGCTCCAGCTCGGAATTCATCTTGTGCAGCTCTATCTGCATCTGTTCGTTCTGGATCGTTGTGGAAAGGATGCCGGAGAGTGTAGTAAAAAAATTGATGTCCTCGTCCGTGAAGGTCTTCGGTTTATCATAGAACACTTCCATGATTCCCACAAGTGCGCCGTTTGAATACACGTAGAGCGGCAGGCAATAGAGCGACCGGTAACCGGTAAGCGGCAGGCCGATTATCTCACGGAATCTCGTGTCGTCATGAAAGTCTTTGAGCGTGACGGGCTCAAGTCTCCTCCCGACCCATCCTTCGATCCCCTCACCGAGAGGGATCCGGACTTTATCAATTGCGGATTCTTGGACTCCATTGGTCGCCGCAAGCAGCAGATCGTCCCTTTTCTTTTCGTAGAGGTAAATAAAACAGGCGTCAGCTTCCATGACCCTGGCGGTAGTAACGGCAACATCCTTCAGTCGGTCCGAGAACAACCTGGGCGAGTTCGCAGCATAATTCACATCGTACACGCCCAGAAACTTGAGGAACAGGTCGTCCTTGATATCGAGAAGCTCCTCCTGCTTCAGGTGCAGTTCGAGATTGGCGTCCTCCAGACGGCGATAATAGGGGTATATAGTTTTCTTGTATAGAACGAACGACGCCAGCAATATAAGGAGGGCCAGCGCGAGAACAAGGAACACAGCGTACCAGCTGTCCTGCGAAACAAAATACCCAGTTGTCGCGCCGATGAGAACCGCGGCCAACAGGATGAGTGCCAGCAGGAAAATCAGGATATCTTTTTTATGTTCGAAACCACCCTGTTGCATTCTTTGTCCTCCGTCATCCGTGCCCTGCCACAGGCGGGGTTTATCGGTTCATTACGAAACGTACCAGGTCGCTCACCGCCTGATCAACAGAGACCGGCACGTCAACAAGCAGACCCCGATCTCGAAGCTTGAGAAAAAGCTCCGTAAGGAGTGGCGGGTCGATGTTGGAAGCCTTCAGCGCCTCGACCTGCTGAAAGATATCCGCCGGCGTCCCGGCAGTGATCACGCCGTGCCCTTTGGCGAGCACATATACGCGGTCGGCGAACCCCGAGACCAGGTTAAGGTCATGCGTGGACATAATGATCGTCATGCCTTCGTCATTCCGCTTGTTCAACAGCGTTACCAGCTCTGTTCGTGACCGGGAATCGAGCCCCTCGAACGGCTCATCCAGGATCAACAACTCCGGCCGCATCACGAGCGCGCCCGCCAGCGCCACCTTCCGCTTCTCACCTCCGGAGAGGTAATGGCATATTTTATCCTGCAGGTGCCGGATCCCGAGTTCATCCATGACCTGCTCGACCATATGGCCGCTCTCTTTCTTCCCGTACCCGTAATTCCGGGGGGAGAAGGAAATGTCGTCCCAGACTGTGGGAGAAAGGATCTGGTCATCCACATTCTGGAGCAGCACGCCGATGCGTTCCCGTATGAAACTGTATTGCACCGCGGGATTAACACCGAACACGGAGACCTTGCCCTCGTCCGGTGCGAGCAAACCGAGAATGTGGTAAAGAAGCGTGGTCTTCCCAGACCCGTTTCCGCCAAGCACTACTACCCGTTCACCGCGGTCTACGACAAAATCAAGACCGCAGATATGGATCTCCGTGGTATCGGGGTACACATGCTTGAGACAGCTTACGCTGACGATGGATTCCGTTGAATCCTTAAGGAAAAGAAGTTTTTTGTTCATTAGTATTTGTTTCGGAGGCACTTTCTTCCGCTTACTTCCAGACGAGCACCAGCACGAGTACTGCGGTCCCGGTCCCGAGTGGAAGCCAGTCTTCCCTCTGGAAACGTATAGAGCCTTTTTCCGCCATACTGCCGCTGTAGCCCCGAACCACCATAACTGCGTAGAGGCGCGAGGCCCGCTCTACCGCCCTCACCAGCAGCATCCCGATGCCTTTAGAAATATTGGCGCTATTTTTGTACAGACTTCCGGGAGAGAAACCGCCGCGCAGCCGTATGGCCGCGGCAAAACTGTCCATCATATCAAGGAGGATAAACAGCGTCCGGTATGTCATGAACAAGCCTGCTGCAAGGATCTCGGGAAGGAGAGCACTGAACAGGGAAAATATTCTCGGGTAGGGGGTGCTCACGATCAGCATGAGCACGGCGAATGATGGCGTTATTGCTTTGACGATAAAAAGTGAGGCAAGCCAGCCTCCGCCCCGAAGGCTGATCGCATACAATATCGCAAACAGGGCGGCATACCACGACAACACCATCACCTTTAACCAGGGAAGCCCGGACGCCGCTGCTACGGCAAGCAGTACCCCGTATCCGGCCATAAGCGGATAAGGGTTTCGGGTGATGACCGCTGACGACACCACGAACAGCAGGAAAAGGAGTTTCGCAGGGGTTGAGGCCCTGTGGAAAGGTCCTAATCCGCTTGCGGCCCAATGATCGATCCTTGCGACATCTATCACGGCATGTTCCTCATTGGTTATTTCCCATCCTTTTCACGATGCAGCGCATGGTCAAGCAGGTCAGGTTTAACCTGTGAGATAAACTTTACCACTGCACCGGTAATCGCCGCTTCTATGGACCAACCGATGACCCCGAGCGATAATACCATGATCGCAAACGTCTGCACAGACACCTGTCCTTTGTGAATAAGGACATGCTCATCTCCATGGCTGATAAGTTCCGGATCGATATGGGAAACAGCTACGATGCCGATCAGTGCCACTGTCGTCATGAAGAGGGTCAGAACCGTCGCGGTCACGGCGCGCCAGAACACGGGGAGTTGATTTTTAAACAGATAGAACAGTGTGTGGCCAAGGACCGCCTCGGAACCGAGAAGCAGCGTATTGAGCCCGATCACGGTAATACCACCGTGCCCCATGAGGGCAAGAATGAGGTTCGCGATAAACGCCGCTAAAAAACCAAGGGCTGGACCCAGAAGAATGCCGGCAACAACGGAAAGATTGATATGATAGAATAACGGAAGGATCTCAAGACTCATGGCCACAAGCATCACCGCACTCACCGCGCCGAGGAGAGGGATCTTCTTGATCATGTCCATTCCCCGGAGCCGAAAGAGGCTGAATCCCACGGCCAACGCCATCACGATCAAACCAAGCACCCAAAGACCTACCGGCAGAATGCCGTCTGGTATGTGCATGTGGGTCATGCGAGAACCTTCTTATGGCTAAATCCCAAATTCCGAATCACCTGTCCCCGGCATGTTTCAAACACCAAGTCCAAAAATACCAAATCACCCGCCAGAGATTGCGGGGCAGGTTGCGGGAATTCATACATTATGTGGCGCTGGGTTCTTTGAATCTTCCCTAGTCTGTTTCCCCTCACCCATCCCCCTTATCTCTCTTTCTTAATAAAAATAAATTTTCCGCTGCCGCTTATAAAAATATTCACTCCCCAGCTGATAAGGCTGATTACGAGCGCCCCGAAAAAAGCGGACCGGAATGACTCGATCACAAATCCGGGCACCACTGCCGAGACCAACATGAGCATTGCGGCATTGACCACCAGGGTGAACAGTCCGAGGGTCAGAAGGTTGATCGGGAGCGTCAGGATAAGCACCACCGGCCTGATTACCGCATTGACAACGCCAAATATTCCGGCGGCGATGATACCTATTCCCAGGCTCCCTATGGTGATCCCATTGATCAATGATCCGGCGATCACAAGAGCAAGCAGGTTGATGGACCAGCGCAGGAAAAACCCGAGCATGAAGCCTCCTCAAACAAAAAAATAGTATCATACTTCCACCCTCTTTGCAACCTCGAATAGAAAGAATGGGGAACGCATGAACCATCCTCACATTAATTCTTGGGGAGATGATCGATCGCAACGTCGCAATGTTCTAGATGGATAAAGCCGTTCGAAGCTGATCGCTCATGAGCTAAGGATTATTACGATTCGCTATAAACTTTTTTCGGTGTTTTGCGAGAGGCATTGCCGGCCCTGATTGGTGAGTCTCGAGATAAAGCGAGCGGGTCTCAGAAGAGACCAATATCGGAAGAAACTCATTGACTTTGAACTCCTACTATGCTAATTAATTTAAGATCATCATCGTATATTTCATTGAAAGAAAGGGAATTTCGAGAGCATGGGAATTGCAAAAAGAGCGCAGGCCATCAAACCCTCCCCCACGCTGGCTACAGCCGCAAAAGCCAAGGCTATGAAGATGCAGGGGATCGATATTGTGGACTTCGGGGTGGGAGAACCTGATTTCGACACACCTGAAAACGTGAAGCAGGCGGGCATCAGGGCCATCCAGTCAGGGTTCACCAAGTATACTCCCGCCGGCGGCACCGACGAGCTGAAAGAAGCGGTCATTGATAAATTCAAAAAAGATAACGACCTCGCATACGAAAAATCCCAGGTTCTCATCTCGTGCGGGGCAAAACACAGCCTCTATAATATTGCAGAAGCGTTATTCGATCCCGGAGACGAGATCATCATCCCCTCCCCCTACTGGGTCTCCTATCCCGACCAGGTGCTCTTGAACGATGCTACGCCCGTCATAGTCGAGACCACGGAGGCGGAAGGATTCAAACTCTCGGCACAGAAGCTCGAAAAGACCATCACCAAAAAGACCAAGGCATTGGTGCTGAACAGCCCCTCCAATCCCACCGGCCTCGCGTACGATAGGAAAACACTCGAAGAGATCGCGGCAATTGCGGTGAAGCACAAGATCTACGTCATCTCCGACGAGATCTACGAAAAATTGCTTTATGACGGGTTCTCACACCTCAGCATCGCCTCGTTCGGCCGGGCGATCAAAGACCTGACCATCGTGGTGAACGGCGTATCCAAGTCCCACGCCATGACCGGTTGGCGCATCGGCTACGCCGCCGGCCCCAAAGATATCATCACCGCCATGGCCAATATCCAGAGCCAAAGCACGTCGAACCCGTGCTCCATCTCCCAGAAAGCAGCGCTCGAAGCGCTCCGCGGCCCACAGGATTTTATCAAGACCATGAACGTCGAATTCGACAAAAGAAGAAAATATATGGTTGAGCAGCTGAACAAAATACCGGGGGTGTCCTGCCTGATGCCCGTGGGCGCGTTCTACGCCTTCCCGAACGTTGCAAGGCTCTACGGAAAATCAATACAGGGAAAAACAATAAAAAACTCTTCGGATCTGGCAACGTATCTGCTGGAAGAAGCAAAGGTGGCGCTCGTTTCAGGTGATGCCTTCGGAGCAGACCCGTATATCCGCCTCTCCTATGCCACGTCCATGGAGAACATTCAAAAGGGACTCAACAGAATTGCAAAAGCGGTGAGTGAACTGCGATAATTATTGCAGACCACAGATGGATGGTAAACAGACCATAGCTTTATGTATTCTGTCTCACTACGAATAGCCTGTTATCTGACTTCCACTTCATCAGTCGGCTGTCTGTCTTCTGCATACCATCTATAAAAGGAGGTTTTATGGTCATGAAAATAGTTACCTCTGTTTTGATAGCAATACTCGTCGTGACGCTCGGCGTCGGGTCTGTGTTCTACCTCAAAACCTACAAGCCCCTGGCAGAAGATTATGCGCGGATGAAAACCGGCCTGCCGGCTTATGAGAAAGCCAACGCTGAATTGAAAAAATTAATAGAAAAGGAAAGCAAGGAGACCAGTTGGCTCAAACCGGGGGTCGATGCGCTGGGCACCGGCCTCAGCAAGGAGATCGAAGCAGGCACAGCGGAAGTCCTGGCGGCAGGCAATAAGGTCATCGTGAACATCTCTGAACAGCTGCTCTACCTGCCCGGCTCCTATACCTTTGCAAAAGAAAGTCCGCAACTGCGATCGAACCTCGCAGCTCTGCTGAAGAGCGATACCCTGAAGGGCAAAGATATCTATATCGGGAACACGACCCAGACCGTTCCATCACAGGGCAAAGGCAAAAGAAGGATACCGGCGAAGGACACCAGGACACTCGCCGCGGAGCGATCAACCGCCCTTATCAAAGACTTTGAAAAGAACGGCGTAAACCAGGACTCGCTCATTGCCGCCGCCTACTCGGCAAAACAGCCTGTGATCGGGTTCAAAATCAAGAACCATAAGACCGTTATCATCATCGAAAACCCGCCAACGGTCCCGATGGTCGCGATAAAACAGGAGGTCGCACCACAGACCCAGGTAAAACCAGCTCCCAGTACCAAAAGCACCTTGACCGCCCCCGTAGCTCCCTTGGCCTCGCAGGCACGGCCAAAACCGACCCCGATACAACCGGCGCGGCCGAACGCGCAGTGAGCACTGTTGGACCAACGCTGCTCGATCGTATTCAGTGATCCCGGGGTGACTATGTCAGGTGAAGATTTAGAGGAAAAAATCGTCCGACTCGAACGGGACCTGAATGATGCACATGCCCGCGAAAAAGCACTGAGCGATTTACTCGAAAAAAAGCTGAGCGAGGTATATATCCATTACCATATCTCGCGAACTATCGGGTCCCTGCTTGATCTGCGGGAGATGCTGCGGCAGGTATTCGACATCGTCCAAAGATCCCTGCACTTCGATCGCATATCGGTCTACGTACTCGATGAACAACGGGAGAATCTCGAGCTTGTCTTTCACAGCGGACTCGACGTTCCCGGGAAAATTTCGCTCCGGATCGGCGAAGGCACGCCCGGCAGAATCGTAATGAACGGCGAACACGTCCATATTCACGATCTTTCGGTGTTCTATGAAACCGTTCATGACTTTATCCATATTCCCGGCGAGGAAAAGCGCGACGGATCATACATTGGCATTGCGCTCAAGGCGCGCAATACGACCATCGGGATCATCGGCATGGACAACTCCGCCAAGTACGGGCTGAGTGTGGACGATATGGACTTCATGGCTATCCTTTCACATCAGTTGGCCGCCGGTATCGAGAAATCACGCCTCTTCGAGAAAATCCAGCAGCTGTCTCAGCATGATGGTCTCACGGGACTCTATAACCATCGGATGTTCCTGGAGAGACTTGAGCTGGAGATCAATAGACTGCATAGGACCGGAAAAACACTGTCGCTCATGATGCTCGATATCGACCACTTCAAACAGTTCAACGACAACTTCGGACACCAGGTAGGCGATGCCGTATTGAAAGAACTGGCTGCAATTATGCTGGAACAGAGCAGAAGCCATAGCTTCGATATCTGCTGCAGGTACGGCGGGGAAGAATTCGCCATCATCATGCCCGAGTTGGAGCTCCAGAATGCGATTACCGTGGCCGAACGTCTCAGAAAAGCGGTGGAAAATAATATGTTTCCGCTTAAGGACAATAAACGGGAAGGCAAAGTTACCATCAGCCTCGGGATTGCAGCTATCAAGAGCGGAGAAGAACTGAGCCTCGAGAAGCTCATTAAAAAAGCCGATGATGCGCTTTATGTCTCAAAAAGAAATGGGAGAAATCAGGTAAGTTTCGGCCGATAGGTTCATTCTCGTAAAGAACGCAAAGAATAATTCGTAAGGTCCACAGGGAGCCTTCAGCTGGTATCGGACGCCTTTTCTGCAGTATCATTGCTTGAGATACCTTACTTTCGTCTGCCCATCATCTTATTCAGATGTTCTATGAAGCCGGAGGCCCGCTGTCGGGCCGCGCTGTCCTGTTCCATATCCACATACGTGCGCGCATACTGCATCGCACTATCGTACTTCCCCGCCTGCTCCAGGGCAAGGGCCGCGTTCCAGTATCGCGCCGGGACATCCGGCTGCTGCTCGATCGCCTTTAAAAAATAGTTAACGGCTTTTTCGTAGTCTTTTTTGAGCATTAAAACCTGTCCCATGGTATTGAGCGCCTGCGGCAGATTAGGGTCTGAGGAAAGCGCTGTCTGTGCCTGCATGGCGGCCTCTTCATACCGTCCTGTCTGCAGCAGCGCGATCGACAGGTTGTTGAGGAGGCTGGCGTCATTGGGTGCGTGGCGCAGTCCCGTCTGCCATGCGGAAATGGCGTCTGCCATGCGATTCATCCTGAAATATACAACGCCGATCTCGCGGTACAGGTCGCGCAGAGGAACGCTGCCGTCGTCCTTCAAGGCCAGGACGGTATTGAATTCCCGGAGCGCCTCTTCAAGACGGCCCACCGTGGAAAGCGCCTGGCCGTAATTCTCATGGGCACGGCGCTTGTTCGGAGAGGTTTTTGTTATATTGCCCCACAGGGTTATGAAATCATGATAGATGCTGTTTCTCTGATACGCGGTCGCGGCAAGAGCGCAGATGATAAGAAGGGAGAGCGACAGCGTTGTGAGCGATACGCTAGCCGGTTTTTCCTTGTTTTCCGTTCTCGCCGGTTTTATAGTTTTGTCCCTTTTCGTTTTTTTCATGGCACTATTCTCGTATCCTCTCTGCGTGGATATCAATAAAATGAATTTTCTTTTGGCTCTGATTTTCACCGTCAAGGGAGATAAAATCTAACGGGGTGAACCCTGATAGAACTGCGAAGAACCATGGTTTTTCACGTGCGCTTATCAGTGTCCATTGATCTCAACATTCTTCGCACCTTCATGCCATTGTGGCACTGGTCATTTGTTCCGGCCTGTCCGGTTTGACGCGTATTCGCTAGTTCATCCGCACCAGGGCTGCTCCAGGATAATAGTGCGCGAGTATGGCTTTAAAATCATGGCCTTTCCCGGCCATCTCCTTCGCGCCCCACTGGCACAGCCCTACCCCATGTCCATTACCCCTGCCCGAAAATACCGCCTCCCCCTCAGACAACTCCAACTCAAAAAAAACGCTCGGGATCACCGTACTGCCGAGGGCGGCCCGGATGGTCTCGGCCGGAACAGTTGTTGTACCGCGTGCGGAGCGCAGAGTGACGTTTTTAACCCTGCCTGCGGGAGTGATGCCGGATATGCCAATGTCCAATATATCGTTTATGCGATACCCCTGACGCCTCAGCGCTTCGGCGAGAAGGGAAACGCTTATTCGCTTTTCCCAAAGCCCATCCTTGAGAATATCCTGGCACTCGCAGTCAACCCCCTGGAGATAAGGCGCGTCAATACCCCATATCTCTGAGGCATTCTCCGTATGCCCGCCACAGTTGGCGTGATAGAATGCTGAAATCACTTTTCCTTGATGCGTAAGAATGAGTCCTTTCGTCTCCTTTACCGCCTTTACCGCTCTTCCATGCTCACCATTGACCCCGTTGTATACCTGGCTCGTGATCGTCGAGAGAATATGGTACGGTCTCTTTCCCGCATTCCTTTTTTCATAGAGCGCATAGGTCCGTGATGCCACAGCCTGGGCCTTCAGTGCTTCAAACTCCCAGTCGGGCGGGACTTCAGCGGCGATCACCCCCATAAGATACTCCTCAAGGTCAAGATCGTTCACCACGAGGAGCAACCCGTTCTTTTTCTTTCTGAGTTCCACCCAGCCCCGATACTGTTTTCCGTTCACTTGTATGAACTCGTCAGTTGACCTGACACGCACCGGCTTTCCATTGACAGCCGCCGGCGTGAAATGCAGTATTTTCTCACGGCCGTTTGACGGTATCCCGGCAAGCAATAAGCCAGACAAGGATTTGAGCGAAACAGCTCTTTGGTTGTCGGCAATCGCAACACGGATATTTTCTGAGGCGAACGCGGGAAGAGCGGACAACACAACTGCTGCGATACCTAACAGTATGGGATGTTTCATCGGTAAAGGCCCTTCACGCTCCGCCCTCTCCCCAGCAGGGAGGGGATTGAGGCGAAGGGGACTTTTCATGCTCCGTTGTAAACTGAAAGCTCATGGGCGTTTTTCGTACCTCTCTTTTTCACTGTAGATACAGCCGCAGTACTGCTGACGGTAGAGCCCCATGGCCCTGGACTCCACGATCCCTTCCCTCCAACCGCGACGGAAATCCTCATAATAAAACTCGATGCCGTGTTCTGCTGCTGCCTCTTTCGCAATTCCTTTGATCAGGTCATGTTTCTGGAACTTGCTATACAGAAGAGACGTAGTGAAGGCAGCGAACCCCTTTTCCCGCGCAGCGGCAGCGGCGGCTGCATCCAGTCTTATCCGGTAACAATGCTCACATCTCTGGGTACCTTTGCCTGCTACGCGGAGGAGAAACTGGTCGAGGTCGTAACCATCCCGATATTGGACCTCAAGACCCACGCGGGACGAGAACTCTTTGACCGTATCAAGCCTTTTTTTATATTCCAGATACGGATGGATATTCGGATTATAGAAATATCCTGTGGGCTCGAATCCTTCTTCCTTCAGCCTGAAATAAGGATAAAGTGCGCACGGAGCGCAGCATATATGGAGAAACACGTTCATTATTTCAGACTCTCGGGCATCAGTGAGAAATAAAACAGAACCCAGATGACAAAGGACACGCAAAACCAAACAAAAATCTTGTCCCTGTCCATCTGTTGTCTGTTATGCTGTTTTCCGTATTCGATCCTTTGCCCTCTGTTCTCACAATAATCTTTCCTGATTTGATGCGGGCTTTTTCCTTCCGAAATACTCATAGGCAAGGCGCGTTGCCTGTCTGCCGCGGGGGGTGCGGTCGAGAAATCCTTCCTGGATAAGAAAGGGCTCGTAAACATCCTCCAGCGTGTCCTTTTCTTCACTCAGCGCTGCTGCAAGGGTATCGAGGCCTACCGGCCCTCCTTCGAACTTATCGATGATCGTCAGTAAAAGCCTCCGGTCCATATGATCAAACCCTTTTTCATCCACTTGGAGCCGGGTCATGGAGCTCTCGACGAGTTCCTTCGTGATCCCTCCGTCGCCCTCCACCTGTGCAAAATCCCTCACCCTCCGGAGCAGGCGATTGACTATCCGCGGCGTGCCCCGGGAACGGCGGGCTATCTCGGAGGCTGCGGCAGCATCGATCTTTGTCCGCAGAAGGTCCGCCGAACGCTGCACAATGGTCCTCAGCTCGTCGGAGGAATAAAAATTGAGCCGGTCGATCACCCCGAAACGGTCCCTGAGCGGTGATGTCAGGAGACCGGTCCTCGTGGTCGCCCCCACGAGCGTAAAGTTCGGCAGGTCGAGCTTTATGGAGCGCGCTCCCGGTCCCTGGCCGATGATGATATCGAGCTGAAAATCCTCCATTGCCGGATAGAGAATCTCTTCAACCACCCGGTTCAACCGGTGGATCTCATCGATGAACAGGACATCACGCTCCTGGAGATTCGTAAGGATTGCGGCGAGATCGCCGGCGCGCTCGAGCACCGGGCCGGACGTGGACTTGATGTTCACGCCGAGCTCATGCGCAATAATATGCGCAAGCGTGGTCTTGCCGAGCCCCGGCGGTCCGCAAAACAGCACATGGTCGAGTGCCTCGCCCCTGCCCTTGGCAGCCTCGATGAATACACGCAGGTTCTCCTTGATCCTGTCCTGGCCCACGAAATCCTCGAAGCGGACCGGTCTCAGGCTCCTGTCGAGCTGCACATCGTCGTCGCTCTGTTCGGGTTCTATGATCCTCTCGGGCATTACCTTTACCTCATCGCTCATCAAACAGCAGTGGACTACCTCTTCATCAACATACTCAGCGCTTCTCTGACCTGACCTTCGACCGCAAGGCCGGGATGCGCATGTCTGATCTTTCTTACCGTTTCTTCCGCCTGCGGTTTCTTGTATCCCAGGTTCACCAGCGCCGATATCACGTCTTCGATATCATCTGATACGACAGCCGTATTCGACAAGGGAGCGGAAACCATCGGCATGATCAATTTCATCTTATCTTTAAGTTCGAGGACCATGCGCGCCGCGGTTTTTTTCCCGATGCCGGGGATCGAGAAGAGCCTCGATTCATCGGATGCCAGAATAGCGTATGAAAGTTCCTGGACGGAGAGGCTGGAAAGGATCGCGAGAGCAAGTTTGGGACCGATACCGGAAACTCCCAACAGCAGCATAAACATGTTCTTCTCCGCCTCGGTCAAGAAACCGAAGAGAGAAAGCGAGTCTTCGCGCAGATGGGTATAGATATGGAGACTGACGTCCTCTCCGTCATCAGGGATTCCGCTATACGTCGAGAGAGGCACAGAGACCTGGTAGCCGACGCCGGCAACGTCGACAATCAGATAGTCGGTGGCCTTGTGCCTGAGTCTGCCTGAAAGCCATGCGATCATGGTATCAGGCCCGCGTCCCGCGGATACCGGCGTTCCTGAAGCCGCTCACGCCCCTCCCGGGCTGCCGCAGGGAAGACGAGTTTTTGAGGATCTCCCTGAGCCTCGATGAGTGGATATGACAGATCGCGGCGGCAAGGGCGTCGGCTGCATCGGCAGGATGGGGAACCTTGGGAAGATCGAGCAGGGCCTTGACCATCAACTGTACCTGTTTTTTTTCGGCCTTGCCGTTCCCCACCACCGCCTGCTTGACCTCGAGCGGGGCGTATTCGAACACGGGCAATCCGGCATTCATGGCCGCGAGAATCGCGACACCCCGCGCGTGCCCGAGCTTGAGCGCGGATTTGATGTTCTTGGAAACGAACAGGTCCTCGACAACGACCACGTGCGGCCGGTATTTGTCGATAATTTTCTCAAGCTCTTCATAGATCTTCTTAAGCCGCATGGGAAACGGCTGCTTCGCCGACGGGCTGATGCCGCCCGATACCACATGGAACAACTTATGGTCCTCTTCCACTACGATCCCATATCCGCTCGTCAGCGTCCCCGGATCAATTCCCATCACCCTCATAAACCCTCCGCGAAAGCTTCACTGCAAAGTGCAAAAAGCACATAACGATCAAAGAAACCATACACGAACCCAGCGATTTGCGATATGCAGCCTGCAAGTTGCATTCGGTCCGTGCAGCATGCATCTACACCGCATTCAATATCTCTTCCGGTATGTCAAAGTTGGCATACACGTTCTGGACGTCGTCATTGTCCTCGAGCGTCTCTACCAGTCGCAGCATCTGCTGGGCTTCCTTGCCATCGAGCTTGACATAGGTCTGCGGGATCATGGTAATCTCGGCGACCTCCGTTGCAACGCCCGCGTCTTCAAGCACCTTCTTCACCTTCTCAAAATCGTTCGGCGCCGTCGTGATCACGAAATTATCGTCCTCTGGCTGCATGTCCTCGGCCCCTGCATCGAGGGCCAGCGTCATGAGCTTGTCCTCATTAATCTTGGCCTGGCTGACCACCAGATACCCCTTCTTATGGAACATCCAGGAAACACAGCCGGCCTCGCCCATGTTGCCGCCGGCCTTGCTGAATATATTACGGATCTCGGAGACGGTCCTGTTCCGGTTGTCGGTCATGGATTCGGCTATGACCGCAACGCCGCCCGGTCCGTATCCTTCATATATTATCTCCTCGTACGAGACCCCCGGCAGTTCGCCCGTGCCCTTTTGGATCGCACGCTTGATATTCTCGCCAGGCAGGCTTATAGCTTTCGCATTGGCGATCGCGGTCCTGAGACGCGGGTTCCCATTGGGATCACCGCCGCCCAGTCTGGCCGCCACGGTAATCTCCTTTCCGATCTTCGTAAAGCTCTTTCCGCGCTTCGCATCAGTTGCCGCTTTTTTGTGTTTCGTTGTTGCCCATTTTGAATGACCTGACATGAAACCTCCTGTATTACAAATAAATATGGCAAAATGAAAATTGCAAATCGGCTTTTATCTTTGCACTTTTCATCTTTTCATTTTGCATTCAGTAGTCACTGACTGAACTACCTTTCCGTCTGCTCGTGCTCCATATCTTCCTTGAGCTTTGTGAAGATCATTCTTCCCGCCGCGGTCTGGAGCACGCTCGTGACCGTCACATCCACGTTCTTGTTGATGTGCTTGCGGCCGTTCTCCACCACGATCATCGTGCCATCATCAAGGTAGGCCACTCCCTGGCCCAGCTCCTTGCCCTCCTTGAGAACGAACACCCGCATGCTCTCTCCCGGAAGCGCCACGGGCTTCACTGCATTCGACAGATCGTTGATATTCAGGACCTTGACCCCCTGGAGTTCCGCGACCTTGTTGAGATTGAAATCGTTCGTGATGACCTTGGCGCCGAGCTTCTTGGCCAGGGCGATCAGTTTGCTGTCCACTTCGCGGATCTTGGGGAAATCCTCTTCGGTGATCCGCACTTCCATGTGATTCATCTTCTGAATACGGTGCAGAATGTCAAGACCCCGTCTTCCCCGCGCCCGCTTGAGTGAGTCAGAGGAATCGGCAATATGCTGGAGTTCGTGCAGGATGAACTGCGGGATGAGGATGGTTCCGTCGATGAATTCGGTCTCGCATACGTCTGCGATCCTGCCGTCGATGATCACACTCGTATCCATGATTTTGATATTCTCTTCCGAGCCGCCTTTGAAGAGCTTTTTAAGGCTCGTGGGGTTGAACTTCTCACCCTCCCGGATACCAATGACAATACCGATGTAGCCGAAGAAACCGTTCATGAGCAGAAGGATGAAATTCACGATGCTCCGTTCAAGCGGCACGAGCTTGAGCGGGGTCGCAATAATATTTGCGGACATCAGGCCAAGGATGAAACCAAGAATACCGCCGACGATGACTTTTAATGAGACCTTTCTAAACAAATATTCAGTAAGGATAATCAGTACCGTAACTCCAAAGCCGATGGCCATCCCCTCTATCTTGCTGACCTGATCATAAAGCTGGGTGGAAACATAATAACCGAGCAGCGTGCCTAAAGAAATAAACAATAAACGAATAAGGATAAGTCCCATCTTTCTCACCTCCTTTTAAATAAAATTGGTACATCGCAGGGAACAATTCCCATACTCCGAATAAGCTCCAAACTCATCACCCCGATATCAATCAATATGGTTCGGACATTGACAATGAGTGCCTTGCATTTATTTGTTATTTGGTTCTTATTTGTGATCTGGCGTTTGAGATTTGACGTTTATTTGTCAATTGAGGCTATTCCGGCCGTACGGTAACAAACAGATCTTGTCCCTTCCTTCGGATAAGGAGCAGCAGTCTTTCTTTGGCCTTGATCTTCTGGATTATTGTCTTATACTCATCCAGCGAGGAGATATTCCTCTGGTTGATCTGGAGGAGAATATCACCAGGCCTGATCCCCGCCTCAAAGAGCCTGCCGCTGGGATCTACTTTTACGACTACCACGCCTTTCTCGTTTTCCTCAAGGCCAAAGTGTCGTGCAAGGTCGGGCGTAAGCTCGCGCACCCCAAGCCCGGCAAGCGCGCTGCTCTCCCCTTCATTATTCTCATCCGGTTCGCCTTCCCGCAACGTTGCTTCGGCCAGCTTGCTAGGCAACTCGGAGATCACCACTTCGACCTCGACCTCTTTCTTTTTACGGAACAGCTTCACCTTCACCGTCGTGCCGATCGGGGTCTGGGAAACCATGTTCCTAAGATGGCCCGTATCCTCAACCAGCTTGCCGTTGTACTGAAGGATAACGTCGCCCTGCCTGATCCCCGTTTTCTCGGCGGGGCTGCCCTTCATCACACTGCTTACAAGCGCACCCTTCAGGTCCTTGACGCCGAACTCGTCCGCGAGGTCGGAGGTCACCTCCTGAATGCTCACTCCAAGCCAACCGCGCACCACCTTCTTATACCTGAGGAGGCTGTCCATGACCTGCTTGGCCATGCTGCTCGGAACCGCAAACCCGATCCCTTGGTATCCACCCGTCCTCGACAGAATTGCGGTATTGATACCGATAAGCTCTCCCCGCGCGTTGACGAGCGCCCCGCCCGAGTTGCCCGGGTTGATGGACGCATCGGTCTGGATGAAATCCTCATAGTCCGCGATGCCCACATTCGCCCGCCCCACGGCGCTGATCACTCCCCTGGTAACGGTCTGGTTCAAGCCAAAGGGGTTCCCGATCGCAAATACGATCTCCCCCACCTTCAGCTTGTTGGAATCCCCCCAGGGGAGCGCCGTAAGGCCCTTGACATCGATCTTGATGACAGCGATATCGGTCTTCGGGTCAGCGCCGATAAGCTTGGCCTTGTAATCCTTTTTATTGGAGAGCAGCACCTTGATCTCCTGGGCCTTCTCGATCACGTGGTTGTTCGTTATGATGTAACCGTCCTCGGAAACGATGACGCCGGACCCCAAGCTCTGCTCCTTATGCTCCTTCGGCACATTGGGATGCCGGAACTCGTCACCGAAGAACCTCCTGAAGAACGGATCATCGAACAGGTCAAGAGGCATCTCTTCGCTGGACTTGATCACTCTGGTCGTGGAGATGTTCACCACGGACGGTGTTGCCGCCGCGGCAACCTCGGATTGGGCGTCGGAGAGTTGTGTCAGGATTTCAACGGACTTCGACGATATCAGGCTCTTGGCCGGAAACTGGTTTATGATATCGAGATGTGAAGAGAGAACAAGACCGACAAACACACCGATCACGAGAATGGACAACAGCGTAAGGGCGAATCTCTTCTTATTGATCATGGGTATGAAAAACCTCCGGAGGATACATCTGCACCTGGATGAGTTCTTTTGAGTCAGCGGTCCCTATTCTACCAGAAAGATACGAATCTTTTCAAGCCCTTTTTATTATTGACAAAAATGACTGATGGCCTATAATGCCAATGTTCCAATACATTAGGGAAAGAGGGCGTGATTTTTGCCACCAAAAGGCCAATCAAAAAGACCTGCCGCGGGGCACCTGGAAAAACTGGACAAAAAATATCTCTGGCATCCGTTTACCCAGATGAAAGACTGGGAAAAGGACACTCCGGTCATCATCGAAAGCGGCAAGGGGTCGTTCCTCACCGATATCCACGGCAAAAAATACATCGATGGGGTATCTTCGCTCTGGGTCACGGTCCACGGACATCGTAAAAAAGAGCTGGACCAGGCGTTGGCGAAACAGCTCAAAAAGATCTCCCACTCTACCCTGCTCGGGCTCTCCAACGTTCCGGCTATACTGCTCGCGGAAAAACTCATCGCAATTGCGCCGGCCGGACTTACTAAGGTATTCTATTCCGACAGCGGCTCCACCGCGGTGGAGATCGCGCTCAAGATCGCTTTCCAGTACTGGCAGCAGAAAGGGCTGGCGTACCAGCGAAAAACCGGCTTCATTTCACTCAGCGGGGCGTATCACGGCGATACCCTTGGGTCCGTGAGCGTGGGAGGCATCGACCTTTTTCACACCATCTACCGGCCGCTCCTGTTCCAGACCCGGAAGATCGATTCGCCCCACTGTTACCGCTGCACGTACGGGTTGACCTGGCCGGAATGCCAGAAGACCTGCCTCATGCACGCCGAGAGAACGATTGAGAAATACGCGTCCGTGACCGCGGCCCTTATCATCGAGCCCCTGGTGCAGGGGGCCGCCGGCATGCTCATCCAACCGCCGGGATACGTAAAGCGGACCCGGGAGCTTTGTACGAAGAACAATATTCTGATGATCGCCGACGAAGTGGCAACCGGCTTCGGCAGGACCGGAAAGATGTTCGCCTGCGAGCACGAACAGGTGACTCCGGACATTCTGTGCACGGCCAAGGGAATCACCGGCGGATACCTTCCCCTTGCGGCAACGCTCACCACAGAGGAGATCTATCGCGGGTTCCTCGGTGAACACCAGGAGTTCAGGACCTTCTTCCACGGCCACACCTACACCGGCAACCCCCTCGCCTGCGCCGCATCCATCGCCAGCATTGATCTCTTCAAAAAAGAGAAGACTCTGGCCAGGCTCCAGCCGAAGATAGCCTATCTGAAAAAGGAATTGGCGCGTTTTTCAGAGCTCAAGCATGTCGGCGATATCAGACAGAAAGGCTTCATGGTCGGGATTGAACTGGTGAAGGACAGAATAACGAAAATGCCCTATCCGTCTGTGGACAAGATCGGCGCCAGAATTGTATTGGAATGCCGCAATCGGGGGCTTATTATCCGTCCCCTCGGGGATGTTCTCGTGCTCATGCCGCCGCTCTCGATATCGCTTCAGGAACTCAAACAGATGGTGCAGATCGTGTTTACTTCGATCAGGCTGGTAACGGAAACCAACTGATCGGTTCTGGCCTTAGTCTCTCTTCTCCGGATTAACGCCTCCGGAATCCTGTGAAGCAGCATTGTTACCGTGTTCCATGAAAGCATTCATATCTTTTATTGCTTTAGCGGCCTTTGTCCCTTTTTCCTCGGATTCACGTTGAACTGTATCGACCTTGCCTTCCAGCGTTCTGAACATATGGACAACATCCCCCCCATGAGCAAGTATCAGGTAAACGGACATCCCCCACAAAATGACCACGCGGACAATTCTAATTGCTTTTTTATGGTCCGCATCGATGATCCCCAGGATCACAAAAGCGAATAGAGCACTCACCACGACAACAACGGAGATCAACACCCTGCCACTGAAAAGGCTTTTTACAGTGCCTTCAATCGACACCTTTCCCCGGTCCGAGGATGACGCTGCATTCCCCGGCATTGCTTCCGCCTGCGCCTCTGGCCGCTTCTGTATTGCGGGTCTCCTTTCTTCTTCCTGCTCGCCACTGACTATTTTGGCCGTTGCGCGGCACTGTTCAGGAATAGACTGAAGATCATCGGCGAAACAAATGATGCCGTTGTTATCGATATATTTGTAGATGGCCGCAAAACTGTTCGATGTTGCCGACAACACCATGGCGAGAACAAAAACCAGCAAAAGCCGTACCTGCATTTTCATCACCATCCTTTTGAAGTAAGAGCCTGAAAATGATAGTAGTTAACTTTCGGCATAAAGTCAATATTTTCATTTAGGTAGTATCAGGTATGCATTTAATAAAACTGAACTGATGAACATCGTCTCACGCATTGGTCCCGTATCCCGAATACGTTGCATTTATCATGCATTTATATGATAATGCCTCATGCATTCTCCCTTGGCGAAGACAATGGACAAAAAACAGATACTCAGCTGGTGTCTCTTCGATTTCGCGAACTCGAGCTACTCGGCGGTGATCTCCGCGGTCATATTTCCGGTCTATTACGCCGGTGTGATCGTCGGGAACAGCTCCGGCGAGGGCGACCTCTGGTGGGGTCGGGCCATCTCCTTGAGCATGCTCTTCATAGCCCTTTCCTCTCCGTTCCTCGGCGGCATCGCCGACTACGCGGGTCTGCGGAAACGGCTTCTTGCGTTCTATACCACGATATGCGTCGTTGCCCTGACCGGGTTGACGCTCCTCACGCCGGGTGCGGTGCTCGCCGGATTCCTCCTGATCGTGTTCGCAAACATCGGCATGGAAGGCGGCCTGGTCTTCTACAATTCCTTCCTTCCACGCATAGCCCCGGCGGAGTATCACGGCAGGGTGTCGAGCTGGGGCTTCAGCATCGGATACGCAGGTTCCATCGCCTCGCTCCTGATCGCCTTGCCGCTTGTTAAATCCGGGCATTACGGACTGACGTGGATCGCCACGGCGGTCTTCTTCGCAATCTTTTCCCTTCCCGCTTTCCTGTTTTTGCCGCGAGACATGCGGGCTGATGTCACCACACTGCAAGCCGGGGCCCGGGGCGTTGAGCAGGCCTGGATAACCATCAAGGCGCTCTGGAAACGCAGAGAACCGAGAAAATTTCTGATCGCCTACCTGTTGTATGAAGACGGCGTCAATACGGTCATCGTCTTTTCAAGCATCTTTGCGGCAACGACACTGCATTTCGGAACGGGTGAGCTCGTCGGGCTCTATATCACCGTACAATTCACCGCACTCATCGGCGCCTTCGTCCTGGCAAAACCCACGGACACCTGGGGGCCAAAAAAGATCGTCATGCTCTCCCTCATCCTCTGGACGCTCGTCGCCGTGATCGCTTATTTTGTGCAGACCAAACCACAGTTCTGGGCCGTAGCATGCACCGCCGGATTGGGGCTCGGGACAGTGCAGGCCGGCACTCGCGCCTTTTACACCCAATTCGTGCCAAAAGGCAGTGAAGCGGAATATTTCGGTGTTTACTCCCTCGTGGGTAAATCTTCGGCAATCTTCGGCCCTCTCGTCTTCGGCTTCGTATCGTCAACCTTCGGAAGCCAGCGGCCAGCGATCCTCTCCATTGCACTTTTTTTTGTCATTGGCTTGGTCCTGCTCAGCAGAGTGAATGGCGGCGGACCGAATGTCCCTAAGGGGTAACGGATAAACGTAAAAGCAGGGTGACGGGAAAATGCTATCGGAGCTACCCGGCATGAAAAAGTAAGATTCCTTCCTGTGCTTCTGACTGCTGCCTCCTGACTTCGGCCCCCTGGTCAATCTGCATTTCTTCTTGACAAAACCGGAGCTTCCCCTTATAATCCGATGCTTACAGCGCTTGCAGCCTCCAGAGTAATCAAAATGGCCATGAAGATCAGCGATATACCGCCAGAGGGGCTTGCACTGGAACTGAACCAGAAGCTCGACCTGTTCGACACCGGAAAAGCATCCACGGCCTTTGCCGCGGTTCTCGGCATCAAGCCGACGGGTGCGGGCGGCCTCCACATAAAAGGCCGTGTTCAGGCTGACCCGGAGTTCGAGTGCAGCCGTTGCCTGAAAGTTTTTTCGTATCACATAGATACGGAACTGGATATAACCCTTGCACCGGAGAAAGCACTGGGGACTTCCCCGGAGCATGAACTTGATCGGTCAGAGCTTGACGTGGAGTTCTACCGGGGCGAGGAGATAGAGCCCCTCGATCTTGTAAAAGAGCAGTTACTGATTGCCGTCCCTATGGTTCCGCTCCACCTTCCCGACTGCAAGGGCCTCTGTCCTGTCTGCGGAACGGACCTGAATGAAACGGACTGTGGTTGCAAGAAGGACAGTGCTGGTGAATTCGGAGCATTTTCCGTATTAAAGGATTTGTTGAAAAAATAAGAAGGAGTAATACACGAACATGGCAAACCCAAAACACAAAACATCCAAATCCCGCAGGGACAAGAGACGCACCCACAAGCACCTTAAGGCACCCAATCTCTCAGCCTGTCCGCAATGCCAGGAAGTGAAGCAGCCCCATCACGCCTGTTTGTCCTGCGGCACCTACAACGGCCGCGAGATCGCAACTGTTCAGCAGATATAACCGGCGCTTGCTCGAAGGCAAAGGGATGATACTGTATTTTCCGGTATGACTCTTTGCCTTTTATATTGCGGGGAGCTTGTATGAAGATCGCTGTTGATGCTATGGGGGGGGACAATGCACCCCATGCCGTCGTCGCCGGAGCTGTACAGGCAGCGAAGGAGTACGGGGTCGGTATCATCCTGGTGGGCGTTGAACAGATCATCCAGGCGGAACTCAAGAAGCATCCCCATGCGCAATCACTGCCGCTCGAGGTCCGGAACGCCACCGAGGTGGTGGACATGCTCGATTCTCCGGTCACGGTCTTCCGGAGAAAGAAAGACTCTTCCATCCGTGTGGCCAACGAGCTTGTGAAGAGCGGAGAAGCGGTGGCCGTGATCAGCGCGGGACATACCGGCGCTGCCATGGCCACATCCCTCTTTGTATTGGGCAAGCTTGAAGGAATCGAGCGCCCGGCCATCGCCACGTTCATGCCCACGATCACCGGGACCTCCATCATCCTCGATATGGGCGCTAATGTGGACTGCAAGCCCAATCACCTCCTCCAGTTCGCCATTATGGGAGAAGTCTACGCAAAGTATCTGTTAAAGGTTCCCAGTCCCCGTGTGGGGCTCCTGTCCATCGGCGAAGAAGAGACGAAAGGGAACGAACTGACCAAGGAGGCATTCAAGCTCCTGACCGAAACCTCACTCAATTTTATCGGCAATGTCGAGGGACGCGATGTCATGTCCGGCAACGCCGATGTGATCGTATGCGACGGTTTTGTCGGAAACGTCGTGCTCAAGGTTTCCGAATCCGTTGCCGAGGCCATCGGCCTCTTTATTCGCGAAGGTATCGGCAACAGCCTGGTGCGCAAGCTCGGATATCTCTTAATGCGCCCGGCGTTCCAATCGTTCAAGCGACGTGTCGATTATGCTGAATACGGCGGTGCGCCGCTCGTCGGCATCAATGGCATCAGCATCATCAGCCATGGTCGTTCATCCGACCGGGCCATTAAAAACGCCATACGCGTGGCTGCTGAACTCGCGAAGAGCGAGGTCAACAAGCACCTTCGCGCGGATATTGAAAAGAATATGGAGCTGACCAGAGCCAGATGATTCATGCGCGCATAACAGGGACCGGGTCGTACGTACCGGGTAAGATCATCACCAATCACGACCTCGAGAAGCTGGTGGACACGAGCGACGACTGGATCACTGAGCGCACCGGCATCAAGGAGCGCAGGATCGTGGAAAAGGGGCAGACCACCTCAGATCTCGCATACGAGGCAAGCCGAAAAGCACTGAAAGCCGCAGGTCTTGGCGCGAATGAACTGGACCTTATCCTGATAGCAACTACCACGCCGGACATGTTGATGCCGAATCTCGGATGCGTAGTCCAGGACAAGCTCGGTGCAAAAAAAGCTGCTGCCTTCGACGTCTATGCCGCCTGTTCCGGATTCCTCTACGGCCTGTCCGTGGCCGATGCGTTTATAAAATCAGGAATGTATAAGAATATCCTTCTGGTGGGCGCTGAGGTCCTTTCCCGCTTTACGGACTGGGAGGACCGGACTACGTGCATCCTCTTCGGAGATGGAGCAGGCGCCGTCGTGATCCAGCGGCATGCCGGCAAACACGGGGTACTCTCCACCCATCTTCACTCTGACGGTTCCCTCGGGGATCTCCTCTATCTTCCGGCAGGCGGGGCACAGCATCCTGCGACGCACGAAACAATACATAAACGCATGCACTATATCAAAATGAAGGGAAACGAGACCTTCAAGGCAGCGGTGCTGGCGCTCGAAGGTGTTGTGCAGGAGACCCTGGCATACAACAAGGTAAAACCGGAAGAGATCGATTTTCTCATTCCGCACCAGGCGAACCTGCGGATCATCCAGGCAATGGCACAGCGCCTGAAGATGCCGATGGATAAGGTTGTAGTCACACTTCCTAAATATGGCAATACCTCGGCAGCCTCGATCCCCATGGCGCTTGACATAGCGGTCCGCGATGGCAGAATTAAGGAAAACCATCTCCTCCTGTTCGAAGCATTTGGAGGAGGCCTTACCTGGGCATCAGCGCTGGTACGGTGGTAAAAACTCATTGGAAATTGCAAAGTGGAGATTGGAAAGTGTTCGTTCTCATGCTTTGCTCCTTCCGGGTTGCAATTTAAAATTTCCAATTTTCAATCTTAAATTTCCAATTAATAGTTTTGGAGGATTCAATGGATTATTTGCTGACAGAAGACCAGATCATGATTCGAGACCTTGCACGCCAGATCGCAGTTGAGAAGATCGTGCCCGTGCGCGCCGAGCTCGATGAGCATAACAAGTTTCCAACTGATATCATGAAGGCCATGGCACAGGCCGACCTGTTCGGCATTTACATCCCCGAGGAATACGGCGGCCTCGGCAAAAAGAGTTTTGAGCTCTACATTGCCATCGAAGAAATCTCCAAAGCATGCGTTGGCGTATCCACGAGCTATGCAGCCAATGCGCTTGGTAGCTACCCCATCCTGCTCCATGGCAGCGAGGTGCAAAAGAAGAAATATCTGCCCGACATCGCGTCAGGAAAGAACCTCGCGGCGTTCGGCCTTACCGAGGCGAACGCGGGCAGCGATGCCAGCGGCATCCAAACCACTGCAAAACTCGAAGGCAACGAATATGTGCTGAACGGCACCAAGCAGTGGATCACGAA
>Ga0210377_10001028_pt1 | contig 26041 bp, 23 predicted proteins | sample PLM4_65_b1redo_FD_155480 | JGI IMG/M metagenome (GOLD analysis project Ga0210377, IMG submission 155480) | Groundwater sediment microbial communities from an aquifer in East River, Colorado, USA - PLM4_65_b1 redo | ecosystem: Environmental > Terrestrial > Soil > Riparian zone | place: USA: East...
CTCGGCACCATCACGTGCGGCACCGGCGCCTGCCAGGCCACCGCCAACGCCTGCGTCAACGGCTCCCCCGGTGTCTGCACACCCGGCTCGCCGCAGCCCGAAACCTGCAACAACGTCGACGACGACTGCAACGGCTCCGCCGACGACGGCCTCGGCACGATCACGTGCGGCACCGGCGCCTGCCAGGCCACCGCCAACGCCTGCGTCAACGGCTCCCCCGGTGTCTGCACACCCGGCTCGCCGCAGCCCGAGACCTGCAACAACATCGACGACGACTGCAACGGCGCCATTGACGACGGGCTGCCTGACTACGACGCCGACGGAACACCCGACTGCTACGACCCCGACGACGACAATGACCTGGTGCCCGACGTCCTCGACTGCGCGCCATTCATGGCGTCGGTCAGCGCCATCCCGGGGATCGTCGGCGACACTCTCCTGGCGCCCGCGGGTGCCCCCGTGGGGACCTTCTCGTTCCTGCCGGTGGCCCAGGCGCACGTCTTCAACGTGTACCGCGGAATCGCCGGGCCGGAGACGCCCGGGGAGTACCTCACCTCGCTGCAGTGCAGGCTCGCCGAGCAGCCGTCGGCCGGGTTTGCCGACGCCGACGAGCCGCCGGTCGGGCAGATCTATTACTACATCGTGACCGGGACCAACCGCTGTGACGAGGGCGGAGCGGGCGCCTCGTCGAACGGACAGCCGCGGTCGCTGCCGGTGCCGTGTGTCTCACCTGGGCTCGATGGCGACCAGGACGGGGTCCCCGATCGGGACGACGTCTGTCCCCTCGTCGCCAACCCCGGTCAGGCCGACCTGGATCGCGACGGGCGCGGCGATGTCTGCGACAACTGCCCCGCCACGCCCAACCCGGACCAGGCGGACAGTGACGGCAACGGCACCGGCGACGCCTGCCAGGCCTGACGCCGGAACAACTTCAGGCGGAAAAAAAGCGGCGGATCGTCAGGTGACGATCCGCCGCTTTCGATTTTTTCAGGGGAGCGCCGGACCCCAACCCCCGGGTGAACAAGCTAGTTCGGGATCGAGGGGCTGGGCACGAGGCCGCTGCAGAAACGCGCGCACGAAGGGACCGGGGAGTGCTGCTGAACACAGCATGAGACGCACTGCCCATGGTTCCTCTCGGAAAGACAAACCTGCACGTCGTTCGGGCGGGTCCCCCCCCGGCCGCTAAAGCCACCGTTCAGGATGGACGTGGAGAGCAGCGACAGCGCGCCGCTGGCCAGACCGGAATCCACGATCCCACCGGGGTTCTGCGTCGTCGATCTGAACCCATAGGCTTTGAGGATCTTCGCGAGACTCGCCTCGGTCAGGGGCGCGTTCGGATCGGCGACGACAAGACCCAGACCCATGTGCCGCATCAGCCGGAGCGCCTGCTCGGTGCCCATGGGGCCGCCGGGGCCCTGGCTGGCGAGCATTGTCACGAACTCCCCCACCGTGGGGCCGACCGTCTGCGCGTACGGCGCCGAGGCGCCGGCGGCCGCCAGGACGAGCGCCGCCGCGACGCCAAAGGCCAGCCATCTGGTCCGCTGCTTCATCATGTCCTCCTCGTGAACCCGCGAACGGCAACCGGGCATCCCGGTCCCGGGGGTCTGGACACACTCGGGTAGCAGGTGGTTTATAAGGCCTCGGGGTCGCGGCGTCAACAGGCCCCGCCGGCCGCCGCTGTGGTAACCTACCGCCCCATGAATCTCGAGACCATCCAGTCGAGCCTCAAGGAACTGCAGCTGCCGGCGTGGCTGCTCTACGACTTCCACGGCTGCAACCCGATCGCCCGGCATGTGGCGGGCCTTGGCGAGGAGCGCTTCGCGACCCGGCGCTGGTTCGGGTTGATCCCGCAGACCGGCGAGCCGACCTGGCTGCACCACGCCATCGAGGCGCACCTGTTCGCCGACGTCCCGGGGAAAAAGGTCCCCTTCGTCTCCTACCGCGAGCTGACCGAGAAGCTGGGCGGCATGCTGCGCGGGCTCGACACCGTCGCCATGGAGTACTCCCCGAACGGCGTCATCCCCTACGTCTCGCGCGTCGACGCCGGCACCATCGAGATGGTGCGCGCGGCGGGTGCCCGGGTGGTCACGAGCTCCGACCTGGTGCAGTACTGCGAAGCGCGCTGGTCGGCCGAGGGGCTCGCCTCCCACAGGCGCGCCGCCCAGGCGCTTCGCGAGGTGCTGCAGGCGACGTTCAGCCAGGTCACCGCCGAGGTCGGCGCCGGCCGCGAGCCGTCCGAGTACGCCATCCAGCAGTTCATGATGGAACAGTTCCGTGCCCGGCGCATGCATGCCGACCCGCCGATCGTGGCGGTCAACGCTCACGCCGGCAACCCGCACTACGAGGTGCATCCCCAGGGAAGCGCGCCGATCCGCAAGGGCGATCTGCTGCTGCTCGACCTGTGGTGCCGCGAAGAGGCCGAGGGCTCAATCTGGGCCGACATCACCTGGATGGCCTATCTCGGCGCGCAGGTCCCGGAAAAGCAGCGCCAGGTGTGGGACATCGTCGCCGGGGCGCGCGACGCCGCGGTGGCGTTTCTGAAGGAAGCGATGGGGCGCGGCAAGCGGCTGCGCGGCTCGGATGTCGACGAGGTCGCGCGCCAGCACATCGTCGGCCACGGCTACGGCGATCGCTTCCTGCACCGCACCGGACACAGCATCGGCTTCGAGGTGCACGGCAACGGCTGCAACATCGACTCGCTCGAGACCATCGACGAGCGCCAGCTGATCCCGCGCACCGGCTTCTCGATCGAGCCCGGCATCTACCTGGCCGACTTCGGCATCCGCAGCGAGATCGACGTCTACATGGACGAGCGCTCGGTCGAGGTCACGACGATCGTCCAGGATCAGATCGTCCCTCTGCTGGGCTGACCGCCGGGGCGGATCGCGCCGGGCCCCCTTTCCACCTCAACGGAAGCCGCGGAATCCCTGTTCCATCCGCGCCACGACCCGGGCGAGATCGTCGACCTCGGGATAATCGAGCGCCATCTGGGCGGCCAGCTCATCGCCCCATTGCGGATGGCGGGCGAGGATCGCCCGGACGAGCAGGTCGCGGCGCGGCAGCGCCGGGTTGTCGCGCCGCGCCGCCTCGAGATCGCGCCGGAAGGCGCGGCGCCCGAACCAGGCGCCGCGCGCCACCTTGATCCAGATCGCGACGGCGACCATGGCGGCCACCGTCGCCCCGGCCGCGACGGGCGCCCGACGCCACAGGACGACGAGCCCCGCGATCAGGAGCAGCCCGCCCAGCGCCGCCAGCGCCGGATCGAAGAGCCGGTGGCGGGCGATGTCGGGCCGGTCGAAAAAGCGCCGCTCGCGCATGTGAGCCCGGACGAGCCAGGCGAACAGGGCGAGCGTGACGAGCGCGAACCCGCCGATCACACCCGGCCCGCCGCGGCGAGCCGCGCGCAGGCGTGGCCGGACGCCGCCGCCGACTCGAGGGTCGCCGGCAGGCCGGTGGCGGTCCAGTCGCCGGCCAGCCAGACACCGCGCAGCGGCGTGGCGTGCGCCGGCCGCAGGGCGGCGGCACCCGGCGGGAGCGACACGGTCGCGCGGCGTTCCTTCAGGACCAGGGTGCGGCGCGGCGTCAACCGGGCGGTTTCCGGAAAGTACACCCTCAGATCTTCGAGGGCCGACCGGGCCAGCGTTTCGGCCGGTCTCCCGGCGAGGTCCCCGGCGGCGCTCCTGACCAGCGTCACCGCATGCGCCCCCGATCCGTCGCCGGCGATGATCCGGCGGTTGAACATCCAGTGCCAGGTCCCGCCGACGAGACCGGCGAACGGAACCTCCGACACCGGGCTCCCGAACCACAGGTAGACCGAGACGATCGCGGTCTCCGCCAACCCACCGCAGCGCGCGAAGTGGCGCTCCTCCGCCAACGCCGGCGGCAGGAGATCGAGCATCTCGCGCGGCGGCACCGCCACGACGACGGTTCCGGTGCCGATGCGGCCGCCGTCGGCGAGCAACACGCCGCTGACCCGATCACCGGCGATGAGCAGGCGCCGCGCCGGGCAGCGCGTGCGCACGTCGCTGCCGCGCGCCCGCAGCCAGTGCACCGCCGGCTCGGCATAGAGATCGCTCAGCCCGACCAGCGCCAGGCCGACGACCGCGCCGCCGGCGCCGGCCTGCGTCGCCCGGCGCAGGACCGCGGCGAGCCCCGCCGCCGAAGCGACCTCCGGGTCTTCGTTGAGGACCGCGAGCGCCAGGGGATCCCAGAAACGCCGGCGCGACTCGGGCGACTGCCCGAGCGACGCCAGCCACGCCGCCACCGTCAGCGGCTCGAGCGCCGCGTCGTCGCGCGAGCGCGCGACGGCGGCCGCGGCCCGCACGAGCGCCAGGCGGTCGCGCACGCCGAGACCGGGGTAACGCAGCAGGGCGACGATCCCCGCGAGCGCCCCCGGGGCGCGCGGCTGGCGGAAGAGACCGAGACGGCCGCCCGGGTCGACCAGCGGGATCTCGGCACGGGCCTGCATCGCCAGGCGGTCGCGCGTGCCCAGCCGATCGAGGAAGGCGAGCGCCTCGGTGCAACAGCCGAGCAGGAGATGCTGGCCGTTGTCGACCACCGATCCGGTGGTCGGGTCGGTCCAGGATCGCGCCCGGCCCCCTACCTGAGGTCGGCCTTCGAGGACCGTGACCCGGGCGCCCGCGGCCGCCAGGGCGGTGGCGGCCGCGAGCCCGGCGAAGCCGGCGCCGATCACCACCGCGTCCGGCGCGCCGGCGCCGCGCGCGCTCATCTCAGCCGCCGACGCGCCCGGTGACCCAGGCCCGGAACACCAGGCTCAGCTGCGTCAGCCGCGGCACGACGATGCGCCTCTCGAACACCGGGAAGCGCTCCGCCTCGAGGCGCTTGAGAAGACGGCGGTAGATCGCCCCCATCACCTCCGCCGGCAGGAGCGCCTTCCGATCGATCACCGGCAGCGCCGCCGCCGCGCTCTCGTAATGACGCGCGGCGCGGGCGGCCTGGTAGCGCATCAGCGCCAGAAACGCCGGCCCGGTCTCGCCGGCCAGAAGCGCGCCCTCGCCGTAGCCGAACGACTCCATCTCGTCGGCGGGAAGGTAGATCCGGCCGCGGCCGGCATCGGCCTTGAGGTCGCGCAGGATGTTGGTGAGCTGCAGGGCTATCCCGAGGTCGACGGCATAATCGCGGCTGCGGGGATGCCGGCAGCCGAAGATCGGCAGGCACAGGAGCCCGACCGCCGACGCCACCCGCACGCAGTAGCCGCGCAGCTCGGCGAACGTGGCGTAGCGCCGCTTGTGCAGATCCATCTCGACGCCCTCGAGGATCGCCTCGAACGGCTCGCGCGGGATGCGGAAGCGCCGGATCGACTCCTGCAGGGCGCGGGTCACAGGGAGCGTCGAGCCGCCCTGGTAGCAGCGCTCGAGCTCGTCGCGCACCAGCAGCAGCTCGGCCTGGGCGTCGCGCCCCGACATCCCCTCGTCGGCCAGATCGTCGACGTGGCGGCAGAAGGCGTAGACCGTCTCGATGGCGCGCCGCCGCTCGCGCGGCAGCAGCCCGAAGGAGTAATGGAAGGAGGAACCGGTCGACGGCGCGCCGCGCCGCGGGAGTGCGCCGGACACGCTCAGGACCGCCATGCCAGCGCCCTCCAGCCGACGAGGCAGGCGTCGCCCGCCCGCAGGCGCGGCCGGTGCCGGAAGATGTCGTACCCCGATGACTCGATCCGATCGAGCACCCGCCAGCCGCCGTGCCAGGTCAGCCGCAGCTCGGCGCGCAACCGCCCCCTTACCCGGCCGTCAATCGGCCGCCCGGCGAGGAACATCTCCCTCGTCCGGCCGATCAGCTCGCCCATCAGCGCCCGAAAGCGCCCGTCGACGAGGCCGGCGCGCAACGCCTCCTCGGTCACGCCGTAACGCCCGAGGGCATCGGCCGGTACGTAGAACCGCCCGCGCGCCGTGTCGATACCGAGGTCCTGCCAGTGATTCGCCAGCTGCAGCCCGGTGCAGACCGCGTCCGCGAGCGCTGCGGTCGCGGGGTCGCGGTGGCCGAACAGGTGCAGCACGAGCCGCCCCACGGGATTGGCCGACAGCCGGCAGTAACCCAAAAGCGACTCCCAGTCGGGATGCCGCGTTCCGACGGCGTCCATCCGGAAGGCGGCCAGGAGATCGAGGAAGGGATCGATCGGCAGCGCGTGCCGCCTCACGGCATCGGCCAGCGCGACGAAGACGGGATGCTCCGCCTCGCCCGCGAACGCCCGCCTCAGCAGACGCTCCCATTCCGCCAGGCGCTCGAGCCGAACGCCCTCATACCCGGGCTCGTCGGCGAAATCGTCGGCGGCGCGCGCGAATGCGTACACCGCCCGGACCGCGGGGCGGATCGCCCGTGGGACGAGAAGCGACGCGACCGGGAAGTTCTCGTAGTGCCCCGCGGCGACGCGGGCGCAGGCGGCGTGCGCGTCGGCAAGGGAAGCCGCCGGCGCGGGCGACGCCTCCGGCGTCCGGGGGGCGGCCGCGGCTCCGGCGGTCGCGAGGGTTGGGATTTCGGCGCGCATCGACGGGCGGGATCATAGCACCCGCGGCCCGGCGCGCGGCCCTTGCGTCGGGGGTCGGGGGCCTCCTATAGTGCGGGCGACCTTCGAGGGTTCGCGGCGTGGCATCGATCCGACCGCTCTACATCGACGGACAGTGGGTCACGACCGGACGCGCCGCAAGCGTCCGCAGCCCGTGGGACGGCCACGAGGTCGCCAGCGTCGCCCTGGGCGGCGAGACCGAGATGGAGTCGGCCATCGTGGCGGCCGAGCGCGGCTTCGCGACGATGCGGCGGCTGTCGCGCCGGCAGCGATCCGACCTTCTGCTCGGCGTCGCCGCCGGCCTCGGACGGCGCAAGGAGGCGATCGCCGCGACGATGACCGACGAGATGGGCAAGCCGATCGCCATGGCGCGGGCCGAGGTCGATCGCGCCATGACCACATTCACCCTGGCGGCCGAGGAAGCCCGGCGCTGGGCCGGCGAGGTGGTGCCGGTCGACATCGAGCCGCACACCGGCGGTTACCACGCGGTCACTCTCATGGTGCCGCTGGGACCGATCGCGGCGATCTCGCCGTTCAACTTCCCCCTGAATCTCGTCGCCCACAAGCTGGCCCCCTGCCTCGCGGTCGGCAGCAGCATGGTGCTCAAGCCGGCACGCCAGACACCGCTCGAGGCGCTCGCCCTGGCCGAGATCCTCGCCGAGGCCGGCGCTCCGGGTGGCGCCTTCAACGTGGTCAACTGCGAGCCCGCGGTCGGCGAGCGGCTGGCCACGGACGACCGGCTGCCGTTCCTGACCTTCACCGGCAGCCCGGCGGTCGGCTGGCGGCTCAAGCAGAAGGCCTGGCGCAAGCGGATGACGCTCGAGCTGGGTGGCAACGCCGCCTGCATCGTTCACGAGGACGCCGACCTCGACTACGCGGTGCGCAAGTGCCTCGCCGGCGGCTTCGGCCAGGCCGGCCAATCGTGCATCTCGGTGCAGCGCATCCTGGTGCACGAGCCGATCTACGCGGCCTTTGAAAAGGCGTTCCTTGCCGGGGTCGCCGCCCTCGGAACCGGCGATCCGCGCGACCCCGCCACCGTCGTCGGCCCGGTGGTCGACGCCGCCGCGGCCGACCGGATCATGGAGTGGATCGAGGAAGCCAGGGCCGCCGGCGCCCGCATCCTCGCCGGGGGCCGCAGGGACGGCAACGTCATCCAGCCGACGGTCGTGGGCGACGCGGCGGCGGCCCTCAAGGTCTCGTGCCAGGAGGTCTTCGGGCCGGTGGTCACCCTCGGGCGCTACCGCGACTTCGAGGCGGCGGTGCGGATCGCCGACGACACCCCGTACGGGCTTCAGGCCGGGGTGTTCACCCACGACATCCGCCGCATCCGTCACGCGGTCGAGAACATTCACGTCGGGGGGCTGGTCATCAACGACACGCCCACGACCCGGATCGACAGCATGCCGTATGGAGGCGTCCGGGAGTCCGGCATCGGCCGGGAGGGGCCCCGGTACGCCATGCACGAGATGTCGGAGCCGCGCCTCGTCCTGTTCAATCTCGAACACTGACCCGGCGCCACCCGGTGCCCCGGGAACGCCCTTTTCCACGGAACCGGCCACCCACGACCCCGGTACTATCGGGGCGGACCGGTTAGACCGCCGATGGCCGCCGAGCCAAACGATCTTGAACTGGTGCAGCAGGTCCTGGCGGGTCGGACCGAGAAGTTCGAGGTCCTGGTCCGCCGGTATCAGCGTCTGGTCGCGACCGCGGCCCTGCGCATGGGCATCCCGAGGCAGGAGATCGAGGACGTGGCGAACGAGGTGTTCTACAAGGTGTTCCGCAGCCTGCACCGTTACGAGCCGTCGCATGCGCTGTCGACCTGGCTGTATCGGATCACCGTCAACGCCGCCCTCGATCACCGCCGCAGCCGGCGCCACGACGCCCAGTCCGACGAGATCCCCGAGAGCCTGGCCGGGACGGGACCGTCGGCTCTCGAGGAGGCCGGGGAGCGCGAGCGGGCCACGCAGCTTCAAGAGGCACTTGGCCGGCTGCCCGAGCATTACCGCACTCCCCTCCTGCTGACGCATGTCGAGGGGCTGTCGATCGAGGAGGTCGGCCGCGTGATGAACCTGCCGGAGGGGACCATCAAGTCGCGCCTCTTCCGCGCCCGCGCCCAGCTCAAGGAGATCATCCGGCGCCATTACCCCGGGCTCGCCCCCGAAGGCGCCTTCGAGGGGACCGCATGAGCGTCAAGCGCTGGTTCCGCCGCCCCGACGATCCGGGCGCCGCATGGGCCGAGGAGATCCTCGCGCCGCTGCGCCGGCGCCAGGCCGACGTCGACGTCGCCCCGGCGGTGATGCGGCGCATCGCCGGCGGCGCGATCGCGCCGGCCCCGGCGGCCCTGTCGGGCGCCTGGCCCCAGGTGGCCTGGGCGGCGGCGCTGCTCGGCGGGTTCGCCGCCCTCGCCCTGCTGATCGCCACCGCCGGTGTGATGATCGCCGGCGGCGACGAGGGCGCCCGCGCCGCCATCGCCCTCACCGGTGTGGCCGCCCGGATCACCCTGCGCGGCTTCGATCACATGGCCGGCATCCTGTCGGTGTTCGCCGGCGCCCTGCTCGCGTTCGTCAAGGGGGCCTGGACCATGGTCGACGCCCTGTCGCCTCTCGTCCGCGGCGGGGCGCTCGCCGGCGCCCTGGCGGGGCTTGTCTCGATCGGCATCAGCATCATCGTCGTTTCCCGGGCACGGCGCACCGCCCCGTTGGCGCACCGCCCCGGCTTCCCGACCAACAACGGAGGTCTTTCATGAAGCGCCAGCGATTCGCCGCGATCGGCCTGCTCGTCCTGCTTGCCGTCGCACCTGCCGCCGTCTTCGCGGCGCCGCTTCCGGCGCTGTTCGCCCCCGCGGTCGCGACCGCCCCACTGGCCATCTCGGGCTCGGTCTCGGTCAGCCCGTCGGTCGCGGTGTCGGAGGACTCGTATGTCCCGTCCGGGCAGGTCCACGAAGGGGACCTCGTCTCGGTGATGGGAAACGTGCGCATCGAGGGCGAGGTCACCGGCAGCGTCGTCGTCGTCATGGGCAGCATCGAGCTGAGCGGGCACGTGCAGGGCGACATGGTGTCGGTGATGTCCCGGTCGCACCTGGCGGAGAGCGCCCTGATCGACGGCGAGTTCGTCAGCGTCGGCTGGTCGCCGCAACGCGACCAGGGAAGCCAGATTGGCGGCGAGATCGTCAACGTCAACTTCATGAACCTGCTGCCCTTCGCCGGCCATGGCGGAGGTCTGCGGGGGCTGCTGCGCTTCCTCCTGATCTGGCACCTGATCAAGCTGACCTTCCTGTTCATCATCCTGCTCGTGATCACCGCCCTGCTGCCCCGGCGCCTGTCGGCGATGGCGGCCGCCTTCCCGTCGCGCTGGGGGTGGTCGTTCCTGGTCGGCCTGCTGACCTATGCCGGCGTGCTGATCGGCGCGGTCGTCCTGGCGGTCACCGTCATCGGGATCCCGCTGGCGCTCATGCTCGTGTTCGTCGCGACGATGCTGAAATGGGTCGGCCTGGCGGCGATCTTCTACCTGATGGGGCAGTCGATGGGCCGCAACCTGTTCCGGCGCGAGATGCCGCACATCGCGTCGGTGCTCGGTGGGTTTGTCCTTTTCGCGCTGATGAGCACGGTGCCGCTGCTCGGCTGGCTGTTCGGAAAGGTCCTCGGCATCCTGGCCCTTGGCCTGGTGCTGGTCACGCGGTTCGGGGCCGAGCCCGCGCCGGGACCGGCGCCGGCCACGATCGCGGCCGGCCCGGCGGCGCCACCACCTCAGCCCGCGACGCCGCCACCGGCGGTGCCGCTGGCTGGCGAGCCGCCGCGCGCCTGGTAGCCGCCCCGAATCAGACCGCGGTCGCGGCGGCGGCGGGGGTCATGCCGGCCGCCGCCAATTCCTGCTGCCGCCGTCCGAGCCGCAGGCACACGACCACCCAGAGCGCCGTCAACGGCAGCGCCGCCAGCACGACGCGCGTCGCCGGGTCACCGCCCGCGGTCACCAGGCTGTAGAACCAACCCGCCAGGGCATCGCCGCCGCGGTAGACGAAGGTGTCGATGAAGCTTTTGGCCTTGTACTTCTCCTCCCGATCGAGAACGGTGTAGAGGACCTCGCGCGCCGGCTTGGCGGCGGCATAGTCGGCGCTGCGGCGCGCGACCTGGAAGGCCATCAGCACTCCCAGCACCGGCTGGAAGGCCATCGCCGCGAACCCCACCAGGCTCACCAGCGGCAGGATCGACTGCGTCGGCCCCACTCCGATCCGGCGGATCAACCGGCCGGTGAAGAAGGCCTGCACCACCAGCGTCACGATGTTCACCAGCAGGTCGATGCGGGCGAAGATCGCCGTGCGCGCCTCGGGGCTCGTCGAGTGCGCCGCGACGATGCGCGCCTGCTCCAGGTAGGCGAAGGTGGACGTCGTGGTGAACAGGAGCATGTAGAGGACGATGCCGAGAAGGTAGCGCGAGCGCAGGACGAGAGTCAGGCCGCCCCAGATCCCGGTGCGGTTCAGGCCGCCGTTGACGCGGCCGGCCCGCGCCGCCGCGGCTACGGCTGCCGGGACGCCGGCGGGCACGGCAACGGCGGCGGCTTTCGCCATCGGCAGGCGGTCGACGGCGCGGAATGCCAGGACGCTCCCCTCCACCAGCGCGGCGGCCACGAGCAGGAGCGGCACGGTGCCGATCAGATGGACCATCGAGGCAGTCAGACCCGAGCCGGCGACCGCGCCTAGCGTGCCGCCGGCCGCGATGAAGCCGAACAGGCGTTTCCCCTGCTCGCTGGTGAAGACATCCGCCATGTAGCCCCAGAAGACCGAGACCACGAACAGGTTGAACACGCTCACCCAAATGAAGAAGGCCCGCGCCACGCCGACACGCGCCACGCCCTGAAGCGCCGTGAACAGAACGAAGAAGATCAGGAGGTTGAGGGTGAAGAAGTGGTAGGCATACGGGATGAAGCGGCGCCGCGAGAAACGCGACACCAGGGCGGCGAACGGCGGACTCAGCAGGAAAGTCGCCACGAGGGTGCCGAGGAACATCCACGGCAGGTTGCGGACCCCGCCGGCCACCCCCATCTCCTCGCGCAGCGGGCGCAGGACGTAGAAGCCGGCGAGCAGGCAGAACGAGTAGGCGCACGATCCGAGAAGCGCCGCCGCCTCGCCTTCCTTGATGGCGACGACTCGCCTCAGGATCGCCGCGACGCGGCCGCTCAACCCTTGGCCGGCTGGCGGGCGTGCCAGGCGGCGAGCACCTCAACCTCGCGCTCGGCCGTCAGCCCGGCCTTCAGCTTCGCCTGGCGCTCGGCCGGCTCGGTGCGGAACCACTCGAGCGTCGCCTTCGACGTGTCGGTGATCGATCGGAAGGTCAGCCCGCGGGCGACCGCCTTGGCGGACGAGAAGCGCGAGAAGCCGCCTTCGTCACCCGCCGGCGGGACCCAGACCGGCATGTCGGACCAGGCGGCCACCTTCTGCTCTTCGAGGAAGGCCGCATCGGCCCAGGTGAAGGTGGCCTTGCCCCCACCGGCCTGGTTGCAGGCCTCGAGCATTTTCCCCATCCCGAACGGCGGGCTGACGGCGTTGTAGATGCCGAGCGCCTTGTCCTCGATCACCTTGACGGTCCACTCGCCGAGATCGCGCACGTCGATCATCTGCGCGGGGTCGTCCGGGGTTCCGGGGGCGAGCGTTTCGCCGCCGCGCGCCACGCGCACCGGCCAGTAGGTGAAGCGATCGGTCGGATCCTCGGGGCCGACGATGAGCCCCGGACGGATGCGGGCGACCTTTCCCGGCATCGCCTGGTCGGCCGCCTCCTCGCACAGGGCCTTGAGACCGCCGTAGGTCTCGCCGTCCACCTTCTCGACCGTCGGATCCTTCAGGATCGCCACCGGCCCGCTCTCGTCCTGGTTCGGCGTCTTGCCGTCGGAGTAAACCGAGAGGGTCGAGATGAAGACGTACTGGCCGCTCTCCTTGAGCAGCGTGGCCGAGTCGCGCACGATGCGCGGCACATAGCCCGAGGTGTCGACCACGGCGTCCCAGCGGCGCCCCTCGAGGGCCTTGAGGTTGCCGTCGCGATCGCCCTGCAGTTTCTCGACGTCGGGGAACAGTCCGGGGTTGGTCTTGCCGCGGTTGAACAGGGTCAGGGTATGACCGCGCTTCATCGCCGCCTCGACGACCGCCGGCCCGAGGAACTTGGTGCCGCCGAGGATGAGGATCGTCATCCCCTTGCCGCCGTGCTTGTCCTTCTTCTTGCCGCCGGCTGCCGCGAGCGCCCCGCCGCCGAAGCCGGCGATCGCCGCCGCGATCGCCGCCGTGCGCAGGAACTCCCGCCGCGTTCCGCGATCGCCGCCGTTGCCGTGGTTGCCGTTGCTGCCGCCGCTTCGTCCCGCGCCGTTCATGAGACCCTCCCGCCCGCGGCCCGCCCCGCGCCGGACTCTCCGCGGGGACGCACCCGGAGCAGGCATTCTAACGGACGGGGCGCGGCGGGGGTTCACGGGCATCAAGTATTACTGGGCTTCAGGTCCCGGTACAGCAGGCCTTCGTGGTGGGCTCGCGCCAAGGGTTGCGCGACTTGGTGCCCCAGTTGCGCGACCTTCTCGGGCGGCAGCGGGCGGCCGTGCAGGATGCGGTTGAGGGCCTTGCCCTCGACATACTCCATGACGATGAAGTCGAGGCCGGCCTCGCGGCCGAGTTCGTAGACCTGGACGATGTGGGCGTCACTGACGGAGGAGGCGAGCCGGGCCTCGTCGAGGAACATGCTGCGCCGGCGTTCGTCGCTGGCGACATCGGCAGGCAGGACCTTGATGGCGACGGTCCGGCCCAGGACCTTGTCCTGGGCTTTCCAGACCACGCCCATCCCGCCCTCGCCGATCTTCTCGATGAGGCTGTAGTGCGACAGCGTCTGGCCGGGTTCGACGGTCACGGGACGCCTCCCAGGCCTGTGGGAAGGGGAGCAGGAACTCAATCCTACTCAGAATGGGAGGTCGGCGGGCATGGCGAGGGAAGGGAACTGTCAGTGCTTCAGCGCTGCGGGCCAGTTCGTCACTAGCGTCAGGGGAGGGTCCTGTTCGCCCTCGGAACGCGAGCCGATCAGGAACCTCTGCCCGTCGGAGGCGACGTCAACCGAGACCGCCAGGGGAACGCGGAACAGCGGCCGGGGCGTGTCGGCCGCGAACGCGGCGCCCGTGGTTTGCACCACCACCGACATCAGCGTCAGGTCGGGATCGAGGTAGACGATCTCCGCTCCCCCACGCGACCACCAGCCGGACGTGCCCCCCGCCACCGAAACGACCCATTTGCCCCCCACCCCCGGAAAGGGAGCCACGTAGATCTCGTCGCGTCCAGAATCGTCGGACGTATAGAGCATCCAGCGGCCGTCGGGGGAGAGGCGTCCTCCCTGCTCGTTAAACTCCGTGTCGACGAAGGGGCGGGCATTTGTCCTGTCCGCCAGGGGCAGCACCCATACTCCCGATCGCGACTTGGGAGTTGTATCGTACTGGTTGAAGACGATGTGACGTCCGTCGCGGGACCAGTCGGTCGCCTCCTTGAAACGCTCCGAGCCCAGTAGCACCTCCTCCTTGCCGCCGTTGACAGGCCGGATGAACAGCGTGTCGCGGCGGGGCGTGACGTTGTAGACGATATGCTGGCCGTCGGGTGACCAGATCGGGTAGAACTCGCTGGTCGATCCGAAGGTGAGCCGGGATCGCGTTCCTCCGATGAGATCCTGGAGCCATATGTCCCCCACGCCCGTATCGGGATCCAGCGGCGAGAAGGCAACGCGCTTGCCGTCCGGAGAGAGGGCGGGGGGGGACTCGTACTGCGCGAAATCGGTCACCTTGGACATCTCCTTCCCGTCGCGTCCGACCAAAGTAAGCCGCGAGGGCGAGAAGGCGGCGCCCGTTCGATAGACGATGGCACCGGATCCGGACACGGCGAACACCGCACGGAACCAGCCGGGGAGGTACTGGATGTCCTCCGCTATGGGGGATGGCTCCCCGGTCAGCTCGAGGCCATTCGCATCGAAGGGCTGGGCCAGCAGGATGCGATCGCGCACGTACAGCAGGTTTCCCGCCGCGTAAGCGACGTTGGATCGCGCCAGCAGGAGGCGGCGCCGCCCTTCCTTGCCCAGCTCGGCGAGGTAGATGGCGTTCGCCTCGTTCATGAGGCCGGCGCCGGCGGATCCGGCCATGTAGAGGAAGTGCCGGCCGTCAGGGAGAAACGTCGCCCAGCGATGGGTCGTCTCTCCATGCGATTCATCCAAACTCGTGACCGGCTGAGCCTGGCCGCCGGCCGCCGGGGCGCTGAAGATGGCAGAGGCCGGGCTGGGCGAGAAGATGATGACGCCGTCCCGGCTCCAGCTGCCGGTGCGCCCGTCCGTGGCCTCGCAGACTGCGATCGCCGGCGAGCCGGCCAGGTCTATGCGCTTCAGCCGGCCGCCGGCAAAGAAAACGATCTGCTGGCTGTCCGGCGACCAGAACGGCCAGTTGCCGGATTTTGTCCCGGGGAGTGGCCGCGCCTCCATGGAGTCGAAGGATCGAATCCAGAGCGATCTCTCCCCACCCGGGGTCTGCAGGGCAAAGGTCACGTGCCGCCCATCGGGCGAGATGGAGAGCGACCCGCTCCTGTCCTGACCGAAATCGAAGCGGGCCCTGTCCGGGGGCGTGATCGAACTGCGGACAACCAAAGGCTCGGGCCCGGCCGGCTTCCTCCCCAGGGCCAGCACGATGCACAGCCCCGCCATGGCCGCGGCGAGCAGCCATGCGAGGGACTCCCTTGCGCCGAGCTTTCTCGCACGCGGTGCGGGAGCCGGCTGATCGACCGCCTGATCGGGGGTCACCAGCACTTCTTCGATGGCAATCCGCGCATCACCGATCGCCTGCAGGCGTTGCCTCGGGTCCTTCACCAGGCAGCGGCGCAGCAGTGTCCATATTCTCGGCGGTGTCCCCTCGGGCAGCGCGGCCCAGTCCGGTTCCGTCTTCAGGATTCCAGCAAGAGTATCGGAGACCGTCTCCCCCTGGAACGCACGCCGGCCCGTCAGCATCTCGTACAGGACGCAACCGAAAGACCAGATGTCGGCGCGGCGGTCCACCCGCCTGCCGCGCGCCTGCTCCGGCGCCATGTACGCTGCCGTCCCGAGGATCACCCCCGACCGTGTCGCCGGCGCCGTCAGCGTCGGTGACTGTGTCGGGTCCTCCGAGGCGCCTTCAGGCGACGCTTCCCGCGGCGCGAAGGCCTTGCCCAACCCGAAGTCGAGCACCTTCATCTTCCCCTCGGGCGTGATCTTGATGTTGGCCGGCTTCAGGTCGCGGTGGATGATGCCGCGCTCATGCGCGTACTCGAGCCCTTCGGCGATCTGCTGCGCCATCGGCAGCGCCTCGCCGACCGGCAGCGGCCCGCGCGCGAGCTGCTCCCGCAGCGTCGGGCCTTCGACCAGTTCCATCACCAGGGCGAGGCGCGGCCCGGAGTCCTCGAGCCCGTAGATCGCCGCGATGTTGGGGTGATTGAGGGCCGCGAGCAGGTGCGCCTCGCGTCTGAAACGGCCCAGCCGCTCGGCGTTGGAGGTGACGTCTTCGGGGAGGACCTTCACCGCCACCTCACGCTGCAGCTTCGTGTCACGGGCCCGGTAGACTTCGCCCATCCCGCCCGCGCCGAGCAGGCCGCTGATCTCGTAGGGGCCGAGGCGGGTGCCGGGTTTCAGGCTCATCATCCGCGTGCCCGCACCTCGTGCAGGAGAAGATGCGCGACCGGCCGAGCCGTACCTGGCTCAGGCTGCCATCGGTCGTCATCATAGCGCCGAAGGTCAGCGACGATCGGGCCGATCGCGCCGGATCGCTTCAGTGCAGCCGGACGTACTCGAAGTCGAGCGGCTGGTTGTTGATCCCCTTGGTCGGGATGGCGATCCAGTTGGCCATGCGGCCGGGCTGCAGGACCGGCTTCATCAGGCTCTTCACATACGCCCGGTCGGCGTCCGAGGGCAGCCACTCGTCCCGGCGCCGCTCCCACTCCTCGCGGCTGACGAGCTCGCCGTCCGGCGTGCAGTGGAGGTTGGCGTACAGGCCGATGCGGCGGTTGAAGCCGCGGTGCGGCAGGCGGATCGGGGTGGCGACGCCATGCTCGGCGAGGGTCTTGTTCCACATGTCGACGCCGCGCTGGTTGTCCTCGACATAGGCGTCGCGCAGCACCTCGTTCATGGCGTTGCGCAGGGGGACCTGCTGGCGCTCGAACCGCCCCTCCCCCGGCACCTGCATGTCGTAGGCGCCCTCGAGGGCGAGATGGTCGTCGTGCTTCTTCTCGTTGGCGCGCCCCTTGAGGCCGGCGGCGAAATACTCCGCCGCGTTCGAGGAGATCTCGCCGCCGAAGAGATCGAGCGACGCCGAATACCAGAAGTTCACGTACTTCTGGATCGTCGCCAGGTCGATGCCGCCGGCCTTGCGGACATCGCCACCGGGGGCCTCCTTCATCAGCTCGCAGGTGCGCTGCACGATGCGGCGGATGCCGGTCTCGCCGACGAACATGTGGTGCGCCTCTTCGGTCAGCATGAAGCGGGTCGTGCGCGACAGCGGGTCGAAGCTGCTCTCGGCCAGCGCCAGCAGCTGGTACTTGCCGTCGCGGTCGGTGAACATGGTGAACATGTAGAACGACAGCCAGTCGTCGATCGGGGCGTTGAATGCCCCGAGAATGCGCGGCCGGTCGGGGTCGCCCGATCGCCGGGCGAGCAGCGCCTCGGCCTCCTCGCGGCCGTCACGGCCGAAGTAGGCGTGCAACAGATAGACCATCGCCCAGAGGTGGCGCCCCTCCTCGACATTCACCTGGAACAGGTTGCGCATGTCGTACAGGCTCGGGCACGAGGCGCCGAGGCGGCGCTGCTGCTCGACCGAGGCCGGCTCGGTGTCGGCCTGGGTCACGATGAGCCGGCGCAGGGCGTTGCGATGCTCGCCCGGTACCTCCTGCCAGACCGGCTGCCCCGCGTTGTCACCGAAGCCGATGACGCGCTCCTTCTCGGGGGCCGCCAGGAAGATACCCCAGCGATAGTCGGGCATCCGCACGTGGTCGAAGTGGGCCCAGCCGGCCGAGTCGACGCTGATCGCCGTGCGCAGGTAGACGTCGTTGGCCTGGAACCCCTCCGGGCCCATCGACCGCCACCAGTCGAGGAACGACGGCTGCCAGTGCTCGAGCGCGCGCTGCAGCCGCTTGTCGGAGGACAGCTCGACGTTGTTGGGGATCGTCTGCGACAGCTCGACGTTCATCTAGGTTCTCCTCCAGTCGAACGAGGGGCGATCCGGACGGCCGTAGCACTTCAGCGCCCCGTGGTCACCGACGGCGTTCGGCCGCTGGAAGATCCAGTTCTGCCACGCCGACAGGCGGCCGAAGATCTTGGTGGCCATCGTCTCGTTGCCGGGGAAGCGCAGCGACGCCTCCATGCCGGTGAGGGCGTCGGGCGACAGCGAGGCGCGCTCCTCGATGGCGACGCGCACCTCGTCGTCGTAGTCGATCTCGTCGGCGGCGACGGTCAGGAGCCCGGCGGCCAGCGCCGCGGCGGCGTCGAAGCGCGCCTCGCCCGCCGACGCGACCTTCGACTCCAGCCCGGCCAGCGTCTCGGGCGCGCCGAGACAGCGCACCTGAAGCCGCGTCAACCCGTGCCCCATCGGCAGCGCCCCGAAGTTGAGTGGCGTGAGCGCGACCTCGACCGGCCGGGCGGCATCGTCGAGGGCGTAGATACGATCGGCGGCCAGGGCGGTCTCGTACAGCGACCCCGCGAAACAGGAGCCCGGCTCCACCAGCGTGAACATCGAGCGCGCCGTGACATCAAGCCGCCGCAGTGTCCGCGCCAGGTGCAGCAGCACCTCGCGGGCGAACCAGTCGCCTGCGGCAATCCGCGCCATGGCGCGGTCGTGGGCGATGACGCGATCCGTGGCGCCCTCGGTGCGCAGCAGCAGCAGCCCGATCTCCTCCTCGTTGAGACGCAGGCGGCACAGCGCGTCGGAGAGCTCGCGCGACAGCCGCAGCATCCAGAGATCGGCGCCCTGCCGCCGGGCCTCGGCGGCGTCGCGCGGCGGATCGGCGGCGGGGGCGCGCAGCGTCACCGTGGCGGTGCGCCCCTTGCGGTCGATCGCCACCGTGACCGTCTTGTACGACCAGAGGTCGGCGGTGATGTCGGGACCGAGCGGCGTGAGCGCGACACCGGGTCCATCCTTGGCGGGAACCGAGGCCGCAAGGCGTTGCAGGCGCTCGCGCACAGCCTCGTCGAAGCGGCTCTTCGGGGCGATGCCGTCGACCAGGCGCCAGTCAACCGCCCGCTGCCCCTTCACCCCTTCCGCCAGGGTGCAGAAGATATCGGCGTGGTCGCGGCGCACGCGCCGCTTGTCGACGACGCGCGTGAGACCGCCGGTGCCCGGCAGAACGCCGAGCAGCGGCACCTCCGGCAGGCTGACGGCCGAGTTGCCGTCGTCGACCAGGAGGATCTCGTCGCACGCCAGCGCCATCTCGTAACCGCCGCCCGCGGCGATGCCGTTGCAGGCCGCCAGGTATTTCTGTCCGGAGTTGGCCGAGGCATCCTCGATCGCCAGGCGGGTCTCGTTGGTGAACTTGCAGAAGTTGACCTTGAAGGCGTGCGAGGACGAGACCAGCATGTGGATGTTGGCTCCGGCCGAGAAGACCCGGTCCTTGCCCGAGGTGATCGCCACCGCCCGCACCTCGGGGTGCTCGAAGCGCAGGCGCTCGACCGCGTCCGCCAGCTCGATGTCGACACCGAGGTCGTAGGAGTTGAGCTTGAGGGCGTAGCCGGGTCGCAGGCCGCCGGTCTCCTTGACATCCCAGACCAGGCGCGCCACCTCGCCCTGGACCTCGAGACGCCAGTGGCGGTAGTGCTGTGGGTCGGTCTCGAACTCGACGGGTGGTGCGGCCTGGGTCACATGATCTCCTTCAAGCACCCCGGGCGGGATGCACTATAGTTCATGTTTTGCCGGGTTCTGTCGACGAAGCTGCACTATACTACAGCAATGTCGCCGGCACGGAATCCCCGAAAACAGGCCAGCCCGACGACCGGCGCCGTCCGGGTGGCCGGCGCCGCCCGGTCCCGCTCCGCGCCCACCCGCTCCGCGCCCGGGGACGGCGGTCTGCTCGCCCGCGTCGGCCGCAGCCTGCGGGACGCCCGCCGCGGCCGCGGCCTCACACGGGAAAGGCTGGCCGGCCGCTCCGGGGTCTCCGAGCGCTTCATCGCCCGGATCGAATCGGGCACCGGCAACGTCTCGTTGCGGCGGCTCGACGACCTGGCGCGCGCCCTCGAGGTGCCGCTCCTGAGCCTCATCGCGGCGCCGCCCACCACCGCCGGCCCGCGTGTCGCGCTGATCGGCCTGCGCGGGGCGGGCAAGAGCACCATCGGGCCGCCGCTGGCGCGGGCGCTCGGGATCCCCTTCCGCGAGCTCGATGCACTCATCGAAGAAGCGGCCGGGCTGCCGCTCGGACAGATCTTCGAGATCCACGGCGAGCGCTACTTCCGCCGGCTCGAGCGCGAGGTCCTCGCGGCCCTCGTCCATGGCGGCGGTCCCGCGGTCATCGCCGCGGGGGGCGGGGTGGTCACCGACCCGGAGACCTGGGCGCTCCTGCGCGCCGCCTGCACGACCGTCTGGCTGTCGGCCCACCCGGAGGACCACTACGCGCGGGTGCTGGCCCAGGGGGACCGCCGCCCGATGGCCGGCAAGGCGGACGCGATGGCCGAGCTGAAGGCGCTCCTCGCCGCCCGCCGGCCGCTCTACGGCATGGCCGATCTTCAGATTGACACGTCGCGCGTGCCGGTGGGCCGTCAGGTGCGGGCGCTGGCGGCGTCGATCGCCGCGCGCCGCGGCTGAACCGGTCTACCCCTCGTCGCAGGCCCGCAGCATGAACGGGATGGCGTGCGCCAGCAGCCCGCCGTTGGTCGCCAGCAGGGTGTAGTGGCTGCGCCGCAGCCAGTGCAGCTCGGGCCGGTCCCAGGCGTTCCACAGGCGGCGCACCGAACTCGGCAGCATGATCTGGTCGTAGCGGCCGGCGACCATCAGGATGCGCCGGCGATCGACCCGGGGAAGGAATGCGCCCGGCGAGATGATCCGCCAGGCGCGGGTCAGCTTGGCCCGGTCGAGCATGCCGCAGGCCGCGAGATCCTCGCGGATGTTCTGCCCGAGCGGCGTGTCGAGGATCGGCGACACCGGGGTGTCGCCGTTGCCGCCCATCACCACGAAGGCCCAGTCATCGCGCACCGCCGCCATGATCCCGGCCAGGTAGCCGCCGAGCGAGTACCCCAGCACGCCGACCTGACGGTGACCGCGCGCCCGCAACCAATCGGCGGTGCCGATCAGGTCGATCACTCCCTGCCGGAACGCCTCCACGGTCAGGACGACATCGGCGCTCACCACCAGCTCGCCGCTGTACGAGCCGCGCGGCGTCCGTTCGAGATGAAACGGGTGCGCCACGAAGGCGACCGACAACCCGGCGCGCACGAACGGCCGGACGTAGAGATGCTCGATGGTCTTGAGTGTCCGGTGCGCCCAGCCGTGGCTGATCACGACGACCGGCGCCAGCGGATCGCGGGTCGAGCGGTACAGCCGGCCGATCGCCAGGTTGGTCTCGGGATACGCCAGCGGATGGAGGGTCGGGAAGGTGAACCGGATGACCTCGGCCCCGGGGATCCGCCCTCCCGGCGTCTCGGTCACGACCGGCACCGCCGCGCGCCCCGAGTAGAACAGCCGCGGCTCGCGGAAGAAGGCCGGGTCGTCGTGCCCCTCCCACGACGTGCCGCTGGTCGCCAGGACCCGGCCGCGCTGCCAGGTGACCTTCGACCAGATGCGCACCTGGTCGAGCTGGATCTGCAGCGCCCGCAGCAGGCGCGGCGGCCGGCCCAGGACGCCGGCGCCGCGGGGCCGGACCTTGCGTGCCTTCACGGCCGGTGTCGGCGGCATCGGTGTCATCAATCTCCGGCCCGGCCGCTGTAGTAGGTCTCCACCGCGACCTCCGGCACGCGCCGGCGCACCTCGGCGGCGATGGCGTCGACCTGTGCATCGGTGAGCGGCGCGACCCAGGATTCGGCCGGCGGCCGCGCCACGGTGTAGATCTGCACCAGCCGGATGCCGCCCCCGCCGTCGAGGATCGCGCGCAGGCGGTCGGAGTAGGCCGCCACTTCCTCCGAGGGCGGCGCCTCGCCATGCAGCCTCATGAACAGGCTCTGCACGACGATCGGCCGCCTCCGTGCCGCCTCGAGGATGTTCGCCAGCACCCTGGCGAACGGGATCGTCGTGCGATCGACGGTGTGGTAGTACGCCCCGGTGCCGGCGTCGAGCTTCAGCCAGTGCTCGCCGCCATCGTCGTCGATCAGCCGCATCGCCTCCTGCACGCGTGGACGATCGATGAGGGTCGCATTGGTCAGCAGGATCACTTTGAGGCCGGGGAAGCCCTCCTCCTGCTTGATCCGGATGGCGTCGCGCACCATGCCCTTGAAGTTGGGATACGACGGCGGCTCGCCGTCGCCGGCGAAGGTGATGTCGCGCAGCACCCGCAGCGCGGCCGGCACGGCGGCGAACTCCGGGCGGCCGAACAGCGCGCCGTTCCCGAATTCCCGCAGGGTGGCGCGCAGCTCGTCGCGCAGGCGATCCTCCTCCACCGTCCGCACCGGGGGCGGGTTGCGGCGATCGACCTGGCAGTAGACGCAGTCGAAGTTGCAGGTCGTGTCGGGGTTCAGGTTGATGCCGATCGAGATGCCGCGCGCCCGGCGCGACAGCACCGGGTAGACGTAGAGGTTGTCGCGATAGAGGCGCGCGTGGCTTTCGATTGTCAGCGGCCGGGGCGAACCACCACCGGCAGCACCGCCGCCCGAGGGGCCCGCTCCGGACCCGCCCCCCGGTGGGGTCGTCTCCGGCATGGCGTCATTATAATCGCCCCCGTGCGCCACCCCCGCCGCCGCCGCGTTTCTCCCCCGCCCCGGGCGGATTCGCCCGCGCCGCCGCCCGACGCCGCGGCGATTGCCGGGCGGCTCGCCGCCTGGTTCTCCCGCCACCGCCGCGACCTCCCGTGGCGGCACGACCGCGATCCGTACCGGGTGTGGGTGTCGGAGACGATGCTGCAGCAGACCACGGTGAAGGTGGTCGTGCCGTACTTCGAGCGCTTCATGGGCCGCTTCCCCACGGTCGGTCACCTGGCGCGCGCCCCGATCGAAGAGGTTCTCGCCGCCTGGTCCGGGCTGGGCTACTACCGCCGGGCGCGGCATCTGCACGCCGCCGCCCGCACGGTCGTGGAGCGGCACGCCGGCCGGGTCCCCGCCGAGCGCGAGGCGCTCCTGGCGCTGCCGGGGATTGGCCGCTACACCGCCGGCGCCGTGCTCAGCATCGCCCATGGCCAGAGTGAGCCCGTGGTGGATGGGAACGTGGTGCGTGTCCTCGCCCGCCTCGCCGGCCTTCGCCGCGATCCGCGAACGGGCGCCGCAGCCCGCTTCATCCTCGAGGAGGCGGGACGCCTGGTCGCCGCTGCGCGACGTCCCGGTGATCACAACGAGGCGCTCATGGAACTGGGGGCGACGGTCTGCACGCCGGCCGCCCCCGCCTGCCGGAGATGCCCCCTCGCGGGCTCCTGTGTTGCGCGCGCCTCGGGTGTCCAGGAGCGGATCCCGCCGCCACGCCGCAAGCGCGCCGCCGAAGCTGTCCATCGCACCGTGGCACTGGTGCGGCGCGGCCCCCGGCTGCTCGTCCGGCGGCGCGCCGCCACCGGACTTCTGGACGGCCTGTGGGAGCTCCCTGCCGTCGAGCCGGACGGCCGCGGCGGCCATCGGCTCGAGGATGGCGCCCCGGTCGATCTCCTCGGCACCGCCGGCAGCGTCCGTCACAGCATCACCTGGCGCCGCCTGACCGTGCGGGTGGTCCGGGCGCGTCTTCTCGGGAGGGCGCCGCGTGCCGGCCACCGCTGGGTGACACCGGCCGAGGCGCGCCGACTGCCGGCCTCGTCGCTGCTGGGCAAGGCGCTGCGGGCGGCGGGCCCTTCGCCTGCCGCCCGCGCCGACGCCCGCGCCGACGTTTGACGGCCCTCCCGCCCTGTGTTAGCGTCGCGCCGCATGTTCACCGTCACCCAGATCCTCGATTTCTGTTACGGCCATCGCCTGCTGCGCTACAAGGGAAAGTGCGCCCACCTGCATGGACACAACGGCCGTCTCGAGGTGGTGGTCGCCTCGAGCTCCCTCGACGACCAGTCGATGGTCGCCGACTTCTCCGAGATCGAGCGGGTGGTGCGCGGCTTCATCGACGAGAAACTCGATCACCGGCTGCTCCTGCACAAGGACGATCCGCTCGTCGAGGTGCTGCGCCGGCATGACGAACCGATCTTCGTGATGGACTGCGACCCGACCGCCGAGGCGATCGCCCGCCTGATCGGCCTCGAGGCGAAGTCCGCGGGCCTCGATGTCACCGAGGTCCGGCTCTGGGAGACGCCCGCCTCGGTCGCCTCCTACCGACCCGGACGCTGACCGCCGAACGACCTCCCGTCGTGGGTGTGCTGCGCGAGAGCCTCGCGGGGACCAGCGCCCATTTCCACCTGGTGGGGATCTACACCGTTCTCGACCTCGTGGTGCGGATCGCCTTCACCGAGGCAAATGCCCGCCCCGAAGAGTACGGTTTCCTGTTCGTCACTGCGGCGTTCGTCGCCCTGATGGGCTCGTTCGGCATCCTCGGCCTGGTGGTGCACGCCGCCGCCGGCCGCGGCCAGCGGCCGCCGTTCCCCCAGGTCGCGGCGCTCCTGTTCCTGCCGCTGCTGTGGCTGCAGATCAGGATCGCGCTGCTGACCTACGGTCCGGTCGTCGCGGGACTGCTGTTGTTCCACGCCCTGTACGCCGGCACCGTCCCCTTCGAGACCTGGGCGCCGGTCGCCGCCTACTGGATCGAGCCGATCGCCGAAGCGGCGACGCTCGCGATGACCATCTATGCCACCCCCTTCGCGGTGCGGCAGCGGGTCACGGGAAAGCGGGGCGCGGCGCTGCGCGAAGGGCTGCGGCTGATGGCGTCGACGAGCGAAGGCGGCCCGCGCCTGTTCGTCCTCCTCCTGCCGGCGATCGCCATCGGAACGACGGCGCACTACCTGCGCAAGCCCGCCGACGCCAACCCGGTGCCCAGCCTTCCGGAGGGGCTGGCTCTCCTGGTGATCTCCTACCTGACCCTGGCGGCGCTGTTCGGCGCGGCGCGCCTCCTGGCGCGGCGCGCCGCGGCGGGCGCCGCCGCGGGCGACCGTTTCCCGGGGCCGGCGCCCCCCGGCGACAGCGGCGGACCGGCGGCCACATCCGGCCCGCCGGCGTAGACCGTCCGATCGACCACCCGGGCGGCGCGGAATGCATCGATCCGCTCCTTGCACTTGCAGCAGTCGCCGCAGTGCCGGCCGCGCATTGGATTGATACACGAGAAGGTCAGGTGCAGCGGCAGATCGCGCCCCATCCGCACCACGCGATCCTTGGTGAGGCTGCGGAACGGCGTCCTGATCGCGAGCGGCGCGCCGAGCCCCAGCGACAGGGCCCGCCCGATGGCGCGCAGGAACGCCGGGCGGCCGTCCGGAAAGGGGTTGGCGCTGAGGATCCCCGAGATCAGCACGCCGATGCCGTCGAGGGCGCAGAAGGTGGCGGCCTTCGAGAAGAGGGCGATGTTGCGGCCGGGGATGTAGACCGAGGCGTCGCCGTCGTCGTAACCCGGCGTGCCGCGGCCGGTGGCGCTCCAGTGCCCGCCGATGAGGTCGGTCATCGGCACGTCGATGGTGGCCAGCGGCTCGAGACCGGGCTGCCGGATGGCGCGCAGGAAGCGCCGCAGGCTGGCCTGCTCGACACCCTCCCAGTGCAGTCCGGCGCGCACGTACAACGGCCGGACCCGGCGGTGACGCCGCAGCGCCGCCCGCAGCAGGACGGCGGAGTCGAGGCCGCCGCTGACCAGGACGCAGGCGGGGGGACCGGTGCCGCGCGCGGCACGCGGCCGGGCGTGCCGGGCCCCGCGCGGGCGCGGCCGGGACGAAAAGGGCCCCCTCGCGGGGGCCCTGGGGTGCCTCACGTCGATGTCCCGGGCTCTAGGAGCCTGTCCGGGTAATAGGATGGGTTGCGTTCGCGGTGCCGCGGGGCCGTATGCGAGGCGCCGCGACGAACGCGATGCGGGGCATCGCCGAGGCGCGGCAACGACGCAGACGGCCCCGCGCCGCCGCGAACCCGCAGGGCGCATGGGGGTTGCGGCCCCATGCACCCACATCGATTCCTCCCCGTGCCTCGCCTGGGACCCGCAAGCCCCATGCGCGCGACCCATCCCATTACCCGGACAGGCTCCTAGGACGAGCGCAGCTTGTTGCCCGGCTTGCGCGGCGGATCGTTCGCCGGACGCGGAGTGACCGGCGGGTTCTGCTTGAACGACGGGGTCAGCTCCTTGTTGATCACGGCCCACTCCGGAGACTCTTCCTCGGTCTCGACGATCGCCTCGATCGGGCACTCAGGGAGACAGGCGCCGCAATCGATGCACTCCTCCGGATCGATGATCAGGAACACCTCGCCGTTGTATTCGCCGGGGTGCATGCAGTCGACGGGGCAGACG